>Ga0214479_100096_pt1 | contig 53015 bp, 37 predicted proteins | sample M1_20Mar14CPVII9_5_FD_165054 | JGI IMG/M metagenome (GOLD analysis project Ga0214479, IMG submission 165054) | Marine eukaryotic communities from Monterey Bay, California, United States - M1_20Mar14CPVII9sort6BwellE14 | ecosystem: Environmental > Aquatic > Marine > Unclassified | place: USA... | reverse complement strand
GCCTTCCATCACATCGCCGTCGCTGCAAATTGCATACGTATTAAAACCGAACAGCTCGAAATCTGGCCTGTCATATGTCGCTGCCAACCACTTACCAGCGATCGCCATACCGACGCTGTTGCCCAAACCTTGCCCCAATGGGCCCGTGGTGGTCTCGATGCCCGCAGCGTATCCGTATTCAGGGTGCCCAGCACACGGACTCGTGATTTGCCGGAAGTTCTTAATGTCGTCTAAGGTAATTGCCAAATCGTCTGTCGGGTTTCCGGAATCGTCCGTTTTGGCAACACCGGCAAGGTGGATTAGCGAGTAAAGCAACATGGAAGCGTGCCCACAGGAAAGCACAAAACGATCACGGGCAACCCAATTAGGATTAGCAGGATCATAATTTAGAAAATTCGACCACAGTGAATAGGCAACGGGAGCCAAAGCCATTGGAGTCCCCGGATGTCCACTGTTAGCCGCCTGAACAGCATCCATGGAAAGGGTGCGGATCGTATCTATCGTTGTTTCCTGAACATCAGTTGATGCTGTCATCTTTGAGTCCTTATAGCGTTTTAGTCAACGCGAAGCTGTAGGGGCGTTTTTTATTCGGCGTCTACTTAAGCCAGATTGTCTAATAATATTCGTTCTTAGGCGTCCCACCCTCGTGAGGCTCCAATTCGACCGAGTTAGTGGCTACCGAGAGCATTAAACTGGGATGGTATTGGAGAAGCGAAGAAATCCTACGCAATGAAACATCGCCAATTCTAGCCTTCGATACAGTTTTATGTTAGCTGTCAGACCAACAATTTATCGGCGAGCGGAACCTACGGTCAACCTAAATGACGCTTGAAAGGCTTTTAGGGCATTGGTGAAGATCAATCTTCCAATCCCCCACCACCGACTGACTAAATTCCTAACCAGAGTCGGGCGATAGGGGTGGCGGGACCGATCGTCCAATTTCAGTTGGGTATTTACTTTGCTTTTGACGTATTTTAGGCAAAAGACTAGAATGCGAGGGTCATATTTAACGAGGGAAGTACGATGAGACGACCAATTGGAAATCGCGGCAGCCAGGGAAATCCTGCAACGCCTCCGAATAATTCTTCCAACTCAGGAGAGATTGATCGGCGTTCTTTTCACCGCCTCGCCGCTGCCGGCCTTGGCGCGTTGGCAATCCCGGTGGTTCCAGCGAAGGCGACACCACCGTGGCCGCGAGACCGGAAAGATTCGAAGACAGAAAAATCACCCGCCGAACTCGTTGCACCCGCGCGAAAATCTATCGACAAAGGTCTCGATTTTTTACTTCGCAGCCAAGTCAAATCTGGTCGTAACCGGGGAGCATTTAGCAACAGCGGAATTTCTTCAGGCGTAGCCACAGCCTCTTTGGGCGGACTCGCCATGATGTGCGGAGGACACATGCCCGGATTGGGCAAATTCGGGAAATCGATCGACATGTGCGTCGAGTATGTTTTGAAAAATGTTCGAGAAACCGGATACATTGCAACTCGTGATGGTGGAGCCAGAGAGAACATGTATGGCCACGGCTTCAGCATGTTATTTCTCTCCCAGGCCTATGGGATGACGCGGAAACGTGAGATTGGTGACAAGCTACGCAAAGCTGTCCAGCTAACCTGTAACAGTCAAAACAACCAAGGCGGATGGCGTTACCAACCCACCAAGAGCGATGCTGATCTCTCCATTACGGTTTGCCAAATTATGGGCTTACGAGGTGCTCGGGATGCGGGAATAGATGTCCCGGACGAAGTTCGAAAAAAATGTATCGAGTACGTCAAGAAAAGCCAAAACCCAAACGGAAGCTTCCGCTATACAATGCAAGGCGGACACACGACGTTCGCAATGACCGCTGCCGGCGTCACCTCGCTGTACAGCGCTGGAATTTACGAAGGCGAACAGGTTGAAAAGGCGATCGCCTATTTAATGAAGTTCAAACCAAATGGTGCTCAGCAAGGTGGCGGCCATTACTTCTACTCCAACTACTACGCCGTGCAGGCGATGTGGCATGCCGGAGGCAAACCCTGGGACGAGTGGTACCCACTCATCAGAAACCAGCTAATGAAGAATCAAACGGCGGAGGGGTCTTGGCGTTCCAGTGAAGCCGGTGCTGAATTTGGAGCGGCGATGGGATGTATCATTCTCCAAATGCCACTGAATTACGTTCCAGTATTTTCCCCGTAATTAATTGGCCCCTTCGTTAATCAACTACCTAAAACGGATGACCGACCTCCCGTTAGCCAGCGGCAGTTGCCCTGACCATTCAATTTCTGTTCGGTTAAACCATTAACCCGAGATTATATAGCTATGCAAAATAACCAAAAACTTTCGCGTCGAAAATTTGTCCAAGGAACTCTTGCAGCCGGTTTGGCGACAGGCGGTTTTCTTTCAACCCAGCGCGTTTTCGGTTTTGACTCACCTAACGATCGTCCGGTATTCGCAACCATTGGACTGCGGAACCAAGGTGTCGCAATCACCAACAAATCGACAAAGTTTGCCGATTTTGCTGCGTTGGCAGACGTGGATTCTAAAGTGCTTGGCACCAACGTCGTTAACTTGGAAAAGCGTCAGGGTAAAAAACCTGATTCCTACGGTGATTACCGACGTATTTTAGATCGTAAAGACATCGATGCGGTCATGATTGCGACGCCAGACCATTGGCATACTAAAATCGCCGTCGAGGCGATGTTGGCCGGTAAGGATGTCTACTGCGAAAAACCACTAACCTTGACAATCGATGAGGGAAAGTTGATCGAAAAGATCAAGTCACAAACCGGTCGTACATTCCAAGTCGGAACCATGCAGCGAAGCGAGTGTAACAAGCGGTTCTTGCAAGCCATCGCATTGGTTAGGGCCGGCCGCATTGGAAAAGTGAAAAAGGTAACTTGTGGGATTGGCGGTTTCGGTCCCTCCCCTGTCATTCCCGAAGCTCCGGTTCCTGCCGAGATGGACTGGGATAAATGGCTCGGGCCAGCTCCGCAGGTTGCCTATCGTGCGCTTCTGGAAATGCGCAAGGGTTACGGCGGCGGCGTGCCACTTTATAGCAACTGTCACTATGCGTTTCGTAATTGGCACGCCTATTCTGGTGGCAAACTAACCGACTGGGGGGCTCATCACGTCGACATCGCTTGCTGGGCACTTTCTCCCAAAAATAATGGTTCCGAAGATCGAGCGTCGGTTCAAATGCGAGCTAAAAAAGTCACGCCCGTCGATTACAAATTCGATGTAGAGTACGACAAAAACGGCTATCCACTGGTCGATGATAAGTATGACATCGCAATCCAATACAACATTAAAGTGGACATGCTTGATGGAGTTGAACTTTTAATCACCAACGAAGGTGATAACGGAATCTTGTTCGAGGGCACTAAAGGAAGATTCTTCGTAAACCGAGGGAAAATTGTCGGCAAGCCTGTAGAGGACCTAGCCAACAATCCACTCCCAGCCAGCGCCGTTGAAGATGTTTACGGTGGCCCCGTGCCGGAAAACCACACGCTCAATTTCATCGAAGCAATCAATAACAAAGTCGAACCCATCTCGGATGTTTGGACCCACAATCAAATGCTAGAAATTTGTCACTTGTCCAATATCGCGATGCGTCTAGGGCGACCTCTCGATTGGGATCCTAATAAGCGTGAAGTGATTGGTGACAAACAAGCCAATTCATTTCTATCTCGTGAGAACCGAAAAGGTTTCGAAATTAACATGTAATGCTCTATTCCGATCTAGAGGTTAGATGACTGCCACTCGTTCGTGTTGTTGATCGAACATTCGAACAAGTTTCGTTTCATGTATTTAAACTGGCTCTCGGCATTTGCTTGTCGAGAGTTTTTTTGCGATTTACAAACAAACCAGTAGCGGCACGTTAGCAAGCGTGGCCGCAGGAGTTCGGTAAACCCCAAAGCCTTCCCTTCTTCAAAGGCGACCATGCATCACTTAGCCTAAACGACCATTTCCCGCATGCGCTTTTGCCAAAACGTTTTTTTGCCAAAACGTTTTAAACGTAAGCATCGCTAAACCTTCGGCGGAGCCCTTCCATCGATCTGCTTTTCAGGAAGAGTTTGATGCAGATATTTTTGCAGTCAATGAAGTGTCAGCCGCATCGGCATTGCCAAACTGATAGAATCCGAGTCTCAGATAGAAACCTTCTCAAATACAAATAGCAAAAATTCATCTCCCAGAAATATCATGATGTCTCAAGCCAAGCGTTCTTTAAAAAATGATCTAACTCTTCGAAAATCACGGTTAGCAACCAGAAGCAGTGCGCTTCTGGTTGTTGTTTCGATCGTTTTTGTTCTGATTGCTTCGTCCGGCAGCGGTATTGCTCAACAAGCTGCCCCCAACAAATCCACCAATCTACGCGTAATGAGTTTTAATATTCGAAATGGCCGGGCCAATGATGGTGACAACAGCTGGAAAAATCGAAAAGAATTCGCTGCGGATGTAATCCGAGATGGAAAGCTCGATGTTGTCGGCTTGCAGGAAGCTTTTCGGTTCCAACTGGATGACCTTCGCAAACAGCTGCCAGAGTTTGAAGAGGTTGGCGAAGGCAGGGACGGAGGAGAAAAAGGGGAATACTCCGCCATTCTTTTCCGAGGCGACCGCTTCACCGAATTGGAATCCGGCACGTTTTGGTTATCCGACACACCCGAGGTCAAATCTCGACATTGGGGCAATCGCTATTTACGTGTTTGCACCTGGGTTCGCCTAAAAGTTAAAAAGACTTCTCAATGTTTCTATGTTTACAACACCCATTTTGATCACCAATCTCAAAACGCCCGACTGAAGTCTTCGCAACTGATTGCCGAGCGGATTAGCACTAGGAAACATCAAGATCCCTTTTTGGTCACCGGTGATTTTAACGCTGATGAAAGCAATCCAGTAATCCTGTACCTCAAAGGCAAATCAACACAATCGCCGGCAAGTCCAATTAAAGTTGTCGATTCTTTTCGCCAACTGCACCCAAATGAAAAGATGGTTGGCACGGGTGGTGGATTTGAGGGGCGTTCGGACGGTAAAAAGATAGACTACGTCTTTGTTCAGCCAAATGTTAACGTCATTGAGGCATCAATCATTCGGACCAACCGGGAGGGACGATTCCCCTCTGACCATTCTCCGGTCATGGCAGAACTCAGGCTCTCGACAAATCAGCAGAACGACCGATAATGGCGGCCGATGTCACAATTTAATGTGGCCGACATGGCCAACGGGTTAGATTCTAGTTCGTCGACTCGGCGAGATTAACCACAGCCAATCCAACTCGTAGTAAGCTCCTTACGTTTATGAATTTCCTAGAAATACTAACTCACACCCTGCCTGTTTTTTTGATGGTCGGTGTCGGTTATTTAACGCGTCAACTCGGGGTCATTACTGAAGAAGCCGAAAAAAGCATCGTTCGCTTGGTGGTCAACGTCCTCTATCCCTGCTTTATTCTCACCAAAATACCTGGCAACGAAAGCCTGCAGCAATTGTCTGTTGTTTTTATCGCGCTGTCAGCCGGTTTTTTGCTGACGTTAACAGGCCTGTTTCTATCTCGCCTGGTTGGGGTCGGATTCAAAATTGAGAAAAAAGATGGGCTGAATACTTTTTCCGTTTCGACTGCCCTCCAAAATTACGGCTTCATTCCAATCCCGCTAATTGCGGCCATCTTCCCAGACGTTGCGGACCAAACCCTTGGCGTGCTTTTCGTACACAATCTGGGGCTTGAATTGGCAATGTGGACCGTTTGCATCGTCTTGTTGAGCGGAACTGCCAAAGGAGCCATGAAACGTTTAATTAATGGCCCAACCATTGCAATCATCGCCGGACTTTTGCTGAACTTCACTGACGTCCATCACTGGATTCCATCGGTTGCTCAAAAAGCTATGGTTGCTCAAAAAGCTATTCTCGACCTCGGAAATTGCACGATCCCAATCAGTCTCGTTCTCGTGGGAGCGACTCTCGCGAGTGTAATTTCCAGTCATAAACTACAGCTGCAACCCAAAATAATTTTCGGATCCCTTTTGGTTCGATTCGCCATCATGCCCCTCGCGTTCATTGCCGTCGCCGCCTTGTTGACCGGTTCCCAAGAACTACAGCGTGTCTTAGTGGTTGAAGCTGCAATGCCAGCGGCAATTTTCCCCATCGTGTTGGCGAAACACTACGGTGGTAAACCAAACGTAGCGGTTCAAGTCTGCTTAGCGACATCTTTGGTTAGCTTAGTTCTGACACCGGCGTGGTTGCTTCTAGGATTACACCTGTTAGAACTACAGCGCTAATCAAATGTTTTCATTGGTGCAAGCTTGCCTAGTCAAGCGAATTTCGCGATCCGAACCATGCTAAAACAAGGAACTTTCAATTGGCTTAGGTCGGAATATTTGACAATCACACCGCCACCTGCGATATTCCGTCAGTTCAACTAAAAAAGTCTCTACCTGAAACGTTTCGAAGACAAGCCAATGTCCCAAAATCCTTACCAATCGCAACCAAATTCTCCCGGACGAATGCCACCTCAAGGGGGTGGAGCCTTCGCATCTAACAAAGTAAAAGGACCTGCCTTGGGAATGCTAATTTCCACAATTATCGGCGTTCTTTTTGTACTCCTTAGTCTTGCATTAAACATTTTGGGATTAGGTTTGATAGCGTCGGCGGACCAACCCGCCCCCGCCGAGTTTGCTTCCATAATGGGTCAAGGCATTATTGGAATCGTCCAATGCCTAATAGCACTCATTGGTGGTGGTGTGATTATCTTTGGATGCCTCAAGATGATGAAACTTCAGTCCTACGGATTCGCTTTTACAACCGCCATTCTTGCGATGATTCCCTGCATTTCACCCTGCTGTTTATTGGGAATTCCGTTTGGAATCTGGGGATTAGTCGTACTAAACGACCCACACGTCAAGAGTTCTTTCAGGTAGTTGAATCGCCAGCTCGTCAACCGCATCCGACGGAAGATCGGCTCGGCGTCTACGGCTCGTTCAGATGATTTTATAACAATTTAGGTTAAGCACGACTGAAACCAAGTTGTGCTCAACAATCGATTCACGACTGCAATAAACGAGAAAGTCGAAAAAGTGTCAATCGAGATCCGCGGTGATTTGCACAGGCGCTGTGACGCCAGAAAAACGAAATTCTAAGAACTAATTCGCGACACGATTTGTATCGATCAATTCCTTGAACTGGCCAAACAGATACTGGCTGTCATGCGGACCTGCCGACGCTTCCGGGTGATACTGCACACTGAAAGCAGGATGGACGCTGTGCTTTAAACCAGCGATCGTGTTGTCATTTAAATTTAAGTGAGTCACCTCCAAGTCAGCAGGGAAGTCATCCTTAGAGACAACGAATCCGTGATTTTGAGAGGTGATTTCAACCTTACCCGTTTTTTCATCAATGACTGGCTGGTTGGCACCACGATGCCCGAATTTCATTTTCACCGTCTTCGCACCACATGCGAGTGCGAACAACTGATGACCAAGACAAATTCCAAAAAGCGGCGCCTTGCCGATCAAATTAGCGATGGTATCGATGGCGTATTGAAGCGGCTCCGGATCGCCCGGCCCGTTGGATAGAAAAATTCCATCTGGATTCAGTGCCATCACTTCGTCCGCGGTCGCAGTTCCCGGAAGAACGGTCACGCGACATCCCTGATTAAATAAATGCCGAGCGATGTTCCACTTCATTCCGAAATCAAGCGCCACGACATGAGGAGCATCTGCATCAGGAGCCTGGGGAGCTGGCGCGTTTGTTCTCGTATCCCACCATTTGCTTAAATGTGTTTCCCAGTTAACCGGTTGATCAGGAAGAACTTCGCTTACCAAATCCCTTCCAACTAGGCCAAGGCTCGATTTGGCCATTTCAATCAGCCTACTGTTATCGAGCTCCACGGATGAAATCACTCCTTTGAGTGCACCCGCACTTCGAATTTTCCGGACAAGCGCCCGCGTATCGATATCGGAGATCCCGACAATTCCGTGCTTTTCCAGATAATCCTGGAGGCTGGATGAAGAGCGAAAGTTACTTGCCACTCGACTGACATTTCGCACAATGAAGCCTGATAAATGGGGACATCGGCTCTCGACATCCTCTTCATTAATCCCGTAATTACCCATCTCCGGGTAGGTCATAGTAATGATTTGGCCACGATAGCTGGGATCAGTCAATATTTCCTGATAACCCGTCATTGAGGTATTGAAAACGACTTCCCCATCACAGGTCCCCGTCGCTCCAAATGCAAAACCTTCGAAGACAGTTCCGTCTTCCAGGGCTAACTTTGCTGGTTTTCGATCAGAAAATGGGTAATTGGTTGATTTAGGCGTGTCCAATACGTCTTCCTTTGACGATCCGTCCGAGATCATTCAACGCTCCAACATTGATTGATGAGTTTAAACAGGAATTTAATCCGAGATACCTATAATTTAGCGATAGACTTTTCCAGTTGTAGCGGATTAAGCATCCATTTTACTTTTTTCTTAAAAATCGTTGCTCGATTGTCGATGAGTTTAATGGCTGTGGGTCTCCGATAGGGATTTATTCCATAATCGGACAGCCAATTTTAGAAGGGTTTCAGTAGCGGCGAGCTGAAACCCTTCGTTTTTTTTGCGCTGATTTACGCTTTTGTTTTTTTCTAAACCTAAAAAACATGTAACTTTGGTGGCCGAACAAATAGCTTTTCGACCAACTGAATAGCGTTCGCTCAAATCGTAAGAAAATCACACTCTGGGGCTTCGTTTTCCTCGACAGGCTTTACCAATTCGACATCCTCAGTTCTGGATTCGCTCGCGGCAAGCTAAAAAATCGCTCGGGCTACTTACCGCTCAGGACTTCAAACTTGGCGACACCTCGCCCAGATACAAGCTCGCCTGAGGTGCTTACCGCCTTAGCAATAGCCGTACTTTTGACCATTAGGCGGATTCAAAGTCGAGCCGAACATCATGATGACGGGCAATTGATCAGCGGACAATCTAAAACCTCTGCAGATTGACATTCTAGGACGGTTGGGTGTTCACATTCGAGGCACTCAAACGACTGTGAGCCGTTGGGCGTCACTACTGAGGCAGCTTGGGGTAATTTGCAACAGACTGCCTCTCACTCCGACACCTCTAATAGCCGCCGTGTCGTCTATTCCTTAAGATACCGACACTACAAAAACGTCTTTCTGCACCGGCAAGTGAAATATTTAAGGAGCTAAACTGATGGGCTTAATTTATGTCCTCGTGTTTTTGGGCTTCTTCGCTGGCGCGTTGGTTTCTCCTGTTCTCTCACCAATGTTCCTCCACCCTCAAGATCACGGAGTCCTTTCTGCAGATACTTCTCCGGCAACGCGAGCATTTTTGCTCGGTGTCGCCATGGCCGTTTTTCGAGTTGGCGAATTTTTTGGCTCGCCCATTCTCGGACAATTGTCAGATAAATTTGGTCGAAAATTGGTGCTCGCCGCTGCAATGGGGATCACGGCAATCGGAAACCTCGCGATTGCTTGGTCGATCTCGGTTGACCAGTTCTGGATCATCGTGGCTGGGCAGTTTTTTCTTGGTTTTGTCGGCGTTCTACTCGTCTTAGCCCAAGCCGAGGTCGCCCACTTTTCAACGGGGCCGGAAAAATCACGTCGATTTGGGTTAATTTACATGGCCAGCAGCCTCGCCTATGTTTTCGCACCGGTCATCGGCGGCCATCTCGCGGATCAGAATTACTTTTCCTGGGCCTCTTATTCCCTGCCATTTTATGTCGCCGCGCTGGTCTGCCTACTTTGCACCGGATTGATTCTTTGGCATTTCCCAAATTCTGCTCCCTCAAAATCTGAGTCAGACGGTGTCCATTTAACCCGCGGGTTTCTTGAAATGGGAGAGGCGTTTAAGTTAGCACCGTTTCGAGCGCTGCTGATCGTCAATTTCTTTTTGTATCTCGGAATTGACTTTGTTTTTCAATTCAATCCCGTCTACTTCGTTCAAAAATGGGAATTTACCTCCTCACACGTCGGCTGGCTGCTTTCCTATACCAGCGTTTCCATGGTGATGACACAGTGGCTACTTGTAAAACCTGTAGGTAGAGGCAGAACGCCACGAGCTATAACGGCGATTTGTGCCGTTGCGCTGTCCGGTTTACTGATTCTCGAAATTTTGCCCAACCAATGGTGGTGGCTGTGCTTGATTTTGCCCTGCGTTGGAGCGGCGATGGCTCTCGCAACCACAAACATGTCGGCCTTGCTCTCCGATACCGCACCTGCCGATGCTCAAGGCCGTATGCTTGGGGTCTCTCATTCAGTGCGCGTTCTCGGATCTGCCCTGCTATGCTTCTGCGGAGGCATCTTAGCCGGCCTCTCTCCGCAATATCCGATTCTTGTTGGCGCTGTCGCTTCGATCATTGCAGCAACGCTGCTGTGGTTCTATCGGCCAAAATCGACCACACAATCTCAGTCAGCCTGAGTTTGAAAAAATAACCAGTGAATCCTCGAGTTTGATTTTTTTAACCTGAGATGGAACCTAGCGAAGATTGCGGACGACGCCAATGACGACACCAATAACTTTGACATCACGCGAATAGATCGGTTTCATCGTTTTGTTAGCGGGTTGCAAGCGAACCCGATTCTTCTCGGGAAACCAATACTTGAGCGTTGCATCGCCCTCGGACGTGCGTGCGACAACGATATCACCTTTGTTCGCCGTCTGCCGACGTTTCACAATCACATAGTCTCCCGGAGCGATCTGAGCATCGATCATTGAATCGCCTTCAACTTCGAGAACATACGTTCCCTTCTTTGGCCACATTGATCCAACATCAATCCGCTCCGTTTGCTCCACAGCTTCCATCAATGAACCAGCGGCGACCCGACCGGCAAGTGGAAATCCTTTCAACTCTTCGTTGACTTCGTCCGTCAACACGATGGAGCGCGATTGATTGTTCGTTCGATTTATCAGACCCTTTTTTTGAAGAGCCGTGAGGTGGCAAATGACACCGTTAGGAGACCGGAACCCCATTTCTTCGGCAATATCTCGGATGGTCGGCCCGTAACCACGCTCCTCGATACAGGTTCGTATGTAATCAAAAATCGTTTGCTGACGCTTCGTTAACTTCTCTTGCAACATTTCCTGCTCCTTGAATGGTCGCCAAAGTTTATACATTTGTTCACTACAATGCAATCTCGCAATATTACGCCTCTTCAATCACTCCCGATCCGAAGACCATTCCCGATATTTGAACGAGACTGCACCGCCCTCGATTTACCGAACCCCGTTGAAAACCGAATAACCGGCAAATCAAGGAAACGACCGGCAATATTGGGAAAACGCCATTACCCAGTAACGAAATGCACGTTTTTGCATACACCCAAAACCTGCTAATGCCCCTATTTTGAAACCGTTACCCTGCCGACGGCGTGCGGAAAGATGATTGACTTTAAAACCCGTCTTTGGAAGAAAAACCTCCCTCATTGCAGTTGAATCAGTCAGCGGAAATCACACTCCAACGCCTGCCCGTCAGGGGGCCTTACCATCTGGCGAAATTTCCGCTTGGGATTTACCAAATCGTTCGTCGTGTCAAAATTTAAAGGCAAATTGAGCAATTCTGCGATTGCGGTTTTTCGTAATTTCAATACCATTTCGTTCTTACTGTTGATTATCGCGAAAAAGCCATGACTTCCTGTTAACTTCAAGTGCTGTAAATGGTTCTTGTAGTAGGCATTTTCTCGGGAAAACCCTGTGAAAAATTTCACGATGTCATAACTCTCGCGGCAACCTAATTTTGCAGGTTTCAAATCACCTGCAGTGACTTCACGCGTGCAAAGCAAAATAATGGTTTATCAAATCAAAAACGGATTGGATCTTCCAATTGAGGGGAAACCAGTCCAAGACATTGGTGGTAGTGCGGACGTTAAATCGGTTGGAATCATTGCTGACGACTACGTCGGGATGAGACCAACGATGCTGGTGTCTGTTGGAGATCGAGTGAAACTTGGGCAACCAGTTTTCGCCGACAAGAAAACCCCCGGCGTTATCTTTACATCCCCCGGGTGTGGTACCGTCAAGGCGATCAATCGTGGTGCGAAAAGGAAATTCGAATCGATCGAAATTGACCTCGACGGCGACGATCAGGAGATTTTTGAAAGCTTTCAAGATCTTCAATCCATCCCCAAGGAAACAATCGAAAAGCAATTAGTCGACGCTGGGATGTGGCAGTCGTTCCGGACACGCCCGTTCAGTCGGACTCCTGCCTTGGGCAGTGAAGCTCATTCGATTTTTGTGACAGCGACTGACACGAACCCACTTTCGGCCGAACCCGAATTGGTCATCGCTGACAACGCCGAATTATTCGTGAGTGGTTTAACGGTTATTAACCAACTCACTCTCGGCAAAACATACGTTTGCACCCGAGACGATTCGCGGGTTCCCGGCAGTGAAATACCGGACGTTGAGTTTAAACAATTCAATGGTCCTCACCCTGCGGGATTGGCTGGTACCCACATTCATTTAGTGGATCCAGTTAGCGAAAACAAAACTGTTTGGCAAATCGGTTATCAGGACGTGATCGCAATTGGCCACCTGTTCAAAACCGGCCAATTGATGACCGAGAGAGTTGTTGCCATTGGTGGGCCGCGAACTTCCACGCCGGGTTTATACAAAGTTAGACTCGGTGCGTGTCTTGACGATTGCATCTCGGTCTCAACGCCTGAACTTGACAACACTCGCGTTGTTTCCGGTTCGGTCTTATCGGGTCGGGCATCGGAGCCAACGAAAAACTATTTGGGTCGGTTCCATAACCAGATTTCGATCCTCGAAGAGGGTAACCACCGGGAGTTCCTCGGCTGGCAAAAACCTGGTTTTGACAAGTTTTCGGTTACCAATATTTACGGTGGTTCCTGGCTGAAAGGCAAGTTGTTTCCGTTTACCACGAGCACTGGCGGCAGCAAACGCGCGATGGTGCCTGTAGGTGCCTACGAACGCGTGATGCCGTTGGACATTTTACCCACCCAGTTGCTCCGAGCTTTGCTGAGCGGAGACACAGAAGAATCACAACAGTTGGGATGTTTAGAGTTGGACGAAGAGGATTTAGCACTTTGCACCTTCGTTTGCCCTGGCAAGTATGAATATGGTTCTGTTTTGCGTGAGAACCTGACCCTTATCGAGAAAGAGGGATAGACGCACGATGTTGAGAAAATTACTAGACAAGGTCGAGCCACTGTTTCACAAAGGCGGAAAGCTGGAAAAGCTTTACCCTCTTTATGAGGCAAACGACACTTTCCTCTACACTCCAGGGGAAGTTACACACGGACAAACTCAGGTTCGGGACGCCATCGATTTGAAGCGGATGATGACAATGGTCATCGTTGCTTTGATTCCCTGCATTTTCATGGCGATGTACAACACCGGCTATCAGGCTCAACTTCTAATCTCTGAAGGTCAGGCAGTTCCAACCAGTGCGACATTGTTCGATGCAATCTGGAGCGGAAACTGGCGTTTCGACGTTCTCCAGTGGTTTGGAATCCTTGATTCGAACTTTATGTGCAGTTCACCTGGGTCGTTCTTAAGCTTCGGCAGTCTGGTGGGTTGTACCCTCCATGGCGCTTTGTACTTTTTACCAGTCTACATCGTCTGCATGGCGGTTGGCGGTAACTGTGAGGTGATCTTTAGCATCATCAGAAAACATGAGATTAACGAAGGATTCCTGGTTACAGGAATGCTTTTCCCGCTCACACTACCTCCAACAATTCCACTCTGGCAAGTTGCTGTCGGCATTGCTTTTGGTGTGATCGTGGGTAAAGAAATTTTCGGTGGGACAGGCCGAAACTTTTTAAACCCTGCACTGACGGGACGGGCGTTCTTATACTTCGCGTATCCGTTAAAGATTAGTGGCGACTCAGTCTGGACTGCCGTTGATGGTTATTCCGGGGCAACTGTCCTTGGCGAAGTCGCACTGCCTGGTGCCGCAGCGATCGGAACCACCGTTGCCAACATGAACTCGACTTGGTTTAACTTCTTCATCGGCAACATTCATGGCTCGATGGGCGAAACGTCTACACTGGCCTGTCTCATTGGAGCGGCCTTCCTGATATTTACGAAGATTGGCTCATGGCGAATCATGTCGGGCGTGGTACTTGGAATGAGTGCATTCTCATTTTTACTTTACCTACTTCCCACCACAGAATCGTGGGGCGAAGTTTCTAATATCTTGCCGTGGTGGCACATGGTTATCGGCGGTTTCGCCTTCGGAACCGTCTTTATGTCGACCGATCCGGTCTCGGCATCAATGACACGCCAGGGCAAGTGGGTATACGGAGCTCTGATTGGCTTCATGACCGTCCTAGTCAGGTCGATCAACCCTGCCTTCCCCGAAGGAATCATGTTGGCAATTTTATTCGCCAACGTCTTTGCACCATTCATCGACTGGTGCGTTGTCCAAGCAAACATCAAGAGGAGGGCAGCCCGTTATGCCGCTTAACAAGGACTCATTACCGAATACCTTTCTCGTTGCGACAACTTTGTGTCTGACTTGTGCTCTCATTGTTTCAGCGGCGTCTGTGTCGCTCCGCCCGTTACAACTTGAGAACGCTCAACGTGATCGCCGAAACAACATTCTTCAGGTCAGCGGTTTCACCCCTGAAGAAATTAAAGAAGACGGTGGCATCAAGAAGGTCTTTGAGAGTCGGTTCGATGTCGAAATCATCGATCTCGACACAGGCGATGACGCTCGGGTCGAGTGTCAGGATGCCATGAACAAAGCCAAAGATAAAGAAGTAAATCTTGGTGAGGAGTACGACCAGCTATGGGCTTCCAAGTTGAATCCCGAAAAAGGGCTTAGCGAAAAGCTCGACAAGAAAGCTGACGTCTGCGGAATTAAGAGCCGCGAAAAATACTCGGAAGTCTTTATCATGAAGTCGCTCGAGGGCAAGCCTGAGTTGTACGTCTTTCCCGTCCGAGGGAACGGCTTGTGGTCCCTCATGCAAGGCTATCTTGCCGTCAAACCAGATTTCCAAACGGTCGTGGGACTCACGTTCTACCAACAGGCAGAAACACCCGGTCTTGGTGGAGAAGTTCAAAACCCTGACTGGAAAGCTCTCTGGAAAGACAAGAAAATCTACGACGACGGCGAAGTCAAACTGGCTGTGATCAAAGGCAACAAAGCTGGCAATGATTACGGCGTAGACGCACTCTCAGGTGCCACCATCACCTCCAACGGCGTCACCAACATGATCGATTTCTGGATGGGATCCAAAGGTTTTGGCCCATACATTGAAAAAATGAAAAATGAAGATAGTAGCAACACCAACGCTGCTGCCGGAGGTAACAATGTCAAGTAAAACGTCTGCCAAGGATCTGGTGCTTGACCCGATCTTCAACAACAACCCAATTGCTCTGCAAATTCTGGGAATTTGCTCAGCTCTTGCGGTCACCACAAAACTCTCGACTTCACTCACGATGTCATTTGCGGTTATCGCAGTGACAGCCTGTTCGAGTGCAGCAGTCGCGTTGATCAAAGATAGAATTCCTAGCAGTATTCGAATCATTGTTCAAATGACGATCATTGCGTCGTTCGTGATTTTGGTGGATCAGGTACTTAAAGCCTATGCGTTTCAACTGAGCAAAGAGCTGTCTGTCTTCGTTGGTCTCATTATTACGAACTGCATCGTGATGGGCCGTGCCGAAGGTTTCGCAATGAAGAATTCGGTCTCTGACAGTTTCTTCGACGGACTTGGAAACGGACTCGGTTACAGCATTATCCTGATGGTCGTCGGGTTCTTTCGAGAGTTGTTTGGAAGTGGAACGTTGTTTGGATTCACAGTTTTCACCAAGCAATCCGCCGGCGGTTGGTACGAACCCAATGGTTTGATGCTACTCTCACCGAGTGCATTTTTCATTATCGGAATATTCATCTGGGTGCTTAGAACCTGGAAGCCAGAACAGGTGGAGGAAGCATAACCATGACTGATCTTATTGAATTATTTTTGCGTTCGGCTTTCGTCGACAACCTTGCACTTGCCTACTTCCTGGGAATGTGCACGTTTCTCGCAGTTTCCAAGAATGTCAAAACCGCAATTGGCTTAGGAATTGCCGTAATCGTCGTCCAGGCCATTACTGTGCCCGTCAATCAATTAATTTTGAATCTTTTCCTCAAAGAAGGTTCGCTCTTTCTTCCCAAGTACAATTTGGAGTTTTTGAGTTTGATTTGTTTCATCGGTGTGATCGCAGCGATGGTTCAGATCCTGGAAATGACTCTCGATAAGTTTTTTCCGTCGCTCTACAACACTCTCGGGATCTTCCTTCCGTTGATCACCGTTAATTGTGCAATTCTCGGTGGAACATTGTTTATGCAACAACGGGATTATGCTTTCGTCGAAAGCGTTGTTTTCGGTGTTGGTGGCGGTTTTGGATGGGCGTTAGCAATTATTGGCCTCGCCGGCATTCGAGAGAAATTGAAATACAGTGACATTCCGCACGGCCTTCGCGGGTTAGGAATTACGTTTATTATCGTCGGTCTTATGGCTTTGGGATTTCAGGCGTTCCTTGGAATTTAGTCGGGCACCTTGAACTCGGATCGCCCCGTCGAACCTCTGATTACTTTTCATCTTAAGAATTTGAACTGTTGCTATGGAAATTATATTTGGCGTTGCCACCTTTACACTTGTCGTTCTTGCGTTGGTAGGATTGATTTTACTGGCGAAGAGTTTTCTCGTTTCCAGTGGCAATATTAAGATTCTCGTCAACGATCAAAAAGAGATCAGCGTTCCTGCCGGAGGGAAACTGATGAGCGCCCTCGCAGAGGAAGGAATTTTTGTTTCTTCCGCTTGTGGAGGTGGAGGAACTTGTGCTCAGTGCGAAGTGAAGGTTCTTTCCGGTGGCGGAGATATCCTGCCTACAGAGACTGGGCACATTAGCAAGCGTGAGGCACGCGAAGGTTGTCGTCTCTCATGCCAAGTTGCCGTCAAGCAAGACATGGTCGTTGAGGTGCCTGATGAGGCGTTTGATACGAAAAAGTGGGAATGCACCGTACGCTCAAACCACAACGTAGCAACCTTCATTAAGGAATTGGTGCTCGAACTGCCTGAGGGCGAGGACGTCGATTTCAAGGCGGGTGGGTACATTCAAATTGAAGCGCCCCCTCACGTCGTCGAATACAAAGATTTTGACATCGAAGATGAATACCACTCGGATTGGGACAAGTACGACGTTTGGCGATACAAATCAGTCGTAGAAGAGGAAGTTATCCGCGCGTACTCGATGGCGAACTATCCGGGAGAAAAAGGCATCATTATGCTCAACGTCCGCGTTGCTTCTCCGCCCCCAAGAATGGACAACGTACCGCCAGGGAAAATGTCGTCATTCATCTTCAACCTAAAACCAGGCGACAAAGTTACCATCTCCGGTCCTTACGGTGAATTCTTCATCAAGGAGACCGAGTCAGAGATGCTCTACGTTGGTGGTGGTGCCGGGATGGCGCCCTTGCGAAGTCATATTTTCGAGCTGTTCAAAAACCTCAAAACCGGCCGTAAGGTTTCTTACTGGTACGGCGGTCGAAGTTTACGCGAGCTGTTCTACATCGATGAATTCCGGGCACTCGAAGAAGAGTTCCCTAATTTCCAGTTCAATCTAGCGCTCTCGGAACCGCTGCCTGAAGATAATTGGACAGGCTACACCGGATTCATTCACCAAGTCGTGATCGACAATTATCTCAAGGATCATCCTGCTCCGGAAGATATCGAATTTTACTTCTGCGGCCCACCAATGATGAACAACTGCGTCATGAAAATGTGTGATGATTTCGGTGTCGAACCTGAAAATATCTCCTTCGACGACTTTGGTGGCTAACACTGCCTCTGCGAAACAGTTTGAACGTGGGTTTTTGATGATTAACGGTTGGACGGTTCGTCTAACCGGTTTCTGCCCAGCAAATGGCTGCATTTTTCAGCTAGTGCTCAACTGAATTTGCTTCTCGTGCCGAGATGTTACAATAAGGGTGCGTATTTTGGCGTGCTTTATTCATTGGCTCAAACCTGCCCAACCTGAGGATACTATTCATGTTCGTAAAATTGTCCGTCACTACAGTTTTATTTATTTTGTTTGTCGGTGGTAGCCAGACTGTTAATGCCCATGACATCTTTCAGGATGTGCTCAAAGAAAAGTACATGTTGAAGTCGTTTTCCTGCAAAACCTGTCACCCCGACAGCGACGATCGCAAAATTCGAACTCCTTTCGCTGAACGAATTTATCTGGAAATGAAAGGGCTTGGCCTATCCAAGAAATTTGCTGAGGCAACCGCGATTGACGAAGCGGCCAAGGCAAAGGACCCTGAATCGGTCGGCAAAGATAAAGGCGCTGTTTACGATTTTGAGAAATTGGCTGGCAAGGATTTTGAGAAAGCATTCGTGAAGGTTGCTCAACAAACCATGACCATCGATCAGATTATCAAGCAGGGATTATTTAACGGTGCCCGCCTCGATACAAAAGCAATCGAAGCAGCCAAGCAAGCCGACAAGTAAAGACGATCGATGGAATGGTTTGTCGCCTGCACATGAAGTGGCAAACCAGTCCATTGGCAACGACGCTCTGGGTTACCGATGAGAAATCGATTATGAAACCACGGAATCTCTACTTGCAATCACGACACGGCCTTATCCCAATTCTAATTTGTTTGGTTTCTCTTTTTGCTGGCCTCACGTTCTCTCAGGAGAGTGAGGTAACCGTGCCGTTTGATATTTTCGGCAAAACGATGGGGCCGATTGCGTATAAAGTCTCCATCGCAGACCACCCCGAATCGGTCTCGCCAACCGACCTGCAGGAACGTGTTTCCGAGGTTCTCGAAAATATCAATCAATTGATGTCGACCTATCAGCCTGACTCGGACGTTAGTCGTTTCAATCGCAGTTCATCAACAGAGTTTCAGGCAGTCGATCCCAAAACCGCCGCGGTTGTCGCGAGAGCGATCGAAATTAGCAAGATCACTGACGGAGCGTTCGACATTACAGTTGGACCTGCGGTTGATTTATGGAATTTTGGACCCAAGAATTCAAATTTTGAAATCCCGACCGTCGCTCAGACAGACGCCATTAAAGACACGATCGGCTATCAGAATCTCGAGGTTCAACTTGACCCTCCAGCGATTCGAAAAAGCATTAGCGATGCGAAAATTGACCTTTCTGCGATCGCCAAAGGCTATGCAGTTGACCAGGTAGCTTCAGCACTCGACAAACTCGGTTGTCGGTCCTACCTCGTTGAAGTTGGAGGCGAGGTCTTTACGCGTGGCCAACGCTTCTCTGGAGGTAAGTGGAGGATCGGTGTGGAACGCCCAGCGGATGCTGGAGTGAGTTTGTCTAATATCGCCGAGATCTCCAACCAAGCCATGGCAACCTCGGGTGACTACAGGAATTTCCATGAAGTCGGTGGGCAGCGGTATTCCCACACAATCGACCCGCAGACCTGCCGACCGGTGAAACATACCCTTGCTTCAGCGTGTATTATATTCAAGGACTGCATGACCGCAGACGCATTGGCGACGGCGATCATGGTCATGGGCAGAGCCAAGGGACTGAACTTGTGTCAGGAACTAGGGGCCGATTGCCTACTGGTCGAGCGGGAGTCAGACTTTGGCGACGAGTTGACGGAATACACTTCAAAATCATTTCCGCTGCTCACGAACCCTACGCCGAGCGATGCCCCCACGATCGTCCAACAGATCCTGCCAGTATTTATCGGGGCAGCCATTATTTTTGGACTGGTAATCATCTCGATGTCTGTTGGAGCAATATTTGCCAAAAAGCCAATTACTGGCTCTTGCGGCGGACTAGCTAATCAAACCAACGAGGACGGTGAAACCACTTGCGGAATCTGCTCTAAACCAACCACCGATTGTGTCGAAAAGGACGCCTGAAACCTGCACAGAGCCGCTACTTCCGGCGGGTGAAACTTTTCTCGCAAGCCAGAATTGCTGCAGTGTTAGCAGTGCGGTGACCCAACTTCAGATTTGGGACTCCTAAATATACGGAAGAAAGATAACTAGACGCCTAGTTGGACGCGTATCAAAACAATCGCTTTGAGTAATTGTTTTGTACGCGCCCAAATCGGCGTTGCTTGAGTTGGAGTTTCACAGAGATCCGTCGGAGTTTCGCCGATTCACTCACAAATCAAAAACACGTCTTCGTTGGTAGCAAAATGATAAATTTCGGTGCCATCGATATTTTAATCAGATGGCATTATGAATTCAGAAGCTCTTCAAACTGGATTCTCGAATTCGATTCAAAAATAAACCACTATTTTCTATCTCGGAGCGGTTGTTGGGAATTAAACACAATAAATCTCTGCGAAACCTTTCTTTCCCCAGCCTTTGTCGGTGCAATTATCACTGACTGCTTGAAACAATCGGCCTAATCGTGGAAACCGGATACGGAGATAGCAAAACAAATCTAGCCGAATTATTCAAAATTCAGGGCCTCAAAACCATGCAGCGGGGGTGCAAGGACAATGCTTAAGGCGTGATTGTCTAGGTGTTGCCTTGCTCAAGAACGTTGAGCATGCCGAGTGTCGCCAAAGGGCATCGTTCAGGGGACGGCAGTACCTACTTCGAGTAGGCCGCCGGATCATCGAGTATAAATCCGCCGACGCCTTTCTTCTCGAGGTTTCGCCAATCTCTACGATCTTCGGTGCCATACACCCAAACATCATCAACGCCTCTTTCATCCGCCCGGCTCAACATTGCGCCGCTCGCAAAACTGACTGGGAGGACAAGAATTGGAGACTCGTAGCCGGGCATCTGAAGTTGCGACCACCTTTCTAATATCTGCGATGGTCGAAACAAAATATCAAATCGATTTTGATTATGCTTGCCCAAAACTGTGTAACCTAAACGGAAGGCTCTACCGTCGAAATCGTCGCGTCTGTCTCGATTCCGGATGAAAGCAATCCATTGACTCAGAACTTGAAAATCGCCAAAAATTGTCAACGATTCGTACGCCGAGGAATGCTCGTTCAATTGATCCATTAGCTTTTCAAATGCAGCAATCATCTCAGCCTCGTTTAATCGATCAGAGAATTTCAAATCCAAAATGATATTTTGTTCGGAACCGGAAACCAGCTCTAGAAACTCGGAGAACAAGACAATTCGATCTGCCTCACCATTAACCGAGTCCGAAGTCCGGTAACGAGATGCCTTTATTTCGCTGAGCCACAGATCTTCCATTTCACGAGCACCCGAGGCGACCAGATTACTCGGAAGATCTAACTTCCCTAGATTAGAGTCGTGATACAACACCAAGTCATCTTCCCCACCAGCAAACGCCCTAAGATCAATTTCAATAAAATCGATATTGGCTTTTACGGCGTGCATGATACCCCGCTTGGTATTCCCTATGGTTGTATCCGCGAGTTCACCATCAATCATGATGCTACCTGCCACCCCAGAACCACGATGCCCCGTGATCAGGATCGGTTGATCGGCCTTTGAATTCGGAATTGACTTGAGATCGGTCAAGCCCTGGAGTCGCGCTAGGCTCTCATTACCGACAACTTGATTTCCATACGGAAAATTGACCCGTTCGAACAACAGGAGGCCGAAAATGATAACTAATGAAAGCGCGAGCACGCCCATGTCTCTCGCATTAACGTTAGTTATTTGACGCAAGTTCGTTTTCAAGAATTACCCCAAAGACTGAAACAGACACTCGCTCTGCGGTACTCCTGAAGAAAGAATGTTTGACGTTTGGCAAGACAACTGGTTGGCTGAACTCGAATTAAACGGCCATCAAACCAATAACGACGTACCCTCGGTTTCATCACCACAGATCTTAAAAACCGTATCAAGGTGCATCAATTCGAACACCTCGCGAACGATCGGTTCAACTTTGCAAAAAACAACCTTACCCGTGCGAGCGTCCTGCGCCTTTTGCAGCTTGACCAAATTAGAAATCGCGCCAGAGTTGATTGTGTTGACCCGAGAGAAGTCCAGTAACAACTTACGCGGAAATTCTGCGTCCTCGATTTTTAAAAGGCTTTCAATCCCGTCAGAATCGATTTCTCTAACCGTTGTTATCATGTCCTCGCCAAACGCTTGCACTTCCCCGCAATTTGGGCATGGAGTATCGCCATCGGCCTGCAAATGGAGTACCGATACGTCAGACTTACAAAGATGGCATCGATGCGGACGACCATCAATCGTTTTGGATGAAATAATCATTTTGTCTCAATGGAAATTTGTCGCGGTGTTCTCACAACGACGTTTCGAACAATCTGTTAATAAACTTAGTTTAACCTGTTTACTCACGTTTGAGCAGTCCATGTTGAACCCAAGTTCGAAATCAGTGATTGTAAAGATAAAGAAATAATTAAGCCTTTTTAATCATCGAGAGGGTGTTTTTTCGGGGGCCCAGCCGGCTTTACTTTCTTGGGAAGTGCTCCACGGATGCCCAAACTGCCGAATAAAGCCAAAATCCCCAACGCATCAGCCAATCCTTTTCCAATATCAACAAATTGATAAATCGGAAGCCATGTAGACATTCCATTGAGCCTCGAGAAGGAGCTCCCACTACCTAATCCGTTAAAAACAGTAGGTACCAGTGAAAGAGCCGCTCCCAATAAATATTGAGTAATAAAAAGCGCAATCGACAACCTAAATAAGAATGAATTTGAAATGCGCTCCGGTTTGAACACCATGATTATGATTAACGCCAAAAACCAACAGCAAACAACGCTCTCATATTTGCCATACATCATTTCTAAATTCATCACGACCTTCTAACTATGCTTTGCTTACATGTTGTTAAAATAAATCAATCAGTCCCCGACAGAAAGAAACCAAAAGTACTAGTTCAACTTAGGTTCCGGGCCAATTATAACCTTTCGACTATCAGCTTCTACCTTATCACGGCTAAGATAGGCATTGCCGTCTCGCGGATTTAACTGAATTGCCTGCTCCATATCTTCAATAGCAGCTTGGTAGTCGCCCAGTCGATGACGCGCTAGGCCACGATTCAAGAATGCCTCTGGGAAGACTGGCTGGATCGAAATTGCCCTCGAATAATCCGCAATCGCCTCTTCATATAATCCAACCTGATAACGCGCGAGCCCCCGATAGTAATGGGCCTCTGCCATCCCCGGCTCTAAAAGAATCACGTTTGTAAAACTGAGAATCGCATTCTGATAGTCCCCGTCATGGGATGACTTAAGCCCTTCCTGTAGCTCAGTCTTCGCTCGCTCCGCCCAACATCCATTTGCAACTATACAAAAGCAGGCAAATCCGACACAGAATATGACTCGGACGTGTTTCATCTTTACACCTAAACCGTGGAATTTCAAACGACACGCTTAACGGAGGTAAAATAACGAAGGTAAAACAAGCGGAGATAAAATCAATTCAATCGGGGGTACAATATAATGATAAAAGCCTAATCAACTATTGATTGATTGCGAACAGCAATTCAGCCTGGCTAACTTCCATTGGGAACTTGGGTAACACCCAATGCAAGCTAGCAGGCGGCGATAGCAAGCTTGGTTTGTTTAAGAAACTTATTGAGTTCGCGAAGCGTTTTGTTATTTACCATTCGATGGGGAAGATTTCAGCCAATACCAACATTAAAATGATCGACCTGATCAAAGACAATTTCCAAACCGCCCTCGTGGGGACGATATTTCCCGTCCAGCACTAATATCAGGTGCTATTCCCCAGCACCGAAAGCCACATTCGAGGAAATTTTTCAAATTCAGACAACCTTCAATCGTACCATTCAAAACCAGAGATCAACGTCTACGACGAAGCGGTCGGAAAGTTGAGTGGGTAGCGAGGTAACGATGAGTTCGAAAAATAAAAAACAGAGATTCCGCACCATTGAAGAACAGGGTTCCATGGCCTTCATCCTTGGCTGGCTAGTTTCAATTATTGCCTTTCGATTTCTGATCAACTCTTGGCTTCAATAAACTCTGGCTTTTTTTCCGGCACTACTCGCCATTTCACTAAACGGCGAAAACACTTCGCTCTATAAAAATTTCAGACTGCGACAAATATTCGCTTTAGACGCTGGTTAGCCAATCCTTTAATCTTGCCTTACATGGCATTCAGCGATCAGCATTAATTTGCCAACTAATTTTCAAATAAAAAACCACTTGGGGAAACCAAGTGGTTTTAAAATTGAGTGCCTGATAAATCAATTATCAAACCTTTAAGATGCCATAACCTTCCCGTCTTTTCCGTGACTGGAAGGCCGCCGCCTGTTCGTCTCCAACAATTTTTTCAGCAACAGGATCCCATTTAATTTTTCGCTTCAATCGAGCAGCGATACTACTAAGGTGGCAAACTGACATTGCCTGCACATGGCTGAATGGATCAGACACAGTCAATCCACCTTCACGAATGCAGCGATAAAAATTATTCTTGTGTCCTTCGTGCGGTTTGCCTTTGTACAACGCGGTGATTGCTTCATTCGTGTACATATCCTTGTCCCAATTCTCTTCGATTGGCTTACCAACAATTTTACCCCGGTTGACGAAGATACGCCCTTTGGAGCCCTCAAAAGTAATTCCATTATCACCATGACTGGTAACGTCCATGGTAATGCCGTCGTCAAATTTATGAATCACTGAAAAATCATGAGAGGTGTTGTAGCAGTCATCGACTGTCGCATATCCGTCTTTGTAATCAACAGGGTGCGTGCAGTTTGTGCCGTCGATTTCTAATGGCCCCTGTTTAGCACCGTTCTTATTCAAAGCCCACATAGCAATATCGACGTGGTGTGCACCCCAGTCAGTAAATTTACCGCCCGAGTATTCGTACCACCAACGGAATTGGTAATGACCACGCTTTTCTCGGTAATCTTTAGCAGGTGCCTGTCCCTGCCACAATTCCCAATTCAATTCTTCGGGAACCTCGGCAACCGGGAACGGACCGCCTGTCGGCGAACCATTGATGCCGACGGTCACGTGCTTAATATCGCCCAACAAACCCTGCTGCACCATATTCACAGCACGCATGAATTTATTACGGTCACTCCTCTGTTGGGTACCTACTAAAAATGCTTTATCGCTATGCTTTTCGCAGGCACGGCGAATCAACTGATTTTCTTCGAGCGTCAACGTGAGCGGCTTTTGTACGAATACATGCTTGCCCGCCTCTAATGCTTCAACTGCAATTTTGATATGCCAATGATCCGGAGTAACAATGCTGACAACGTCGATATCGTTCCGGTCAAGCACCTTTCGATAATCCTCATATTCATCCGCTCTCCCCTTGCCAATCTTTGCATCGTTCTTAGCGCGCGCTGCGTGCCTCGTATCGACATCGCAAACAGCGACAATATCACCGAAATTAGCATGCCCTCGCGCGTCACCGGTTCCCATACTGCCAACACCAATGCAACCGATGTTTGGCCGATCATTTTTATCCTGATTGGCAAACGCCTTTTCACTCCAACTAAAATAGGGAGTCACAGCAACCGCACCACCGGCCGCGGATGAGTTCTTAATAAAATCGCGCCGTGTATTTTTTCTCGTCATTTGTTCTCCAACCATTTTGAAACGCCTTAACCTTGGAAGCGTCGATCCGATACATTTCTACCCCCAAACTATAACGAATTGAAACACGTGGGGACAGAATTAATTGCAACAAGTCTCCTGATTTCTCGATGGCAAAACAGAGACGTGGAAATTTAAAAAAACAAATTAATTCATGGCAGTTCTAATGGAGAAAAAACGCACTTTATTACACCCTCGGTAATACTAATGGCTTGCCGGTCGTTCGGGCAGCCAACCCAACTAATGCTCAATTATCTATTTTCATTTAAACACTGGTTGCAAACATGTTAAACTTAACACAACGTTTTGTTTCAGAGTGCGTTTCCTCGGTTTTTAACATGCGTCAACGATTCTGTTACTTCGCGAACGGATCGGCCAGCGTTGCCGTCGTTTTACTCTTCATCCTTACTATGACCTACGTAGTTTGGATGGTTTTTAACTCAGAACTCAATTACGACTCTCCTAACCAGCCATCACACCCTATTCTTGATCATTTACATGATCTCATTCAGCGTTGACCCATAGCAACAGCCGCCTTAACGATTCATGGCTTGTTTCTTCTCTATTCCACAACAAATACGCGAGTAGGCATTAGCCTTTCATTCCATGAATCAAATCGCTGAAAGCAAATCCAGTCCATTGCTCAGAATCTCTCTCCAAGCGATTTTAATTGCGATTCTGTTCATTGGATTGATTCTCGGGTTTTGGGTACTGCCATCGTTGAAACAGAAAAAAGTTTCCCAATGGGTGACACAAAATGGTGGAAACCTTTCTTATGTTGCTGAAGACAGAGCTGCAGAATTTTTTTCGAAAGCCGAATACGGCATCTTGGAGTACTGGCCAGGCGTCGATTTCATTGACCACATATCCAGCATTAATCTAAGCGAGCCAATCTCGGAGCTTTCCCCCTTAGGAAACTTGAATGGCATCGTCAATTTAATTATTCCGCAATTCAACGGCTCTGATTTGTCACCATTAGCTAACACAAAGTCTTTAGAGTCGCTCTGTATTTACAAATCAAGCATCACTCAACTCGACGCGTTAAAACAGTTGCCGAACCTTCAAACCCTCATAATCACCCATTGTGACCTTAGAAACATTCAGGGCCTATCCAGCTGTGTTGAACTAAGATACCTAGACCTAAGCAACACACCACTTGATGACATCCGATGCTTGCAGCAGTTAACTCAACTAACCACGCTCGACCTCTCCTCCACAAAAGTCAGCGATTTTGAACCACTCGAACGTCTTGAAAATTTACTAAGCCTATCTCTACGAGGTACTGAAATTTCACCTGCGGAACTCGCAGCGCTCAAGACCGCATTGCCAAACTGCATCATTGCATCCGACTAATCCTCGCAACCACCTGCTTTCGACTCCCAGCGTTTCCGTGCCGGGTGCGCAATTAGAAACGAAGTCTTCGGAAAGATCGGTTCAAGAACTAAGAACCGTGGTTTTTTAGGAATTAAATCAGCACGTAACAAACCAAGGTTACTATTAGAATACCAACGAAGTTCAAAACCAAACCTTCGCGTGCCATCTGTTTGACAGTAAATTTTTCCGAACCAAACACAATCGCATTTGGTGGCGTTGCGACTGGCAGCATGAATGCAAAACTTGCACTAATGGTCGCAGGAATCATAAATAGCCTTGGATCAATTTCAGACGCAATCGCTGCAGTTACCAATATTGGTAATAGAATTGTGGTTGTCGCAGTATTGCTCGTTACCTCGGTTAAAAAGGTAACTGCCAAACAAATTGCACCGATGCTCAAAAGAACAGGTAGTGTTCCCAAAGATGAAATTGAGTTTCCTAACATCTCACTCAAACCCGATGCTTTAAATGCGTTGGCTAAACACAGACCGCCAGCGAATAGCACCAACACACCCCAGGGTATCTTTGCAGCAGTATCCCAATCCAATAGCCTACCACCATCTCCTGAAGGGAGGACGAACAAGAGCAAAACCCCCACCAAAGCCACCGAAGCATCATTCGCATAAACCAAGGAGAGCCCCTGCCCTTCCGCGAATCCAACCCAGCCACCCAAAGGTTGTTGGCGAGTCACCCAAAATAAAGCAGTTAACCCAAAGACAATTAACGTTCGAATTTCTTCTTTACGCCATTTTCCAACACTTGGTAATTGGATTGGATCGATGGTTCCAATTCCGCGAGTCAACCAAAAACCCACCACCGGCAACATGATCAAAACGACGGGCAGTGCCATCTTCATCCAGTCCAAGAAGCCAATTTCAACACCCGTAGCCTCCTGGTAGACGCCCATGAATACTAAGTTGGGCGGAGTTCCGATGGGAGTTGCAACGCCACCGACACTCGCTCCGTAGGCAATCCCAAGCAATAGAGCCACCTGTAATCTTCGATTACTCGTCTGAGCAACGACTGCCATTGCGATTGGTAGCAACATCAATGTCGTTGCGGCATTCGAGATCCACATGCTCAAAATAGCCGATGCCATCATAAAACCAAAAACCAACCGACGCCCACTTTCGCGTCCGAACAGATTCACCATCCCCAATGCGATTCGTTTATGAGCACCACTCGATTCCATCGCGGCCGATAACATGAAACCACCAAGCATCAGCAAGACTAATTTGTTGCCATACGCTTGAGCAACATCGTCAGGGGACAAAATTCCGAACAACGGAAACAAAGCCAAAGGTATTAACGACGTAGCCGGAATAGAAATTGGCTCAGTAATCCACCACGCCGCCACCCAGATTGTAATCGCCGCGGTGATACAGATCTCACTCGGAGAACCAAAAGCGTATAGCACGGCACCGACAACAAATGCTGCCACAGGGCAAATAATCAGCATCCAATTTTTCATAGTCTTCCCAGGCGACCAATAGTTCAAGCTTCAAGTCTAATACTTAGCTGACAGTTTTTCAATTTCGCCTACCCAATTTCATCCGCTAAACGATTGCAGCGATCAGCTAATATCGACCCGAGAATTCGGATCGCAAATCAGGCTAAGCATTGGCGACTGCCTTATTTGAACCCATCAAAACAAACCAGTCAGCCTATTACCAAGACAGGTGCCTTCCAAATTAAAATTTGAATTCCCAAACGGCATTGGTACTACGCCACAATTTCTTATTTGTTACTTCGTCCGAACTCCTACCACTCGAGATTGTCTCGAATTAAGAAACGAAGTCGCAGATTGAGACTTTTAACCGTGCGATAAAACGATATGCGAAATCAATAACTCAAAAACCACTCGTATAAAATATGGGATTCCGTATTTTCCAGATATCTCGTTCCCCATTGGCACGCCCATTGCATCATAGCGGGTCAACACTTCCCACCTACCTCTCACTCCCGCCGGTGCCTCATGTTCAAATGGATCTACGCGCAGAATTCCAAATCAAACAAGCCCAATTCACGAAACAAATCGAATCTCGCCTACGGCTCACTCGAACCAAGGCAACTTCTGGCGACAACCGCTACATTTACCGGAGGTGAATTCACGCTCACCGGTGACATTGGAGCAGACGATTTCGTCATTCAAGTTGACTCCAATAATCACCTAACTTGGAGCGAAAACGGTGGCACCCCTACGGATGACTTAAATAACACGGCTCCAGGCGTACAGTTTTATGAAATGGGCAATCCCGCTACTCCCATTTCAGTGACCATCGAGGGAAAAGGTGGACAGGACACGGTAAAATTTGATATTGGGCCATATATTGGCCTTAAAAATGTCACAGTTGATGGTGGTGCAAATATTGATTCGCTCACCATTCAAAGCGACCTTAATCTTCTACCCACCGGCGGAAAGCTCAATGTAAAAGTTGAGCAAAACACCGTTGCTGACAATTCGTTTATCGCAGCGCCCCTTGGATTCACCATTAAAGATCCTGGTTTCGACGGAAACATCGCCATTGGTGACAACGTCACCATCTCTACGAGGGCAATCGCTCCCGGTGGTGATCACTTTACTGATCCATCAATCGAAGACTCTGCCAATATTTCCCTGCAATCTAAAGAAATCAGTGTAGGCGATGGAACTTCCTTCCTTGCCGATGTCGAAGCTGGCTCAATCAATACGCCGGCGGACGTTACGCTTGACGCCCAAGATCAACTCGCAAGTTTTCTTGAATTCGCTTCACTCATTGATGATTTAGCTGCGGGCACCGTCAGTGTTGGTGACGCCCTAAAATTTCTCAACCAAGAAGCTACAGCCTTTGTCGATTTAGGCACGGTTGAAATTCGAGGCCGAGACATAACCATCAAGGCGTTTGCGGGTGGAACTTCAGAGATCCCCTCAATTAAAAAAATCATTCAGGCGATCTCCGACCCAAATATTTCATTCCTCGAAACAACCGCTGACTTCCTCGACGGTCAACTTGACGATTTCATTACATCGGCGACTGACTTGCCCGCGTTCTTCGCTAAAGAAAAAACGTCTGCCACCGTCACCATCGGAGAGGGTTCAATCATCGATGCGGCAAGTGAAGTAAAGATATCGGCAAAAACGGACAGTCATGAAACCGTTAAGGTAAAAAGTAAATACCAGGCAATCGCCGTCATGCTCTCTGAGTCCAATGCCGAGGTCACAATCGAAGAGGGGGTTCAAATCGACGCCCAAAATCAAGTCGAGATAAAAGCGGATGTTGATCTATCCTCAAAAGCCGAAGCGACCACCGCAAAAAACGAAGATCCTGCGGACACCGAAGAACGACTCTCATTCGCGTTTGCCTTGGCCAAAACTGATTTGAACTCAACGATCTATATTGCACCCAATTCAAACATTTCTGCAGGCACTGATGTCACCATCCTTGCGAAGGGAAAGCAAAAGGCGAAGAGCAAAGCCTCCAGTAGCGTCTACACAGAAGGTGGAATCGGGTTAGTTCTGGCTTTCTCATTTCCAACTTCTAATGTCGCCGCGGAAGTTGAGGGAAACGTAACCGCCTTTACCGGGACACCTGGTTTTGAAGATGATCAAGGGATTACAATTAAGGCGGAGCTAGACACGGAGGAAGAATCCGTAGCGCTTTCAGGCCTCGGTGGAAAAGCAAAACCTTTTAAGCCAAACCCTACTGTAGCCAATGTAAAAACGTTCTTTACTAAAAAAATAAAACCAATACTGGATGCCTTAAAACTCAATAATTTGACCAATGGCACCAATGTCCCAATTGACTTTGCCAGTGCTTTGGCCTTAAACGAAGCTAATAACGATGTCCTCGCACGGGTGGGGAGCGAATCAAACCTCTATTCCAATCAAGATATCTTAGTTAAATCTCGATTAGAATCGTTAACGCGAACATTAGCAGAAAGTGCCATCGAAAATAAAACTTCCGATGCAGGCAAAGAAAATATGATCAGCACAGCGGTTGTTGTTGGCCTTTACAACAACAGTTCTCGTGCAATCCTTGATAATGGTGCAACTGCGGATGCAAAAAGAGAAATCAAAGTCGACGCAACTACCACCTATCCCTTCAAGGAGCCGGTCAGCCTAATCGAGAAAGGATCAACTCGGGTATTGAAATTGAAAGGCAATTCCTGGGCGCGAAGTCATAGCCTCAATGGAAAGTCCACCATTGCCGGTTCTCTTAACTACCAAGATTACAACACGACGACTCACGCTAAGATCGGTGCGGAGGCAAACATTAATCAGTTGCCCGCCGCGTGGGATATCGATCAATCTGTCAAAGTGAATGCGGCGACCAACTTTATATTGGTTGACATCACCGGCGTATTCGAGCTTGATATCGTCTTAACCGAAGTATTGAATGGCAGTAGTTTTTGGACCACCCTTAAAAACGATGGTTTCATCGATTTCACGAAGGCTCTTTGGAAGGCCGTCAAAAAAGATTACAAAACTTCGGATATTGGACTCGGTACCGATGCGAAAAACACAGCGGTTGGCGGTGCCTGGTCATTTACAGATATTTTCGATGATACCGAAGCTAGTATCGGAGAGAATTCAAATGTGCGTGCAGGGCTCGATGGAAGTGTCACGGTAACGGCAACCTCAAAATTAAAACATCTTTCATTCGCCGCATCCGGCGGTAAATCCGAAAAAACGGGAATTGCAGGTAGCTTTGCTCACAATCGCCAAACCACGAACACTCGCGCATTTATCGAGCAGGGCTCGCAGGTAACCGCCGGTAAAATATCTGTTGCGAGCAACAGTGACGCCAGTAATTTTGCCTTCGCGGGATCAGCAATTCGAAGCTCAAATTATGGATTCGGCGCTTCCATCGCCACCAACAAAATCAATCGAACAAACCTCGCCTATATCGGATCACCGGGCGAACTTTTGTATGAATCTGCATTCGTCGCACCCGGTGGTTTGTCGGTAAAAGCCACTTCCGAAGGGGGTTTTTATGCCAATGCATTATCAGGTGTTGTTCCCTCAAAAGGGACTGCGTCCAACGTAGCACCCAGCACAACACCTCCAGCTTCCATTCCCATTCCGGCTAACTTTGTAAGTAAAGGGAAGACCGGAAAATTCGGCTTAAGTGTTTCCGCGGACGTTGCCATCAACAATGTGAAAGACGATACCCAAGCCTACATCAACGACGGTGGAACGTTTATGGCAAAAGACGTATCGGTGTCAGCAAAAAGTAAAGCGCCCTTGATTGCTGTCGCCGGATCGGCCGCCATCAATGGCAAGGAAAACTCCGTCGGACTGGCTGGGACTTACACCCATAATATTCTGACTGGTTCCGCAAAAGCCTGGATTGAAAACTCAACAATCCAGACAACTTCCGGAGGACTTTCAATTATCGCAGAGCGGGAAAAGGGCGGAAGCCTCTGGTCCATCAACGCTTCGGCTGCTTCAGCAGGCAATGTTGAAGTCGCTGGAAACGTTTCGCTCAATAAGACCAATTGGATTACAGAATCGGCTTTGCTTCTCGCTGACGTTCATTCCGCTGCTGGAGCAACCCTCTCGGCTCAGGATAATTCAAAGGTCTGGAGTTTTGCTGGAGCGGTTGATTTTTCCGGAAAACTTGGTTTCAGCTCTTCATTTTCCAAAAATGACCTGACCACGACAACGAACGCTCTCGTCGAGGGCTCTCAATTGGAATTAGAGCGTGACCTTTCCCTCAGTGCCGTCAATCAAGCTAAAATCACTTCAGTGGCGGGTGGTTTCTCCAACGGAAAGAAATTGGCCGTCGCGGGAACGATCGCACTCAATGAGGTCAACAGTACTGTAAGCGCTCGCGTCGCAGGAGGTTCCGACGTCACTGCAACCACCGTGAATATTACCGCAACTGACGACTCCGATATCCTTGCCGTATCCGGCGCCGCAACCGTCGCGAAAGGAAGCGGATTTGTCGGTGGCTTCGCAGGAAACAACGTACAACAATCCGTTCACGCTGAAATTGACCAATCCACGACCGACACGACCGGGAGTAGCTCCGTCAATGCCGAATCCAAAGGTCGAATCCAAAGCTTCACCGCTGGAGTCTCAATCCAAGACCAGTTTGCATTTGCGGGTTCGATGGCGATCAATAATATTCAATCGGACACAATCGCCAAAATCAATCAAAGTGATGTGGAGGCGGGGGGCCAAATCAATGTTCAAGCCGCCTCCGACGGCACAATCAATGCCTTCTCGGGAAATTTTGCTGGCGTAGGATCTGCAGCAGTGGGTGCTGCAGTTAGCATTAATAACCAAACAAACAACGTCGAATCATCGATTGTTGAGTCCGATATTCAATCAGAAGAAGGCTCCGTCAACGTCTCAGCAGATACCGAAGCAATTGTTCGATCGCTCGCAGTCGGGGGAGCCTACGCTGAGGTTTTCGCCCTAGGTGGGAGCGTTTCGACCAACAATATCCATTCTAGTACCGACGCACACATCACAAGCTCTTCTGTTACGGCTGGAAGTGACACTTCAGTGACTGCCAGCAATCAGGACACGATTAAAGCGCTCACTGGCGGTATTGCCGCAGCATCAACTGCAGCCGTCGGAGCTGCAGTCGGAGTCAACAAAATTGACTCAAACCTCCGTGCCTGTATCGTTGACTCAGTAGTCACCGTCGCCGGCGATGTCGACGTTTCGACACTAAATCAATCTGAAATAGAAAGTTTATCGATCGGAGGAGCCTACGCTGGCACCTTTGCCTTAGGTGGCTCTGTCTCCGTAAATCAGATCGATGTTGATAATCGAGCCTGCATCATGGGTGATTCAACCGTAACCGCAGGGGGAGATATTACGGTCTCGGCCGTTGATGATTCTTCCATCAAAGCGCTCGCGCCAGGCCTGGGAGTATCCGGAACCGCAGCGGTCGGCATTGCCGTGGTCGATAACAACATCAATCGTGAAATTGAAGCCACAATCTCAGGTTCAACTGCCACCGCCGGTGGAGACGTTACCACCACTGTGGAAGTAAAGAGCCTTCAAACCGGTATTGGAATCGGTGGAGCACTTGCTTCCGCGGTTGCCATCGCAGGCTCAAGCGTCAACAATCGTGTTGACCAAACCATTGGCTCTTCTATCGCGAACGGTTCTCACGTCACCGCGGGGGACGATGTCGTTGTCCAAGCTCACGTAGACAATTCGCTCAACACCAACGTTGTCTCAGGTGCTGGATCGAACGGATTTTCACTCGCCGGCTCAATCGCCACGGTGCATGTCGACTCTGAGGTATCCAGCCGTATAGGCGATGCAGTCACTATCGACGCGGGACAAAATGTCGTCGTCGAGTCAGTTGACACCACAACGGTCGACTCTCTAGCAGGCACCGGAGCCGTTGGAATTGCCGCAGCAGGTGTGGGAGCAAGTGTGAGCACTGTTCAGGTTCACAAAAACACATTTGCCTACATCGGAGAGGATTCCAATGTCTCAGCTGCAACCGACATGCTGCGACCAACAACGGTTTACGACGGAGAGTACAATTCTGCTGGAGACTTTTTATCTGAACAGATTTTTGGTGTAGCCGTCCAGGCGACTTCCAATGAAGAAATTACCAACCTGAGTGCCACCGGCGGGGTTGGCTTGTACGCCGGGGTCGCCGGAGCAGTAACGGTCGAGGTTATCAGCCCACATGTAGAGGCTTGGATCGGGAAGAACTCGGTTGTGGATGCAAACCATGCTGGAATTGACATCGATCCAGCCGATCCAAATCATGAGAAACAATCGATTAACGTCAATGTGTCCGCGGTCAGCAATCTTACCGTGAATTCAACAGATGGAGCAGGAGCAGTGGGTGCGGCTGGTATTGCTGGGGCCGTCGACGTCGGCAAGATCGATCATTTCGTCTGGGCTCATATTGATGCCGACGCGAAAGTTTCCGCCTACCACGACGTCGACCTTCATGGTCTTTCTCAGATCGACGTAAAATCCGAGGTCGGAGCCGTTGGTGCGGGCGTGGCTGGGCTGTCCGGTTCGGTGTCAGTTTGGAATATCGGTTCAGAATTTGATTCCGATTACTGGGTCGAAGGAGTCAAAACGAGTGCGATTGACGCCGATGGCACAACAATTGATGTCTTCGCCAGCGATGCTGCCAGTGTTACCACGTCACGCAGAGACACTTTCAATAATACAGAAGATTCAAAACCTAAAACGCTGAAGGATGACCTTCATTCCAAAGACGGCCCTTCTGGAGTCATTGCGACAGTCAAACAAACGGCTGAGGTTACCGCCGGCGATGACATCGATGTCCGGGCGAGAGAATGGATGAAAATTGATAACTCTGCCGGCGGCGTTGGAGCAGGAATCGCTGGCGTTGGAGCTTCGGTGGCCTTAGTGAACGTCCATAGCGACACCGAAGCAAATGTATATGGCACCGTCAGCGCGGAAGACGATATTTTTGTTCAGGCCAGTCTCGAGGAAACCAACAGTACCCAAGCCTGGGCTGGACAAGGCGGATTGGGGGCGATTGGAGCCTCCGTTGCCGTCGTCAATGAATCCAGTGATCAAACGGCTCGCGCTGCTCGTGACGCAACCGTAGTCAAAGCCGACCAGTTAAAAATTAAATCCGACGTTATCCAAACGATCGAAACAAAAACTACGCAAGCTGTTCTTGGACTGGGAACGGTTGGAGCCTCTGTTTCAAAAATCAACGCAGATGGAACCACCGAGGCCTACATTTCAGAGTCGACCATTGGGCACGGCAAAACCCCGGCGGGCGGAGACAATCCGTGTGATACCGGAATGGCCACGGTTAACAATGTTCAAGTTAAAACCAACGCCAACATTAATTTAGAAACCAAAGCGACTGCGATCGACGCCGGTATTGTCTCTGGTGCCGGAACGATCGCAAAGGTCAATGCAACTCCACAGTTTTTGACATGGGTTGGAGACGGATCTCACCTGCAAATTACAGACAATCTATTAGTCAAAAGCAATACATTGATTGACGGAACCACGGATGCACTGGGAGTCTCTCCTCTCAATGGTGTAAGCTATGGCGTTGCAATCTCAAAAGCGACCGTCCAACCGATCATCCGAACACACCTCGGCGAAGTCAACACTTGCGTCGGAACCGATGTCGCGATCCAATCAAATAATATTTCTAATGCCACATCCGAAGGACAGGCAGTCACCATCGCAGTCGTCAACGGCAATGGATTGATTGCGAATGCCTTTGCTAAACCCGATGCTCGAACATGGCTAGGGGACCGAACGACTCAGCTAGAAGTCGGGAGGGACGTCTTGGTTGCCTCCAACGTCACACAGAATGCAGAAACAGACGCACATGGACTCACGGTCGCTTTGGTGGGCGGCGGAGTAATTCGAAGTCTCGCTGACGCCTCGGGCTACATCTCAACCGAGGTGGGCCGCAGTGTCGATCTTGTGGTTGGAAACAATCTCTCCGTAATTTCAACCGTCGATGGCGATGCTGATGCCTTTGCCACAGCTCCCGGCGGTGGAATCTTTAACTTCTTTGGAACGCGTGCTAATTCGCACGCCTCATTCGATTCCAACTCGATGATCTCATCCGTGTCCAATCTAGATGTCGGCGGAGACACGCTTGTGGAGGCAATTTCCAATCGAAAATCTAATGCAGAAATCGACGCCTTCAATTTATCGGTGGGTGCTGCCATAGGAGCAACGAAGGCAAACGCGTATTCCGAAGGTAAAACGATCGCCAGTGTCACGGGCAAGATCAATCAAACCAATGATTTAATGATCAACGCAAATGACAAAAACATTACCACATCCCGAGCAAAGTCGACTGAAATTGGCCTAATTTCAGGAGCGGGTGTCAAGTCGAAGGTACACGTCAATCCAATAGTAAAATCCGAACTCTCCTCTTCTGTCAATTCCGCCGGCAATATCGCAATCAGCTCAAACTCAGACTCTAAAGTCCAGGCTCACGCTCAAACACTTGGCGTCAGCGGAGCGGGTGCTGGACGAACCGAGTCTACTGTCGAAGCTGCACCAAATGTAACGTCGAGGCTCGGTGCCAACGCCAGTGTAACCGCGTTTGGCGATCTGAATATTTCCGCGGATCAATCGCTAAATACCCTCACCGGTGGAGCAGCCTCAGTGACTGGCGAAGGTGGACAAATTGGAATCGGCTTGAGTGGCTTAGCACTTAACCTAGATGCCTCAGCCGCCCCTCTGGTGACCGCAAAAATCCAATCGGGAGCTTCCGTCATCGATGTACAAGATCTTACGGTCACCTCATCTTCAGCTAATCAACTCTCCGCACTAGACAAGTCCTACAGTATTGGCGGACTGCTGAGTGGTGGAAAAAGCAAATCGAACGTCCAAAGCGGAGGCGCCGTTACCAGTGCCGTAAATGGAGCCATTGGAAAGGTCCACGACGTAACTATCTCTGCCAGTGCCACCGGAATATCGAATGCCGAATCCACAGCAGGCAGTTACTCCCTAGGCGTTGGCCTCGGTGGAGCAAACACAAATACGTCCATCAATCATCAAGTGGCTTCCAGGCTCAATTCAGACGTCTTCGCCACGGGCGACGTCACCGTTGTCGCCGAATCCATTGGCGATGCCAATTCCAATTCAAAAGCGGTTACCGTTGGCGGCCTTGCAGGGGTTGGAAATACTTCGGCAATATCTGAGGTAGCCCCTTCCATCGAATCGAAAATTGGCGCCCGCACGAACGTCCATTCGGCAGGTGACATCACAGTTGAATCTCGCCACAACGTTGATGCCTCCGGAAACCGATTAAATTTTGGTGCTGACTCGAAGGCCCAATCAGCGAACGTCGCAGTCGGAGTGGGGGTTCAAAACACCAAGGCAATTGCCAATTCAAAACCAATTCTTAATTCAGTGGTAGACAATTCAGCAAGCCTTAATGCTGGTTCGGGAATCGACGTCACGTCAAATTCGTTTAGTGACTCAAAGACTGACGCCGATGGTTTCGTGTTCGGCCTGGTCGCAGCGGTTGGAGGATTGCGTTCAGAAGCAACCTCAGATGGAACAACCAAATCAACACTAAACAATATAGATTCCGCGATTGCCAACGATGGCGAGATCAACATCGTCGCCGAGAGTCGTAGTAATGCCGATGCGAATGCAAAGGTCGGCGGAGGTGCTGCTGTAGTCGGTGCCAATGCGGCCACCTCAACCGCAACATCCGCACCGGTCGTGCTAACCCATGTCGACTCCCGCAACCCGATCACGACAGAACGAACCTTTGACGTCAACATCGTCTCCGATGTCTCCGGCGACGTCACCTCTGCCGCGAAAGAAACCGGGGTAGCAATAGGGTTCAACACTGGCAGTGTTAAAGCCAACGCTAACTGGGAACCCACCGCGAAGACTACCGTGGGCAACGACACACCCATTAATTCGGGTGGAGACCTATCGATCAAAGCCTATTGCAATTACCTCGATAACGGAAATGCGGACACGGATAGAAAAGTCATTGCCGAAACAACCTCTCAGGGGGGCGCGCTCTTTGGCGGACGGGTGGCCCGATCCAATGTCGACCTTCGCCCCGTCGTCCATGCCCAAATTGGAGGCGGCGTCGAGCTTGAGGCACTTTATGATTTTGAGTTATCAGCGCGGTCAAATAACATTCTCGACCTAGACGCAACGACAAAACTGATCGGTTTGGCAGGAGTCTCCAAAGCATTCGCTCATGCAGACGTATGGATCTCAACCCGGGCTGAGACACAACCGTCAACGATTCAATCCACGATCGTTGCTGGCGGGGACATTGACTTCGATAGCGAGACACTTTTTACCGCCGATGCCTACAGCAAGGCCCGAGCAAAGACCCCATTGGCGTTCAGAAAGGCATCGTCCATTATCGACACTCACCTTTTAGACACACTATCGATTGTCGATTCCGTTGACCTATTCGCAGCAATCGACCTGAATATTATTGCTGAAAAGATCAAGCAGGCTTCCACAACTGCAATCGTATTCCTTGGAATTGCGACGTCAGAGATCAATGACTCAAACGTTTCGACCAAAACCATCTTGTCTAATTACACTACCACTTTTGGTAACACTTACTCAGACATGGAAATCCACCCGTTCGACCCGATCATCTCAAAAGCGAAAGCAATCATTCTTGACGATCTTCGAATAAGCAAGACAGATTTCAAAACTCTTCTGAAAAAAGGATATATCTCAGCCAAGGCGAACATTTCTACCAATGCCCTCATCTTCGCCCAATTGGCCAGTGACAAAGAACCGACGTCCGGAAACACCATCAAGGTAATTGCCGAATTGAAAAAACTTAAAACGGACACTATTGCCGAGTTTAGAACGACCCGGAAAGGAAAGTTCGATGTTCAAGCAACTGACGATTTAAATCTAACCGTCGTTGCCGATTTCCCATTTGTCAAAACTATCAAGAAAACCTTTACACAAAGCCCCGACAGGGCACTCAAATACAAGGCAAAAATCATTTGGAGAGCAGGTCAAGGCCGTGGATTTAATTCACTCATCGGTTCCAGTGGCGACGATGGTAACAACGCAAACAAACGACCTTCTTTTCGCGCGTCCAACGGAAAAAATCAACCGGCCGATTCAACTAAAGCACGATCCTCATGGAATAAAACCATGCCCACCGATCAAGATCGCAAAGGCGAGCGAGACAAAGCATTCACCGATTGGAGCCGTGACAATGATGAAAAGAAAAAACTAACTGATTCGCTTACGGATAAAATGTTCGAGGAACAGTTTTCTCTCCAAATCAACTAACCTGCAACTCGAATTTAGGAACCAAGGTGGGAATACAGGAACACACCGCAGAAACCACAGCCAACCACGACTTCACGGCCAGTCATGGCATCCACTTTATGCTCCAAGCCAACCCTGACGCGATGAAATATGTGAAAAGCAAAGCCAAACTCCAGCAAGGAGGATAACGACGCAAGGCATAATCGCACCCGTAGGCCCCATCACTCTCAATCCGCCGGCAATCAACATGGTGTAAGCCATCTGGATCAAAACGGCAATCAGACTTGTCAGAAAGAGAGGGATGCAACTTTTCTTTTTGGCTAACAACCGAAGGCTACCAAGAATCCCCGTACAGACTGAGAGACCAAAGATCACGTAAATCCAACGAGGCGTAGACCGCATCCACTCTTGCTGCTCCGGTTCAAACCCAGCGATCACCGCCTCCTGCTGAAATGTCTCTCCGAAAAAAATCACAAACCCCATTAAGTTCCAAATTAACGCACTTCCGGCAACCAACCGAAACCACTTTGGAATCCCTGCGGCGTTTTCATTATCCATTTTCGAATCCCTGTGTTTAAGCAACTCTAAAAGTAAACCTTGGTTCCAAATATATAATTCAAACCATTTTTACTAATACCAACGCAAACATCGCAATCGACCGAAGGACATTCGATAGAACGGCGCGCTAAAATATTTGAGAACCAGATCAGTCTTAACGCGTCCAATTTTATAAAGAATAGTACGAGGTGCAATAAACGATCATCGCCTCAACTTTGCTTCCCCACTTCAAAGCAAAGATTCTCATTCGCCGGTTTACTGCGTGGGGAATAACCTGCCCTCAGGTACACAAGAAAACGCGCTGACAAACCAATCTCTTGGTCATCGATCTTTTCAATTAAACTGCTTGACTGGACACCTTGCCGCAAGGAAAGTAATTGAATCGAGTGCACAGTTGGGGAATGAAAATTAATGGAATCAAACTCGGCGTTAACGATTAAATGCGATGGCCTTAATCCAAGTCAAACTTCTAGTTGGATCTATTTTGAAGTTACCGCAGCTGACCTTCAAAATTGAAAACAGGCTGCCATGAATTTCTGACGGGACTAATTGTTCAGACACTTTTACTGCCCAAACTAAACCCTCTCCTGCTGATCGGCGAAAAAAATCCGGACAACGATTACAAGATCGTTGCCCGGAACAAACTCTATCCCCGCAGGATTATCTATTTTTCCATCGATGGACGCTGTGGTCGTTCTGGACGACTATCTTGCGCTCTCCCACCGTAGCCAGCGCCTCCTCGACTACTACCGCCAGCGCCCCCACGACTTCCGCCACGGCTGCTGCCACCAGATCCGCCCCGACTAAATAGCGTTGAAATTCCAGTACTGAATTCCTCTTTGGAGATCACATCGTCGCTATTTTTATCCAACGTCTTAAGCCGATCTGCCATTCGGTTTCCGGCTAACTCAGCCGAGGTCACATTCCCATCCTTATCGGTATCGAGCCCATTAAACATGCTCATCGGATCAAAACTCTGGCCGCCACCCGGACGACTCCCGCCCGAAGGTCTACCACCGCCAGCGCCTGATCCACCCGCTGGTCGACCGCCGCTTGCTCGCGGTTCACTCTCAGGCTCGCTACCCGATTCGTTCTCTGCCTGCGGTTCGACATCTTGGCCTTTGTCGGCAACACAATAAAGATTCTCAGAACTACGAATCACTAATTTGTCATTGCTGACCGCAGGGGTACCCCAAAAGATTTCCTTATCGTTGGTTACCTTATTGACCGCCAGTTGTTCCATTTTGTCACCTAACGCAAACACATACATCTGGCCGCTGCCGTTCATATAAAACAGACGATCGCCAACCACGATCGGAGAAGGATAATCTAGCGATCCAAACCGCCCTCCGGTTTGTTCACCACCTTTTAATCTAAGTCGTTCCAATTGCTCTCCGGTATCGGTATCCATCACGGTAACAATCCCCCTTGCGATTGCATAAATCTTTGATTCATGCCTCACAGGAGATGCAAAGCTTCCCGAAACGCCACCAGTCCAAACGGTATTGGTCTTACTAATATCTCCACTTCCACCAGCATCCACCGCTACGCTACCACCTCCTCGACCAGTCACAGCAAAGACACGACTTCCATCCTGAATAATGCTTGAGTAGGCATTTTGTGCTCCAGTCGCATCGGCAAGCCAACGCATCTTGCCAGTTTTAGGGTTGAGCCCCCAAAGCTCTTTTGAGACACACATGACGAGATCTGTGCGGTTATCATCAATCTTCACTAGGGCTGGAGTGCCCCACATGCCATCAAGCCCCTTCGCTTCCTGACGCCAAACCTCTTTACCACTGCTTTTATCAAGACCAACGATTGACTGACTCTCAGCAGACGCCGTCACGATCACCAAATTTTCAAAAACAATCGGGCTGGAGGATGAACCCCATCGTGTTGGATCAGATTCCTTCCCAACCTCAGCTGACCATATTTTGTTGCCATCCATATCAAAGGCGTGCACGCCACTTTTCCCAAAAAATGCATAGACATTTTTTCCATCCGAAACAGGAGTGTGCGAAGCGTAGCCGTGAGCAGTAACGCCGATGCCAGAATAGGGATCCTCGGGGAGAACTACTTTCACATCCTTTTGCCAGAGCTTCTTTCCCGTTTGCATATCAACGCAAACAAGGTGGCGAACTAAATTTTCAAGTTCTCCAGGGTTGGACTGATCCAAGCCATATCCAGAGTAGCAAGTTACGAAAGCCTTATTTCCAACAAGAATTGGACTCGATGCTCCCGGCCCAGGCATCTCAACTTTCCAGGCCAAATTCGCTTTAGGAGACCATGTGGAGGGAACCGCAGTTCCAGAATTGGCGACTCCGGAGCCCATCGGACCGCGGAATCTTGGCCAATCTTCGGCAACCGCCGTCACCGTCATTAAAGTCAACGCCAACATAGTTAAAACAGTTTGTCGATACATCAAATTCTCTCATGGGGAGGTAGGTTAATTTTCCTCGCGAATATAACACAACTAACAAAATAGGTATGCCGCGAGTTGGAGCAAAGATCTCCCAATCGAGAGTAACTCGACAAATATTGACAACGAATGTTTGAGATTTCACTAATGTTGCATGCAAAGCATGGCAACTTCGATGTTTTCGCATCGATCCCTTCAGGTAATCGAAGCCCAGCTCCTCGCAGTCGATTCCATTTTCCGAATCCTAAGACACCGGTATCGCTACTAATCTCGACAGCAACTCTATTTATCAACCCCAGACAGCTAGATTTTCTCTGTCGTATCTAGCCCTGTTCTTTACTAACAAACGTACTGTCACCATTTCGGTATCCAACAAGAGACCTGCGAACGGTACACCAAATAGGATTCACCGAATCGCTTTTCCATATCTGCCTCCTCAACCGGTCGAACTACGATGTGCCAAACCAAAGCACCAAGCAAAGCATAAATTAAGATTCCCGACGACTGAAAAATTATTGAGAGGGCCAGTCCTTGAGCAATCCCCGCAATCGCCATTGGATTTCTCACAAACCGGTAAGGGCCCGTGACGACGAGGATGTTTGTCTGATCAAGTGGGAGTGGAGTCCCTTCACCATCACGAACCATAAAATAGGCGCTTACCAGCCCGAGGAAACTTGCCATCGCGAAGATGACGGCACCTATTGCAGTTTGCAAACCATAATTGATTGAAAAATCGCGACCAACCGAATCCAGTAAAACGAATGGAATAACCAACAACGCAACACACCAGATACAAAAAATCTGAACAAGAGTTTTTGTCGCATTTAAAAACAACCCCGTAGAGGAGTTTCTAAAAAGGCTCGAACTAAAACAGAGAAAAAAATTATATGCCAAACCAAGCGTCATCACCCCGCTCGCCAGATAACCGGAATCCGTCAAAAAACTAGCATTCCAACAATATACGGTTGCGTATCCGAAAGCTCCCAGGATCACAAACTCAATCTGCACATTTTTGTAATACGCTCTAACCAATGACAGACTTACTAAAAAGATAAGGTCAGCAGCAAAGAATGACCAAAACGACACCGCTGAAATTCCTTCAAACTGGAATACTCCAAAAAAGTTAGAAGACATCGTAAGGCCTGCCCACCAGAGGCACAGAAGTGCAGCTTGGAATAAATAGGCTGTCTCTTTCAATGTCTTTCCTTTATGTAAACCGACAACAAAAGTACCGAAAATCAACCAACCTAGTCCCACCGCCAAGACAACTGTCCGACGCATACACAAATAAATTGTGTATTATTCTGGATCCTGGCAAACGGGTAAGAAACCAATTCCTAAGTGCGGCCATGTCGAGTCTTCCAATCCTCCGCCAGTTCATGGCGAGAACAATCGTGTGCCGCATTTACCATTTCTCTACCGGTTCGCTCTTGACAGTCAACGCGACAATACCCATAGACGCCGCTTTCTGCTGAGAAACTAGTCAAGCCAAATAATTTACAATTGGCACAGGCCACGCATTCGATCGAATCCTTTTCGAGCAATGTCGAAATTTTAATTATCTGACCGTAAACGTGAGCACAGCCTTCGCTCGATTCATCGATATCGTACAGGCTGACGTTTCTCGGCGCTATGCGGTAACACTCGCCATAGATACTTAATTCAGTTTCTTCACGATGGCCAAAATTTTCTTCCGCAACTTCAAGCCATTCCTCATCTTCAAATTTGCGTACACGCATCGCGCAATCCTATTTCAGGAAAAATCATTGATTCATCTCTCGGGATAAGCCAGTCTCAACTAGCACAATAAAACAATTCTTTGAATTCGAGAGTGTCTTTTGATTATAGCGAAAAATGAGGCAACAAAACTCACTGTCCACTGCTAAAAATGCTCTAAAGAAAAAATGCCCCGTAACAAAGCCTCGAGGCAAGGGGAACAACTACCCCTGGGAACACCCCACAAAACCGTGACAAGCACTTTTGCTCACCAGTTCAAACAAAACGAAGCTGAAAAAATCCGGGGAGTACTAAAGCGACGAGATTCTACCTTTGACCGCCTCAACCTACCAACTGCTGACCATAAATTGTTAACTCTATGTGATTGAGGTACACTTGGGTGTAAGTTCTACGCCCTTCCCCATCTTTAATGAGACAATTCAATATGTTCAATCGCCTTGCAGCCGGATGGCAACTCGCGAAGCAGTCATTAAACGTCTTAAGACTCGACAAAGAACTGTTAATGTTTCCAATTTTAAGTGGCCTGGCCTGCCTAGTCGTAACGGCAAGTTTTGCGGCGCCACTTGTCTTTTCGGGAATGCTTGAGAATGTCGCAAATCAGGAGGGCAACGGCGCGGCCGCTCCTGAAAATCTGTTGTTTTATGGATTGATGTTCCTCTTCTATTTTGCAACCTATTTCATCATTATCTTTTTCAACTCAGCTTTGGTTGCCTGTGCCATCATTCGCTTGAAGGGCGGTGACCCAGTATTGCGGGATGGAATTGGTGCCGCGATGGCAAGGTTGCCGCAGATCATCGCCTGGGCTTTTGTCTCTGCGACTGTTGGACTGATTTTAAAGATCATTGAATCTCGAAGTGAAAAGTTTGGTCGGATTTTAACCAGCCTGCTCGGAATGGCATGGTCTGTTACGACATTCTTCGTGATACCCGTTTTGGTAGTTGAAAAGGCCGGCCCCGTCGAAGCGATTAAAAGATCAGTCAGCATTATGAAAAATACTTGGGGTGAATCACTGACAGCCAATTTTGGAATCGGAACCATTACATTCCTTGGCACGCTTGTCGGCATCATTCCAATTGGATGTGGTGTCGCGGCACTAAGTGCTCAAATGGTCGTTCTGGGCATCGTTTTAATTTTGCTCGGCGCAATTGTAATATTGACCGTCTCGCTAATCTCATCGGCAATGGGCTCGATCATGCTTGCGGCTCTTTATATCTACGCGGAAGAGGGAACTGTCTCCGGCGGGTTTGATGAAAATTTGATTCAGTCGGCTTTTGCGAGCCGACGATAAATAACGAAACCAATGTCTCATATCCGTAAAGACACGGCTGAATTTCAGACATCAAAATTCTGACCTTATCCCTTGGTTCACCCTCCCACTAGCCTCATGGCAGCAAACCGGTGGCGATTTCAATTCAAGAACATTCGCTTGCACCTTCCAAACCACAGGCCTCACGCATTCAAATCGATTGAACCAAATTCCAAACTAACCTGTTGAACGCTATCCAAACAAGTCCTACAGACCAGTAAAAATAAATGGACAAACAACGAGTTGCTATCGTCGGGAGTGGAACAGCAGGTTCTGCCACGGCGCTATTTCTATCTCGTTTGGGGCACGAAGTTACGCTGTTCGAAAAAATAGAACGTCCGACCGCTATCGGTGCAGGTGTGATGCTGCAACCAAGCGGTATGCAAGTTCTTCAAGAACTTGGGCTCGAGGAAGAGATTCTACAGTCGGGAGCAATCGTGGAACGCCTCCACGCGACAACAATTAAAGAAAAAGTCGTACTTGACCTTCGATACAAGGAGCTAGACCAAAAATATTACGGCGTTGGCCTGCACAGGGGCGTTCTGTTCCAAACCCTTTATGATTCTGTGCAAAACCAGAACATCACTACCGAAACCGGGGCCGAGATATGCGAGATCGTCCAAAGTGATCGTGGGGACTGTTCATTAATCTCCAGTGAAGGACGCGAATTTAACGCCTTCGATCTGGTGGTCATCGCCTCCGGGGCTCGCACCAATCTGAGAGACGCAGTGGGAATCCCACATACAGTCAAAGAATACCCTTGGGGAGCATTATGGTTCGTTGCAAAAAGCGGAACGGAAGACTCACCCAACGTTCTAAGACAATATCTTGACAGCACTCATACCATGCTTGGATTTCTACCGACAGGGAAAGAGCAACATCACCAGCAAAGGTTAACAAGCATATTTTGGAGTATACGAGCTGACCAAGTCGACCACTTTCGCGCTAACGGACTCAGTCAATGGAAGGCCAAAGTTCTTGACCTAGCCCCTCATGCCCGCCAACTTTTAGATCAGATTCAATCGATTGATCAACTTTTGTTCGCCCCCTATTATGACGTTGTCCTACCACGCCCGTTTCAAGGTAACGTGATATTTTTAGGGGACGCTGCGCACGCAACAAGCCCGCAACTCGGCCAAGGATGCAACTTGGCTCTTGTCGATGCGATGACTTTTGCAAATGCAATGTCGCAATCGCATACAATTCGAGCAGCATTTAAGCTGTACGCAAAAAAGAGACGTGGGCAAATCCGATACTATCAATGGGCCACCCGCTTCCTCACACCCTTTTTTCAATCCAACTCACGAATCCTCGGATGGTTACGCGACTTAACCATGGGAATCTCATGTCGAATCCCGCTCATCTCCAGACTTATGATTTCGACTATGTGCGGATTCCAAGAAGGCATCCTAAAGTCAAGCAAAAAACAATAGCTACCAGATAACTACACCATTTTTGAAACGCTGGAGTCAAAGGTAATCAAGCAGCCGCACTCACTCCCCTTGAAAGAGTTAAAGCTTCTCAACTCGTAAACAGATAAAATTGCGATAGAGCACAACCGCTGTTGGAACCCAACGCAAATGGTAGTGGCTTCGAGTTGGAGGTGAACGATAATATTCTAACAAATTTGCAGGTATAGCATTTACCCGCGAATCCGGTTGCGTTTGTTAAAGCTAGATTCTCAAACTCAATACTCTAGTTCGCTATTCTCGCTGATTCTTCAGCAACTCCGCTTCAACGATTGACACAACCGCAACTAGCCGTGCAACGACTCGTACCAGTCATCGATTTGCTTTAACATCCCCTCGATCTTCAAATTCCGAATCGGAGTCACCACCTGACTGTTTTTATACTCGGCCTCAAAAACAACGTCTTGCTGAGGTTTTGTAGAATGTGGTGTCATATATTCCGTTACCACTCTTTCAATTTTCCAGCCCTTATAATTTTCGTCTACAAGAGTTCTAGTCGCTGCCATATACGTCCTCCAATTCCGCGAAAAAAACAAAAGTTGAAAAGATAAGAAGTAAAGCTAAGCCAACGATTTTGGAACAATCTTAAGCGAATATAGTCCAGATGTCTAAAAATCTAGGCAACTATTCAGTGACAACGCTTTAAATCAAACCCAACCCAACCCAAAAATTGGTTCGAAAGATGTGGCTCTACAAACCGTGCTTCCACCCTGAAAAATGGGGGCCATTTAAAAAAGCTCTCCCCGCGTCTCCCTGCCCCCCAATTTTGCCTAATCCAGCGTTATTTTTATCAACTGGCGAGCAACCATGACCTTCTTACTTTGATAGATTCGTCATCCGTTGCCCTATTTCTTTCCGCATAGTGTTCATCTAATCGATGACACAACTTGTTTATAATGTAGACAAAAATCAGGCTCGCGATGACGGGCACCCCAGTCACCAACCAAACTAAACTGTCCGGCCCGCCAATTAAAAGAGGTAGCGCAAACCAAATTTTAGACACACTTGTTGACGCCTCCCTCATGGGGAAAATTTATCTTACTGACTAATTCGTTTCCGCACTTTTAGTCAAACCTGAAAACTAGCGCAGTGAAATTTGAGCAAAATGCGCAACAAAAGCATTCTAGAAAGTACTTTTCAGCAAACTCATCTACTCTTAAACTCACTAGAAAACCTCAGTAACGCATTTGCCGCGTTCATGATCGATTTGTTTAACCAACATAATTAGTCAGCAACACTATTAGCAGACTGTCCCCCAGATAAATCAATCCCAAGACAATTTCTCTCAGCGAATATCAGAATTAAAAAACACTGCTCCGGTTACAATTTTCCTGAAGACTGATTTACATAATCAATTTGTAAGAACCTACACGCAAGGATAACCAAAATGGTAATTTTCAATGGACTTGGTTTTTTGGTTGCGGTCGTTACGTTTGGCTCCTGCCTCCTAGCTAACTTCCTCTTAGACAACCAGTTTGGAGAGGGATATTACTCATCGAATCTTTGGGCAATCGGATCTGCCTTGGTCATCGGTGGCCTTATTTCATCCACGATCGGGTTTCTACTAAAACAGCGAACCGATCGATTTGTAATCGATGAACAAACTGGAGAAAGGCTGGTGATTAATCTATCTAACCATAGTTTCTTTTTTATTCCGATGCACTGGGCGGGAATTGTGATCGCTCTGCTGGGAATCGGAGTCGCCATTGCGGACATATTCGTCAATCTAGAATAACTAGATCGGTTTCCTTGTTGGAATTTGGTCACCTTCACTAAACGTATTCTCAATGTCTTCAACCTGGCGCTGAAAATACTTCATCAATTCACCGCTATCCCTTGAAGGACGCTGGAACTGGATACACCCCAACTACTCGACCAGATTGGCTTCACTCAATTCACCCCACAAAATTGACTTTACAACCTTTCCAAATTCCACCAGCCCAAAATTAAACGCTCGTTTCTTGAAACAAGATTCAAAAAAACCACAGAATGCGCTGCGATTCTATCCAAGATTCCCTCTAGCCGAGCGAACTAAGGGCGGCAAATACGACGGTTTATTATAAGTTGGCAAACCATCCGAATTTGGGTTTGAAAGAAAGAAGAGGGAGTTATGTGGATGCAATTTTTCTTCGCTGGGCAATCCCAACAGACGAGTAAAAATCTTCGCGAAGTCAGGGTTCGCCAAAATTTGCAGAGAGCCCAAGCTGAGATAGAAGATCTCGAGATTCGTATTCGAAAACTAACCGCCGTGACGGAAGGCCTTTGGGAAATCCTTAAGGTAGAGTTGGATTTGGAGGACAATGTCCTCCAAGCAATTATTGACCGCCAAGACAACAAAGTTGAAAACCTGGGCAATTTGGTAATAGACAGACTACTGAAATGCCCTAAATGTCAGCGAAGTCTTTCAAAGAAGAAAGGGAATTGCGTTTATTGTGGCAATGTCGCTGGCTAAAACCGTTTGCTTAGAGGATTCCAAGGTAAATTACCGGATTAGTGATTTTCTTCTTTCAAGTCTTGATTTCGAATTTGGACAAGGTGTAAGTCAATTTGTTTAAGTCAAATAAAAATTACCCTCACCTAAAATTTTGGCAATGCCCGTCTAAATGACAAAGGGCAAAAACTTCAACAGTTCTAGGCTGAAGCTATTCCATCCTTCCGCTCGATGTCGAATTGAAAATAAATAAATATAGAACTCATATTTAATAAGGGATGGAGCCTAGAAAGTCACCGGACTCTTGGTACGAGCGGATGTCAAAAGTCATTTCGAAACGGTTTTAGAAACGTCGGCAAATTCATTTCTTGATGCTCGCGATAAAATTTGCAAACCAGTGAAACGCAGGTTCTAAAACCAAACTTGTTTTAATGAGTAGCAACATTCAGCGGAGTTTTGAAAGCTCGTTATGTTGGTGGAAGCCAACATATTACAGAAGGAATTTAAACCGATCTTTCGTCGCACATTATTTTATGGGACAAACTCATTTGCGAGCCTGTAGTCGAACCGCTATTCTGATTGCTCGTTGGTGTTACTTGTTATGTGGCCAGAATCCCATGCCTTCCATTACGCGTCGTAACGCACTGCGCACGGTAATTGCCTGCGCGATGCCGCCCACAATTATTGCGATGATTGCCGGATGCAATCAATCCAATGCATTCAAACAGACGAATTCCAAAACCGAGTTTAACCGTGACACTCAAAAATCAAACTCGCCTATAGCAGGAAAACCGATGAAAATTCAATACCTTGAGATTGTGACACCGGAAGTCGAAGCCTTGTGTCACCAATACTCAACAATTTATGACGTTACCTTTAGTGAACCAGAAACCAACTTGGGTGGTGCTCGCACCGCGAAACTGGATGGCGGCGGTTTGATCGGCATTCGCGGACCATTGCGTGATACGGAGACACCAGTCGTGCGACCATACGTACTGATCGATGACATCGAAGCGGCTGTCCAGTCTGCCGTTGAATCGGGTGCCGAAATCGCGATGCCACCAATGGAGATTCCTGAATATGGCATGTTCGCGATTGTTATCCACGGTGGTATCGAATGCGGGTTTTGGCAGAATTAGTAACTGGGCATACGATTCAGATTACAAGATCATACACGCAAAATCGGGCGTGCGCTTGTTTTGAAATTCGGTGATTAACCTTTCCAACTCGGTGATCACTGCAGTTATTCTACTCCGTCTGAACCTTAATGAAATTCGTAAAGAAACACGATAAGACGCTCGCATTCCTACCCACATGGCGTTTGCTAATCATTCTGGGTATGTACTGCGCGACTGCGGTGCAAATTGGCGCATGGATAATTTTCACGATCGAACAAAAACCAATCCATCCAATCGGTCATTTCTTGCTGATCCTGGGTTCTGCTACTACTTCTGGTTTGGGGCATTTTATCGGCAAGCGTGATTTGCGACTTATAGGGGAACATCACGCAAGTTTGGAATGCACGCCAATTCAATGTGCATTGATCATTATATGTTGCGCAAGTGTGCCAGCCGCTCTTCTGGCATTAGTCATTATTAGTAGCCTTTAAATTGAGATCATTGGTGCCCACAACGGATATGCTGGATCTATCCAATTTGATCCCGTAAAATAGTTTGAGTCTTCACTCAAGAAGTCGTAACCCATGTACCAGACACCAATGAGATGCATCCAAGTCGCGTGGGTTGTCGCAATCTGAAGTAATGCCTAATCACGCGACCCGGTGAACGGCGTCTTTTATACAGACCCTATCAATGTCAATAATGCGTCCCGGACAGACCCAGCCAAACGAATTCGAACTTGCGATTCTCAATCGCCTTACGATAAAAGTCCCGACCGTACATTCGGCTTTCGATCAGCTTCATGTATTGAGTCGAAAGTATACGGGCGTCGGAAGCTACACGAATTTTCACATTGGTGCTTCATCATCTGACACTTCTGAACAACAAATTAGTTTGGACGCGTTGATCACGATGCCAGGAGTGCCAAATGGAATGGGGGCGATCCTCTTCTGTAAAGGAAGTTGTCTTCATTGCCTTGAAATTTTCACCCATGGAGACGACAGGTGGGATGGCGTCTACGACGGCTTCGCTATAGAGCGAAACAAATAACCAAACATTTTACCGGAGCGCGAGTTCGAGCCTTACAAAATTAACAGCACATTTCGCGACCAAATTTATCTAGTCCTTATACGGCTCAATCCATGGCTGCAATGAATCCCAACCCCATCTCTACATCCTTGTCCAATTGTTGCATTGACGAGCGCTGGATATCCGGCACTTACATCGTCAGTGGAGTATTCACAATTCCATTTGATCGCATCGGTACGACTGTGTTGCAAGACAATCTGCCAGCACTGTTTTCGACGCTCCGAGGAAAACAACTGCGAAAATGGCCCAGAGGGATCAGTGGCTACTACGCGATTCCAATCTATGAAGGCAACGGTTTTACGTTGGACGTCGTGCAATGGGTTCAGAGCCGACCGAAATATCGTTATGCCATGTGGCATGAACCTGTTTTATATGATCTTGCAGGCAATCAAGCATTCATGAACACCAAATGGGGCTTATATGGCTTGGCTTTCCGAAAACATCTCGCCGAACGGACGTTTCACTCACTTGCGAACATCGCACAGAATGCGAACCATAGCTCTTTCCCCACCGTTAACGGACAGCACATTGAGTTCCCCACGTAGAATATCCCTATTGTAGATCAAACCTGCACGCCGGATACAAATGTGATGCAAACGACGCCGGACCTGCGTGTGCTATTTAATATTGAGATTGCCGTTCCGGCTTTTGGATCTCCGCTGTTATACGCGCACAACGATTGACATCCTGCGTTGCTGATTTATGGTCTTCATGCGAAGAAGCGCCGTTCGTAGGTGCATCATCAGTAATTACTCAATGCACAAGCGAGCGTTCAATTTGTTTGTGATGCTGCTGGTACGATATAATGAAACGAGTGGATTGTTGTCTGTACTCAGGTGCAGGCAACGCAGAACCACTCCATGAACCGAAGCCGATCCACACACTCCGCTCAGTTCAATTGATTTCCGGCCGTCACATTGCAAATGTCATCTCAGTTAAGTGGGGTTCCGCTGAATAACCCTTATTCGTCACCACCAGCCAAGCCTGCATCCATTAGTGCCCTGCGATTTCGACGGTACAACTTGTTTTCCATATGTTTTTTAGCGGGAATAGTCGCCGCGATGTTGGTTTACGCAGGCGATTCATTTAACTGGCCTCAATTTAATCGACGCGCGGGATTCCTTGGCACCAAGTTTATCAGCGATTTCCTTTACGCAATCAATGACCCGTATGCGATCCATGTAGTGGCATTTCTCTGGTTCCTTTATGCGGCAATCGCCACAGCAATCCTGTTGTACCTATCCCGTTTCCTGTCATATAAAACTTGAGGAAGCGTGTCGCGAATTGCGTTGGCACTATTGAATTGATCCACACGTTGCTTTTGAACTAGACAAAGTGAATCCGACACCAAAGGCGG
>Ga0214479_100095_pt1 | contig 53098 bp, 38 predicted proteins | sample M1_20Mar14CPVII9_5_FD_165054 | JGI IMG/M metagenome (GOLD analysis project Ga0214479, IMG submission 165054) | Marine eukaryotic communities from Monterey Bay, California, United States - M1_20Mar14CPVII9sort6BwellE14 | ecosystem: Environmental > Aquatic > Marine > Unclassified | place: USA... | reverse complement strand
TTTAGGATGAAGGTGACACAACTATAAGAGATGAGCTGAAAAGAGAGCTAATACTGTTGGCATCTGTTACAAATCGTGGGACGTGTGCATCTACAGAAGAGGAGAACTTGGTTGTTGATCTTGTCACACAACTGGAAGCGTTAAATCCTACTGCAAATCCTGCAGATAACTCGCAGGGTGATTGGGAATTATGTTATTCTTCTACTCAATCATTTCGATCTTCTCCTTTCTTCTTGGCAATTCGTGCATTCCTCGGTGAAGAGAAGGAAGTGGCGGAGAACTTGTTTACAATTCACGACAGAGCAACAACAGGTAAGACCATTATCACATATCATATCTATATCTTTACATATGTTCATATTATGTCCACTAACAACAACACTATGCAAAAAAACAGCATCACGAGTTGGAAAAGTACGCCAGATCATTGATGACGATAACAAGGAATTGATCAGCGAATACGATTTGAGTGTAGGACTACTTCCTGGTCTTCCAGTTAGAGTGAAGGGAACAGTTGTTACTAGTTCAGATTTGTTAGTTAAGGGTGCAGAAACTTGGGAGATGACTGTCCGAGGGTAAGTCAATACTTCTTTGTTCATATTTTGAACCCAAACTATATATTCTAACCTTTCTAATACTCATTGTATGGATATGTTGCAACAAAACAAAACACAACAACTGTACGATAACAGAACCAAAGTGAATGGATCCAATGTACCCATTTTAGATGCATACCTGGATAATAACGCTGTGGAAATACCTGTTGGCGAAGCATACCAGGCTCTTAGTGGTAGTATTCCTACCGCTATATTAAAGACTTATTATGTTGATGAAGGCATGAGGATAACAAGAGATATCGACGAAAATATCTTTGTTTTCACAAGGGCATGAATGAGCAACAACTTGTTGTACAAGTACTTTAACTTTATTAATTTACAGTCTTCTTTACACGTTGTATACCATCTACTTTCAACTATTCACTGCTAAAGAAGCTGTTATAAACCGCATTGATTGTGGATACCACCATAAGAGGAGCAAATAAAATAAGCATTGCCCATGCCACTGTCCTTGATATAGCCCATCGTTGAAAGCCCTCGCTTCCTCCGTCTTGAACGTCTCCGAATCTCTTTCCTGAAAGCTTGAGGTAAGAACCACAAGGGATTATAAATGCTAACATGATACTAAAAGAACTACCAAGTAGATCCCAAACAACATCTATGCTGCTCACAGAACAAGCTAAAGTAGCCGCCGACCAAAATATCAACAAAGCTACCACTGTTCTAGCCGATTTGCTATCTACATCTCTACTACCTATTTGCTCAGATGATATTGACAAGTCTTCTACAAACTCATCAGAACTATCATCATCATCCAAGCCATCACCAGATAGACCTAATACAAGTAATGGATCTTCCAAGTTGTTTCGAGGCTGAGCAATTTCCATTGGCTCGAACTCAACAGTTGTAAGCCCTTCATCTTCTTCATTGCTACTAGGCATAGTTGACATTGTCTGATTGGTACTTTGCTTGTTAAAACGCCTTCCAAACCGACTACCAACTAACGATCGAACAAGTATATCTCTTGCAGGTATCACCAGCATTGGAAAAGCTAGCGTAATAGTCATGGCTAGACAGAGTCTACCAATCAATAAAAGTGGATCTGATTCATCAAAATCTAGCAATATATTTCCCTGTACTTGATTTGACGATGTACACTTCGCCATCAGACTACCAGTGAAACCAATCATATAGTAGAATAATGTTGCCGACCATAATGATGTTCGCACCCACTGTCTAACACGATCAGACGTAGGACATCTCAATTCATTGTGAATGGGCAGCACATTAAAGTGACATATATATGATGATATAAAGAGAGGAACAGCATCTAACAACTGTTTCATTGATAATGGAAACGCTCGAATGCCATCATTATTTGCATTGGTATCTAATCCATCACTTTGTTGATTTATTTCTCCCAATTGACATTCGATTGATCTATATGCAACAATTAACCCAACCGTTAAGACTGATAACATTGATGCCGCACCAACATCTTTTAATGCGGTTAAGTTCTTCCAAGTAGTCAAAGGTGTTATGCACAAAACCACAAATAACATTGCTGCATTTCTAGCAAGAGTGGGGCCACCTCCAACACCTTCTGGTGGTATTAGTATTGCATCTACTATCGGTTCTAGCATATCACGCAATAGTACTGCATATCCCACAGTGCCAAAGAAGCAACACGCGCAGACCAATGCCATTGCAAATACTCTCGCACTTAGACCGTAAGCTGCTCTTGCTGTATTTTCATATGTTGCCGTACCTGTATTATTACTAATTGTATTGCCATTTGCTCTTTGTTCTCTATTATTAGAAGTTGTTGAATACACACCAGCCTTGATTAAGAATAGAATAGATTGTTGTGCTAATATGCTCGTTATTATCAATATAACTGGAGCCATGAATAAGTTACCAGTTTGATGAAAAGCCAATGGTAAACTAAGTGATCCTCCACCTACCATACTTGATAGTAGATTAAAACGAGCAGATGATATGGTACCCTGCCGTTTGTTATCACTTGACATGTTTGATAATTGTATATCTGTTGTAAATGGAGATCTCTCTGCTCTCAAAACCCAGTCTCAATACTCCATCAGTAAAGCATATATCACATTATGGCATATTCTGACTTGCAACAATAAACTCCTCAATTTTTAATTTTTCAGAGTGCTAAAATAGAAAGGATACCGCCGAGTCCGCAGTCCGGGATGAACAATGACACACTTGTGCTACCAGTGCTACTGTTCTAGACTACTTCAGTAAACCTAAAGCTCACTGTTTCGCCTTGCTGTATTAATAAGAGAACATAAGTTGCTAGATACAAGAAATAACAATGCAATCTCAAATACCAATCGGTGGTTTACGTGATACAACCATGGAAGACCAAAATACTTCAATTGAAGTTGGTGAATTGATTTATAATACCATTGATCCACTCGATCCACGTAAAGTTTCATTTGATATCTTTGAGGCATATTGTCATGAAATGTTAACAACTAATTATGTTGGTAGGAGGGCATATTTGATTAGTCAAATGAGGGTAAGTACTTTTTATTTGTTAGGCTTTGTTTTTTGTGACGGTGCATGTGTTTTATGTGTCACCCTACTGTCATTGGATATCAATAAGTGTGGCAGGCAAGAAGTATTGTTTGAGGTGCAATTATTATTAATGAGATATTATATTTATATCGTGCAAACTAACACCACCCACCATTAATCATTTTTTATTATAGTACATGATCACAAGGCTCATTGGTCAACAGATGGATTATGGACGGTTGTATAATCGTACATGTATGGCCAACATCGTATCACGTATCACAGGTCGATATCCATACGAGGTACCCGAGGAAGAAATGGAAGAGGATGATCAAGCTTATCAAATGGAAGGTTGCCTTGTGGACTTTACTCCCGATAAATGGAAGAAGTGTATCTGTATGTTTGAGAATTTACGCGAGGGTATGGTACGGAATGATGCAGCATTGATTGTCTTACCAAGTCAGTTTGTGAATGCTGATGATCGTCAAGTCGATGATAGTGATATTCCCGATGCGGATGATAATGTGAACGAGGCCGTTAACAAACATGTTGATTTCCAGAAAGGATACAAAAGGTTAATGGATTTAATGAAGTTCCATGCTTGTTTGAGTCATCTTCAACCGCACTTTGAAAAGGCCATTCAGAAAGGATCTGCCGAGGGTGTTGAATCAGTCGTTATTCCACATGATAATATTGTTGCTTTTGAGTGAGTCTGTTGTATGTGTTCTTTTTATCTCTTCGGCACCTGATTATACTCATATCTTTACACCACCACCATTTAATTAAAGCTCGGCCATTGAAGAACAATTTGAAGATGATGAGGATAGCAAGTATGCACGTATTCTTAATGATTTGTTGGAAGTAAACAAGAAGATGAACAGATCTAGTCGATATGGAGGTCTGCACTTGAAGTCATTTCAGGAGATTAAGAAGATTTATGAATCTAATTCACGTATCTTTGACCTTGAGAGTTTCCAACACAAGTTCATCCAGTTGATGCGTCGTTGGACAGATATTGTCTTACCCACTCCTACCTTATCGAAGTTGGCTTATGGTGCCCCTAAAAAGAAAGACGAGGAAGGGGCAGCGGCTGCTTCACCAAATGCAACAAAGGCCGCCGAGGCAAATGATAAGGAGAATGTAAAATCGTCACAAGAAGATGAGGTTCCACCACCCCGAACAGGACGTGGTAAACGTGCCAAACGAGATGAGAGGAAGCCTCCTCCGCCTGCAGTTGATACTACAATCGAGGAGAATGAAGTAAACGATGAGATTGAATCATCATCTTCATCAGATGAGGATGCGTATGAGGAGGCTGGGAAAATGGGTGCCAGGGAAGCTCTTAAACGTAAGAGGGAAGCCTTTGTGAAGAAGATTAAGGATCCTATGAAGGATATTGTAGCAGCTGCAGAAGGTGCACGAGGTGGTCCAAAAGAAGAAGAAGAAGAAGAAGAAAGTGAAGATAGTGATGACGATGAAGGTGACAATTCAGGTGATGAGGGTATTGCGAAAAGGAGGAAGGGCAAGACACCCTCTTTTCGTAAACAAAAGAAGTCCGCACATCAACTGAACTTTACAGACTCAGATAATGACTCTTCCGATGAGGAAGAAGATGGGGTTGCACTGAGTAAACTTCCCACAAAGTATAAGGCAAAGCAAGAAAAGAAGAAACCGACAAAGATTCACATTACTCGAAAGAATGATACGGTTAAGAAGAGGAAAAGATTTACCGAGGAGGAAGATGGAGCCATTCGTTTGGGAGTTGAGAGATTCGGGGCTGGCAACTGGGCACAGATCAAGGCATATTACTCAATGGAATTGATTGATAGGACTACGATCAATCTCAAAGATCGTTGGCGTACACTAAACAAATAGTATGCGGTGTAGCACGAGGGGGACTTGGTTTGTAGTAATAGTAGAGCCTTTATATATAATGGACAACTTCTTTGTTCACAATGTAGGTATACTGTTTATTACCAGTCTTTAAGTTATATTACCCTAAGCTACTGCTAGAGATTCAACAAGTCTTCTCCAAACAGCATCTCTATTGTCAGAGTTCCACTGAAAATCATTCTGTGTGTCACTATCTTGCTTGGATATCTCACTCTCGTTGTCTAGGCATACATCCAATACACAAGTTATCAAATTGTCCTTTGTACCACTTTCATTAACCAGAATCTTTTTCGACACTTGAAAGATGTCAAAGAAGACAGTATCACTTACACCTCTTAGACGATTCTTCATTGCTTTCAAGCCGCATTCACAACGTTGTGAACTCGACGCAAGATTCCGCGCAAGCACAGCAACAGCCAACAAGTAAACAAAATCATTTCGTAACAGCTCTTTGTCCGTCTTCTTGAGTAAAGTCGAGAAAGAATCAAGCACACTGCTAGGATCGCGGTGAGATGAATCGACATTGGGTAAGCCACCACTGATTGAGTGGGACAAGTATACATGCAGGGTATCTTTATCCTCATCTTCAATAGTGAGTACATTTAGAATTGGATGCAACTTAGTTAGTACATTTGATATGACTGTGGATGGAAAGTCATGTCGTAGGAAGAGACGCATAAAGAGTGTGAATGTAGCGTATTGCCCCCCGTATTCAATATAGGCATTACACATATCATCAACAAAGTCATTTAGAGCCCTCATTTCATCTTTTGAATATACTTCTGTTGAAGATGAAGACTTCTCCCCGATGAGCATCTCTTGGAGTTTCTTCTCTGTATCACCTGCCGCTTCATCTTGTGAATGTTTCTGCTTGGTTTCTTTTGACAAGCGTGAATGCTGAAAGCATGCCTTAACGAACTCACTAATCAAAGATGAGGAAGTGTCTGTTGTTTTGTGTCCAAAGCCTATGCGCAGCTGGAAGAGTGATCTGAGTGACGACTCGATTCCTTCATCACTTAAAATCATCTCTGGACAAAGGCAAACATTTGTAATATGGTAGAGCTTTGTCCCATCGCTAATTGACTTGGTATAACACTCTTCCTGTTCGACCATTTCAAGGTGAAGAAGAAGACAAAGCGTCCGAGATACAATATCCAGAAACTGCTCTTCCCGTTGTGCGTCTGGAAGTGCATTAGTTGTGGTACTACTTGATAGTACATTCCACATCCAAAGTCCACCTAGTGGTAGGAAGAATCTGTCACCATCAGTATTACTTGACCCACCAACAAAGTCTGCTACACATCGTAACGAACTCAACGAGTAGGTGTTAATATTTTGCATAAAATACATGCTTGAGCTATGATTCAACTGAAGTCTGCGGTCACTACTTAAGTTGAGCTCTGCCAAGAAGAGTTTCCGAAGGCTTTGGCCTGGATCTATCTTGTTTCTAACCTTGAACAATACATCTTGGCTAAAGATGAAAGCAGCCATTGCTTCGTGCCCAATGTTTAAGCGACCAATCAGAGAAAAAGCAAATGTTGCAATCAAGTGCCAACTAGTGTCATCTTCTTGAATAAAGTTACTGTCTTCACATAGAACCTTTAGTACTGAGAACTCCGACTCTATCAACCAAGATTGTCGTGCAGTATGAATGTTACATTCTACAGATTGAGTCAATGAATAGTTTCGTCTACTTGATTTTTCCAAGGATGCGAGTATCTTCTTGAATAACTTTGACTTCACATCACTTGACAAGTTGTTGACTCCAACAACTTGAACTAATGTCATGACGGATGACACAAATGCACAACTGACGGCCTCGACTTCTGAATCCTGAGATGTATTTAATGACTTGTTCCAATTCGCGCTGAAAGAAGCTCCAAGAGCTTTACTCAGTGCATCGTCTAGCATGTTAGATGTAAGTACAGACGAAATGACTTCAAGACAAGACTCCTCTGATACAATGGGTATAGATTCTGTATTCATGGTTGGTGCAGCTGTTGATATGTAAGATGATATTAATTGCAATTGGGATGAAAGAAGCTTCATGTAATCATTACCAGAACCCTTTTCAGCTGATTGAAGTGATGTGATACAGCCCCTTACAGAAGACGACAACCACACTCCAGACATTGCCAGGCTATCATTTGCGTCTTCTGATATAGCTTCCAGATTCTGACCATTGTTGGCATTCATTGACATCACCTTTGATGCATCACAAATACTAGCAAATAACATCAAGCAATGTGCTCCAAGTCTATGTTCAGGATCCATCACTTGAACACGAGGAGCCAGAATACTTATAAAGGATTGCACGTGCTCAATTGCAAGATTGTACCTCATAAGAATTCGCAGGAGGATAATACTCCACATTTGTATTCTTATTTCATCATCATTTCCTCCTTCAGTGCACAATATTGCTTGTAGATCAGGTATAATTGTTTGAAATGGCACTTCGAGTTCAGCAATATCTCTAGATTGTCGAGCAAGATGACACAGCATAATCAATGTTGGCAGGGCCACTCCTGCATTAAACAGTTCAACATTATTATCATTTGAAGGAGAAAGACTAAATGAAACAAGGAATGGCAAGATGCCTTTATGGCGTGTAATAGCACCAGCAGCTCCTGGACTTCGTACAGCCAGCAGTGCTAAAATACCACAAATACTTTGAATAGTTGTATTTGATATGGCCATCTCTGTCGAATCATCGACTGATAAACAAGTAATGACATCCGATAAACAGGGTAGTATACGCATTCGTGAAAGTAACGTCCATGTAGGATCAGTATAGAATGCCTTTGAATCACTTTCTGCCGTGGCAGCGGAAGAGTCTGCCTTATAGCAAGCCGCATTATTCTCCCCTCCTCCATGATCAAGAGGTTTGATTTGTGTTGGTGGGTACAAACTAGTGCCCGGGGGAACATGTGATATATCACTCATAAAGCAAGTTTGATATAAAATAAATGGATCATCACATCCATCTCCCACTGGACAAACATTAACCACATGATATGGATGAACACATAGAGTCACGAGAGCATGGATACATCGAAGGACAATAGAAAGGAGTTGACGCCCGCCTGACGTCTGATATGTAGCGATAGATTCATCAAGAAGACATCGGATGGCAACCGGTAATAGCTGTGGATATTCTTTTTGAATAATTTCCCTTTCATCACAAGTTTCTGAATATGCATGTGCTCTTCTCTTATTTACCATTTCATTTACATCCTCTTCCAAGATTTGACACACACTCCTAACACCAAGTAATCGTTGTCTTGGCGAAGTTGAACGAAGTAATGATGTGGCAATATGTAAATTCTTCAATCGATCATTCATGTTGTCGTCGGCATCTATCCCTCCAGTGTCTACTACTGAACTTGACGGTAGTTCTGTAGCAAGGCCAATTTGTAGAGCCTCTTTGTAAACTCGATCCATATCCTCAGGAGAACGTACCGACGACAACAACTGTGCCATCTTTTCTTTTTCCTCGTGTGCTCTCTTTTCTTCTAATTGAATTGCTTCATGCTTTGATAACTTTATTGTTGTATCATTATCCAAGGGTTGTGCAGATGAACTATTGATGATATTTATTGATTCTTTAGACTTTGCCAACTTCTTTTGCTTTCCCCTTGATCGTAAGAATGCAATGGATTCAGCTGATAGTATTGATTTAATTTCATCTACACCATCCTGTATATCATCAAGTGACATATTGGCCAACATTGAATCTGACGCTTTCCCGACACCACTGTTTGCTCCATTTAATGTTTGTGTATTGGTTTTTGTATTTGCTTGGTGTATGTTTGATACATTCATAAAATTATTACCTAGCGGTGGGGATTGCTGAACATGAGCAGAAGATCTACCCCTTCGAGTAAATGTACCAACAGGTGCAGCATCTAAAGAAGGGAAGCCCCCAACGGTTGGTATATTACTTCCATTTTTGATACGATTACGTTGTTTGAAACGAGATTCTCTCTTTGTTGTACTTGTATTATTACTATCATTTACTGCAGTTGATTTAACTACAGGACGTTCACGAATACACGATGATAACATTACTGGTTTATGGTTTGGTTTGTTTGCGTGTGAATCGTAATCTGATGATAAACTCTCCATTGGTTCATTATTTTTTCCCTCTTGTGTATCTGCAGTATTGTTATTAGCGGTGACGGCCTTTCCACTTTTTCTCTTTGATGATGATTGTACCTTAGGTGCCTTTGAAGATCGTATAACAGTTGCGGACGGTGCTTCTCCCTCACCTAATTGTTCCATCATTTGCTCTCTTCGTGACAGTGCTCGTCGAGGAAATGTATGAGATTGTTTAGATTTACTGCCGCTGATACGATACTGCTTCTCCTCCTCTTGTGATGGCATTGCCAACATTGAAGATACTACTTCATCACTCAAACCATCTGTATTTGCCATTGTATATCGAATATGCATTGGTTTGTAATGATATTAATTGCAATGCAGTTACCTCTTGTTGAAAAATAATTTCTAATTATATCTCCTGTGATTTTAAGATCATACAATAACCAGTTCTGTTCATATACCAAATCTAAAGAGCATTAATAACTGATAGACTAGATGTATATGCAACCGCCTTATTGCCAAGAGTCTCCTCAATCAATCATTGGTCTTCGATTTGTGATTTGTGGTCTGTGGTGAAGATTTGAGATAAGCTGCCACCGAACCACCACCATTGTAATTTTCTTTTATAGAAGCCGAGAAGCACCGCTTGGCGCCGCCCGCCTACCCACCTCAATCCGACTGGCCCGTATAAGTGGTGGATCACCATAGGCTGAATATCACGAGTAATTCACAAGTACCTTTAGTCTGGATCATCATGATCTTGTAGAGGAGTGAAGAAAATGAGAAAAGGTTGGAGCAACTACACACACAGATGGTCGACATACAACTTTTGATATATCGCCTCTCACCTGTAAAGATCTCATACTTTGAATGTCCTTTCATAACCATATCTGCCATGTCTCTCTCTTCCTTCTGTTGCGTAGACATCTTCTTCTTTGCTTCTTCCTCTGAGTTTGCCGCAATACTCTTGTGTTCTGCTGTCTTGTCTTTACTTGATTTGGAAGAAGGAAACAAAGGTTCGTGATTCGCCACTGCTTCATCATCTGCCAGTTTGCCTAGAGGAAAGGCACTTGTTGTATTTGACTTCTTTGATTTCAGCTTAGAAGAAATCGACTCGTTATCATCATCAGAGACCAAATTATTACCAGGCGAGGTCTTCTTCTTTCCATCTTCACTCTTACCCTTCTTCTCCTTGTCATTATTATCAAGAGGCTCCCATGCATCAGAATCATTCTCACTAAGGATTTCTATATCAACTCCCATCCATCTATCATTTGCCTCTGAGTTATTGTTGTTGTTGTTTGCCGATTCTTCTACAGTACTCGAAGAGAAGAAGTCTGCATATGGTTGTGTCTTCCATTTTATTCTCCGTGCTCGACGGTGTAAGATTGATAATGTAATACATGTATATATGAGAAATAGAATTGTACTCCCCCAAAATGCACAAGAGTACTTCCAATTCCGTAATATTGTTTGGATTGCATTCATTTCCTTTCCATATCGAATCTCTGCAGAATGTATTTGTATTGTTTGCAGTGTTGAAGGGAATGCTGCTGGATTGGCAATTCCTAGACTAACTTCAACTATAGACATTGGCTTCTTGTTATTTGCATCTATATAATGATCAAAAGATAGTAGAGTGATTGTTCTCGTTTCTGACAATAGACCTGATGCCAATGGTAATATAAGCATTGTCTTTCGAAATAGTGAAACTAATGTACTTTCATATGGTAGCATGCTATGTTGCTTTGATGTTGCAAGTAGTGTTCGATCAGCTGCTTTGAGATTTACATTCACCATGAATACTCCTAGCTGTTTGTTGATGTCAGACTCTGGTAATGTAAGAGATAATTCGAAGAAATATCTCTGACCTGATGCGAGTATTGAATCTTCATTGTATGATATATCTTTCTCGTCTGTGTCTTTATTACTATCACCATCTACTTCTTTGTTTGTATAGCTCATCATATTAGTATCACCATTGATACATACATTATGTGCATTACTATTAGAGGAAGTAGATTCCACACATGCATGCAACCAGGGAGTACTTCTAGTTGATCTCATATCTACAATCCCAGTAGGCATTATTGATTCATCATTATAATTGTAGTCAAAGAAGATGGGTCTTGATTTGACATCCAACCCTTGCATAATTACATTCCATATAATTGCATAGGTACCAATACTTAATATCAGTATAGAAAAGAGTATTAAACATGCTTTAATGATCCATATAATGAAGGGTAATATTGTTGAGTAGAAGAAGTACCGAACCTGCTCGCCCAAATTAGATAGAGCTGGTTCATGTCTTTGTTGCGGTTGTTGATTATCATCAAACGGCTCTTCTTCATATCGTATTCTGAATGCAGTTTGAACAGCTCTTCTCGCTCTATCAGTTGCAGCTCTTTCTGCTGCTTGTTCAAAGTTCTGCCACATAATACTTTGTTGATAATAGTTAGTAAAGATAGTTATTGCTGTTTTGCAATTTTATGTTGTGTACCAAATAGTACTTATTACTAATGCCGGACTGACGCCAAAATGATATATCGCGAAACAACACCCAATCTATAAACTAAACTTTGCGGGAGTGTATATCCTCCTCTACACAATCAAATCAACTACGCAACTTACACGACGAGCCTTTTTAAAATGTATTTAAGGAATAAGGAGAGTTCTATAGTTTTATATGTGGCTACGTATCGACCTCATTCATACTCTTTATGTCATAAATCATTAATTACCACCTACCTAACATGAAGCTAATGCTACTGAGGGCGCTAGAACCTACCATCACCTATCCCAATTGATAGAATCTCTTTTGCATATTATTCAGTACTGCATAACTTTTACTGCTCGCCGCGGCGTCTCACTAACAATATAGTGCTTACCTTACAACTACAACATACATATTATACCTCAATCCATCCATGGCATCAATAGGAGTACGTTTTGGACGTGCATTGATAATGGTACGAGGATCTACAGGAGTTGCAGCGGCAGTAAACTTTTATCAAAATGGATTAGGAATGGCGGTAGTACGACATACTGATAATTGGGCAGAACTTACATGTCCAATAGGTCCGTCATCTTCCAATACTAAAATTGATACTGCTGCTCCATCACAAATAAATTTCCATCTAAGTATACAATCTTCCGATTCCGAAGCACAGTTAAGTGCAGGGTATTCACCATTTCTCAATTTTGATGTAGATGATATGGATATGATTGTTGCACGATGTGTACAAATGGGTGCCAATCTCGATGGACCGATACAATACCCTGCAATGGGTAAGGTTGCTGCATTGAGGGCTCCTGATGGGCATATGATTGGATTGTATGAACCAACAATGTAATGATGAAACAAATGAATTGCAGCTATAATACTCAAGTCTGAATAGATCGAATCAAATTAGTAGTATCCGATATATCAAACAACAACTTCCTAACTGGAAGAGAATCTACCATATGTACCTCTTTTCTAATGGAGTCTTACACATATGCTGAAATCTAAATCAAATGAAAGAAGTAGAAGTTGTTTTCAAGGTCGTAAGGTGTACTTCAGAAATTAGGATGACGAAAGAGAAATGCTGGTCAAATAAAGTAGTTATGTAAGTCAATAGAAGTAAGAGAGGCTTAGTATTATATTAAGCATACTTCTTGTCAATATACTCGCGAAGCTTGACAAATGCACGCTTCCTATGTGATATACTGTCCTTTTCAGCCCCAGTCATCTCTGCATATGTCTTCTTAACACTGTCTTTACCTTGCTCTTCCTCGGTAGGTTCAAATATAGGATCCCAGCCAAAAGCTAGTTCACCTCTCGGGCGAACAATATTACCCTGGGTTCTACCATCAAATGTGAATACCTCGTCACCTGGACCAGCACAAAATGCCACAATAGTTTGAGCATACCCCGACTTGTCGTGGGAAAAAGAAATCATATCATTCAGTCCATCTAAACCATTAGCTTCTAGAAACCATTTGATGTACACACTTGGCATTCCATTCAAAGCGTTGAAACACAGTGATGTATCTTCTGTAATGACTGCGCCACCGATTTCTTTGGCGGCCAAAGCACACTTCTCTCTTGCAACATTGACTGCCTCTCCTTGCAGTTCTGGAAGATCTACTTTATGATTGACAAGAGTAAATGGAAGTTCTCCCCCAGTCGATAAGATTCGTTTCACTTCCTCCGCTTTCTTTTTATTACCTGTAACAAAGGTCACAACGGGCTCTTTGTTCTCTTGAGTATTATTACTCTTCTTGCTCTTGATTCTTACAGAAGACATAGGGTCTATAACCGAGGGATCTGGAAAGGAAATGTCTACATAGTCGAGGTCACTTGATGTAGATGGTACATCACAAGCAATCTTGAATGCATGCTCAATAGCACTTGTAACAGCTTCATCGCTGCCCCAAATAAACTCAAGTGCATCCCATGCAGGCTTAGCGTGTAGCAAGAGGTACTCATTTTGAGGATTCTGCTTATAGCTGTAGTTACCCATCGTAGCTGACAGAGCTAGTCGGCATGCAATAAGAAGTCGGAGATGCTTGCGTTCATCATTTGTCAAAGGATACTTGTGGTGAAAGCCACGCAAAACGGCACATGCAGCCGATATTGATCGTTTGCCTTTACCATATGATGATATCATAGCATATGTCATGGCAACTGACACATCAAGGACTCTCCAACTTTACATATGTTTCGAGAGAGGTAGGGAATAGATGTGTGTGAGTAACCACTTGTAACTAAAAAAAGCGAGGTGAAATGTATAACTGCCGTCGTCATGACAATTCACCATTTCCCTTTATATACATGGAGTATATAAAGAGAGGTGGTCCATGATAGCGTTGATAGTTATCAGGTGCTTTAATCCTGGAAATTGGTTTGTTATAGCTACAGATGAAATGAAGTCCCTAGCACTGAGGCGAGTAATGAAGACTCAAAGACTCCGACAACTTTCGTCAATCGGTCGACTTTTAATCCTCCTCTAAAACTCTAGGGACTCTAGTTTATCGAGCATGCATCATAATCAAAATATGTGTTCATTGAACTTACCTGTACACTGTATCTCCAAAATCAATAACACCAGCAACCTTCATACCATCTCCAATTATCTTTAATGATAGAATAAAAAGTTGGGTGTCAGGCAATTCACATAGGTTAAGCTACAAAGAAGAAATCAGGACACAACAACATAGAACTTACGATATTGGCATCATTAAAATCACCATGGATGATACCACAACGAAATTTCTCACCAACTTTACCCTTGATAATGATCTTATCAAACTCATCCAATACACTCGTAACCAACTTGGATTGATTTTCATCATCAATATATGATACATATGGCTTAACATCTAATAAATTCTTACCATCCCATGCATGATATCTTTTTGATGCTGCTAATGCTTTAGGATTTTTAGTAGCTAAATCATCTAATGCATCACACATGTTTGCAAGTGACATACCACAATCTAATAATGTTTCAATGGGACAGTATTGAATGGAGCTTAGGGGTGTACCGTGCACCCATGATTGTAATCGAATCACTAATTGACAAGGACTATGTTGAGGACTTACAACTGACAATTCACGTATACAAACTCCAGAAGTATTGTCATCTACTGAAGAAGTGTTTGTACTGGGTTTGATGGTCTTGCCAGTGGTAATATTATACTTGGTATCAGCCATGTGCTCATAGATTGCAGAATGTAGATCAATAATACTACCACCGCTGCTCTCATCTATATCAGAACCTTTCCCATTTGAAGGTGTATCAGTTTCATCGACTTTTAAACATTTATTAGACCGATTATCATGCTGTGTTGATGCAATAATATACTGCTCGGACTCTACACCATTATGTATCTTAAGTAATGCCTTCTCACCATTAATTTCAACTAGATAATTAATATCATCATATGAATCTAATTCTTTTATTACTTGTACTCGTGGTACCTTGATATTGTTATCAAAGCCATCACTACAGTATAGGTCAATCAGGATTGATAGTGCTTCTTCTTCACTGACTTTTGGTTTTAAGAGTTTACGACGTACTTCATCGTCGCTATTATTAGAGGTGTCGACCATGTTGTTTTAACTTAGGAAGGTATTATATAGTCCTTGCACTTATGATGTCCGTCTATTCATACCTATATCAACCTCTGATTGATGAGGATTGATGATAATGATTGGTTGAGATGGTTGGCAAAATGACTTTGCAAAAGATACGGTATCCTAAATCTTTGCAAATAATGCTAAATCAAATTATCTCTCTACTACTACCCCTTCAAATACGTCAACTATGCAGGTAAGTTACGATATAATGGCGTCCATTTAATGTTTATATACTTGGTGATGTTTATTTTCGTGCGTCGATGTGCGGTCGGCGGCGAGTTGAACATATTATATCACATATCAAAAAAAAAGATATTTTTATTATTTCTGTGTGCAATTATGATTATGAGCCTGTCTATTATTAATATTCACCAATTAGATATACCCCGACCTGCTTTAATATTGATGTGGATGATATGTGGATAGATTATTTGGTATTTTTATTATTTATTTATCAATAATCATACTCACAACCCATACGAATACGTACCCTTCACCACCACAGATTTTCGTAAAGACACTCACTGGTAAGACTATCACCCTTGATGTCGAACCCTCGGACACCATTGATAATGTCAAGACTAAGATTCAGGATAAGGAAGGCATCCCACCTGATCAACAGCGTTTAATCTTTGCTGGTAAACAGCTTGAGGATGGACGCACTCTTTCGGATTATAACATCCAAAAGGAGTCTACACTCCATTTGGTTCTTCGTTTACGTGGTGGTATGCAAATCTTTGTCAAGACATTGACTGGTAAGACCATCACCTTGGACGTTGAACCTTCGGATACCATTGATAACGTAAAGACTAAGATTCAGGATAAGGAGGGTATTCCTCCTGATCAACAGCGTCTTATCTTTGCCGGTAAGCAACTTGAGGATGGACGTACTTTGAGTGATTACAACATTCAAAAGGAGTCTACTCTTCATCTCGTTCTTCGTCTTCGTGGCGGGCACTGCCAAGTACCCTGCGGAATCTTTGATGATCCTGCCATTGTAGCCGAGATCAAGCAAGGTAAGTTTTTATTATACTTTGGACATTCCATATAAATATTAAATACATTAAACATAACCCCCTTTCTTCCAAACAGCTGCTGAGACTATTCGTAAGTCAATGGTTCAAAGCAATGATTTGCATTCTGGATTAGCTGCTGAGACGACAGCACAGTCTATGAATCAAATGATTCGTTGGGTAATGACCAAAGAAGAGCACTGCTCAAAGATCATTACACTTGTCTCTGAGTATTGCCTTTGCCAACGTGTGAAGAAGGATGTGTTTAAAAGTGATCAGGATTACGTCGATGCACTAAAGGCTCATCATGCTGTTATGCAGGCTGCAATGAAGGCAAAGCAATCTGTTGATTCTGCTGCCGTTGACGCCTTAGACCATGCTATTGGAGACTTCGCAAAAATGTACCTACCAGCAGAATAACTGCTTCAATGGTGGACTAGACTTTATTAGTGAGTGAGATTGGAATAGAGGGAGAAATGTTGGGATATTGGGAAAGATAGGGGTAGTGCATGGTGTAAAGTGAGATAGGGAGAGGAGTAGTTTCTGCTAGTATAAGCTTCACAACTCTACTTAAATCAGAAGATCGTGGCCTATGTCTATGCTTAACTATCTATTTCTTCTTCTTCTTCTTCTTAGCTGTTCGATCTTGTGCTTTGGCCTTCAGTTTATCCTGTAGAGAACATGAAGCAGCTTTGTTTTTCTTCGGTGCCGCCGTTTGACCTTGAGGTGTTGAAAGTAAGACGCCATTGACAATAGATCGATAGCCCTTACCCTTTGCCTCAATCTTACGACCGTGTGAGTTCTGCACCTTATCTATTTGTGCATCCAAAAAGGTGAGGTCATCCAGTTGATCATCCTCATCTTCCTTTTTCGCTTTACCTTTCTCGTTGTTGCCCTTCTTATTCTTAGTCTTCTTCTTCTTTGAAGGTACAGAAGGCTTATCTTCTTCTGGCGACGGTGCTTTCGGCTGTTGACTCTGTCGTTTTTCACGTTCCAAAGCCAGCTCTCGGAGTAAGTTGTTGGGTGTATTAGCCGGTTTGCTTTCTTCGACTGAACTCACAGACGAATCATCACCCATGTCAAGTTGTGCAAACTTAGATGTGGTAGTACTTGTAGAAGGCTCTTTATCTTCGGTAGTAGGCTGCTCAGCTGTAATGGGCTTTATCGTCTTTGTCTCTTTAATGATACTCAATACTACCTTGTTGGTACTATCACTATCACGACAACCAAGTCCAAGCTGAGTTGCAAGCTCTTTCGCAATTACACAATCATATTCCGAGTTGAGAGATAGATTCAGTTCACGACCTTTCTGTCCTTGTTGTGAGAATAATGTGATTCTTTGCATCAGCTCTGCTCTACTATATTCCATCTTATCAGTCTTGGGAAATGTGTTTTTGCTGTTTGTACTTGGTTGCTTCTTCGATGAGTTCTTGGGATGCTTCTGTTTGTTGTCAGTACTCTGCTTTTGTTGCTTTTCAATAGTCGAGCTTATCTTTACCTGCAAGCTCTCACTACTGACAATAGTATCATCGACATTATACTGCACACCCGAACGATGATCTCCCTTTTCTTCTAGCCAGTCAATTAATCCTTTGATGAACTTATTTTTTGATACTGTTTCACAGTCACATATCACTGCAACATGACGCTTTGCTCTTGTAATGGCAACATTGAGACGGCGTTCATCACTCAAAAAGCCGATGCCGTCCTGTCCTCCCTTCTCACTACTTCGAACAAGGCTTAGAACGACAGCTTCGCGCTCACCTCCCTGAAAACCGTCGACTGATCTAATTTCAAGCTTTGGTACATCTGGCAAGAGCAGTTTACGGAGTAATTCGACTTGACCATTGTAAGGTGTGATCACGGCGATGTCTTGTGCTCGAAGTCCGAGTTTTATCAGCGAATGCACATGTGACACAACAATGTTGGCTTCCCCTTCATTAAATCTAGAACCTGCATCATTGGCAGTTTCATGCATATCACAACCAGTAGTATCGATTAGCATCATTGTAACATTCTCTAGCTCATCAGCTGATCCTTCTTCCTTTTCAGTTTGAGTTGCCATCCTCTCAGATACTACGGGAAGGGTTGACAGCTGTCTGTCTTTGACAGAATCATGGCTAATTAACTTCCCATTGTACATTGCTTCACTAGCCCAGTCACTTATATCCTTGTGCATTCTATACTGCACTTCCAACATCTTTGACCGACAGTTAGGGTTATTGTCATATGCAAGCATTAATCGTTCAAAGAGAGTCCTTCCAAGACCTTGCTGTACCTCTCTGACATTGCACTTGATAGTCGGTGGTAATTGTTTATGATCCCCTACCAACACAGCTCTTTTACCTCTCAACAAAGGAATCCAACAGCTTGCCTCTAATGCTTGGGCCGCCTCATCAATGATGACCAAATCAAATGATATTGGTTCACCCTTTGTGTCTGACATTCGATTAAACAGAGAACTGGCTGCACCAACATTAGTTGCTAGTACGACGTTTGAATTGCGCAATATCTCACCAACTACCTTCTCTTCTCTAGTTCGTATCTCCTTCTTGAGAGCTTTCATTTCCTTATATGCCACACGCTTTTCTGGTCCTCGAGATTTAGGATTTGATAATGTCTTGAGATGATTGTTCAACTCCGACCGACAATCTTGTACGATTTCAGTTCCTTCTGATGATTGCACAAGTGATTCTAACGAATACTTCTGAATGCCATGTTGAATTCGAGCTGGATGACCCAACCTCACAGCTTTAACCTTCTTCATTGAGGTATTGGTCTTCTTTGATCCTCCTCCTCTTCTTTTACCAGTACTGTCTTGCTTTTCATGTTCTATACTCATAACTCTTTCCAAGACATTATCAACTGCAATATTAGATGGCGCTGTAACCAGTACCTTCCAACCCATGTTATGAACAGCACAGCGTATTAGTTCGGCCACTGTTGTCGTCTTACCTGTTCCTGGTGGTCCATGTATAAGATTGATGGGCGAGTTAGAATGTAGTGCCATAACCACTGCTTCTCTCTGAGAGTAATCAAGTTTGGTACTCTTTAAATCAAGTTCAGATTCAAGTGTTTCAATTCTTAACCTTGTTAGTTCAACATTATGATTTTGTGTATTTGGTTCAAATGCTGCCAAAACCACATCTCCAGCAATAGGATGACGTATGCCCTGTTTAGCAAGTTGATCTAGTGATGATATCATTTTGTTATGTACTTCTATATTTGACTTTGGAATCATTGCATAGGGAGGATTACCACCCAACATATCCTCATCATCTTCATTATCCTCTTCATCTTTCTTTTTATCTTGCGTCTTCTTTGAAGAACTCTTTGATTGCTGTACCTTATTATTATCGGCACCAAATAATGCAACTGATATACTCACATCATCACATGCGCATATAACACCTCCCGCTGCCTTTGACTTCTTCGTAGTCTTAAATCCTCTACCATTATTGGGCAATATTTGTATTTCGTCACCTACGGTTAATCTATGCGCTGGCAACAATAGCTTTGATACACTACCGCCATTTTCTTTTGTTGAAGTGTCATTATCTAACTCTTCAGTTGTATGTTGTTGTTGAATTGTATTGCCAAACGATACCACAGTACGCCCATACAAACCAACAGATGTATTAATCACATCAATATTACGAAGGATGAATCCACCATCTTTACTACTACTATTATCATTATTATCTTCTTCAGCTCGTAGTTCAGACTCCAGAAGTTGCTTTTGTTTGGAGACAAACTCCTGAATTGATACTTCAGTTTGAGAGGACATATGATATGCACTACTTAGATAATTGATATATGAACTCCTAAGAACTATTCCACACAACTATACGCCTTCTTGTGAACTCCAATGGTTATGGTACTCCGTGGCCTTCTAATCCACACTCCTCCCATTAGCAACAGCAACTCTCATAGTGACACAAGACTAACACCAATTGTATTTCTCTTTTTACTAATAATTCAATATTGAATATACTACCATATAATATGATAGTGACCCCGAGTGACTGTTTAGTATTGGCTGTGTTTTAGTGGTTCTAGAGAGAGATGTGATATGCGATTTAATTAAAGTTTAAAAGTTGATGACTTTAAAGAGTTTCGTAATCTCTCTAGAACCTTCGATAGGTGATAGTTTGAAAAATAATGAGTAATAATAATAATTGCAACAACACTGATCGTCTTGCCAAAATAAATGATCAACTTCGTGACAAGGTTAATGTTGATACACCATGGTTGCCATTAGAGTCCAATCCCGAGATTTTTACCAAGTTTGGACACGATGTAAGTTGTGTGTTGTGTGTCTTCGTGTATAATGTGTTGCATATCTTTTGTCATGACTATTCAGATTACTATATATACTTCTTATTGCAATACTAATAATACTCTGCACAACAACAATACAAAGATTGGGATGCCTCAAAGTTATGAATTTGTTGATATTTATGGATTAGATTTAGATTTACTTACAATGGTTAGTGATAGCAGTTCAAGTATCGCTGCGGTTATACTTTTATTTCCTTGTTCAAATGCATTATATAAAGCTCGTAGATTAGAAGAGAGACAACTTCAAACAAAGAGTAATAATGCTATTAAACCACACGATGGTGCATTCTTCATTGTACAGCATTCAGAGTTTGGCAACGCCTGTGGGTCAATCGCTTGTTTACATGCGATTACAAATGCAAAGTTTATTGATAAAGATGACAATAGAACACCGATAAACAGATTTTGCTATGAGAATACCAACTCTACACCATCTGAGAGAGGTCGAGCATTACTTCAGAGCGAAGAGTTAAAGATGAGTAGTGACAATCAGGCAAACTCTACTGCTGCACAAACTACATGTCCATCTCGCAATGGTCCCGATTTAGATCATCATTTTGTTACATTTTCATATATCAATGGGCGTCTAGTTGAATTAGATGGTACTAAATTATGTGCAATTGATCATGGTCCGTCTCCCGAAGATCCTCAGGGATTTCTACAATGTGCAGCTAATGTCATCCAAAAGAACTTCATGCAAATAGATCCTACCAATATAGAATTCTCGCTAATGGCACTACGAGAACAGAGTTGAGAGGACTGAGAGGGCTAGTCATATGGAAGATTACTAAATCTCATTCAAACAATCTACTGTGAAGGAGTGCCTAGATTATCCATCTAAGCTCAAATAAAGACGTGAGCATATACTTTTCTGCATGAGGGATGAAGTTTGAAGGTATAAGCACAGCTTCCATTCCAAATGCTTTTACCAAGGCAAAGAAGCAAGCTTCATCCTCTGGAGACATATCCCGTCTTCGTTGTGTATATCCTAGCAATACAATTGGATCATTAATTCTATCTGACTGAGTGTTTATTGATATATTGTCATCATTGTCGAGTCTTCTTCTTTGGACACAAAACTTGCTAAGGAGTATCAATAGAGATTCCCACTAAAAATGATTAAACCAAAGAGAGAAGATAAGATATAAACAAAAGAATGCAATACAAATAGTTCTCAATCTACTCACTACTGATTCTGTAGCACCATAAATCACATCTGACAGTAGAATCAAGTCAGCACCTCCTAGAGACTCGAGCTCTAAGAATACTGGATGTGTTTTCTCAGCATTAGAATCACTTGCTGCCGCCATCCAATCTAAAGAATGAACATGTATTTGTTGCTTTTCTGAATGTTTAGGAAGATTCTCTTTAAGCAATTGTAGCACATCCAAATCATTATCAGTCGATACTATATTATTAATTCCGTGCTTTGCTGCTACTGCTGAACAGAGGCCAATTCCTGCACCGAGTTCTAGTACAGTCCAATTAGATGATGACCAAGGACCCCCTTCTGAGAATTGTGTATCAATATAATTCGATACGACATGGGCGGCAGACCAAAGAGTAACACCTGTTCGATCTGTTTTGTTTTGGATGGGTTGTATGAACGCATCTGGTTCTTGATGCAATTGTATTTGCCCACAACCATCAAAGTCAATTGAGATTATATTTGAATGTTCCTGTTTGCTGTTATCGTCTTTTAGTTTTGGATTTACCCAGCTATATGACGAACTACTATCATCACCATCGATGTCGACATCATTTATTTTGCATGATAAAAATGTTGTGCTCTTTCTAATAAGGACAGGCAAGGTCGAAAAAGACTGAACTCCTAACACAAAATGGTAATATGTGAAGAGAAAGGAGACGATATATCGTTGCATGTGACAAAAAGGAATAGTGATTGCCAGTAATTTATTGATGGCAATGATCGATAGATGAAGATATAGGAGTTACCATATCCCTGTAAACGTCTTCTATGCAATTAGACGGTAAGGATGTTATTGATACGATCATACATCGAGTTGACAGTTGACATGAGAAAAAATCTTTTGCAAAAGGATACCCAAAGGGGTATCCTTCAATTATTATCTCCAATGCAATCGAAGAGGAAGATAGACAACTCTTATACTACTTTTACTTAAGATACATCATTTCACCACTACTTGGTGCAGGTACTACTCCTCTCCTCCAATCTCCCGTACGAATCTCATTTCCACTCACGTCTGTGATTCCATCTACTGGAGCATAGACCAAATCATCAGCGGTGTGTGTCAAGTGTGGTTCCTGTCGATAATCATTACCAAATGGTTTGGGTAGTAACCAATGCATTCCAACTGTAACACCCTTCCTTGGCAATGGCTTGAACTGACCAGAAGCACGAGCAGCCTTGAGACGTTCAGCATTATGTTCCGAAAATTGATTCCTCAATGATGTAATTTGATCAGCATTAGTCATCCAAGATCCGAATGCAGTAGCGCGTGGTACACGTAACTTCTTTACTGCACTTGCAAATTCCTTAATACTACTCTCGGCAGCTTCCTTCATTTCATTGGGTAAGTTGGGACTGATGCGTAACTTGTTTAGCTTGGCTCGGAAGTTGGCGAATGTATTCTCCTTGAGTGCTGCCACTTGAAGTTCATAAATGTCACCCATTTCGGAATACAGATTCTCCTGTAAATCAGCACGGATACGTTTGGCAATTGGACTCTTCTTAAATCTAGAACCAGCGGTAGTATCAAGTGAATCCATAGCACGGTGTATCGCTGCATCACATAAAGCACCGAATTCAGGCACTAACATACTCCCATCCTTGCCAGTTGCAGTGTGGACAGTATCTACACATTCTGATAGAGCTTTACGGGCCAATGGTCCCAACAATCGAGCAGCAGCAAGATCAACTGGGTTTGTAAGTCTAGGACATGCCTGTTTCACTGGCACGGCTGATACCATTTCAACCACGGGGCCCAAATTCTCTACAAGACCAGAATTGACAACATCAGATACAGATGATGCCACCTCGGCGGGTTCACGAGATGACGGTGAGCCTGGTGCCGAGACACGTCCCCCAGCAGGACATAACTTCATATCTACATCCTTCTCAGATGATGATAAGTACTCAATACGATCGAAGACATCTTCCAACTTGATTGCCTTTGTACTTCCAGAAGGTTGGATAATTGATGAAAGCATTTGAGAAGCATGTCCTTCCCATGTTTTCTTAGCAGCAGCCAATTCCCGTCCCTCAACACCATTGAATACAACAATTAATGTAGATGGACGATTCTTTAATGTTTCACTCTCACTCTTTTCTGCCATTGCCCTGAATGCCAATAATCGTTCAATTGCAGGACCCAAGTAATCAAACAAACCCTCACCACGTCCTAAATCTACCATATCGGCAACATATACTACCGTACCTCCACATGCCACTACTGTCGAGCTAACCTCACTAGCCGATGCTCCCGTTTTAGTTGAGATACATTCCGGACAGGCAATTGCAACACCCGCTCCACCATCACTTTCATCATTCTCAGCTTCGGGTGAGTCTGCCAACTTCTTACCAAATGCTGTAGTTGACCCATCAATATCATCATCAGCACTCACACCGAATAGACTACGACATAGTACTGAACTTTCAGACTTGCGTACTGATTTGGAAGTTAGGTATGTTGCAGTGGTGACGTATGATGCACCCTCTGCTTCAAGATCTTGTATCACCGAGGATAATGACATGGGTAAACGGGCATCGGTACCAGAAACAACATGCGAAGCAAGAACTGCATTATTATTATTATATAGTATGGAGATTGTGGTTGATAGGATGATTGGTAGTGAAAGTCTCATGATGTTCAATTATTGTATTTAATTTGATGTGTGGAATTATGCGATGTTGATTAAGTGCTAAAATATTTGATTAATAATATTCACTGCCGATATCTAAATCAATTAACACTTTTATTAATGACTTCCGATTGGGTTTAATACCAGAGATTGCTATTGACGCAAGCAGCTATTGCAACTCTTCTATTCACTTCCACGTAATGGACAATGGAGGAGCTAAGCGGTCTCGATATCCGTATTGTATTTCTGAACAAAAGATACCGTATCCTTTGAAGTTTTTCGTTTTGCGGACCCTACCACAAACTTACTCACTCATCGTCATATTGATTGTTGCTATAGCCATAACTACAATACGTAGGTATACCATTGCAATCCATTACTTAAAGGATGTCATCATCGGCTGCTCCATCTATGTCTGTAGTACACAAGATAAACAGCGGCAATGCCTCCGCTGTCGCAGAAAAACCTCTTTCCAAACCAGTTGTGTTTGCAACGAGTGGTTTAGGTGGTATGTTAGGTTGGGCTATTGTACATCCAGCCAATACAATTGCTGGTGAGTAGTTATAATGATATCGTACACGTTGTTGAAATCAATTCATATCTCACATAAATATACAGTCCGTATGTCTCTTGCTAATATGAGTGGGGCGAAATTTTCATTCAAGAATATGATTAAAGAAAATGGCATTATGAGTGTATATGATGGCCTTGCTGCTGGAGTTTGGCGTCAGGTATTCTATGCTACATCACGATTTGGTCTATTTGAAGTATGTCGTGATAAGCTTCACGAGATTAGAGGAAAGACTGACTTTGCTGGACGGTAAGAATCATATCTATGTTCATACATTATCTATATTTATGTGCACCGTCCAATTTCTCAACAACTATTGCTTATTATTATTATTTAATAAAGAGTGGTAGTTGGTGCAGCAACGGGAGCAACTGCAGCCTTCATATCCTGTCCGATGGAAGTGGCTACAGTACGTATGAGTAATGATGCAACACTTCCCATTGCTGAGCGTCGCAACTATACTGGTGTGGCCGATGTAGTCAAACGTATATACAAAGAAGAGGGAGTTAAAGCATTCTACAGAGGTGTCACTCCATTTTGTCAACGTGCAGCACTTGTGGGTGTATTTCAAGTTGCAACATTGGATCAATTCAAAGAATTATATGCAAATATGCTTAATCAGAAGAAGAATAGTATCCCAAATGTGTTTTGTTCGGCAATGACTTCTGGACTTATTTATTCAATTGTTACTATGCCATTGGAAGCATCAAAGAATCGTATGGCTGGTCAAAAGCCTGATGCAGCGACTGGCAAACTGCCTTACACATCAACATTACAAACATTACGAAAAGTTTCATCAAATGAGGGATTTCTTGCACTATACAATGGCTTCCTTCCTTATTACATGCGATGTGGAGGTCACACAGTTTGTATGTTCATCATAGTACAAATGTTGAGAGATGAATACAGAAAACATATGATGTAAACAAGGTCTACTCGGTACTTTTGAATATGTTGTCATCACCATCTCAAGATGTGAGACTATTGGGATCTATGTTGTGCGAACATCACTAGGTTATAGACAGGAGACAGTAACATAAGATAACCAGTGACTTGATTCTCGATATAGACCAATTAGGATTGCATAGGATTGCAAATAGAAATAGAGTATCTCACGCGCGCATAAATGTCGGATTCCACTTGTAAAATGGAGAAGAGAGTTTTCATACATTGTGGACCCGTGAAGAGGTGAGGACATCAAGCAATTAAGTGCTGCAATTAATCATCTATCATGCCATCCTTATCCTCGGATAATACACCTAGATACTCTATATTAGATGTAAATAATCCATTGATTGCCAGGGGTGCATTTGGGCATGTCGATATTGCTTTGTTATACGAAGATACCACACATACAAAAACTGCCCAATCAATATCGTTGGCTGCTATCAAAACCATTCCTAATGCTACTACAATTAACTCAACATTAACTCGAGAAGCATTTGCTGAATTGAATGCTCTTCGGTTGTTAAATGGACATGAGAATGTAACTTCTTTACTTGGATATTACGGTGGATCATCACAATCAACATCTAGTGGATTTGGAGGATCAGGATGGGATTGGGCAGAAGGTTCATCTGCAGTTCAAACTTCATCTTCATCATTGTGCTTGGCATTTCCATATCATCCCGTCGACTTGGTAGATGCACTCAACTATCGTAGATTGAAATCATTCTCAAATGGAGCGCCATATCATGCTTTTCATCTACCTAAACTTGTGATACAATCGATAGTTTATGATGTACTATCTGGATTAAAACATATACATGAACATTACATACTTCACAGAGATATCAAACCAGGAAATCTATACATAACAACAGGTGGTAGAATTCAGATTGGTGACTTTGGTTTAGCCAAGGCGGTACCGCCATCAATACAAGATAAATCAAGTCAAACAAAAGATAATATATCAAATGATGATGAGAAAGTTGAAACATATCAAAGTGAACCAAATGTAACACAAGGTTTGTGTACATTGCAGTATAGACCTCCGGAACTTCTCTTAGGTGGTACTGGTATCGTCATACACCAATCTGATACAAATGAAGAAGATGATAATGACGGTGTGAATGGGGCTTTAGATATTTGGTCGGCAGGATGCATCTTTGTCGAGCTTCTTACACTATCAGGGCCTCTCTTCCCTGGTCAGTCAGTACTAGATCAGTTAGGACGGATCTTCCATATATTAGGTACACCTACAAATGATACTTGGCCTGGAGTGAATGATCTTCCAGATTGGAATAAAATACGCTTTGATTTAATGACTGGGTCGGGAATACAAGAAAAGATTATCGAAAAAGATGTATGGAGCAATGTTGGAGACTTGATTAGCAAAGTATTATCATTAGATCCACTCAAGCGTCTGTCTGCAAAGGAGTGTTTGAGTCATCAATGGCTCCAATTAGATGACACCAGCAGGATGAAATCTCATCAAAGTGTAGTTGACGAGTTAATACCCTCTACATTGCACATTGCAAACCCAATCTACTTTTCTCCCACAACGAGCAACGAGATAAAGTGTACTCCGCTGGACTATGCCAAGAAATATGCATCAAACTTAGCCTCCACTAGAAGGTCTTTCCCTCAATCAATTGAAGACGACAGCAAAAGGGTGGATAATGAAAGATGGAAATGCTCGGCAAGATAAACAATATTGTTTTGCAATTATTAGTACTAATAGTTAAACTTCTTGTTCCTTCCGTTACCTCCGGGAGACTGTTGAAGCGAAAGTAATCCATTCTTCAGCTGTTTATTTTGCTTTGATGTGCCGTCGACTTCTGCCTCCAAGGCTACAATACGAGCCCTGCAACTCTTGACTTCCTTGATGAGAACTTTCTTTGCAGACTTCCACTCCTTTTCATTGGCCGCTATTTGTTCACGCTCAAACCTCAACATATCAGATAATACTCGAGCCTTCTTCTCATTCTTCTTTACAACATCCTGAGCCTCTTGCTTGGTGTCTGATTCTTTTGACTTCATATCATTTACTGATTTCTCCAACTCCTTTACCCGTTCATCTAGAAACACTATCACTTCTTGATCTTCGAGGTTCTTCTTCTCTATAGCTCTCATCTCCTCCTTTTGTGTTTGTACAACTCGTTCAGTGTCTCGCACTCTTGCTACTAGGAATTCTTTTACAGCTTCAACACTTGCAAGATTAGCCATTGCATCTTCCTTTTCAAGACGCCATTTATTGGCATCAGTCTCACATTTTTGAAGTTTCTCACGCATACGAAGTATAATGGATAATTCCGCCGGAGTTAGCTTTGATGCCATGCTATTCGCCATTGCTGCATTCAGTTTAATTTCAGAACCAGAGTCAGCGGTTGTGGATTCTGCGGTTGTTGTCGGTGCTGTAGATGCAACGGATGATGAATCTGCAGCACCAGAGGCACCTGCACCAAACCACGATGATACTAAAGAAGGAATGGCTGTCCCAGCACTACCGGTTGTACCTTGAGTTGCAATGGAAGTACTAGATCCCTGTCGTTTGTGAGTTGGGCCAGCTATACCACCAAGCTTTGGGGAAGTCTTTGGAGATGTTTTTGGTGTTGAGTTTGTTAGAGATGATGGTGTTATCGTCTCAGACTTAGTTGTTACTGCTGGTTGTGCGGCTGTAGCTTCTACTTGCTCATCACCTTCGCTTGGCTTACCAGCTTGTTGTTGCTGTACTTGTGTTTGCTGATCGGCATTACTATTATCCCCTTCATTATCTACCATCCCAAACATAATATTCACCTTTTTAAGTAAGGCTTTATTTGTCTGTGCAAAGCTCATCACATCTAATGGATCAAGATAAGCAAAAATAACCATCAGTGTTTCTTCATCTAATTTGTGTGGTACAAACAATTGCTCGTCTGTTGGCTCTTCTTCTTTTTGTTGTTCGTCTTTTGGGGTAGTATTATCCCCTTCTTTAATAGTAGAATTCGCTGCACGCGGTGTGCCATCACCTTCTCTTTCTTCGGTTACCTTTGCCTCGCTAGTATCCGATATTATTGTCTCTTTTGTACTATTTTGTATTTTCTTATCTGTTGAAGATTCCACAGTAGTAGTTTGTTGTTGATCAGGAATTTCAGGTTGTTGTACCACAGTATCTTCTTCATCAGCTACCGCCTCAATCTTTTCACTTTGTCGTGCAGAAGGTTGTTGAGATACTTGAGTATTATCACTACTACTACTACTACTACTACTCTTTCTAGCTTCTATCCATGATTTCTTCTCATTTTCCAATTGCATCAATCTTAATTCCATCTCTCTTCTACTCTTCTCACCCTTCACCTCACGTGCACTCAACTTAACAATCTCTTCCATAAATAACATACCCAATCGTTCTTTTTCTCTTCTATCAGATTCCCATGCCGCCTCTCGATCTTCATATCTAACTGTTAATGCATTTAGTTGTTCTTTGCAATTGTTCAGTTCATTATGTGTATGTAAGGAATTTTCAAGTGTATGTGCATGCTCAACATCTTGAAGAATGGATTTTAATGTCGATTCAACCTCTGATCGTGTATTTAATTCAGCGGCTGCTTGTAATAGTAGATTCTCCATGGTCGGGTAGATATTTAATAAGTTTGTTTATGTCAAGTGTCCTAAAGCTCAATGTTATTCAACCAATCGCCACCGAATCTCAGTATGATATACTATAGCAATACTCCTAACAATTACAATTAACAATTAGAACCGCCGCCCTCTTGATTGTGGCTGATACTACTACTAAAGTTCATCAATGTACATACCTACCTCACCCTAATAATCAAATTTTATTCTCATAAATTTTCAGGATACCGACTTTAGCAGCACTGCAAAGGCAAAGTTGGTTTCAGTACCTAGAATAGAAAGTTGGTATTATATTGTCCAACGAGGAGATGATGCCCTCCACAATCACATCTATGTGCATGATACATCGATGTCAGTCATCTAAACTATCATCAGTATCAGTATATGAACGATGTATGGCTTTATACTCATCAAAGTCAAAGGATACCACCATCAACATAATACATCGTCATTTTACAAAATCATGCTACATACAATTTGATAATGATGATGTTACTAGAGAAACATCTACACGAAATATACGTCGTCGTTATGGACGAATAAGACGGAAACGAAAATTGAAGCAGCAGCTAAGTTCGACAAATGAAGATGAAATAGATACAACAACTAATGAACAGATAGAAAATCATAATGCATTGCAATCAATAGATAACCACCCAATTAATGATACCAAAAACATACCAAAAGAAGCACAATTAACTGGAAACCTACTCAGGGATAGATATATTCTCAGTCAAAGGCCAATTGAATACCCAAAGACATTGAAAGGTTGGAAAGATATCTTCAATACAGTTTGGGACAAATATCTTTGGACATTTGAGGGATTTATATTGGAGGAAAAGTCTAAGAGAGATAAGCATGGCAATATATTACCAAAAGAAGAAACTGACCACGATAATGATGATAGTAATGAAAAGAATAAAAGTCTTCAAGATAAAGCTACTGATGCAGCAAATGAAGTAGCATCCAATGTGCAAAAGAATATCTCAACAATGAAGGAAGAAGCACCAAAGCTGGTACAACTAGGAAAACAAATAACTGGAGTGACAACGAAGGAAGAGTTACGAGAGTGGGTCGGTGAACAATTAAAGTTGGGCACTGCTTGCTTGGCTGAATTCATGAAGGGATATAGAAAAGGTAGAGACGATGAGGTTGACAGAATGTTACATCAATACTTTAAAGATGAAGAAAAGAGTCAAGCAGATGGCGGAAATGATGATAAAGTCAGTACAGACAACTCTTCTAATGATGCAGAAGGTACACAGCAAAGAAAGAGACCATGGGGAAGAAGAGAGAGGAGGCGACAAAAGCAAAGCAATACTAGTTAAAGTGCAGCATCGTCAGAGGTAGAGATTAAGTCGTAAAGAAGCTACTTTTTACAACACTATGTACAGTTACGTTTCGCGCTTTATTTTCTCAACCATTGACTAGAGAGCTTTAATATTCTTTTCTGTGTAAAAGATCATACTCTTTCTGTGCTTCCTCTCTCTCCTCTCTCATTCTTGCTCTTTCTTCTCTAAATTCGCGAGCTGCATCTATCTTTCTCCTATCTGAAAAGCCATATCCTGAGTAATCTGATTCCACATCTCCGCTTGGTTTATACTTTCTTTTACCGTAGAATATCTCTCCTTTTCCCATCTAATGTGTTTGTTGATTGCAAATAATATAATATGATATGTAAGATAGTATATGAGTGAATGAGCATTAAATATAATATTTTTGATAATGTTAGATAAAGGTATGAGGTACCATGATATGAACACAAAATTATATGATATGATGAACAAAAAGTATATATGGTATGATTTTCACTTACTCTCTTATTAAAGAAGTCGTCTATCACATCATCCAACGAGGAGAACATATCACCGATTTCTGCGACAGGGTTAGGAAAAGAGAATTTCTCATCGTTGGCTTGTAAAGCAGATGAAGATCTTTTATGTGTCGGCATCGGTGCAAATGCACATATCGACGGTACCGCCGCCACTGCTAGTGTTACAATCGGTATAAATGCTCGCATTGTGGTATAGTATAATCGCCTCCTCAAACAATCCAACAGCAGACAGCAAGCAAAGTAAAAAGTAATGCAATAAGCTGAGTCAACAAAGATGAGAAAAAGTATGAAAAAATGACAAAGATACCAAGACCAAGTTGTATCCACTACCAGTGGTGGCTAAGAGAGGGTAAGAGTATTTATATCATTGTACAAAACAAGTTCACTTTAAGTTAGTGCATCGTCTCTTTTTCCCATTCTTGATCTAGCACTCTATATCCACTCTTTAATTAGCAAACAAACACGCTAAAGAAGCAAATACTGCAAAGGTTCCAGCCATACCATTTTTGACCCCACCATTCATACTAGACTCGGTCACAACGCCCTCTTTATCCTTGGAATGGTCCTCGTCATCATGCACATCATCACTTCCGTGAGTGTGGTCATCACCGTGGTCGCCATTTTCCTTTACAGCTTCGTCTTCATCGTCGGCAGTTGCCCAAGCAGGTGGAGGAGCTACGAATGGTGTCATTTCCCCCGTATTCCAATCAAGAGTGAATCGCGCACGATGAGCATGCGAGTGGTAGCCCATCCAATGATCATTACTATTTCCTCCCCAAATCAAATCATCAGAGCCATCAAGATTGAACTTGATACCGTTGATTTGATCACTCTTGAATGTAATGGCAGTGAAGCATCCATTATGTTCAAAATCGGCTTCAGTTTTCATGGTATCGTCAGTTTCGATGGGATCATGCCAATGACGAAAGGCTGAATCTTGTGGATGGATCACATATGTAGCAATCGATCCACCATCAGTAAGATTCAGACCGACATCACCTTCATAATCGCCTACAAAGCCACCGGGCATGGCTAGAAGGATACTGCCACCGTTCATACCATTATGACGAGTATCTTCTTGATTAGCAAAGCCAAGAGCAAGCCATCCAAATACATTATCAAAGGCAAGACGGGCATTGACTTTCTTGACTCCTTCTTCCTCTACAACGGTCCACAGCAGCTTTGTCTCAGTGCCATCTGGTTGAGTTAAATCGACCATGTGCTCGTAGTCATCAGATCCAATGAACTCGTCCCAATCGTCAGAAGTACATTCTTCAGACTGTTGCTCAATCATTGGCAATGGAGTTACAGGATGAGTCTCCGCAGTGCGATCTGTACACTCCGGAAAGTAGTCACCGTGACCCTTACCGTCTAGGAGAACTTGACCACGAGGGTTCACACACTGGATAGCTAGCTTACGTTCCTCTGTGCTTTGTGCTGCGCATGTCTCGAAGTTGACATCGAGGCCGTGATCAGTTAGCTTTTGGCAACGGAACCAGCAGTACAGTTCATCTTCAGCACAATCATCCTGAAGGTTACGGGCTGAAGAGGTAATAACTGCCTTCATGTTTGGAGAGGAGCAGCCAATACCCATGGGGATACTATCACCATTGGTGCTCTTCTCAACAAGGAACTGACGAGTCTCACCAATGGATGAGTCTTGAGGTGCCAAGACCATGCGGCCGTACCATACACGAGCTTGAGTATCATCTCCTTGAGCATTGAGAGTCAATGCATGAGGTGTAGCATGAAGTTTCTTATCATGGTTGACAAGCTTGTTGTTGATACTAAAGGTGTTGAAATAAGAGAAACATGTAAGATGAGGGTACCATAATATGAAATCGAGATAGAATAAACATAGGATAACAATTCACAATAGGAATCTCATACTCACAATTGATTAACTCCATCTCCCAACATGAATACCAAATCATCATCACCAGTAAATTCCATTAGCATTTTATCTCCATTTGAATCTTGAATGTAAAACCCATCCGATAGTTCAATATCTTGAGATGCATCACTGGGGATGATAAGTCCGGGTGTAAATGCAATAAAGAACCCTTGATCTATATGGAAATCAATGGTAGCAGTTTCATCATGTCCACCAATCTTCTTATCATTACTTCCCTCCTTTTGATAAGAATGGAAGTGTTCAAGTTGTGTGCCACCCTCGACAATCTCTTTAATGTCATCATAATTACCATGTCCATCATTAGTTGAACTAGACAATAGTGGCTTGGGAAGAGATGTGCCCATCTCTACTGATAAACGCTCGGCAAACTTCCTCGTTACTAAATCAACAGTAGATCGGAATGATGCAAGATGATCATTAAAATGTTGACATGATGGCGACAATTCGGAGTTACTACCACGGAGAGCCTGCTCATACTCATCCAATGTCTTAATAGACTGCGGTCCCACACCATTGGGTAAGGTACTTGTTGCAAAAGATCGTCGAATGGTGCCGTCATCAAACTGCTGTGTTGGAACATCATCGCCATCGTTCACACTCATAATACATTCATGTAAATTTGACATGAGAGCAATCTTTGTAGGCTGAAACGATGGAATGTTGGTAATGGATACGAGACCATCACTTGTCAAACTATCAAGTAGGATAGAGTTAGATGAAGTTACTGTATCACCGACACCATTCAACAGTGAGTTGAAAGATATACGTGCTGGAGATTCGGAGTGGACAAAAACAAGGCCTTGTACAGCCAATACTTTTGATAGCAGCATGATGAGATATATTGCCAGTCTATGGATGATTAACCAATCCAACGAATCCAACTCTTTATGAGCACTACTTTGATCGATGTTGATCTCAGAGATCGTGTAAAATGTGCGGCGGCAAGCGGATCTAAAAATAGCTTGAGCTAAGACAAGGATGGTTCTTAGTAGACTTATTGATCTACGTATCAGCTTGAATATGTAACTTGCTTGATTGCATGGTATCAAAAACGGCAATTGTTTGTATCGAGCTGGCCACAATAATGGTATAGAGAGAATAAATTAAGTAAAAGGAGAAGGGTGTGTGCATATATTGGCGTAGTCAAAAAAGACATACTTATTACTATATTATAACAAAGATAAAGAAAGATACCAAGTAAGATTTTGTAAAGGTGGTCGGTTGCAAATTAGATACAATAGCTGCAACAAGATCAACAATATAATCTTGGATACTATTGGCACATATTAATTGCAAAACAAAACATATAGGTAGTCAATCTCACATATGCATCAAGCAACAAAGTCTAAAATGAGATTCTTCAGCCGAAAGAAAACTCAAGATAGAAAAGGGACAACACAGCAACTGAAACCGATTATTAGTAGTGGTACAGAAAGCAGTAGCAGTGGTGCTGTTGAAAATCGTACAGATGTTGCAATTAAAAAGCAGCAGGATGGAACTAGAGAGAAGACTATATCTGCTACCGCAGCAGCAGAGTCTACACCTGGTAAAAAGAAGGCGGTACGTTCACCTAAAAAATCAACCGGTACATCCAGTAACAAACCTGCTCAGCAAACTAGCAATAACAATAATAGAACAACAACTAAAACCCCAATAATAGAAAAGAAGGAGAAGACATCTACATCACCAAAAAAGCAACAACAGCAATCCACAACAAAGAAGGCACCGGTATCAATCCTACACAAAAATAGACATACCACCGCTAAACAAGATGCTAAACCATCAGATGCTATACCTACTAGATCAACTGGGTTTACATTCGCATCACCACCTGCACCACAGGATACATCTCCATATCACAATCGTGTACGATTTCTATCCTCGGGGTCTGCAGCATCTACAGAAGCGTCACAAGTTCATTTAATGGGGCTCGGAGGGCATTCTGTAGCAAGCTCTTCTGCAATGTCATCTAGTGCTGATCATCCTCGCGAAAATGTTTTTGATAGAGTATTAAATATGGTAATGAAGGAGGAAAATGTAAGATTAAATGCCATGGGTATGAGTTCATACGGTGCCGCTCCTGAGAGTATGCATGCAAATATCACCCCAGCAGCAAGTAAAGCGGCCGCGAAAAAGAAACAAGATAGAGCAGATGCCAAGGCTAAGAAGGCAATTGCAAAGTTGGGTATAAGGAGCAGTTCTTCCAAAAATAGAGATTTAGGATTAAGTCCTCCTGGTAGAACGGATTTAGCGCCTATTGATATGGACACAGGTTTAGAAATAGGGGCTAACTTTGATGCACCAATAGATATGGATACGGGATTAGAGGTTCAGTATCATGATTTGAACGATGATGATGTCGACGAAGAGAGATGGCAAAAGCTAAATGATGCTGCAAAATTGTCATCAAAGTTAGCGTCTGGTATGAAGGGAGTGAATGTTAAAAAGAGTCGATCATATGACCATAATAGAAAACCGGGATCATCTCCAACAAATCGTTTTAGACGCAGCAATTCTGGCGGCGGTGGATCCTCAAAAGTCAAAAGATCATCACCGAATAAGAAAGAGAAGGACGAGTGGGTATCATTTGATTCTGCGTCTTCTCCTTCAATCAAGGATAGAATGAGAAGGAGCCTACAGGGGAAATCCCATCCTGATGAAGAAGCATTTTAAGCCCGTGATAGCGCAAAAATACTTGTTGACTTTGTCCCAGTAGTCTGTAGATTCTAGAGATATGATCAGGTAGAGGTAGATAGGTTCTAGAAATATGACCATAGATATGATATCATTTAGATATAATGATAGGAAAAAATTGTTTAGCCAAGTATTTTGTGAACTTTAAGTATCATGCTGCTTATTCTTATGAAGACAAGCAGTCATGTAACTGCCACCGTCCAGGTGGGAAGTAAAGACATGGCCACTGGAAGATGCGCGTTTCACGGTTTATTGGAGATGAAGAGAGACGATAGTAACTCAAGTTAGTGCATACGGCTTGCAAAGATAATCAAATGAATTTACATAAAGGCCAAATGAAGCACTCATATCTCAAATACTTCATATTGAACACATGAATTAACAAGATAAAACAATACTAACGCGCACTTTCCTGTGATCATCTAGTAGGTAACAGCCAAATTTTTCATGCCCATCTGTTAATCCTAGTCTTTCACAAGAACGCACAAGACACGGAGAGAGCTTATCTTCCACAAAGCCCCCTCTTGATACCATTTTGTATTGTGGATCGAAGACAAAGTCTCGGTAGTGTGAAGTGCTGACAACGTGAGAATTATCATACCAGAAGAGAGTAGGTGTAAGCGTTAGTTGATGACAGTCATCGTCTATCTTTCCTTGTGCTTTTTCTTGTTGGGTTTGCTCGTTGTATGTTATGTATTGATGGCTCCCTCGATAGGTTGTCATTAATGTTTGCAAGCAGTGTTTCCGTTTCTCAGTCTTTGGCTTGATCATTTTCTCGATAGACTTACCATCAGCGCCATAAATATTGCCACCAATACACAGTTCTTCAGGCCTTAATATCATTTGCTTGAATTCATCTACAGCACGTCTCCCATACTTGCCACTAAATATGTCGTAATACATTAAGTTTGATCTCATGCTCATACCTACATACTTGATCTTTTGATCGGGATCATTTTCCATTGCAGATACAACTTCTTTGATTGGAGCTTGCCGCATGAATGTCCTGTCATGTTGAATGACACACACATAGGGGGTATCCACACAGTGATACAGAGCATGCCTCAAAGCAAACCCATATCCATGTCGCTCTTCCAGTTCTACAACTTGAGTGTTTCTAAATGGATTCTTAGTTTGACTTGGTTTATTTGCTTCATCACATAACTTACGTAGCCTACTCTTGAAATCTGTATAACTCTTTGCCTGTTCAATAGTTGTAATTCCTGATCGTAGAGCCTGTTTATCATTACTATGCTTTCGTGTAATCCTTTGTCGTTGTTGTTGTGATGTATTTGCTGTGTTTGGATCTTCCTTCTTTTCTTCCTTGCTATCACCACTTTCATCATCAAATATACGATATCCATCACAGATGATAACCTTGTTGCACTGGTAGGCAAATTCATCACCCGCAAATGGAAATGTTGCAAATGTCTCTTCTAACATTTCAGTTGATGGATTCGACCGTATTGGAGAAGTTGTTACAATAACAGTAAGTAGTCTGTGCAGTGGTAGTATTGGTTGCACTTGCTTTGGTATCTTTTGTAGTAACGATTGTGGTGCTGTTACTTCAGATATTGGTTGACTTATACAACGAAAGGTAACAATAATACATCGCTTATCAAAAGTATTCAACTTGGGAGAACCCGTCCACTTTTTCTTGACCTTCTTCTCAACATTCAAGTTATCATTGATACGTTGACAAAGATGTTCAATCTCATCGTCAGTTTGTATAGTAGAAATCCTTCCTCTCCAATTCCATAAACTATCTCCTCGTTTGACAATTATACTGTTCTGTTTCATGATAACTTTAGTTTCATGCTCATCAGTCGGTTCAGCTACATCCCAACATTCCAATTCCCGACGAATTGGCTTTTCTATAGATTGTATTGCGTTATTCAACAATGTAAGCTGGGCTACACAGTCTGACTTGTGTGAATCTGAATTTGGTTGTGGCAATTGAAGTTCTTCAAATACATTCACCGTAGATTGGCAGGATGTAGGAGTATGTTCAATTGCAATAACCTCAAATGGACGATGCATTTCATATTGTGATTGTGAAGCTATTCTATCAAATAACCAACCAAATACTTCTTCCGTACTTGACTCCTCTTCATCATCATTATCAATATTACTTTTAGCATTAGTTGATACATATCGCTGTACACGATGTCGTCTATCATATCCCTCTGGAGCCCATTGTCTATAATATTGTTTATCAATAGCTTTTGTTAATTCATCTTTCTCTGATGTAGTGAGTATGTTTGGTATTTCATAGAGTGTATTGATTGGTAGATTAGCTTTTTGATTTGTTAGTTGGGGAGATTGCATTTTTATTGCTTGTATATATTGCCTATGGCTCAATTCTCGACTAAACTCGGCCCAATATAATTATATCCTCCTTACCAATATAATTGCAATGCAATTGCCATAGCTGCTTCTATCTGTACCTTGTTATTATAGCAAGATTGATGGTTGGAGATACAATGACAAAAAATGATACGTGTAACTTTGACTTTGAATTTTGATATTTGCAACTAATTAACTAATCAACCTTAATCAACTCACTCACTTGCGATGAGAAGATGACGCCATATCTATCTACATACAAATGCCCACGACACATTACAATTGTAAATAATTCCGCTATATAGTCTAGTTTGATTCGGGAGTAGTATTGAGTAGTAGCATATTAAGCAAAGAGTGCACATCTTGTGCATAAAATATTTTCCTCTTTGATTGGCATCATTATTCTATATAAATACAGATAAATATTTATCGACAACCATAAGTATGGTACAAGTTACAAACTTTCTATTGCGTTGGTTATTCTTATGTCGTTTAGTTGATGATAGAGCTGAGGTACAAACGTGGCCATATCGAAGACCTGGCTATTATGAACATCCACCTCAACAGCATCAACAACAACAGCCACAGATACAACACCATGATCAGTATCAACAACATAATGAACATCCGCCATCACAACAACAGCAGCATACAAATGATAATAATAATTTCCATCAAGATGATACTATGGATATACCAACATATAGAGAATCGGTAATACGATCATTAACATCATATCCCCCCGGCTCGTCTGAGAGATTACATAGATTAGAAGAGTTGCGATTACAAACTGTACATGAATTTGCAAAGCAGTTAGTTCATGCTGATGAGGTTATACGATTTGGTAAATTGATATCTAATGAGAAACATACTGGTGATGATATAAAGCAAGATACAGATAGTAATGCTGGAGAGAAATCTAGAAATGGTGACTCAAGTACTTCTAGATCAGACGTTGATACAACAATACAAGATGAGTTGCAACAATTTATGAAACAGCATCAACATTCGCAAATATTAGATCATGATAGACAATCTCATAATATGAGACATCACTTCTTTGGTCATCGCAATGACCATCCTACAATAGAAGATACTAAATCAACATCAACATCATCACCATCATTATATAATCCACTGCAAAGTCAAACACCAGAAGAAATATCATCATCTCTATCCTCAGCTCACAAGCTACTTAATGAAGCTCGAGAAATGTTGCCACAGCTAGTGTCAACAGTGCTACACTCCCCGCCAGCTCTACTTCCTGAAACTATCTTCCCCATAGATCCAATATCATCACTCCGATCACTCTTAATACATCGGTGTCAAACTAATCCATCATTGGGAATAGAATTATGTTGGCTACTAGAAGCAGAAGTTGGTAGAAAGTGGAAAGCCTTATTTGAACATCGACAACAGACTGGTAAACGATTAATCTTAATAGTTCAGGCCGATATTGCGGCTGCTATTGCCTCAGTGGGTGCCGAGAAGGCTAGTGCATTCAACTTACTTCAAGATGCAGAAATGGCTACTGCATTTGGTGTTGAAAGGACTATGGAAACACATTATAATGGTTATGGACAACATCAACAACAGCAACAATATGGTGGCGGTGATAACTCTTATCATCAACAACAATACAATCAGCAATATCATCCATCAATCTCATCTTCCACAGCGTCTGCTAATGCAGCAAGGCCGCCTCAGTCAATAAGTGACTTGCGATGTAGACACTTTGGTGATTCAATGCATTTCATTGACAGATTGACACAAATATCATTAGACCTACGGCATGTCCCGCCGATACATCGTCAAGGTCATTTACAACATAGATTAGCAGAATTGAATACAAGACTATGTAGACGAATGATATCAAGGGGTGGAATAAGTATAGATGTAGAAGAGTATGATGTCAATAATCATCATCAATATCAACAACAACATCAACAGGAGTATTATCATGAAATGGGTTCAAATGCACATAATATGCCACCACAGCCTCCAGTTTGGAGAGAAGAAGATGTTAGAGAGGATATGATACAACATTCTGTACACTTTCCAATGGAGCCGCAGAGTGTACGTTGGCCAGGTTGTATACCAACTACATCTTCTCAAGCTACTGGAAGTTCCGCAGATGATACAGACAGTTCAAGTTCGACAGTATCTGACTTTGAACACCCGTTACCACATAATGGCGTTGTCCGTGCTTTGCGTATCCTACCAAACAATTGTCGTGTGTTAGACTCGGCACAGCGTTGTCCATTCCTGGTACGAATGGAGGTAGTAGAAACTGGTTTAGACGCTAATGATGCAAGATTGTATGCCTGCAATGTACCTAATGGTAATGTTGGAGTCACTGTCCAAGAGGCAATGGGTAGTCATAGACCTTATAGTGGTGGTTTTGATCCATGTGAGATTCCACCAGAGTTGATGGAGACGCAACAACAGCCACGATACAATGATGATTCATCAATAAGAAAATCTCGGGAGATACAGAGATCACAAACCAATGAAATACCCACTGGAATAGCTGAGAATAAGGCAGTAAGCTTTCGTGGTGGCTACCAACAGGGTGATGGCTATTATCCATCAGATGCGTATGGTATGGTACCTGATGCATTTGATATGGTACGAGATCAATACTATGAAGATTTGCATCATGACTTAAGAGAGCAACGAGAGAATGAGTACAATTCTCCTTCTGGCCCATCAATAACAGCAGGCAATCAACTTTCTACTGGTTCCGTCTTACTAGACAAAGTATTTGGCCGGCCATGGAGTGTCGAATGTGAGACTATACGACAACAATCACCTTTCAGTAATATCAAAGGATGGAAGCTAGCAAGTTTTATAATCAAAGCCGGTGAAGACATACGAAAGGAAGCTCTTGTTATGCAAATAATGTCAAAGCTATGGACATGGTTTCAAGAAGAGATACCGCCGCATTTACGACCGTTTCTGAGACCGTACACCATCATGTGTGTCGGAGGTGACGCTGGTATTGTGGAATGTCTACCTGATGTGAAAAGTGTAAGCGAAGTCAAGAAGGAAACTGATGGATTCACATCATTACGAAACTTCTTTGAACGAGCCTACGGCCCACCAGTCCAACCACCATATAGACATCAACATCAACAACAATTTGGTACTGTATCTTTCGAGAAGGCTCGTGACAACTTTCTAAGATCACTGGTTGGGTATAGTGTCGTTTGCTATATACTTCAAATAAAAGATAGACATAATGCAAATGTGTTGATGGATCGAGAAGGACATATAATGGTAAGTTTTTGATGATATATATCCTTCTTTTCTTACATTAACTCTTTTTCATTCATTCTAAATGACACCGTTTCTTTCCTCTTTTAGCATATTGATTTTGGCTTTGTCCTAGGTGAGACACCCAAGATGGGAAAGGTACCACTATTTAGTGAACGAGCACCCTTCAAACTATCAGCAGAGTTCTGGGAAGTTATAGGAGGTTGGTCGGCATTCAAACGCTTCTGTGAAATGTTCGAGGCGGCATATGCAGTAGCATCCTCACACTCTGACGAAATATGTAGCTTGATAGAGGCTGCAATAATGAATGTAAGTCGGAATACAGACTTGGCTAGATCAATCGCTGATAGTGTTCGAAGTAGAATGCAAATGAAGGCAGATCCAAAGGAACAAAAGTTGCATATTATGAACATTGTGAACGATGCCATAACTAGTTGGGGCACATCTACGTATGATTGGTTGCAAAGAAGTATGCATGGGTATCAATAGTCAATCTTAAAGATATAACTATATTTTCACTTAGCTTGTCATATTAGAGTTAACTGTGGTGTGAGATGGGAGACAGGATCTTGCCGACTCAGCGAATCTTTCCCCCTAAACGCCATCAACAGCTGGCGAAGTCTTAAAAACAAACTCTTGCAAATGCAGCAGCAGTGAAATCAAGGAGACCACTCAATTAATAAGGGCAACAACAAATGAGGGACTAATATGACAACCTTATTAGTCATGACACCCAAGCCCGATACAGAGTTGGGTGATAGTGATCATTCGATATCTCCCCATCTTACAAAATTGAAAAATAATAAGAAAGAGTTGAAATCTCCAATTATTGTGAATGGTGGAGATGACATTAGTAGTAGTAGTAGCCCGGGTAATGGACCTCCTATACCAGATGTAGATCAAGAAGAGCAAGTTGATAATGATAAGATAGAGCAAATAGAAATGCCAAGTGATGCGTTCACATCATGTACATCAGATGGATATATACCAGCCCACTTATTCGAACCACAGATTGATGAGCAAGATAATGTTGATAGTGGTTATCATCTCCAAGACTCTGAGGGGGGACAAGAAGAAACATCTTGTTCGGTTGGAGATATCCAACCTACAGGTCCTCTACATTCAGATGATACCGCGGCGGCAGCGGATAAAGATATAGAAGATACCACCCTTGATGCAAAAGATGCACAGAGTTGTGGTGATCAATCGACACCCACAAATTATAACATTCATAGAAGAGTACCATCCTCAAGTATACCGCACTTACTACGAACATCGAATACTTTATCAGTAGATGCAACAGACTTAATACGGGATCAACTAAGCTTTGTGGGGATAGATGCGGCACTTTCTCCAACAATACGGAGTCGAAATGAATCATTCGCCTTCTCTATAGATGGAGTTGGCGGTGGCGATACTGACAACAATAACAATAAATCACTAGTTGGGACGAGTGCACAAATAATTATGAATCTCAAACAAACTGCTCCGTCACCATTGGGATTAGAAGGTTGTTTATCAAGTTCATCTATAACATCCATCAATTGTCCATCTCAGAAGAGTATACATTCGCAACTAACTCCAAACAAGTACAATAATAATAATGGTACTCCATCATCTGTACATCCAGGTAGTTTTACATCTCCTCCTCATAAAATGCCAATGTATTCAACTATGCAAGCATCGGAAGGGTCATTGAATATGCCTCAATTGACACAACAATTGACAGTATCACCATTGCAAACAAGTAACATTATAGAAACAACAACAGGAGTAGTGAGTCAACAACAAACAATTCTATCGGGAATACCATCACTGCCGCTACCGTCACAGCCATTACCTCCATCTTATCAAGGTAATCGATTTCCAATAAGCTCAGTATCATCATCATCAGGTGCTCAGCCAGGCGTGGCATTATATAGTGCAATTAATTCACTCGAGAGATACAATGCTGGAAGTTTTGATAATAAGGTAATGCTTGCCAAGGCACGGGGCGGCGGTAGTAAACAGAAAGCATTTCCGGGTGTACCACAAAAGACTGCAGAATCGATGCTGGGTGGTTTAGAAACAAAAGAAAGCTCGGTATCTGCTAGGGTTGATGATGAAAAGCAACATGAGAAGAGCACAAGTCAAAACAACAAACAGACAACTGAAACAATGGAACAGATTGTACCAATACGAAGTGAACAATCTTCTCAGAAAAGACTATACAAATCTAGATCATCTGGAAGTCTTGTTGAGCTAAAGGCTGAACGCAAAAAGGATAAGAAGGTTACAATCAAAGAACAACAACAAAAGTCAAAGTCTAGTAGACGAGGTAGTCGACGTCGTGAGAAGAAGAAAACAGTAGGAGTATTCCGACCATCATCCGATGCATACACACCTCGGATGAATAATCGAGATCTTAAATACAAACCAGCCGAGGAACGTGAATGTGTTGAGAAGATATCGTCAACGATGGGGACGATACAGCGACCAAACTTTAGAGATGCACTCCGACGTGTGGCTATTATATTACATCAACATATTGTGAAGATTGAACATCGATTTAGTACAGGTGCACATGGTGCTGATGATACGGGATTGTTCAAAACATCCATGAGAGAGCAATTCAATGAAGATAACTTTGCAACACCTCGGTATAAGTGTTCCATGGTACGAGTACCAATGGCGAGACCAGGAGTGGTATATAGTATGAGGAAGATACGAGTTGTGCAAAATACTCCTACCACAGATGAGATATATGAATTTGCTCATCAATTATTCAAGAAGGTACAGCTCTCATCAGAATGTTCTATAGTGTGCTTAATATATGTGGAAAAGCTGATGGAGGTTGCTAAAGTTCCTCTTGTTGCTGAGACTTGGAGACCAATATTCATGTGTGGATTACTCCTAGCCAGTAAGGTTTGGCAGGATTTGAGCTCTTGGAATATAGAATTTGCAAGTGTCTATCCACAATTTTCATTAGATGCAATCAATCGATTGGAGTTATCCTTCTTGAAGTTTATCAAGTGGGATTTGTACATATCGAGTAGTCTGTATGCCAAGTATTACTTTGCTTTGAGATCGCTATTAGAAAAGAGTGGATTCAGAAATCGATATAACGAAATGATTGGAGGTATTGGCGGTGTGGCAGCATCAGAGGCAATGAAGGTATCTAAACGATCCGAAGCTCTCAAAGAGGAGTCACTTCTCCAACTGAGTCGAAGTATGTAATAGACAAGTTGTTAACAACTAATGACATGATTAATAATATGATTAATATTGTTCATACTACACCAGTCGAAGATGGTGACGGCTGACTCTCATTTCTATCATCATCATAGCGGAACATTTCATTGCCACCTTCATCATGTCCTCCCTTGTCATCTGAAGTATGCCCAAGATCTTTTCCTTTGCTTTCAGGTAGATGGTATGCAGTTAAAGCCGTTAATAGATGCAACACTAGCATGACACTTCCAATGAGTTTGATATTGTCGTGTGAGAGCAGATAAGGCGAAAGAAAGGCGCCAGTCCTTCCCATTGCATTTGCTGCGCTGTGTCCTGTTGTTCTAATCTCTGTACTCAGAATCTCTGCAGTGGAGACCCAAGTAACACATGAACCCGACATCTCAAACGCACGAGCGAAAAACGCTAGGATTGTGAGGATTGTCTTGTTGGCAGATCCAGCAGACATGGACAGACTAAATAGAAAGATTCCACCGCATATATAACTTCCAACCTGTGACGGTATCCTGCCGAAGGAGTCAATGGTTTGTATAACGACAAACAAGCCAAGAACTTCTGCTGATGCACTGATGAAGATTGCTCTATAATCAAAATGAGGTACGCCATGCCCATCACCTTCAACAACTTCCTCGTCATCGAATATTCTAGTCACTGCCAATATAGTTCCATAGTATCCAATCGCATATCCAATCCATGTGAACCATAACAGTAGAGTGATTTTGCGCCACTTTCTACTTAATAAGTCTTGAAATCCTGACTCTTCTACATGTTCGTCTTTCAGTTTGACATTAGTATGAAACTGAGTATCGGGGTCTAGTCCGTTCACTCGAGCAGCATTCCTGATGACTGCTAAAGCCCGTTCATCTTGACCAACTGATATTAACCATCGCGGTGATTCTGGTACAAGACAAAACCCGAGAAACCCACTGACAATACAAGGAAGTGCACACATTATCACGAATAGTCTCCAAGACGTTTCAAGTGTAAGGTAAGCAAACAGAGGTGTCATTAAGCTGCCTGCCGTCCAAAAGTACTCAATAACCAAAAGATGTTTACCTCGATGAGAGGTTGGTAAAAACTCTGCAAATATATCAAATGGTACCGTGAGACCTCCAACGCCGAAGCCAACCATGAACCTAATACAGAGTAGCGATGCATATCCTGTAGCAAACGCTGTGAATACTCCAAATAGTGATATGATAGCACAACTCAATAAGAATGCTGGTCGTCTACCCAAATGATCACCCAAATAACCTAATGTTAACGTCCCAACTAAACTACCAGCGAAGACACATGCCGTCATATTAGCAGTTTGTCTGGCAGTCAAATCCCATTCGGATTTCAATGTTAATGATAGGAAGGATAGGAGCATAATCTCGGTTGCATCTGCCGTAAAGCACAATCCTGCTGCCCATCTTCATTAGAATATGTATTAAAATAGATTAGTCAGCTATTGAACAGAGACATCATAAAATATATAGACTACTTACAGTACACGTCTTTGAAATTTACCAAATCCAATACTTTCTATTGCATCATCAACTTTGATCACTTCTTCTACTTCTTCTGCATTATTGTTGCTCGTGAGAGTTGTTTCGTCCATTATGGTTGTTTCGCCGTGGTATGATGGTAGTCTATTTTCCTCGTCTTTGTTTGCAATACCAGTTAGTTCAGTTGAGAATGACATAAACAATCACTATCTCTTTTAAGGGTGAGATGAGTTGTGTTGTTGTAGAAGCATCTCCAACATACCTAGTATATCAGTTTTCAATGCTCTTTTGAATGAAAGTACTCTTGGTGATCGCTGTGTGATTCAGTGAATTAGGTCAGTTATTTTTTATTTTGTGTAGACCTTTTGATGTGCCAGATAACTGACCTCTTAGGGTTACGCTCATGGTATCTTGATATTATATTGAGGACTGAGGAGCAGAAGTTGAGAGGTAGATGTCGACCTTTAATAATGATAGTAAGAAGCTTGGTCCTATCTCATCTGCAATATCTGCAGCAATAGAGTCTAATATTACTCTACAAGCTGAGTTGCAACGCCGGTTACTTCAGATCAAACACAAAAAGATACAAAATCGACATAATGCAGCTAAACTTTATGCATCAATCTCTAACTGTTGTAGAGAAGAAGAGATAGATGTAGATGGTGTGTTGGCAAAGTATCCGAAAGTTAATGTTAATAGTAGTAGAGCTGATAATACTGATGTTGGTAAAACCGGTACCAAGTCAACAAAGGGAGACGATGTTGACAATAATATGCAGATCGATAGCAATGGTGATAAACTTAACAAGAAGAAGACAAAGAAGAGAAAAAGAACATCTCCCCGTGCTTCAAGGAGTAAAGATAGTACAGAAATGGGAGGATTCTTTGTTGACAAAGATGGCTGTACTCCAGAGATATTACGGAGTAGTATATTAGGCAGAGATAAGGCAAAACAATCTAGTATGCGGATGGTATTTGATAAGATTAATCAGCCTCCACTATCAACAAAGGAAGAACCAAAACATACCTCAACGAAGAAGAAGACAAAGGGTGTAAAATCTAATGGTCTTGAGGAGGTTGCTATTAGAATAGACAAATATCCATCACAGCAACCTCCATCGTCAGATGATTGCATACCACAATTTACATTTGCTGATGCCAAAATATCCAAGACAAAGTTAACAAAGCAAGAAGGTCTCTTCATTATGGATATGATTAACAAATTGAGTGATGTTGAAAAGAGTAGTATCAATTGGTGCGATATTGCAGAGAAGCTCAATGCAAAGTTCCACAAACAAACTAGCCCGTGGTTATGTTTTCAACACTACAGATCTACACTTATAAATCCATCAACTAGAGTCCCTCCCTGGACACAAGATGAAGATGAGTTATTACTGAAATATTTAGCTTCACAAGGTCCACAATATCTACTTCAGGGTGAATCTATTGTACAAACATGTCGTAATTTATTCCCCAATCGAACTACACAGCAAATCACTAGCCGGTGTCAAACAACATTAGTCAATCCAAGTTTAATACATGACAACTGGAGCTCGGACGAGAAGAGGAAATTGGCACTGCTAATGCGAGTTTATAGTGATGAACAGAATCCTACCAACCTGGCATCACGAAGTGTACACTTTCCAAATCGAGCACCCAAGAGTGTAGCTGAGAAATGGACCGTCTTCGTTAAGCCGGAAGGAGATGATGGACTAAAGAGGAAGAGGAAGAGAAAACATCAATCCGATAAATGATAGATACTATTATTATCCTAAATCCCTGTCTTAATTTATTAAGAATCTCGATACTTCTTCGACCTACTAAAAGAGGATTCGGTCTTCTTATGTCTTCCTGTCGCTTTTATTCTTAGTCGTTTTGTTATTAAAGCTAATAAAAGAACAAGTGTTAACATCAAGTATGTTCCTATCCCATATGATGCATTACTTCGCTGGCGATCAAACTCTAACAGCTGATCCATCTGTGGATGAACCTCTCCAAACGTCCTGTGTATAGTGCATAGATAGAACGGTATACCAATAAGATGGTTGAGACATGCTACATGTAAGGCAAAATCATGACAACAAACAGAGAAAGAGTTCATACCAATACTCCATCTCGAGGTGTCTATATACTGCATTCAAATTCCAACTTCCCTCTGAAGTTACACATGATATACACTCATCTAAATGTGGATATACAACACTCAGACTTTTCTCAAAGCGCTTTGCTTCTTCTCTCTTGCCTGATTTGTCAAGGAAAGTAGAAGCTCTTGTAGCCTTTGACCTGCTAATGTCATTGTGTAGTTGCCATAACCATAAGGGAAATTCATGCCAGCTTTCTATGGTTGCATCTTCAGTTTTGTCTGTCAATCGATGACATCTATCAAAGCTACAGTCGTCGTACTTTGATATGAAGCGCTTCGAGCACTTTTCGCAATTAAAGAAAAAGGCCATATACTCTCTTAGTACATCACCTGCTTCTTTTGCTGAGAATATTCGTAAAGATGGACTCGATTCTCTAAGCGCTAAGCCTCCTTCTTGTTCTGCAAAACCGACAGACATGACATGAAGTAGTTTCCACGAGCCACAAAAGAATCCTCCACTACTTGTACCCTTTGTACAATCCTGAGACCACTTACTATCAGGTAGTGGGTGCTTGTCAATAATTGCTACCAAATTCTCCCTCCGCTGAGCAACTTCGTGTATGTTCCCTTTTAGCTGATCTATCAACTCGTGTAACGCAATCTCCGGTGGTAGTGATACTCTCAATAGATCAAGCCAATCAATTAATACTTGCTTCTTTTTGTAATCAAGTGCCTCATTAGTTTTGAATACACCCATTAGCAAGCCGCGGGTAAAAGATAGTGCAGCATCATTGAGTGTCTCTTCGCCTTTGCTTCTTTTAAATGTGAAAAGCTTCTTCAACACCTTTTGTCCAACAGTTTTGTGTTGAGCTTCAGGTCTCAAGTCAGGTACTTTGCGCTCTCCCCATCTTTGAAGCGCAGCTTGCTTTTTGTATTGAGCTTTATAATTTGCCATGGGAGAATCTCTCTTTTGAAATGCCATCTCTTTCTGATCTAAATGGGCAAGACCAACCATTGATGCCTTCATCTCTTCTTCCTCGTTGTGTTCATTGCCTCTTCCTATTAGGGTTTTTAGTGGGTGTCTAATTTAGTAGGGGTGGCACTGATAAAATTTTCAACAGTATCCCTACCGTAGCCTCCAAATATTCCACGTTTCATTTTGCTACCTCTCGCTTCACAAAACAAAATCACGCGTGGCGACGGTAAGACGCTCGGGCTCTTCACCCCCTCTCAACGCCAAATTTGGCCAAACCATCTTTGCAATATTATACCTCTGTGTCGGATAATACTGGATCCACCGTAGAATTTGTAGAATTCCGAGATCGTAGTCGCATGGGGGCAACACTTGGTCATGCGACTACGATCTCGGATTTTTGAGTTAGTTGTTTGTGAGGGAGAATTATCCGACGCAAAGGTCGACGATGAGCCTCAATCGTCCTCCTACAGCCTTTGTCGCCGCCATTGCTCCTCCTACCGCCATTCATATTGAACACCATGGCATCCAATAACAACAACAACCCTTATCTTTAGTCTGGTAACTCAATGGCCGTGGTGGAGTACTTTAAGGCTGCCTCCGCCGACGATTAGCACCCTAACGGTCGAGGTCGAATTACGTGATGTGTCATCCTTCTCGCCACCAGTGCTCCCTCCACATCATTACCTCCACCCCACCCACCATCCTCCTTCATTAACAAGGTATTAGACCGCGGGTTGGTGCCATCAGACCGTATAGAACATATGATTAGGCCACCCTACACCACTTTTATTAAAAATTCGATCAAATTTTAATGTGGTGGTGAAGTAGTTTTGGGGATATATATCACCCTGTGCGATATCCCACCACCAAAATCGCATTGTATGGCGTTCATATGGTATAGGGTAGGGGTTCTGATCAGTTAATCATGGGCAGGGGGTCGTTATTGCAACACATAGCCGCCGATTATCGATTTTTTTAATGTTTGAGAGAGGTGAAATTTCAACCTAATATTTAATTGGTGACAATGTTTTGGAGGATTGGACCATATATTGGTTTGCAATCCGATAATATAGTACTTGCTGATGGGGGTGGTGGTGTGTTTTTATTGTTAGGGGTTGATGGGGGATGCAGATATTAAATTTTAGTTGTGTTTTGTGTTAAAGTTGAGGTGGGGGTTGAGTGATAAAATTGATATTTGTTGTCCCATATGGTGGAATAGAATGGAAACCAACACAACACAACAATCAACTATCATATGGAAAGGAGAAGAGAGGTTGGTTTGACCATTGGAGGCATTATATCAATGGTTATGGTCAAGTTTCAGTCTTTTTTTCTGTGCTGACAAAACAACATTCATGATGGATATAGACTAATCCATCAAAAACAATAGCAGTATACCATTAAAATAGCGATCTAATGCATTATTAAACTACTAAACTAAAGATATGTAATGTGTTTTAGTATGCATATTAGTTGTATTCTATTCTATTACAATTTAACATAAGATGTGCATCAATTTATCTTAAATCATAAAAATGTGATACGACCATTATTGATCGCCTTTTCGTCTCTTTCCACTGCCATTGCTGCAACAGATCGACTACCATACTATACTACGGCTATGGGGCCTATTACTGTATTGATAGATGGATGATAGACGACCACAGGACGCACAATCTGTCGAGAATGGCTACATCGTCAATCGATAAAATTCGTGCTTATTGTAGTGAGAGCGGCTGCTCCATACGACCGAGTTGCGCCGGCGCCGACGTTCCCATAGCAACTGATATATAGTAGACAACGTATATACATCATATTGCATGGTGATATAGCGTATCAGCGTTGATATTGATATCAACCTACTACGTGATCGCCATCGTGGCTATTGCAATTTTGTGTGATTTTTTTTGTGCGGCGGCTCGTGAAAATACTACGATACATATTTTTTTGTGTGATCACGACGTGATTATTTTAGCTCAACCATGGCCAGAATGACCATAGTAGTCAGCAGCGGAAACGGAAGGGTTGTGGTCAAAACAATCAAACCAAACTCTAGGATGTTCATATTGAAGTATATATGAAGGGTTCTGGGCGGTTAAATGATAAATTTAGGCATATTTATTTTTTGAAAAATTTATCAGTGCCACCCCTAAGTCTAATCTTTTCCTTTCGTGCTAATAGCTTCTTCTTACGGATTATATACTCTTGATACTTCTTGTTCCTAATGGGATCATTGCCAAAAGCCACAGGCAGGCTACTTCTCGGTGGTGGTGGAGGCGGTGGCGGCCGAGAAGGGTCGTACACTCCTAGGTTCTTATTAAGTCTGGTGAGAGGAAATTGATCCGTTTGAGGGTAGGCTTTGTTCATTATTGGCTCTGGCTTGTCTTGTAACGCATTATTATTCCCATCATATCTTGAGCCAGCACGTTCTTTCTCTTTCTTAAATTCATCAAAATGATGTCCTCGTGATTTGCCCTTTTGTTTATCGAGCCCCTCAAAGTGTTTCATTGTATTTCTATATGCATCTGTGTTCTTGTAGTCGTCATGAGTATCTAATGGGGGGTGGGGAATTGGGTTGACTTCACGGCGCACATTGAGAGAAAAACTTTCTTCCTGTTCGTTGTCTTGACTTTCGTCTGAATCCTTGTTTGACTCGTCACTATCGTTGTCACTATCTTCTTCTCCTGTATGGTTGCCTTCATCACTCCCAGTCTCTTCTGTCATATGTTTATCTTCGTCTTCATCTTGTGAGTATCCCTCTTCATCTCTATTCTCTTCATTACTATCTTCTTCAGAATCCTCAGTGTCTTCTTCCTCTCTCCAATGTGCCAGTCGTTTGAGATCTTCTGGTGCATCTTCAAGCTCAGACACGTCAACTGAATTATCTTCTGCTAAATTGTCTTCTGCTGGTATGTTCCAGAAATCCTCCTCCGCGTCCTCTGACTCGTCTTTATCGTCATCTTCTAGTTACACGGCCAACGCTTCCGCATACTTCGCCATGAAAAAATTTGCGGGGTCGGGGAGGGACCCGGACCCGCGGCCAAAATCGAACCTAACATAGCTAACGGGGATCCACACTTTTGAACCCGTACCGGTAAATTTGCTCCAGTTTGCATGTAAATTTTATAGTGCTGAAATTTATTCTTTCCTACCCTAGAAGTACTCGGCAATCTGCTAACAAAAAGGCTCTTGTTAAATGCACTTTTTAATGAAAGCTGGTGGAGAAATTGTTACCGGTACACAAAATGGTACTCAATTATTACTCAAAGGCTAAGGATACCATTCGAAGGATACGTTTAGACTGGCCCAAAAAATGACTATTAAAATGACTACCTCTTGCTCAACTCTCATGATAACACTTCAGGTATGAGGCGGATCTATTGGGATATCTCTATCCAGATGACTATAATTAATCAGTTTGGATCATTATCCAAGGCGTTGGCACGCAAACTATAAAAAATGTAGTCCTCCTATACTTATTGCAATTAATCATTGCAAAACAACTACTTACTTTCAACGCATCGATTTAATCGATTGACAATAAAACAACTAATGAGTTTTGATACACCACGCTAGCTTATTTTATCGAGGTGTCGACAACCACATCAAATAATTGTTCATGCTATCAACGGCAGAAGGGATTACTACTTGTCCAGTCCTCAAAAGGCTAAAAACTCATCGGCACAAAGAGGAGGATGGTACTA
>Ga0214479_100094_pt1 | contig 53347 bp, 36 predicted proteins | sample M1_20Mar14CPVII9_5_FD_165054 | JGI IMG/M metagenome (GOLD analysis project Ga0214479, IMG submission 165054) | Marine eukaryotic communities from Monterey Bay, California, United States - M1_20Mar14CPVII9sort6BwellE14 | ecosystem: Environmental > Aquatic > Marine > Unclassified | place: USA... | reverse complement strand
TTGGAGGGCTACTCCTCGACAGTACACTTACACCTACATCATCTGCTTGCAGTATAGCGGCAGAAGAGTATATTGAAGATTGTAATAATGCACTTGCAAGACTATCTGCAACAGAAATTTCTTCTACAGTCAGTAGCGCAAGCGAGAGTGATATAGGAAGTATGAAAGAACAGCATAAAATTATAAAGGCTAGACATAGATCACAGTCAATAGATCTTAAGAAACAGAAGGAACTAACCGAGGATCAAGAGAAAATAGTTGAAAAACAAAAGAATATGCTTCTTGGTATTTTGAATGCTTGTGAGTATAGTTGTTTGTGGTATTCAGTAGTGATTGCAAGTAACAAGTATGATATGTGCACAAGATATGCACAATTTCTCACTTTGGATATGATATTGTTGAGCTCACATTTGTTGATCCCTTCCCTTCATCTAAATAGCATTTGATGCCCTATTTGTGATTAATGATCGGGGTATTATCCAACAGGTTAATAAAACTAGTACACGGGTGTTTGGATACAGTGAAGATGAATTTGTTGGTAGTAATATAAGTATGATAATGACCGATGATGTTGGTAGACAACATGATCAATATCTTGACAATTATATGCAAACTGGAATTAAAAAGATGATTGGTACACAGAGAGAAGTAACTGCACAACGAAAAGATAAATCAACCTTTCCATGTATATTGGGATTAAGTCAAATAGAAGGAGAGGGACTCTTCTGTGGTTTCATTAGAGATATTACATCTGAAAAGGAAAAGCAGTCTATCTTAATAGAGAGTACCAAGCGCATGGAAGAGGTATTCAATGCCTCGTATGATGCTTTATTTACTATATCATCGGAGGGAATAATAATCATGGTCAATGATGTGGCGAGTAGTGTCTTTGGTTGGACAGAAGAAGAGTTCATTGGTCAAAATATAACAATCATTATGCCCAAAGAACATGCTGAACATCATGATGAGTATCTTAAACATTATCTTGAAACTGGGTTTAAAAAGATGATTGGTACCCAACGTGAAGTGGAAGCAAAGAGAAAGGATGGAACATTATTCCCGTGTATTCTCGGATTAGCAGAACTAAGCACAAAAATTACGAGGGACCGTCAATTTGTAGGGTATTAAAAGATGTCACCGATCAAAAGCGGAGAATGATGGCAGAAGCAGAACGGGAGGCAGCAGACTCACTTCTTCACAATGTCTTGCCTGAACATATTGCACATCGTCTCAAAGTAGATCCGGGACATATTGCTGATCATTACGATAATACCACGATATGTTTTGCCGACATCTGCGGGTTCACAGACAGAGCTACCAAGATGACACCTCATGACGTAGTAGCAATGTTGAATGATCTCTTTAGTAGATTCGACAAACTTGTGGATCATTATGGTCTGAACAAAGTGAAGACTATAGGAGATTGCTACATGGTGACTTCGATACCATCGAATGAGTTGGCTGAACTTGACGGTCGGGCAGGCTGTCAACGTGTATGTCGGTTTGCACTTGATCTCCTAAAGGCAGTGACTGAATTCAATATGTTGGGACCCCAGCATGGTCAGGTTGAACTTCGAGTAGGAATAGCAATTGGAAGTGTCGTGGCTGGAGTGGTAGGTACACATCGATTCCTCTTTGATATGTGGGGCGACGCAGTAAATGTGGCGGCAAGAATGGAACAATTGGGAGTACCATCTCAGATACAAGTGACTAGAGAAGTAGTCGATAGTGTTAGTAATGATTTCAGTTTCGAGTGTAGAGGAAAGTTAGATGTGAAAGGAAAAGGAATGATGGAAACGTATTTGCTTAAATCGGCAAAAGATATCTCACGTATCCGCCGAAGCAGTGTTTTGAATCACTGGAAGCCAAAGCGTACCCCGCCAGCGAGTAGGGCCAATTCAACCTTGATATAAATGCAAGTATAATGTGTAATTGTAATGTGTACTATAGGGATAGGTTTAGACTTAGAGTTTAGGTATAATAAAGTATATTTTTGATCATCTAGGATACCTTAGGGGAAGTGGATCCTAACCCGACACTCGACCTCTATATCATGGTCTGGTCTGATCAATATACATGCGCCTCTAGCAGCAGAAACTACAGAAGAAGAGGATACCCTGACGGTTAATTGAAATCACTAGGGCTAGTTGAAGCTAATTGAGCAAGCCCCGGCTTCGCTGTGATTTGCGACAAAATGGGGCATTAGTTATCATCATCTATCTCAACAAAGGCCAATCGTTCACTACTTCTATTATCGGCACCATCTCAAAACTACTCGGCATTAAATCTAAATGGAGTTATGTCTCACTGGACTGACGTTGAAGGAGGAGGAGGAAATAGCATCAACAATAGGAGGAGACAGCTATAACAATAATCATCAACAACAAGAAGAACAATTTGATATAATATTGCAAAGCAGACATCGAGATTTTAAAAGTCATATTAACATGTCTGATAAACAACAACAACATCATCAATTAAAACCAAAGAGCACTACTGCAATTAAGAAGAAGATACGCCGTCCACCATCATCTATCCAAGTGCAGCTTTCGAATAAACTAAATGACCACGTAGATCCATTAGATTTGTCATTCTCGAGTAGTACCGAGGATTATTATCATACAATGAATTCTCCGGGTGGCGATAACAATAAGCGTAGTAGATCTTGGTCACCTAATTCATCAACAAGAGATGAGGATGACCGGATACGAGAGGAGGAGTGGTCTAAATTGTTAGAAAAGACTCCTCCATTAAACAGGCCTCTTGGTGATGGAGAGCCATATGGCGGCGGCAGCGGAGGTATAGAAATTAATCCACAAGGAGTCATTGATATTGCAAATAATATGGACAATCCCTTCTCTGCTCCGCCAATTGTCAAGTCATCCAATAGTCCATCACCCAACAACAAAAGTAAACCTCCATCGCAACAGCCAAAATCAATACTCCGAAAAAGACTCTCCTCCAAACAACAACTATCATCACAAGAACATCAAAAGCGACAACAAATTGAAATACAATCTATATTATCAACATTGGAGGAATTACAACATAACTTTGTTACCAATGATAATTCCACCGATGCTAATTCTATTTCCAACAATACACACAAAACAACTGACACAGCACCGCAACAATCTAGTGGTGTTAAGGAATATACAACGATTAGTTATCCAAATGGTAATTTATTCTCGGGAACTGTTTCATCTTCCAATCCTAATAATAATAAATCAAGTAGTGTAGATCCAACACAGGCTGAGTTAATATATGGACGAATGACATGTGCATTAGAAATGGAAGTTTATGAAGGTCCATTCAAGAATGGTAAAAGACATGGGGAGGGTGCCGTTTGTACTAAGTTGGATGGCGGTGCCAAGTTTTTAGGGAGGTATGTTATTTAGTTTATAGTTTGTGTTTTGTGTGTCTGTTATTGTTAGGTTTGTTGGTTGGGGAGAATGAAGAATTTGTGCACATCTTATGCTCATATGATATGCTCACATCTTATGCTCACATCTTATGCTCACTTCGCATATCCCCCTCTTCTCCCCCCTCCATCAACAACAACAGATATCACGAAGGACAGATGCATTCTGGGACTTTGATAACAAAGGATTTCACATACACCGGTACATTCCTGAATAACGACTTTCACGGCATCGGCACAATAATTTCAGTGAATGGTAGCATTTACCAAGGGCAATTGCAGTATGGTCAATATCACGGAGTGGGTATGTTACGGACTGTTCTTTTGAATGAAGAAGAAGAAAATGTAGATAGAGTAGAAGAAGATAGAGGGCAAGATGATAAAGACTCGCCACCCCCAGATAAGAAGAAGACAAAGAAGAATCTAATGGAAAGTGTATATACAGGAGATTTCAATGAAGGTCTCTTCCATGGTCATGGTTCCTTAACCCATTCCGATGGCTCATCATATGTGGGTACGTGGCATGAGGGAAAACGAATAGAAGGTACTGAAACATTAACCAATGGGGATGTCTTCGAAGGAAAGTTTGTAAATGATGTACGGGAAGGACAGGGGATACTGAAGATGAAATGTGGCCGAGTTACCAAGTCTGGGATATGGGAGAATGATCAATTGAAGGAAGGGGAAGATTTGAATATCACCTTTGGTGAAGGACATGTATATTGTGGTGATCATGTCAACTCTGTACCTCATGGTAAGTTGTTGTGTGGGGTTTATTTGTTCATCCTTGTGACTATTCTTTTCTCAAACACACACTTCACTCCTCCTATCACAATCCCACACTCTTAGGTTTTGGACGGATGGAGTATGCCGACCTAGGATCCGGAGAGTCTGTATATACCGGTTGGTTCGTCAATGGCTTCCGACAAGGCGAGGGTAGATGCTTCTTCCACAAGACTGGTACTGAGTATGAAGGAGAGTGGGCATGTGATGAACCCACTGGCCTCAAACTCTTTCAGCACAATGGTCCGCTTGTCATAGATAGTTCTGAAGATAGTGATCAACACAAGGAGGACAAGGAAGAAGAAGACTGTCCCCAAGAAGATGATATACTCGTTGCAACCATAGACTGTCCTCCAACACGAACAAGAAGACGCAGGTCGCTTACGAAGAGCCCTGCCAATAATGAAATTGCGTCATCCTTTGTTTCGGCAACATCGGCATGCTCTCTCGCCGAGACGGTGGAATCTATGGCACTTTCAAGTATCGAACATCCTGAATCCCAAGATCAAGTACCGTCGCTTCGGAGATCAGGCCAATCATCTCGACTACGGATAAGTACAACTGATTCGGACAATCTCTCCAGTTCAATGAAATCATTAACAGTATTTGATTATTCAGAGCAAGGTCTCAAGCTGTACAAATATCAAAACGGAGACATCTTCAAAGGTCATCTTGACAAGAACAACTTGCGCCAAGGATCAGGTGTATACACTGAACATTTGATGGGGACGACCTACAATGGCGATTGGAGAGATTCAAAACGTCATGGCGTTGGACATTTACAGCTTTCATCTGGATTGGAATACTCGGGAGAGTTCTTCATGGATCAAATTCACGGACAAGGTAACTTAACATTGATAGACGGTTCTGTGTATACTGGTTCATTCTTCAACGGCCTATTCCATGGAAGGGGTATGTTAGAAGATGATGGACATCAGCGTGTATACTTTGGTGAGTTTGAAAATGGAGAACGATCAGGGGAGGGCGAAGAGAAGTACCCTGACGGATCACGATTCAAGGGCGAGTACAAGAACGGCAAGAGAAATGGAGTTGGTACACTAACCGGCCCAGATGGTGTCGAGATATACACTGGTGGATATAATGATGACTTAAAACATGGCAAGGGCCACCTATCCCGTCATAAACAGGAGAATTCGTCATGGGAGGGTAGTTATGATGGTGACTTCTTCCAAGACAAGTTCAGTGGTGATGGAAAGTTTACATACACTGACGGAACGAGTATTGAAGGTCAATGGCTTGATGATATTCCCAGAGACGGAGATTGGACGATTGTATATCCAGATGGTAGTAAGTTTTATGGCTTTGCAACTTTTCAACACCCAGAAGACAAGTCGATAGGATCGAATGGATCTCGACTGTCGGCAGTTTCATCTGGGGAGTTTCTAAGAGTTCCCTTGCCACATGGATTTGGAAGTTTGACGTGGCCTTCTGGACAGAGATATGTTGGATCTTTTGTCTACGGGGAATACAACGATAATAGAAAGTAGACTAAGATATTGTAAACAAAGACATAACTAAAGTCTAGCTTATCTAGTCACTAAAGTCGTCTCGAGTGAAGCCTCTGTTGAATCTAACAACCACTGTCGTCTCATCACCTGTCTCAGCATAAGTGTATACTGCTGACTTAGACAAGATATTTGGATCGTTGGTAATGAATGAACGACATTTACTGTAGAAACTGTCCTCAAGATGTCGTTTCAGGGCTATCAAGAAAACAGCTTTTACTGTAGCATCTCCGACGAGTTGATCAGTCACAGCAGTTCCCATCCACCAGTTAATGACGTATTCTATGAAAGGTAGCTGATTTTCCCGGATTGTGTTTTGAATTGTTTGTGGATTGGTAATTCTACCAAGTGTGGCCTCCTTTAGTTTTCCGAAGGCAATCCTTGTCAATACACCTGCAACATTAGTACATACTCGGAATACCCATTTTGTACCTGGCTCAAGCTGTCGTGTGGCCCAATCATCATCACCATCTCTTCGTTTCATGCTGGATGGTGAAAATATCCCAGGATGGATAGAAACACCGTTAAGTTTAAGATTGGAAGATGGTGATCAAATTGATGCTATCTTGGTCACAGTGCGGCTGTTAAGGTTAGCAAATTGGAGAGTCGTTTGCGCTGTGCCTTAGAAGACAAGGACAAGAGTGATAATGAGAGGTATTTTTGAGTGTTAATGTAATGTTAGTGTCAATATCCGGTATACTTAGAGATTTATTGATCTACAATCCTACTTTTTGCTGTGAACTCTAACAACTGTAGAGCCTCATTAAGGCGTGCCTTGGTACTCTCGAACAAACGATCATTCAATAAATCAGTCAATAGAGGAATGCAACCTTGATTCGCCAAATACTTGATTTGCTTCACATTACCGTGATTAACAGCATTTGCAAATGCACACCCGACCTTTTTACGGATGCGGCGTCTAGCCAATAACAGTTGACCGTCTACTTCTTCTGAAACAATTTGTTTTAGTAAACGCCCGTCACTCAGCAGTGGAATCAACTTAGGGAACACATCACTATCAATTACAGTTTGAATCTGCTCCACCGTACCAGCTGTTATTTTGGAGATGGCCCAACATACTTCTTGCAAAATATCTTTGTTTGAACTTGAAAGGAGAGTCAGGAGACCGGGAAGTGCATTGTTATCGATAACGATCTGTTTTTGGGAACCATTTCCTTTAGCCATTTTTCCCAATGTTCTTAATGCAGGCGATTGAACTGTTGTGCTAGGATGGTCCAGTAGCTCTACAAGACGACACACACCTTTGTTACCCAATTCATCGATAACAGCCTGATTGTGTTTGCGACTTTTGCACAGGTGTCTTAAAGCCCAACAAGCATCCGCAACAACCTCTTCATCTGAATGATATATCAATTCATTCAATATAGGCAATGAGCGGCTCACAACACTAAAACCTGGCTTGGGATTGCCACGGCAAAGATTGTGCAAAACCCAGACATAGAACCTCACATGCTTCACGTCACTTGTCTGATGATCATCAAGTAACTTCAGCAAAGGTTCCATCACTCCGGCTTGTAATACTAAATCCCGATAACGAGGAATATCTCCTGCAATGTTACCCAGAGCCCAAGCAGCGTTATAAGGTACCTCGGAGAATGAAGAGCCTAACAGGTGGACTAAAGGTGGAATAGCTCCCAATTTGACAATTTCTTCAACGTGTTCACTTGTCCCTGAAGCAAGGTTAGCCAATATGTCTGTTGATGCAAATTGGAGTTCATGATCATCTTCTCTTTGAAGAAGTTCTACTAACTTTTGTAATACCCCAGACTCCACTACTCTTTGTATCTGTTTCTTTTGTTTGCCCAGTAGAGTACTCAATTGATTCAAACTTCTGTTACATATTACATCTGTTTCTTCTACAATATGCTTCACCATACGAGCTAGATTTTCCACCCTAGCAGCATTTGGATCAAGTAAATCATTATTAATAGGAATCCCGATTGATTTCAAACAATCAAATGATTCTTCACTAAAGAATATTGAAATATTGTTGGGGTATTGTTTCCTAATAGCCTTGGTCACATCTTGTGGATTCAGCTTTGTCACGTCTACTTCTGATAATTCAATAAAACTTTCCATTTCATTTTGCACATTATCTTGGTATTCAATGATGGAAAAGTCGTCAAATGTTTCAGTTACACGGCACCTCCCAAGAAGCTGCATAAGTCTTGTTTCAGAATGTAGATAATCCCTCCCCCCTTCACGAGATTCAATTATCTCATTACAAGTTGTAAATGGAAGGCATAAATCAATTTCCCCAACAAGTTCAAGGGGAAACATTTTGCATACCTTATTGCAATATGCACAATCTATTGTGCTACCTATGATTCTTTTGGGACAACTTAATCCAATAATTTGTAAATTATGTGGTAAGGATCTGCAATCAAATGCCCCCGATAATGCATCCAATAAACTGTAAATACATCCTCCCCAATCGAATTTCCAACCACCAGGATGGAAAGAACACAAACTATCACCATCTGCTCCCCAAAAGGAAACACTTTCCAAATGAGTTAATCTTTTAGAAATAAATGATACTGATTTAGTTGCTATATCTTTATCTATCTCTATGAGGGTGGCGTGACTGATACTATTACTGTACGTACGGAAGAGATTGTATATAGTTACACTTCGTACATCTCTAAGATGTCTTAATACTATTCCTGTACGAAGCTGTGACGCCTTTTCAATATGTAACTTTGTAACTAATGGTAATGCATCATGTAGCATAGCTTTTGAAGTTGATGCACATGATATGAGCGAATCGTATGGGAGGTCTATCGCAATAGAAAAGGGGTTCGTGTTAAATACGTACGATATATAATGGATATTAAACATGTATGATACTCACATTCGATAACATTAGCCCAAACTTCAGGTGGTAAAGTTATGCGAGGTGAACCGTCAAAAGTCTCATCATTACTATCTTCTTCCTCGGAATCACTTATCACTGCAACCTCCTTGTCTTCAGTGGCGGTGGTACTATATTCATCCATATCATTACTAGAAGATAAACCAATTCTAATGGGTGTCCGTCATTACAACAATGTAAGCAGAAGCAGTAGTACACTCATCAAATCAGGGCAACACTAGGCATTTTTACGGTTGCGGGAATCAGATGGGGAGGAATAGTATCCTCGTAATAGAGCCGGGGGGTCACTGAGCAATCTCTTATCAACTGGATGTAAAAAAGGTGTATTGAGAAGTACATCCTTTGCTTTCCGAGTAGCATTAGATTGATATCAGATCAAGATACAGAGATAAGTTGAGTAGAGAGAGTATTGTTCAAACTTCGGTATCCTATGGGGATAACTAAAAAATCTATGTATTTGTCATGGATGAAGCTTGTAGTTGTAGTCTTACACTTACACATTATTTGCCTTAGTGTTTGTGTTGTTGTGATGATGATATGTATTGTAGTATGCAACTAACGTTGGTAGAGTCTCTTAGTTGTTTAAAATGAGTATGATATCCTTTGCAAAACAAAAAAAAGCAAAAGAACAACACCAAGGATTCCAACGTGGTCCCCCACCGTAGTACTAACCTGGCCCGACAGTGCTTAACTTCGCTGAGCAGACGGGAAGCGGTGCAGTCAAATTAGTAGGATAAGACAACACATATCTTGTGCACAAAACTCAATCATGTCCAACAATGACAATAATCAACAGAATAATCCATTATATCAACAAGCACGTCGTGCAGCTCAACAGCAGGTTAATAATGTTGATCCACTAGCTGCTAATCCTCCCAATCCCTATCCCGAAGGTAGTCCAGCAGCACAAATGTGTTCTACTTTGTCGTTTGATGTTACTGGTTGATCTATCGGGAACGAGCCAGAGAGTCCAACATCTACTTCATCATCTATATCTAAATGTAAAGCGTGTACTTCGGTTGTAGATTTACCAACCGCTCCCAATTTGATTAGTAATAGCCGTGTATGCTTTCTGATGTACGATGAAGGGTTCAAAGTAGTAACATAGTCTGCAAACATTGCTATATAACCCAAAGCGATACTACTAATAATGATATCAACTACTTTTCCTCCATTAGTATCGGGCATAATGTCCGTAAGAGGATCTGCCAGGCCAAGAATATTTGCAATGACATATAATATCCCATCGGAAATTGTCCAACCCTCAATTGCAGCCAATATAGATCCGAAGATTACACATATTGTAGTGTACAAAATTGGTATTATGAGGCCAAGGGCTATCGTTGGAACTAAAACTGCATTCTTTGTAAATCTTCTGATGAATTTGTTGATTGAATGGGGTATAGCGAATAAGTTAACGATATTCAACATTATACCGAAGGATATTAACGCCGCAACTGCAGTATATACATCTATCACAACCACTACTCCAGTACCAGAAGTTGGTACCCAGTCGGTTAATGGATTTGCCATCCCCAATAAGTTAGACACAACATACAAGAAACCATGCAAGAATGCTGTACTCTCTGCTAACGCAAGTAAACCACCAAATATAGTTGCAAGGAAGATCGAGAGGATTGGAAAGAGTATGAATATGAATAAACATAAGAAGAATATTCGCTTGAATCTCGATCTCCGCCATGAGAATTCTTGTGTCATAATATAATATCTCTTCCTCTCGCCTCTCTAGGTGTGTCTCTTGTCTCTTAATTGTTATCGCCGCTAGTACTGCTGCTACGTCTGCATAATGCTACTGAGGTGCGGATGGTATTCCATTTACTGCCACCGCCACGGCCTGCTGATGATTCCATAGTATTGCAATAGCAGAGTGATACAAGATGGGGTAGTGTGATACGGCAAGTATTGCAGTAAAAAACTTGATAATGAGCTGATGTACGTACGACTAACTATTTAGCAATTACTGCTAAACAATGATGTCGCCATAGGAGGGCAAATCCAAAGGAGATATAGTGGAGAGTATCATAATAGCGTGTAGTTATCCATTGATCCATTGAAGAGATATAGAGGCCGACCGATAGGCGCAATCAAATTAACATAGCAGGCACATCTTGTGCACAAAAAATAACTCCAATCATGTCCAACAATAATCAACAGAATGATCCATTATATCAGCAAGCACGTCGTGCAGCACAACAACAGGTTAATAACGTTGATCCACTAGCTGCTAATCCCAACAACCCAAATAATAGTAGTTCAACAGCTCCTCAACAGCTACAGTTGAATGATTCGAATATAATGTCAAATCGTGGCAGTTCACCCAACGCATCACCTACCAACAATACCAATACCAATATGCAGCAACAGACTACAAGTAAACCAACTCCAACTGAACCACCAATTGCACTTCAAACCGTATTAAACAACAACGTAACCAACAAAAATGTATCATTAAACAGTACTAAAATTAATACAAATGGTGGTATATATCCCTTACCAATTAATACCAACTTTGTTCCAGGTGGGATAATTTATAAACCTGCATCACTTGTTAGTAGTAAACTATCTAGTACTTCAACTGATGAATCCAAAGATGAGGTGGAGGATGGCATGGTATATTTATCAGAATATAGCAACTCATCGGGGGTTGTTGATAAGAAACCGAACTCATCACCCAAAAATACTACTAGTAGTAACAGTTCAGGAAGGACAAGGTCTAAATCACGTGGGTTGAGTATAGACACTAAAGATAATTTAAAAGGCAATATGGGAGGAGGTGGGAAGAGAATACAAGATGTAATTTACAAGGCATTAAGTGCCGATGTTACATTACACAAATATGCTTTATTATATGCCCAGCAACAACAACAATCTCAATCCTCACCCAACACACCAAAAGTAGGACAGCGATTACCATCATTGTCAGGAAAGTTCTGTGTTAGTTTTGTGTTATATCATGTCAACGGCTAACTTATTTGGAACTTATTGTCTTTATTTTATTTGACTGCCTTTATACATCACATTTACTAACATATGTTGCCATCTCTTTTTCTTACTTTACATAAACTCTATGAACGCGCATCTTTCCAGTGTTAATCAATTCTACAATAGTTAATCCATTAACATCTACTTCGCCTAAATCAACTATTGATTGGGTTGAAAGTACGTTATATGAATACCTTGACGGACGATATGAACAACTATTGTGTGATTCGGACAATGTCGATTTAATCAAGTTAAATGATCAGTTCAACGGTGCATTACAGAATGATTTAAGTAATAGTACTAATGATAAAGAAGTGCTGGATGAAGGTGAATTGGCAGGTAAGAAATTAATACAAAAGTCTATACTCTCTGCTTGGGCTGATGAAGAGTCCACTACTGGACGTACACCCACAAATCAAAACTCAACTGGAGTTAATGAAAGTAAGCTGGAGAATGCATTACTAATGGAGTTGCCTAGTTTGAAAAGTCTATTAAAGGCAATGTGGCGTGTCCAACGGGGTGTGGATGAATTTACCAACAATGTAAATGCTTCTTCTAACGGCGAAGGAGGTGGTGTTTGTAAAAAGGTAGACAAAAGCAAGAAGATGTTGTATGAGGGTGGTCCATGCGGGTATGTCTTCCGCCGTGGTGACATTGCGTGGAATTGCCGTACATGTCAAACAGACCCAACATGTGTATTATGTGATACATGCTTCCGTGAATCAGACCATGTGGGACATGAAGTATTCTTCCATCGTACTACACCAGGCGGATGCTGTGATTGTGGTGATTTAGAAGCATGGGATGTGAATGGTATGTGTTGTAGACATTGTCCACCTGATGCTAAAGAGAAGAAACAAAAGGAGGAAGAAGAGAATAAGATGGAAGATGCTACTACGACAAGTAGTGGGGAGGAAGTGGATGACTTTGATGCGGTACGGGCTGCACAGCGTACACGTCTTGATCATATTAAGCATGTTAATGGTGGTGCCAATCCTTCCTCTTCTACCACCACCAACACCACTGATTCAGTAGTAGAAGAACCACTACCACTACCACCAAGATTTGCAGCAGCATTAGCAACAATTATTGGATCAATCATCCAATCTATACTCGTTGCAGCGGAGGGATCAGCCATTGGCGCCGATGTTACACAATGGCGTTTAAATTGGTCAGATGAGATATGTAAGTTATGGAATGGTGTAAGTAATGATGAAGAATATTATAGAAGGAGTGCCGTGTTGTTAGGACGGGTGATGGATAAGAAAACATTGAAAACTGAAGAAGGAGAAAAGAAGGAAGAGCTTTGGGCACATCCACGTCACTTACTAGATTCCAACAATGAACATTATGTTACTGAACTACCCACGAATTATGATTTATGTCTAAGGTTGCATAATGATGATGTGCATACATTCGATGAGGTTATTAATGCATTACATGTCAAGAGTAGTCAACCAATTCCCGTACCCGTGGGTGGTAAGGGTAGTTTAGGTATGATTGGTGGTGCTGGTGTTCGTGGTGAAGATATCAAGGCACTCAGTAGGGGTGATGATGCAATGTCAATCATGGCTGATGAATTAAGTAGCAGTGTTACACGATCACTTCGTAACCGTCCATTTACGGAAGATCCAGACACTTCACAACAGCCACCAACACAACGTCGTGCCTTCCGATCAGGAAGTAGTGGTGTGGAATCCCCAACATGGAATCGTAGTCCTACTCATCAATCCGCAGCAGCACTTCCGGCTGTTAACGATGATGCACTTACCAACGCTCGTGCATCTCCCGTCACATTACAATTAGAAGTTGATCCCTCGGCACCATTAGTTCCCATGGGTGATGTTGCACAAGATTTAACACGCAGGGTTGATGCGGATGGTCAAGTCCTCGTCCGATCGTATGAAACTATTAACGGTGCTGGTATTGGCTTTACTAGACTACGGGAAAGTGCTGGATTGCATTGTGGTGTAATGACCGCGGCTCGTATAGATAGCGAAGAACGTGCCAAGGTATTATTGGATTGGTTGGGTAATTTGATTGGTTCTCATCCAGCCGTGGCTTCGTTGGTTGTGCAGGCGTTGGTAGATGTTACTGATGGGGAGGACATCTTGTGCCAAGATAATGTCGATGATAACAACAATACTGCGGCTGCTAGTATTCCTGGATTGAGTAAAGGAGTGGCTGTATGGTCTTCACCACGAATGATGCCTTGTTGGTCTGGTACATCTGAAAGTTGGTGGAAGGAAGGTGAAGAAGGTACTTCTTCTCCAGCGTGGAGGAAGCGTTTAGATGCCTTTCCACCGCACCTTGAAAGTTCCTACTTGACACGTGAAGAAGGACGTGAATTGTTCCGCCAGGGAATGATGTTGGAAGGTTCTGATAGGTTTGTTATCGAGACAGGTGCCGATTCCGACTTTTATGCCAACGTACCTTATAGTCTCCCCGATGTACGTCTACGTAAATCGCCTCATGCCTTATGGGGCATGCTCCCTTCGTCTCACATCTCCAAGCCTCATCAATTTAAACCATTTACTCATCCCTTATTGAGAAGAGTGACAGGGTCATTAGATGCTTCTTCAACAGATGATGTTAATGTTCATCTTCAAGAGGAGGTCTATGTTGTTGACACAGACTTGCGTAAACACGAAGAGGGCGAGGGTTTAACCACAACTATCATGTCTCATAAGATGACTGGTTTAAATGTTATCAGCGGTGTAGGATATGTAGATGAGTTTGGCTCTCAAGAGAGTAATTACTTTGACAATAAAGCAAATGTTGGGATAGCGGCAGTTGAACAGTCTAGGAAGATTGTATCGTGCAGTACGTTTGTGGCACCAGTTTCTCCAGTTTTGATGCTCCTACTATCAGATCCTTATTCACCGAAGAATTTAAGGAGCTGTCTCCATCGGTTGTTCTTGAGTCTATTAACAGATTCACGTTTCAAATCACGGTTTGCAGCATCGTTGGGTGCAGTTTCTTATCGTCCCACCTCGACATTATTCTGTGCTGGTATTGGTACTGAGGCAGATACATTATTAGGATTTACAGTCCAGCTCTTCACTACAGGGAGTCTGGTCAAGTCGTTAGGGAATTTAGATGCCACCAAATCACTACTAAGCCGTGAAGACAAGCTGGCAGATACGACGTGTATCTCGGCATTACCCATTGCACACTCTGTCGTGCGGAGTATTCATTCAAACATTTTAGGTGCTACCAAGGAGGTGACTGTGATGGTAAAGAATGACAATACCAATCAAGATTCAACTACACCAAATGAAAGAGCATGGTCAACTGGATCTATTAGCACTACTCGGTCAGCCGTGCCTCCATCATTAGTATACCAATTCGGCTCCGAGCATCCTTTAAGCACAAAGTTGCCTGGTGCTCCCGATGATAAGTTTATTGATTCGAGATGTATGAAGCATAAACGGTTGCCACATCTTCTTCGTGACTTGGAATACATTTATGAAACTCCCGGTACGGCCGTCAAGTTGTTACGATCGGGTAAGACCTTCTCTTCATCCAGTGCTAACACACCATCTGCATCCCCAACATCGGGAGGAGGAGATGCCATTAATGATACGCCTTCCCCATCGTTTACTTCTCCGAGTAATCTATCCAATAGTTTGGCAACATACAACATTCCCAACGCTTTAGATTTCCCAGCAGTCTGGGCAAGATTATTACGATTAGGTCAAGGAATTGATTTACAAAAGCGCAGGATTAGTGGTGGACACGTTGAGTTTGAAGATGATCGCTGGTTGGCTGCATATGGTCTGAGTTTGAACTTTTCCAGCACTGGAGATGCTCTATCGGAAAGTCCTTATTCAAGTGCCAACTATAACATTACTGACCAGACTCTTGGTGCAATAGCCACGAATCGAGAAGCAATGGGCAACCTGTTTGGAGCCTTCTTCCGTGAAATCAAAATGTGGCTGTTCCGTGAGGGACTTCTTGAAACTGCGCTATCTCGGGCTGCATCAAGAGAATCTAGTGAACTCGAGGCATTACAACGGTCGACTCTTCATGTATCAATATCGGAACTAGATGAATCATCAGTGAATCAAATCATCGCTGCAACAGGTGTGACTGTGGCCCAATCATGTGATGTGGCATGTGAAAAAGGAGTGAGGAATCTACCAGAGGCCAAGCTGACATTACTGGAGGCGGCATTATTGCATGAGCGAACAAGGCTCAGTCAGAGTGTACAGACAAATGGTAGCTCCTCTAGTCATGGTCCACTAATGGGAGATTGGCTAAAGGTACCACATTCACCTTTAGCTGGAGATTGTTTCTCATTCCATCTTCCCCTACATAGGGCCTTAGCACGAAGCATCCTTTGCTTTTGCTCGGCTATGGTGCCAACGAAGGAACGACTTGAAAAGCCTGATACTTGGTGGCGACTTCCTCTGTTGGATGATGATGATGACTTTGTCTCGGGTGCACCCGATGAACCTTTTAGAGAGGACACACTCAGTGCACTTGTTCGATCAACGCACAAGTCATCCAACTTTCGTGTCGTTTGGTCTTCAGGACCAGAGTGTTCAACACCCGAGGCTCAGCAGAGGAAGAAACGTTCTCGTATGCTGTCCGCGTTACTGTCATCGACAAAAGTTGTTCACAGTTTATGTGATCATCCACTTCGTTGTATTGCCGCATCACAACAAATCGATCATCACATGTGGGCTAAGAATGGAGGCTCAGTAGCAGGGATGGCGTTGAATTATGGAAGTGTTCCACTTTGCAGGTCATTGAGAGATATTGATTTAACCATGGTACAATTCTCGGCATCAGGGTTCAATGTTGGCCTAGGAGCCAGGCGTGTATTTTCACTGCTAACGAATCGCTTTTCATTGGATGGCTACCTCTGCGACCCAGATCGTCGTAATTCCTTTGGTAAAGTGGGCTGGGTCAAGCCCCCAAGGCTACAAGACCCTGGACATGCCGAGTTACTGGCAGAGTCCTTCTTCACGACTCTTTGTGTCATCGTATCTGACATCCCAGCTCCTCCGCCAATCGCACTTGGAGATAACTCAATACTGCGTCAGAACTTGCGTCGTGAGCTATTGCATGCTCTTGCAGTTGAGCCAAAATCACACAGTGAGGCAATGCAAGCAGCATCTGCAGCTATATCACGTCGAGATGAGAGTGATAGTGGGACCAATGCCTCTTCCTTCCGTACAGTCTTCACTGAAGTACTACAAAGCATTGGCCAACAAAGAAATCAAGGCTCTCGTACTTCATCGGGCCCACCCATGTTTGAGCTCAAGCCGGACGGTAGTGATGAATATGATCCAAGTTTCTTCCATCTTCGTAAAACAGAACATCAACATGCTATGGATAACATTGCACGCCTACGGAGAAGAAAGCTCGAGGCATCAGCGGCGAAAGGAACAGCGTCCAATATGGTTCTTCCTCTTGTATCCAAGCCCCCACAATCTCACCCTCGTTTCTTGGCGTCTCGTCTACTACTTCACTTGCCTTCAATGTATGCAGCAATTCGGCGTTATCTTATGTATGTCTTGTTTAATGGTAGCTGGCTACCACCAGGCAAACCAGAGCCCGAGGACATGACCATAGAACTCGATGGGCAGGGAGGAGTTGCTGTTTCTAATCCCAACGTATCATCAGCACGGGCTCCAAGGAGATCTTTATCATCAATGTCAAACAGAAGCTCCGTTTCGGCATCATCGTCAGCATACAATGCCCTACCATCCTTCTCGCCTGAGACGGTGGCTGCATCCTCCAAATCTTTCCTAGAAGTGCTACATATTCTAACGTTGCAAGTACATACCCTCGAAGAGTGCAGTAGGTTATATGAATCTTTGCCCTTCTTGGATCATGAAGGAAAGACGTTATCATCGAGTATCAACATCAACTCGTACCTTAACCAGCTATTGACAGTACCCACCAGTTTGATTAATGTTTGGGCGTTACAAGTTTCGCCATATGGTCCCTTGCCATCGGAAGGTAGTGGTGAAAATCGTGGTTCTGTCCTTGGATTACTGATTGCCCTCTATGAGCATCGAGATAATGCCAAGAGCACTGGTGTTAGTCAAAAATCAGCCAATGATGATCATGGTGGGGCGCGAGTACTATCAGCTGATGGTTTGAAATGGCTCCTCCGATTTGTTAGCGCCATGGTAGAAGGGGCAGAAAGTGTTACTGCAGCTTGTCAGAGTGCCACTTCGGGTATTCCCATTGACTCAAAGTCAAAGTCTGACAGCACAATCGACCCAGAGATTCGTTCTCAGGCTAGAAAGATGCTTGCTGGCCTTCCTGAGTTATGGCCTGGATTGAAGACCGAGGAATCTATGGAAGATAATGCTGCAAATGAGAAGAGTAAAGAAGCTCAAAAGGCTGCACAAGCACGTGCCATGGCAAAGATGAAGAAGTTACAAAGCTCGTTTGCGGCCAGTATTTCATCTCAGTTTAATGATGATTCTGAAAAGAAACTAGCAAATGATGACGAGGAAAACCTTTGTATTATCTGCAAATGTGATGATGGTGATGGAGATAATGGACCAATTGGATACCTAGGTCATGTACAACGATCCAGGGTGGCTCAACTAGCATCAAAGGCAACTTTGAAGGAGAATGGGCTGTCGGAGAATCTCGATTTGAATAATATCTATCGAGTTGTCGGTGATAAAGGTTGTCAGGTGAGTTGTTTTTGTATCCATGTCATCATATTGTTATTGACCTAAATTCTTCATCTAACCGTGTTATGGCTGCATGTCACCTTTCATAGCTTCGTCAAACCGAATCTATGGAATCAGCACCGGTGATAGAACTGCCTCGGGGAAGTATTGTTGAAGTGATTCAGTCAAAGATTGCTCCCGAACAACTTGGCTTGTTATCACGTCGAGTCTTAGTTCGTCGTATAATACCTCAAGGTCAATGTCAACCCGTCAATAATGAAGTCGTTCAAGGTTGGGCTAGTATTCAATCCTGGCAGGGTTATGTTATCTTGAGTCCTCTGTCTTCTCTCTGCTATACAAACACAAGGTGGGGTTCAACTCGTCCAATTATTCGTCAGTGCGGCCATGCTGCTCATCTACGTTGTGTTGAGGCACATTGCCTTTCATTACATCAACGTGCTGCTGGCAACCAACCCTATGATGGACGTTTCTCGGCCAATATCGAGGATGGGGAATTCCTATGTCCTTTGTGCAAGCAGCTATCAAATATATTGATTCCCGAAGACAAGCCGGTTGATGCAGATGGTATGCAAGCACAGGCAGCTACAGCAGCATCGATGCGGGAGGGTAAAGACGGATTTGAAGTTGTCAAGTCTCCTGCTGACATCACTCTAATCCGTAACATTTTAGTACGGAAAGCTCCGGTGTCGTATGCAGGGTTATCCTCTAAAAGTGACAAGGCTACGCAACAGTTCGGATCAAGTCTCTCGCAGGCTATGCAACTCTCCTCGAATGATTACAATCTTCAACGAAGAAGAGAGAAGGAGTTCTGGCACCCTGCTCTACGACGATGGGACTTTGAAGATGATGATCAAGGAGGGTTTAATGGACCGAAGACTCCTCAAATCGGTAGTATCTTGCGCTTAATGCGTCAGCAACTCATCTCATGGGCGGCTATTGGTCATAGTGCAGCGGCAGCTGAAGCATGTGGCAGAGGAACACGTCAAGAAATGTTCGGAGAAGTTAGTTATATCTCTAAAGATCCATGGTCGGATTTTAAATCGAAGGAGAGAGATTCTCATCCGAGATTATTAGAACTCAGGAGGACAATGGCTGCTGCAGCAAGTCTGTTTGACGTGGTGACGTTTGAATTAGGAAAGCAATTGGGAACTCTAGAAGAAAAAAATCGAGGCGAATCTGTACCCATACTCGGAACCTTGATTAGTGACATTTTAGAGGGACGGAACTGGATGGTTGACGCACAATTATCATCATCAACTGACGATGAATGGCGTGTGGTTACATCACTCATTGCTTCCATTATGTGTCATGTTTCGAAAGAGGATACAATTGCTTCAAGACTTGAGGCCAGGAATGTTGCTGCATCAATGTGGGCAATTACAGGCTCAAGTCCTCCTCCCAGTGCTAGCGATTCAAGTATGGCTATGAATTTAGATTCGTCTCAAGAAGCAGAAGTCGAAGTCAGTGCAGTTGACAATAACAACCAGAATGATGGGGCACTGTCTGATGATCCTGCAAATGATGTTGGAAGCAATGAGCCTCGTCCTGTATTACCACCCACTCCTCTCTCAATCTACCGAGCCGAAAGAAGTCTATCTGTCGAGCTCGGTAACAAGTGGGGCACGTTAGATCCGTTCAAGGTCAAGTCGAATACGACTGCATTCCGTCCTGCAGTGGCTAGTGCCTTTCTCTATGTACCACTCCTTGCTTGGGACTTGAACATCTTGGCCGGTGCAGTCTTTTCATCACTATTGTCAAATGCCAAATCCAACCCCTGTGTGAGCCTCCACGAACTCTTACAATCAGCAAAGGTATTACTCGTTGGAAGACTTGTTCAAGTTTTATCTACCCCTGGAGGATTCTTGACAAAGACAAACGCCCAAACAGCTGATTCGTTTGATGACTTCGATGAAGATCAATTCTGGGACGATGCAAAGACGAAAACAGAATCTACTGCAGTTAAAGAGCTTTTATCATTTTGCAGGAAGACTCTATCTGGTAACAATCATGATCAAGGTCATCAAGGTCTTGATGATGCAACACTTCTTAAGAATGTGGGTAATGCCATCCTACCATTTGCTCGTACATTGATACTGCTTCTTCGATCATCATCAAGTGCAGTTCGTCAACGCCATCGCAATGGATCTACCGAAGAAACAAAAGCCGATAAGGCCGTTGCCAAAATGACAGAAGACTCTAATACTATGACCATTGAAGACGGGTTTCGGCTACTCAGCGTCATAGGCGCACCTCTACCATCATCAATTCTCAAAGCTGATTCATCTCATTCATCTTGGATCTCCCTGGTGACACGATGGCTCACTGCTCTTTCTGGATTTGAGACATATAATGGCACTAGAGGCAATGGCTTGGCATTTGATAATGACACCAAAGCTTGGAAACCTGTAACTTCTAACAACACAAACAGTAGTCCTCTCGGTGCACAAGCACTGAATCTTCAAGTAGATACATCAGGATCCGCCGTGGAGGTTGCTCAACTTGCTCAACAGGGAGTCGAAGAGCAGCCTCCGAGCGATGGCAGTGATGACGCCGATATAGATCTTGAAGTAGAAAGTAGCGATGAATCATCAACAGACGAGGCCATGGAGATTGTAGACGAGGCAATAGCCGCTGACTCGGAGGAAGAGCTTGAAGATGTAGATGATATGGATGTTGAGTTTGAAGATGACTCGTCAGATGAACCGTTCGGTGACTTTGGTAACCCATTCGATCATTTGATTTCTCAACCCTTATCAGTACAACATGAGTTTGATCTTGATGTTGATGATGCATCAGATGTCAATTCATCGTTGGCTGAACCAGATGGTTCTAAAATCCCCGGTCCGAATGACCGCATGTTCTCGTATGTATCTCGGTCTGCAATCGTGCCATATCAGCCTAGTATCTTGGGTCTTAATCAAGTTGGTCCAGGCCCACGAGGTGCTCGTGGTGATTTGTTTGAATATCAGGTTGCCAACTCTGTCATGAAAGACTTGAGCCATTTAGGTTCAGTTCATCTACCAGGAGAAGCCCTGAGTTGTTTTGTAAAGCTACCACAACACTTTGTGGAGTTATATAGTATGGTCAATAGAGTAAAAGGCAGAGATGGCCGAGCTGATACGGATGATGATGACGAAAGATTTGAAACAGCCATTTGTCTCCTCACTGGTGCGGTTATGTGTGCAGGTACTGCCAAGCGTGCCAAAAGTAATCGGCCACCGGGCACTTGTACCTTACATGCTCGGAAGGTGGGGTCTGGAATAGGAATCTTCTTCCTCGTGCAAAAGTGTACAATCCTTTTGATGCATAATAACAAGTCGGCATATTCCCCAAGTTTATATGTTGACGAACATGGGGAAGAAGATGTCGGTCTTAAGCGAGGTCGGCCTTTATTCTTTTCCGAGGAAAGGTATCAGGCACTGGAAACTCTATGGCGTACTCACGGAATACCTAGAGAAGTTTCGCAAATACGTTCGACTTCTGATCGTGTCATTAGAGATAATTGGTACTAAGAATGTTTAGCTAAACAACGCTATTAGATACTATACTTATTTAGAGTTAATGTGCAACATCATAGTAATCGTTTGCTACGACTTATCCTACTTTAGCCCTGTTGTCTGTTTATATACACCTCAGATTACCTCACAATCATTTTAAGGCCACTTGGTGAATTCTATCACCTTTAATACAATAGGAATACCACTAACAACCTGCCAAATGAACAAACCAATACCACCAACGTTGGCAGCAATGTGAACAGTACGAGCAGTATCATTGCCCTTTTGCATTGCAGGGACCATGGAAGCAGCCAATGCCCAAAGTACGACTAGACCAGCTCCTGCGTATAAGTGTGGCCCGGGGAAGAGTTTACCAGCACGTGCATATGTGTTGAGTGGTCCCTAAAATTGGTAATGGAATTGCAATGTTAAATAAAGAATTGGACATAAACATTTTATAAGATAAATACATCAATTTTCAATTTCAATACAAAAAGATGCAGCATATCATAGGGTATGCACATCAATATCCATACAAACCAACAGTCAAAATATGAACAAATCATTTGCACAAAATAACTTACCTCAATAGCAAAGGCTATACCAATAAATAGTAACAAACTACCCTGATTAAAATGCTTATCCCTTGGACTTGCACCTGCCAACTCTTTCCGTTCCTTCTGTAATTCTTCAATATTACTTTCAATTGATAATGCACCCTTCAAACTACTAACATATGCAGTATCCACACTTTCACTAGATTCAGCAGCAGCAATTGCATCCTTAACACTACTAGCACCATTTAAATTCGGTAATGTCTTTTTTAATGTATTAATTTCATCGCCAATGGTACGTTGTCTTCGCCACTGGAATCCTAATAATGCTGTTGATAATGAAAATAATGCCATAGATCCCATCATTGCTGGATGGAGAAGTGATAATGTACGTCCTTCAAAGATACCCCAGTTGGGACTATCGTTAGCACTTGCTACTAGTGGTGTTGAAGCGGTTAGTAATGCTGTTGTAATTGCAGTGGCTGTACGTCCATTGTTATTATTGTTTGTGGTATATAATTCATCATTGGAAAGATTGAGTGGATCAAAACTCTGGAAATCTTCATTTAAGGCTGATAATTTGGTATGTGATTTAGTAGAGGATGATGGGATTGTGAAGCCTGTTGTACTGGCAGTGAGGGCGGCGGTAAGGAGTAGGATATTGCGCATCATGATAGGAGATAGTATTGAGGAGTAATAGCACGCAATAGCATGTGCACCGCTAGCTGAATAATGACGATTTGCCGCGTCATTATTATTTTCACTAAACGAAAACTCCTTGCTTTCTCATCTCAACATCATTCATCAAAATTTTGCCTGTGCAGCTTTCTCAAGTGAAATGGTGACGCATCAACGACTGACCACGGCATTCTCATTATCTCTTGATGGATAAATATCGATCGTACAACGCCAACATAAACAGGAACTCTGCTCATAAATTACCAAAGTATATAGATAAAAGTAAAGAATCAATATAAAACAACAAAACAACCATGAGTACAACAGAAGTAGCAACAGAGTCAACTCCAATTGCAACAACTGAAGAAGACTATGGCATCGAGGAGGGAGTACCAACCACAACCGAATCAACAACTAACAAAGATGGTGAAGAAGTATCTACTGACAACAATAATAAACCACCAATCAATCATAAGAATTATCTAAATCTCATAGCATACATTGCAAACATAACATTAGTATACGGCATCGGTAACGCTGGATGGCTCGGCACACCCGATAATGGAGAATTATCACGCAAGTATCAAACATTAGTCACGCCTAACTCATCTGCCTTTACTATATGGGCAGTCATCTTCTTAGCACAAGGTGCCTTCAGTCTATTGCAATTCTTACCCGTCTTCCGTGCTTCGGAAATGTTACAAAAGGGTGTAGGATATTGGTACATTGCCGTAGCCGCTACACAAATTGGATGGACTATATCATTTGCCTATGAGGTTATACCATTATCATTAGCATTCATGTTATTAATTTGGATATCATTAATTGGTTTATTATATAAACAGTATTATACAAAGTCAACTGGTAGCATTTGGGAGTTCTGGGCGCTACGATTCCCATTCGCTGTACATGCTGGATGGATTACCGCCGCTAGTGCATTGAATGTTAATGTGCAGGTTGTTAGTATGAATGTGACTCCTGATAAGCAACTTGCCGTGGCTATTATTAGTTTGGCAGTACTACATGCTATATCAGTTTGGGTACTATTCAACATTCCTCGTCCCAATTGGTCAATGGCTTGTGTTTTGAGTTGGGCATTTGGATGGATTTACCAAGAGCTTGGGGAAGCAGGAGAGACTATTCAAAGTAACTTTAGCCCTGATACAATTGCTGGTGTGGCATATGCTGCCATTGCCGTATGCTTTATTATTCTGATTCAGATTGTTGTGCGGTTGGGATTTCTCATTCGCCCTAGTATGAATCCATACAAGAAAGTAACCGAAGAGGATACAGTCGATGACTCGGCCGAGCAGGACCAAGAGGATATGAAGGTTTGAAAGGGAAGGGATATGAATATTGAGTGTGTAGATAGCAATTGAAGAAGAAGAGTGCCATTTTTGTGACGGGAGATACCTAAATATTGTTTGCTAATTGTATAAATGAAATGATAAGATATAAACTGCAAAGTAAACTACTACTTGATCGTGTAAACTGCAAATAAGTAGACTACTACTTGATAGTCTAAACTGCAAACAGAATACTGATACTCCGACTGTCATGAGATGTTAGAGACTCAACATAGACAGAGCCTAAATCAGTTTTATCGCCATATCATCTATCAATTTTTTTCTTCTCCTACAATAGGAAGTGTTGAGTTGACCGATGCGTATTGTGTAGATAAATGATCAGCCATAGCACTGTACCACACCCTACATCGCTCATCGGATAGGTCTTTCAACTTCGAGAGGTAATATGGGTGCAATTGTCGTGTAGCTTGCATTGGATACTATTATCAGTTTAAGATCATGCCATCATCAAAGCAAATCGGTGCAACATCTTTAGATAAACCAGCCCGCAGTAGCAGTGGTCTTCTAATCTCAATAGTATGCCTCATCGTGGGATATCTCGGGGGGTCTATAAACAGTATTGACATTCCAAAAGAGAAGGGTAAGGGCAGATGGTTGTCATGAAAAACATGACGACAAATTTTACTCATAGTCATGCTGAAGGTAAAATACTGCAGTTACAAGATCGAATAGAAGAATTAGAGGATAAATTGCAAATGACACAAGAATCAGCCGCTGCCGCCGCTTCAGTAGATGGAACATCAAATGGAGAAGAAGATAATGATAATAATAATGCAAAAAGTAAGAATAGTATTATTGAGGGGAGATTATACCCAGCAAACTATTACCAAGATATACATCGGATGTATGTGATCCATTTAAGGATGAGGAACATTGTAAAACAGTTTTCCCGGTAACACGTAACATGTTGCGTCAATCAAGACCCATCGTTGGTAATACAGATCGATTAATATATATCTAAACAAGCTACGCAATGGAACATGTACCACGGCATTGTTCATTGGTGGCTCGGTAACTGAGGGACATAACGGAGGGGGTACGAAGAATGCATACCCAAAACACGTTATGGATATAATTAATGCACGTTATCCATGTCAGGTAATGGTACACTTGGCATTCATGAATATAGAAAAACACCTGCCTCAATTGGAGATTCAAGTTCACACTTTTCTCATTTTTCAACGATTAGCAGTATTGGTGATATAGATATCGTTATTATCGAGTTTAATGTTGGAGATGCGTTTTCGAAACCCCTTCCTCATGCTTTAGAAGACAAAGGACAATATCCCACACAATATGCAACGTCATGGTACTTTGAAGTAATCTTACGTCGATTATTATTATTGAGACAGCCAGATCCTGTTGCTATTGTAACGTTTAATGCAGACTATGGAGATCCACAAAAACATAATCCTGCAAAGAAGAAACAAATGAGGCAAACTTTATTTGAGAACAATCAGGAACCGTTAAAGTTATACATCTCTTCGATGTATGAAATACCAGTGTTTAGTGTTGTGACTTGGCTGTTACCCCTAGCAACTAAAAAGGGTGTCGATCAACAATACAATGCATCATGGCCTTGGTCGACTAAAAGTTGGCATAGTGATTCATGTTGCCACCCAAAAAGGACTGGTGGTCATCATGTTCTTGCGTTGGTGTTTGCATACTGTTTGATGCAGGAAGAAAAGGTCATGCTATCGTACGATAAAGCAATTGATATGGATGTGGTTGGAGAACATGATTATAACATGGATGATGTGCCACTTCTTCGAGACCCTCTTTACTTATCACCAAAAGAAGACGAGCTATATGTTTGGGATAAGTCAGAAACCTTCATGCTTGACTTTACTGATCCCGATGGCGAACAAAAATGGAAGAAGAGTATTGTAGGGTTAGGTGCATTGTCATAACTCAACTTGGTCTTGGTATGCCGATAATAAGGACAAGGATAAGTTTGGTTTAATTGCCGACAATGTTAATGGTGGGCAGCATATTGCTATATCACTAGTTGGAGCTGAACATGGCATGATTGAAATATCGTATGTGAAGAGCTACGAGAACTTTGGCGTTGCATTTGTATGGCTTGACGACGAGTCATCTGATAAGTATGTTCAACAGAATGGTACCTTTTGCAACATAACTTCAGTGGCAAGCAATCCTTCTCAACAACTTGATGCCTTGTGGGGTTATGAAATGGATAGAGGAACACCATCAGTAGGAGATATCAAAAAAGGTTTTCGATCTACCACAACCGTGAGGGTTAGTCTACCAACAATTGATATCCTAGAAGAGCGCCTCGAGAAGGATGTTCATAAGTATCTTCATATCTGCCTAAGTCCCAAGGATCATGTCAAAGTACGAGGATTGAGCAGGCCCGGTTCCTCCAATAAGTTCAAGTTACTATCTGTTAGAGTGTATTAAAGTTATTTTGAGCGAGGGGAGTAAGGAGCTTACAGTTTAAATAAAGAGCTTAAACTTAAACGCACCCCATATCATCCGACACATTCGATCGGTATCCTAAGGATAACCTACGCCCGAACCCACATCTAGAAAGCAATATCATGGGTCTTCATCCTTTTCTTCTACTTCCATGCCGAGTGCTGAGATGAGACTCGAGAGATCAACAGCCCCTACTTGAGCAACTCCTTTGTTACTATGCTATTGACTACTCATACCAAATTGTAAGCTGATAGATACTAACTGAGAATTAGACCCAATAATGTGCACCAATACCAACTTTTCTGAGCTTTGTGAAGAGTTCAATTGATTTCTTCCTCGGGTGGTTTTGCCCCAAGTGGTGCTCAAAGTAAAAGTGGTCTATCCGAGTCTGTTTCGTATGATTCTTTGCATCTTGAAGAATCTGTTGTACAAACTCTTGTTCAATTCGATCGTTATCTATATCAAGCTTCACAATAATTATATCATCTTTGTTGTAATGATTACGAATGAGACGCAATGGATTATTAATACTTGTTTTTGATGCATTTACCGCAACATTTATCCAGTGGTACGCAGGTCTGATATGTTCAGGTATACTTTCGACCATTGATTCGGGCTCTGTTGGTGTCTTTTCATATGCATAGATATGATCAAAGGGCATTCCAAACTTACGGAACATCTCTGTTAAGTATACCGCCGGTAATGCCTCGCTATGTGAACTTGAAGATGCGCTGACATTGTCACGATTATGTTGATGAAAAAGAGAAGATAGTAACTTATGTTAGTACAGTGTGGTGTAAAGACAGTCATACAAAGGTAAACTAAGTCAAACAAAGCGCCCAACTCTACGGAGATATTGATTAAACACACACATGCACATGATAAAACAATACTAACGCGGACTTTCCTGTGAAATTCCAATGATGCGCCCATATCAATTAGTACTATTCGAGAATGAGGCTGTAGCTTCTTTCTACACAAATGACTAAAGTCGTGGACGATGAAAGTAAGATCTAACAAACGCTTTGCTTTGAGCCAGTAGTTGTAAATGTCTGGATTGTCATAACATACTAATGGATGTCGCAGTGGTGGAAGAAGCGGCTCCATATACCCCACAGCAGAAGACTTACTAAGTTGTTTAGACGTAAATATACCCTCCAACCCATCAGCATGTAAATGTAATTCAACTTGTGAACATATCGCATTTCGAGAATTGTAATCGTTATTTTTGAACATTTGATCTCTCAGATTGTATGATATAGTAAAATTCTCAACTATTTCCATATATAATCGTAGTTCATCAATATATGTTTGTAATTCCTGATATTTAGGAGAAGCCGCTTCTTCTCGCCATATGGGACAACCTATCTGATAGAATATCTTTCCCTCTATACCACTTGCATTATAGTGGTTATCACGAAAATAACTCTCAAGAGAACCCGAAGAATAAGAAACAACTGTGTTGTGATGTATAATTTGATTTCTATGAAGGTTTGAGTTTATGGATAGATATGTCAATGTTTTTATGTAGTTAACGCAAATTGCAATACTGATAAAAGCAATGAGGTATAGTAGTTGACCCCCTAGAGCACGACGGCGTCTCATTTTACCGAGTCCGTAGGAGTTCTTTTCTCGATCAGTGGCCGACAACCTTTAACCAACAGCAACTGATTGAAAGTTAAAGTTTGTGAACTGTGAAGGATCGATGATATCGAGCTACTTTTTCTGTTTGATTGTTACGCGGCTTCTGTATGCTTCTACCCTGTCTCTCTTTCCCTCATACCTATTAACAACATAATGTGTTGATACCCACACTATCACCTCTCGACAATCCATGTATATGTACAGCTAATGTATCCAAATTTGGCATCAGTGTTCTCATTTTCTGGGATTTCTATCCCATTGGTATCCCCGTTGCAAGAATAAATTCGTTGGGGGAAGAGATGCAGCTATTCTATCAGCTGCTTATATAGAGTCTCGATGGACATGTATCAGAGTGTAGTAGCCCATTACAATAAAGTTAAAATTACACGCATAATATAGGCATCGTACCAGCCAGTAATTGCTGAGACTACCGGTAATTGCTGAGGATAAAGAGAGAACACAGTATGTCGACGAAGGCAAAATATACCAATATCATCATTCTTGTTATTCTTGCAGTCGTTATTGTTGCCAATTATATGATGGTTATATCATTGAAAAGCTTTGTAAATCCTGATATCTCTCCTACTGTCAACAATACTATGCCTTCATTACCAACAACAGAAATGCTTCCAATGAAAAAAGAAGAAGGGGGGAGAGCAAGAATTGCAATAATGAGTAGTTTCGTGCCCAATCGGCCAAAGAACAGTGATCAGCCACCGCCACGGCTGGGAGATGTTTATCTGGAACATATTATAAATAAAGCTTGTTACTCTTATATTTGGGGCTACGACTTTATCTTCAACACAACATATGGCTTTGATGATTCATATCCAAAATGGCACTGGTTAGATTTTGGCACATGGCATCGAGTTCCTCATGTCAATTCACGTATTCGTGATTATGATTGGATATTATATACTGATACAGATTTCTTAATTAATGATATCATGCGCCCGTTGGAGTCATTCTTGCATGAGTTTGCTCTCGCCAATAAAACAAATGTTCATTTGGTTGTTCCTGTAGACAATTACTCGAATAGCATGTTCATGTTTAGTGCATTTGCATTCCTGATACGTAATAGTTCATATGGACGAGATATTTTAAAATATTGGGATAAATTTGCTCGTGGTGTGTCCTAAAGGAAATCTCAATAAAACAAACTCTGGAAAGTCCGATTTGACAAATGATTGCCTCCTTTGTAAAATCTCATGTACTAACAGAAGTTATGTTTACCTCTCTTCACTTTCCTAAATTGCGTTTCGCACATCTTCCAGAGGTATATAGATGGGAAGATACTGACCAGTAAGTCATACACAAGGATATGTGATCTTGAAATGTGCATGTGATGCGAACTGATTTCCCATGCGTGTGGGAAGTATTACTATTGCACACTAATCATCCATACCTCGTCTTCCTAATCTAATAGACCAGGATTGTGGTGGTCTATGATGAGGGCTTATATAACCGTTACAGCGGCCTCCTCCGTGGAACGACTATTTTAAGAAAATGAAAATGACTAAGGGGAGTACAGGAACCGAATTGGCAAAAGTACCTTCTGATCAACCATACATTTGGTCAAGCCTTCCAGATGGACAGAGGAGTGGATTAGGCATGCAACTTAATTGGGGACCCCAACAACGTAGTTCAATACAACAGGGATCATTTGCATTGCATCAGAAGAAGCTTGACAAACTCCCGAAGGGGGTGTTGGACGAAATATCATACTGCAAGAAAAATTATGGATGCTATGCCCATTATGATGATCAAGGCGAGTTGAAGATAGGCTGTTGGGATAAAATCTACTTGTGATTACTTAAGTTAAGCATTGCACAGAAAATTAGGTAAAACATATTGAGGATTGAGACGAGGACAACTCAAGTGTTTACGATGAAACATAAAGGGTAAGTAAAAATGAACTGCCCCAAGAATGAAAAGAGGGTTGCTCTCTAACAAGTAGCCTCATGCTCCCTACCTAAGTTAAGTCTACGATAGTTATGTATATCATTGGTTATCAATTGCCACTATCCTCTACACTCTAGCCAAATTTAATTACATCACCTATCAAGTTGGCCACTATACCTACATCACCTATCAAGGTATAGTCTCGTAATATTGTGTTGTCTCATAATCGATACTGCAACCTATCACAACATTGCAATAGTCTCATAATATTTAATATATTGAATAATTATTGAAGATGAAACGAATTTCCTCCCGTGGTAAGTTGGCGGATACTGCCAACAACAACAACAACAACAACAAACAAACATCAACACCTAATCAAAATACCAATGTTACTGCCAATCCATTCAAGCGTCTATGGTCAACTGGATCAGACAAATCCAAAGACAATAAAATGCCATATCCCGAACAAATTATTGTAGGTCAAGTAGATCCAAAGATTGAACGTCAGATTGAACGTCGAAAAGAAAAGGATGAGATTGAATATTGGAAAGCCGAGGCTGAAAAGTATAAGGAGAAGGCAACCAAGATGGAAAAGAGTATTGAGTATTTTGAAGAGAAGTTAACCTTGTTAGAATTGCAAGTTAGTAACAATAATAATGGCAGTAGTATGAGTGGATTAGATGACAGTACCTACTCACCCCCAACGCTACTGCAGAAGGTACTTCCATTGCCCCAAGCAATAAAATCAGGTTCACCAAAACGGGATGGATTATCAAAGTCATTACCATCCAATCCACAATCATCCTCACCACCACCCTCGCCACTTAAAATTAATACACAAAAGATTATATCATTACAACGTCGTGATGAGATTGTATTAGAATTAATAACTGAAATGGAACGGGTTATTACCTTACGTACTGCTGAAAGACTAGCAGATCCCTCTTCTTCCGGTGATAATGAAGATATTGATATACATACTAGTACCCTGGAGGAGATTGTCGAACGTACTTTGGCGGCGGGTGCTCAAGATTATAGTAACAAGAAGAAGAGTAAGTCATCATCATCGTCTAAATCTAACAAGGGTGGTGGAGAAGGAGGGGAGAAGAAAAAGCACAAGTCATCATCATCCAAACGACGAAGTTCGAATAAAACGTATGTTAATGAATTATATCAATTAAGTTGTAAACATTGTGTTGGACAAAACTTTGTCGGTACGACCAAGGGGGATTTAAAAGAAAAAGTGAAGGATCATTATGGAGTAGTGTGGCAATTGGTTTCTCAGGCCTATGGCAAGGGTCCGAAGAATGAAGACTGGAAGAACAATACATCAAAGAAGAAGGGAGATAAGGGTAAAGGGGATGACAAGGATGGAGAAGTGGAAGAAGAGAAACAGGAAGATTTCGACCATGTATTTAGGGCATCCTCGTTTTCACATCACATTGCTGAACACTGCAGGGAGTGCAATAGTGAAAGTAAGGTGTTAAGCTGGTGTGCTAAGAATGTCAAGGTTGAGAAGATTGCAGCTAGTGCGAATAGTTTTTAGATTAGAGATATTATCCGTCCCACATTGACAAATTAGATAGATGGTTTGGTAGTTGTTAGAAAAACTAATAGAGGGTTATGAATAAATAATTAGTCTACATATTAGGTATTCCTGGATATATCGTAACCAGGGACCCAGTAGATTCTAACTTCTCTTACGTACTATTGTTCTGCAAGAAGACATTGACCATCCTTCCAAGACATTCTCCGGGTGCAACTCGAACCGTGCTCTTGTGGACAATCGGCAAAGAAGCACGATGGTTACCACAACTTACTGTTCAATGCTCGATTTCACTACTACCGGTGGTTGCTTTGCTGTCTTACTAACACCATACATTACCTTATTAAAGTCGGAACTAGTATAAGCTTGATCAGGGTCTCGTTCTGGTAATGCTACTCGTAAATCCGGATCTTCTTCCCCCGTCACTTTTACCAGTTGTGCCATTAAGTAATCAGAGATAGATCTAGCTGATGATCTCTCTTCCCAGTTGTGTATCCAACTCATTTCAATGGCCTTCCTCATCGTAATAATTGACGTATCATTCGATGAAAGTATATGATCGGGAAAATGAGATCTCCTTCCCTCTATTAACTCTTTTCCAGCTTCGGTAATGTTTAAGTAAGGTTTTTCAAAGATGTACAATCCAGTTAAGATCAAGTATAAGAGGTTGCCCATCATGAAGACATCTACCGCGTCAGGATTCACGCCACTTCTCATTTTCTTTTGAGATATCATGTGCTCTTCGGGACTTCTATACTTTCTAAGCGCTACCCCAAATCCTTTTAATGGGCAGACTTCTTGCATGGTATCATTTGTTCCACCACTTGCAACATAAATCGGCCTGGCTGAATGAAAGTCATTGAGTTTGAATATACCATCTTGGTAAAGGAACTGATGACAACATATATCGTTGTGAAAGAAGGAAGGCGTCTCGGTGCCATCTATTGTGTGTAAATCGGCCAATCCGGACGATACATGTATTGAGAGTTTCAACAGATCCACTGTGGATAGTGTACTTCCTCCAGCCAATCTAGCACCTTTCACATAGTCATGCATGTTCCCATCTGGCATATAATCCATGAATGTTGCTGTATTACAAAAGCCATACATATCTGGGATAAAATTTGAGTTGGCCAGCTTCTCCAGAACTATCCCATCTCTTCTTTGCAATTCTAACCAATTGTAATTGATGGGATGATTATACTTTAATGTTTTAAAAACAAACTTTTGTTCCTTTCCATAATAAAGTTGTTCATTCATTTCAAAGGCTATCCGTACACCGCCTTTATTGATCACTCTCATTCTATTGAGATATAACTCGTGAAACATATTACAACTTGGATACTGTGTAAGTTGCCAATCATACATTGGTTGACATTTATGTCCCTCGTCATAATCCTGTCCATTTAGACTGTTATGCCAATGTATTATTTGCTTATGTCTCCCATGTGGTAGACTACTTTTAGTAAAATTGTATGTTATATGATTTGTTTGTCGGATAGAAACACCGCCACTGAGTAATACTGTACTATTGTTATCAGAGTATCCGTCATAGACGATACTAATGATTCTAGGATAGTATATTTGATTTTGTAATTTCAATTGCAATGGATCCATATATGTAACATCATATCCATGTAAATCATATAGAGGAAGATTTGTCACTTCATAAACTTTCATTACAAGTGCCATGAACAATGATACCTTTAATATAGCCGTAGAAGACTTGAAACTTGTGGAGTAGAAATTGAACAGCATGATAATTGTATAATATGCGCTGCATTGTCTCTTTCTGTACTATACAACCTTTACAACTCTCATCTCATTTATCTTTCAAACATCAAAAACTTCAACTCATCATTTTTTCTGCGAGTTGGCTAAGAAAGAATAAGAGCTAGAATGGTGTCCACTCTTGCATCTCCACCAGCCCCACCACTTGTCATCTACATATTCTAGTGATTAAATAGGTTCAGCGGTTGCATATTATGCTCCCCCTACATCTACAACTCTCCGTGCTATGAACACACAACATAATATATCGTGCGTCCATGATCACACTCTCATAATAAAAAAGATACCACTAACGGTATCCTTTTCAAAAAAAGCAGTAGTTATTGTTTTACAACCGAGAGAAGACTTACTTATATGAGCAGCTTTAAAATAGGTTGAAATCATATTAAGTTTCCGGTGGTTAACGTCAATCAGCGCAATTCTTATCATTTACTGTGATCCACGTAAACGTCCTCTACTCATTGCCGCCTCTGTAATATCAACAAGTTCTGTAACATCACGACGAACGATATCAAAAGCCTCTGTCTCTGTAACATCAACAAAGATACTGCTCACTGGCCCTTTGTACAGTTCACTATCAATAGCTTGAAGATGAAAAGTGTGCCTGCCTGGAGTTAAGGTACTGGCATCCAATACAAGATCATAAGTTTCTGTGTAGTCATCCAAGACGCGTCCTAGATTCATTGTATAGCTCACCACGACATTGTCATCTTTCTCCTTAATATCATCAGGATGAATATCTATGAATAGCCTTAATTCGGTAATGCTCTGTAACCCTGTTGTATGTTCTTCGAAGTCTCTGTCGTCCTCGGCTATTTTGTTCACCATCTTGCTATCACTTGCATGGGCAGTAACTCGTATGTCTCCTCCTTCGACATGTTTTATCCTTAGATCGAAAACATCAGGCCCTTTAATGAGTGAGAAGGGTTTATTGACATTCTTAGCAGCAAAAAGTAAAGCTGGCAAGTTAACGGGTGCAACTAGACGCTCAAACTCATCGCAACTTTGGTAGAAGGCTGAACCGATCTCAAAACCCAAGGCAGATACCCCTAAAGATCCATACATATAATCAGAGATGTCACCCGAGGCAGGATAAAGGAAGTCAGGCTGCCCACCGGCCCAGAGTCTATATCCGTTGAAGTAGTTTATCTTCCTTCCTAAAGCTTGTAATGCATCATCATCAGGGCTCTTTAAATCTTTATACCCCCAGGGATAATAGACATATCCACCGTGTGAATGAATATCAATGAACATGTCAGATATGTCTTCGCCTAAGGGTTCATTTAGTTGATTCTCTGCATCACTCTTCCTCTGCTCTTCGGGAAACAAGGCTCTAGCATAATTCATCAAGGCTTGAGATTCGGGTTCACTCTCGGGAGATGGGCCGTGAAAGGATCCTTTACATGGGTCTTCGCTCGATCCACCCTCATTAGCAAACATGAAGTCCATGTTCCGGTTGATGTCGACGCCGTAAGTGCCGTTGATGGCCCCCTCTTCATATCCTACTTCTCCTTCACAATCATAAGGATGGAGGTTCTTCCTCCAGTACAGCTCAGGGTACTTCTCAGCCATAAAACGACCATCAGGATTGACGTATAGTATTGCATGTACCTCAGAGTGTTGTAAAGTCGTTGTGACGTCAGCATCGTGACCGTATCCCTTCACAAGCAGCTCGATAAATCGCATAAGTAGTTCGGGTGGGGCATACTCTCGAGCATGTACGCCAGAGGTTAATAGCATTTTGCCCTTATCACTTGATAGACGTTCACTATCGGAAGCAGTAATGTTCAATGCAAAGATATCATATCCACCATCTGGTATATCATGCACACCGTCATGTCTACCTTCGTTATTTTTAAGCCACGACTCTCCAATCTTTGTCTTCGTGACGAGGGAAGGAAAGGCTTGTACAAGGTCGTCTACTGATTCCATCATGCCATCATATGAACGTAGACAGTCATGACCAGGAATGTAACCACTTTTGTCAGTAATATCAGTCAAAGTAGAATTGGCGGCGGTGATGATGGCAAATGCCAATAATACTGGTAGACTAATCTTAAAGTTCATGAGATATAGTTGTTATTGTAATCTGATTTAGTATTGTTTGTTGAGTTTGAATATATCCTTTTTCTCTCTCTTTGCAATTTCTTATTATGAGCTTATACTCGTAGAAGTCAAACGCCAGTCAAGACCAGGGATAAGATAGTTGAGTCGGGAATGATAAGTCGTCTTGGCTAGAAGTGGAGGTTGGAAAGTGACTCATTTTTGGTCAAGGATACCGGTGACGGTATCCTTGTGGGGGGGAGAAACCATTTTATTGTGTACAGAAGGAAAGCAAAAGTTTATGAGAAAGGTCATTCATATAATTTGTGTGTTAAACAGGAAAATACTAATACTAACATTTACCTGTTTAGCCCGCCAGATGATGCAGTTGGTTCTAATCCACGGAGTCTACTATTAAAAGACATTAAAAGTCCAAAGTAAAACCCCAAACCTCAAGGTCCATAACATCAAAGAATCCTTCGTCACATAATGGATCATTCTCAAATGTAGAACAATGTCCAGTAGTACCTCTTCGAAAGTCATCTTCAATACATAAACCAAAGTCTCCCTCATCACCACCACCACCAAAGGCAACTGTACGCTTGGCAACATCACACAGTTGTATATATCGATTAGCACCACTCCATTTATATATGATAATCTTGTTCACACCTCGTTGTTGGTTTAATGATTCTACTTCACCACCACCAATATAATTTGGAAATTTAAACAAACATGCTTGAGCACTACCATAAAAGTCATGGGCCTGTTGTCGTCTATGTCTACCCTCCCATCGTGTATCAGCATATCCACCAAACAACTCATTCCTCGTAGTCTTTACTACCAGTACAGTACGATCATGTCCCTCTACCATTCGTAGGAATTGATCAAAGGAATCCCCATCTCGTGTTAGACTGTATAATCTCTTCCACTTGCAAAAGTTTAATGATGGTGGTAATCCACCTGATGAGATTAGGGACTTCATTTGTGATAATTGTAATATTGGAGATGACGAGAGACTATCATCTTGGGGTGGTTCGGGTACTATTTTGATATCACTGTTAAAGTATGGATCATCTTCATCAACTTCTTCTTCTATTTCTCCTTGTTCTTGTGGCCGCTCATGTTGATGAACCTGCTCCTCGGCATTATACCTCCGACCACCACCACCATGAACCCCATAATCATTCCGTGTATCAAACGGTATAGGTATATCAACATTCACACTCATACCGGCACCACTAACCGATGGCTTTGGACTGGATATTTTCATACATACCTTCATATCTTTACCATCCTTGCCATACCCAATTCCAATCCCTATATTACCCTCTCCGTCTTCAATGCCATCAATTTCTGTAGAGTCTAATGGATCATCGGTAGCATCAGCAGCATCCATGGAACCACTTGGGATCATTTCCAGGACATTACCACGAGAATCTACACGCGGCACACCTGCATAATCCTCTACAGTATCGTATTGGTCATTTGTGGTATATACCCCGCCAAAGTCACATATACCTGGCATGCCCGTTATCACTGCCGATGGTTTGTCGTCTTCTATACTCTCTTCTTCATCTTGCGGTGGTAAAGAAGAAGTAGAAGTAGGGTGTAACGATGATCTTTGTTCATTAAAAGATTCTCTATTGGATATATTCGATAATACAGAATTGTCAATACAACCAAATGATGAACTTGTTCCAATATTACTTCCTCCCTGATGTTGAACAGATGATGATACCCCATTAATCATACCCTGCTGCCGTAACCTTTCCGGAGTAGTAGTAGTACTCTGTCCTTGCCCCATCTTCTTCTTCTGTTTAACTCGACTAGGACTATTCCAATTCATATTATTATTCCCATCTCTATAAAAATTTCTACGTCGTTCTGCTTCGATTAATCGTTGTTTCCGTCCTTCCTCGACTAACTTACGTCGTTGATCTTCCACTTGTCGTTGTAATTCCAATTGATGAAGTTTGTTACGTTGGGATTGTAACCATCCTTTTGCTGTTGCGAATAATCCACCTGAGGATTGTGATTGAGAGGATGTGGATGGTTGTATTTCTGGTATTTCATCGGGATCTAATCCATACATGTCTGTGTAGTTATTATCATTAGTTTGTTGTTGTTGTTTGGAGTTGTTGTAGGAACTAACTTTATGATGTTGATAATGGAATTCATTTGTATCATGACCTTGACTATTGGTAGTTACACCGTACGGATCTGGAGATTTAGACATTGTATATTGCAAAGCAGATCTTTCAAGTGGTGATTTAAACTTTTGCCCCTGTTGTTGGTTGTTATTATTAGTTGGTGTTCGTGGAGTATGAAATAAATCCTCTCTCGGTACATCGTAATAATAATCCTCCTCTTCTTCATCTGTAGTATTTTCATTCGAGGTTGTGTAATTATCTTCGTAACCATATTCTTCTAACAATTGCTTTGCTTTTGAAACATTGGTTCCACTTCTTCTATTTATACTTGACTTGGTATTGGTATTGTCATTACTACTATTATTCGATGTGAGCTGTGGCTGTTGCTGCAACTGTGGTATGCTGTTTTGCTGCTGCTGCTGTCCTGCACGTCTCAAAGGCATACTGGGTACATCAGCCATCATTCGTGCTCTTGCCGCAACACTCAACTTTGGACTACTTCCCTTATTTATTTCGACACTATATTTCTGCTTTGGACTTAGCCGTACTGGACTACCTGTTTTTGTTGCAATTGATAATGCATTGGCTGTACTACCGACTACTGCTGCCATTTGTCTTAAGTTTTCAGCGTCTATTTTAGCTTGTTTTTGACGACGTTGCTGTTCTTCGATTGCTGCTTTTTGTGCTAGTTTTGTTACTGGACCTATATCATTATCACCATCATCGTTTGTAGTGGATGGTATAGATGTATCAGCGGTAGGGCTAGGCGGTGGAAGTGGGAGGCTGGTACTGCTGCTCATGTTTGTTGTAAATTTTGAGAACACACAAGATGTGGTGCAAATTTATGTATTAAATATGGCTCGCCAGTATCTCTGCCGCGGTTTATCCTCTTCTTATTGTATTAAACACTATTATTATATGCGTAGAAGCCGCCAGTGTATCTATATCGATATATCAAAGGCCACTTCATAAGCACAACCGCTGTATGTTTGCTGTTCATGGAAAAAATTATTTCATACATCCATAAGGTATCTTTTTCTCTTGGTGTCACATGCATGCATGACGCTTGACGCTAATCAAAAGTTACAGGATGGCTTATGGCTTGTTTCCTCTCCACAGTATGATGTCTACGCCAGCATTTACAATACATACCTCCTTCTCGCCACTTATATCGTTGTATGATGTCTTATGTAATGTGATAATGGTTGACTATTTTATGAGAAGAAATTAGATCGAACTGTCTTTCTTCTTCTTCTTCTTATTCTTCCTCTTTTTCTTCTTCTTGTCCTCTTTCACATCTCCATCCGCGAGAAGTTCCTCCCACTTCTTCCATTCTTTATTATCAGTGTGATATTTGTTGATAGCCGCAAGAGCATCATTACTCAAGGTATCCGCGTAAAGGTGGTCTGGTACTATCCTATCGGGAAAGGATAAAGATATGCTACCAAACTCCGGTCCTTTTCCTTTGATACGTCCACCAAACTTTGGAGATGATGAAGTGGAATGCCCCTCGTCAAATTCAGTGGCCTTTATAGCAATTAACTCCGCACCTGCTGGTGTATCTCGGTGCTTCTGTTCTTTATTCTTGGCAGTTATTGGTCGTTTCTCCCCTTCTTCAAGTCCTTGCAGCAATTGATTACCTCTCCCTACCAAGGCACATGCATGTTTTGCAGTACCAACTTGTACAACACGGGTACGTTCTTCAATGATGTATTCCCCTTCGGTATTGGTAACTTTTAAGTGAAGGGCAACTGCTTTAGAAGCTGGTCCTCCCTGGTTAGCCTTGTTTTCCTTACCGACAGTACTCGGGTTAACAAGTGGGAAGACTCCAGGCTCCTTGAAATCATCGGCATCATCAGAAAACTCAATCTTCTTGAAATACAGATTACTGTACTCCTGACGATTACGACCTTTCAAAATGGAGTTTCCAAGGTCGATCTTCTTATACTCTCCAACTTTTAGCCCTTTGACAATGCTCTTCTTTGTATTATCAATTGGAATCTGGTTCGTAATATATCCACATGCACCATGAATCCTCATAAGTAGTGTTCCTTCGTCTGGAGTATTCTCCCAAAGTTCATATCCAAACCTTTTATCCTTGAGGTGCCAGTTAGCATCTCTGAGTATACGGTCAACTGCGCCGGCGTTACATTCAATGATTCCGGTTGGTACTTGAAAATGACGTTTGAACATTTCAGTACCATGGTTAGCAAATCTCTCCGCCTCGACGGGCCAGAGTCTTCCCAAAGTGATCTTGCACGGATGAGGTGATTGCTTAATGAGACGTTGTAAGCCCATTTTCGAGTTAATCACGGTGATTTCACTTGGAATCATTGTTGGATTGGCCTTGATAAAGTCCCAAGTAGCTTCACTATATGCAATGAGAAACTTGGGTTTCACACGCTCGAGGGTAGCCTTGTTGAACTCCACCATCTTTAGCTCGGCCTCGGACATGATCTTCTTATACTCATCGTTGAATGGGTTACCTTTATCAGCTTGTTTGGGTGGGCCATCAATTGACAAAGCTTCCATGATAATCATTCTCCTCATTAGGTATGCACCTCCTACCTGGTGAGGAATATTAAAGATTTCAGACAAGATCAATCCCAATCGAGAGTAGAGTGGATGTAAGCTTTTGTTAGGAGGGTAACTGTCCTTACAGCCACCTACAAAGAAGAGATAATGAGTATTGACATTGGCATGAAATCTATGATTATATACGCAGGTGAACTTACTTTGGCCATAGTCATCCTCAGCCGATTGCCCCCATGGAGGGAAGTGAATCATACCTACAAAATCAACTTGTTCTAGGTAAGGTCCATAGTGGTGTGCAGGGACACATGTCCTCCCATACTTCGCAGCAATAACATCCAATCCTAAATCGGCAAAGAGTTTGAGTTGGAAGTCACGTAGTTGCATATCACGATCGTTTCTGTATTGGTATGAGGCTGGTCTCTTGGGAAGAACATTTGATCTATTAGCAATATAGTCTGCCAATAGTGTGTTTATGCAATCATCCAAACTCAAAACCAAATCTTTCAACACCCCAGGATCTTGAGGATTCTGCATAATAGCATTATCAAAGTCTCTTGCGGCACACAAGAATTCACCACTCACTTGATAAGCCTTCCCACGACGGACTAACGCGTCGATGTTGTTGGGATTGCTCGTAAGAATTCCCGTAGCACCTGCAATAACTGCGGCGGGTGCCGACGGTTGGTTGTTAGTTGACGATGGGGGTACGGTGGAGGTGATATGGGAGACATTGGTATGTGCCGATGCAGCCATAGGAATATATGATTGATTAGTAGATGTTGATGATGTTGCAGCGGCTGGTGCACCCATAGCACGTGCCTCCACAGCCTTCTTGTTCTTATTTGTAACAGCGCTTTTCATTTGATACTGTTTTGTGATGTTATTAATTGAACTATGAGGGGGGATAACAACTCTTTCCGTCGGTGGTGGTCTAGGTTTTGGTTTCATCCCCCTGCCAAGGATTGGCTTTGGACCTTGCACCCCCGACCCAGTACCTCCACAACCAAATCCACCGCTATTCCCTCTTTGCTTTAATCCACCACCACCATATGAACTAATAGCACTATTCCCTCTTCGAATATTGGACGGTTTAGTCCGTGAGTTGGTATTATTGTTACTGTAGGTAAGACCCTTACTACGTCCTCCTCCTTTGCTAATATGACGATTACCTACGCCCATGTTAAAACCACCCTCTGTACCAAATCCACCTTCGTTATTGACACCACCACCCGGACCGTAATTATAACTTAAACTACTACCACCACCATAATTATAATTAAATCCACCCCTCGCACCATAATTAACACTACCACCCGTAGCACCCCTCACACCATAATTAACACTACCACCCGTAGCATTATTTAAACTACCATTCGTGGTATTATTAAAACTACCTGTCGTAGTAGTAACAACACCGTTTACCAAATTCTCATCATCAATATTGTGGCCAGTCTTTACACTCTTTGCAGGTTTTTTAATAACTCCACTTCTTCCAGATAATGGATCGATTAAATCATCTAATGCTGCAATAATACGTTGTTTTTTATCTGCACCATAATATTCGATGGTAATGGCAATTGTAACTTTCGTAAAGTCAGGGTGACCATCACTTTTAATATGTTCAGCATAAGTTTTATCACCTGCTAACTCATTCAGGAGCTTATTTTTTGCTAAGAAATCACTTTTGAATACTGAAGTAGGATTTCTAACTTTTGTTTTGTAAATAGCAGTATTGATTCTACGATCAAGGTCATCATTATTAACAGAAGATATATTAGTAGCTTTTGCAAACGCTGCTGTACTAAAGGTTGGAGTTTTTTTGATATTTCGAGGCACTGCTTGACTCTGTATTGTCCTATTGTTAGGAGGTGCATTTCCTCCTTGCGGCAAATATTTGCCACCTTTCCCTACCCCTTTCATGACGCGTGCTGTACGTCCTCTTCGTAAGTGTTATTACTACCAATGCTAAGCCGATAAGAGAGGATTTCGACGAATTTTTTGACTCATAACCAGATATCGACAAATTTGGCGACAAAACCTCTTTATCATGCTTTTTGCACAGTACAACAAAGGCTTTAAAATGTCATATTTATTGGTTTGTTATTATACCTCTATCCTTTCTACTTGATCAATTCGGCGGTGAGTGGCTTTTTGCAATGATGTGTACATCTTGTGCACTTTTGTTGTTGTTGTTGCAACATAGTATTGTTCACTTATATACAATACATACTAATGTATCGATACCAATATATCAACTACATGTATACCATAATAATTATTCCATTGGTTGACACCTACTAATGTATCACTCTCATATCTTCACTACTTATTATACTCATATCATATTACATACAATATCATTCTACACGAATATCATTATTTATATCGGCTTACAATATATCAGTAATCCACAATGGTTCCGAGGCACTATACGGATCTAAAGAATGTATACAAACTCTAATAAACAAAAGTAAGAAACTTGCAATCCTAAGTAACACCTCTTCGCCTTCACATGTAGCAAAGAAGAAATTACCCAAGTTTGGTTTAAACGAAGACATGTTTGTCGGTGGATTAGTTAGTAGTGGTGAAGAATGTGCAAAGTTTATTAAAAAGAATACACAATTAAAGAAGGCATTATGGTTTACTTGGAATGAAAGTGAGAAGCAAAATCCTATGCAATTCTTAAATCATTGTGAAGTTGATAGAGATGAGATTGATGTAGTTGAAACGGTAGAGGATGCGGATTTCATTTTATTGCATGGATCAGAAGTATGGAGAAAGTGTAGAGAGTTATCCTCACCGACTTCTAATAATGATGATGATGATAATGGAGGGGTACTTGACTTGAACTTTCTATTCAATGAAGATTACACAATTATAGATGATTTATTGGATCAAGCTGCACAAAGATCTTTACAATGGTGTGTGCCAATCCCGATTTGATAGTCGGTTTACCCGGAGGGAAAGTTGGTAACATGCCTGGAAAGATTGCGGAGAGATATGTACAAAAAGGTGGTAAAACGATACGATATATCAATTTGGGAAACCTAATCCAAGACATTTCCATGCATGTCTTGATAATTTGGATATACCTTTTGATTCAACTAAATCTATACCAGGCGTTGCACATGTAGGAGATAGTCTTGAGCATGACATTGCAGGTGCTAATGGTAAGTGTTTGACGTGTTTTACAACTTGATCATCATCTGTGATTCACCAATATTTCTCACTCATCTTCTTCTTCATTTGGCAGCTGCGGGTATAGATAGTGTCTTTGTGTTGGGTGGTATACATGCCGAAGAACTCGGATTAGTCCCCACTGGTACTAGTGATTGTGGAATTGTCATAACAGATGGTGATAATGATGACAAACAAGAGGCAGGACATATTGAAAAACAAGATCTAGACAACAAGTTACAACTGTTCTTCAAAGAGAAAGGTATATTTCCTACCCACGTCATACCTAGCTTAACTCTATAATAATCGGAATTAGTTCCTACCTAATACATTCCTAATAACTTTATGACTCTACTTTGTATCACTCCTCTTTGTTGCCGTTAGTCGTTCTGCCTCAACCACCACTTTGCCCAGTTCGTCTAATGATATAGAAGAAGCATTAGAGATCAGCTCATCATCCTCTTGTTCTACCAAATGATCGTCTCCATGATCAAGTATCCCATTGACAACGACCCCATTCTCATCTTGATTGTGAGCAATAGCCTGCATCATAAGCTGTTGTGATTCAGCTAGAACATTCATCTGTGCTAGATGCTTCTCCTCCATTTCCCGAAGTGTCAGCTGGATCTGATCAAGCATTCCTTTCATCTCAGATTTGAGGTTCTTCCTTGACTTCTCAATTGATCGTTGAATAGCCTTGTCTGTCCGATGTTCTTGACTTGCGGGAGAGCTACCAAACTCGTTACGATTATCTTCTCGATCAAAGAGTGAGTCGAATGAGCTGCTTAAGGCAGAGAATGTACGGACAACAAACCAGTTCACTCCACGCTGAAATCTTGATATAGACTTGGTCGGTACTTGCTTGAGTCCACCCGTATCATTAAAGTTCTCAAGGACATATGCTATTGTGACCTTCATAAAGAAGATCATGAACAATAACAACGAGAAAACTACTACAGCCTCAACATCAACCACATTTGATGAGATAGTATCCAATGTTGAGAAGATACCACTGCTTAATTTGAGGTTGATAGTTGTCACAATCATATAACTGTGTATGATGGCAATGATTCCAAACAGGTAATTAACATTGCGGCGTGTAGTGCCGGTCTTACCATCCATCCACATCAGATGGAATGTCTTAAGAGATAACAGTTCCGACACAAACATGACTCGTGCCTTGCCAAGCATCATCTTACTTGTTGAAAAAGAGCTTTGGTACGAGTCACTCACGATGGCAATTAAGATGTTGAGTAGTACAATCGTCACGCCAAAGGTATAGATGACAAAGAGAATAGATACCAACGGATGGGTCCTAAGTGCATCCACATCAAGATCACCAAGCATCATGGTATAAGCCTTGAGATACCCTTCCATGTAATATTGACTTTCTGATTGATGTTGATCGAAAGTTAAAGACACCCACATTTGTGCAAAACTTGCCATGGCAGCAAAGAGCACGAGTAGAAACCACTTGATATCCTTCATAATCTCAACTGAACATAGGATGAACGTTGCCAACTGTTTGTTTCTAATCTTCACAAAGGCCATGATACGTAACCACAGGAATGGAGTAGTCTGGTATATATTTAGGTAAGGAAGATTGGTAAATGTATTAGTAGTTGACGAATGAAAGGGATGATGGTGTCCATTTTTGAACTTGTACATATCATATGCATATTGTACATCATCGTTAGATAATATACAAACAACATAGCTTACCATTGCGACGATTGTTCTTAGGAAGAAGGGTATCGAGCCATCACCCACTTCACTTTGTGCTCTCTGCCTTAACACAATGTCCACCGCAAACGAACAGAAGAGGACCATCAACAGTGGTACTGTATCGAGTAGTTGCCAGAATGTACCGAAATCACTCCAAAAGAGGTTTTCCGACAACGCATGCTTCGCTAATCCAGCATGAACAGCTTTTGTTCCAAAGTATGCAACACTTTTAAGGAGCAGAAGATCAGTAAGTGAATGATGAATACAATACCTTTCCAAGATACAACTCTTTACTTACCTCGCCATCAATGTCACAGATGCAAATAGATATTGTTGAGAATTAAACGTGCTATCCATATTCGAGAGGTGGAACAGAGCCGGTGCTGGTCCTAGCCGAAAGGATATCATCAACAGGAAGTGGTTGAATCCATCAAAAAGTGCGGCCAATGTGGCAAATGGCGAGAACATAATCTTATCTAGCAGGCGTCTGATTACCGGTGTTGCGGCTGCCCTCTTAACAAGGTCGTCATCCAAAACACACAGCCGCCTGACTAGTCCATTTAGACCTCCCACTGCATCAAACAGGGCATTCCTATGACTTTCAAAGTGATGAACATCTCCGGTGGATATCATATCAGCCATTCCTCCATCCCTCGTGACGGCTTGATGCATTTGTACATGATGGAAAACATACAGATCATCCTTGATGTTTAATTCAGACACTTGCTCAAGATAGAACACTGCTCCTTCGGCAAGGAAACGACATTGATCTTGTGCCATTTGGAGTTGTAGTTGCAGCTGTCTTCCTTCTGCTGTGGATCCTACATCGGCACCCGTTAAGTTTGCATCCAATACCCGCTGTTTCTGTACCCTGATACTCTTGTCTAACATTTCAATTAGCCAATCTCCTTTTCCCAATGAGTCAACATTGAATAGAACTTTGTGAACAATAGACATATCAAATAACCTACTTCGTACTTCTGGATCCTCGACGAGTAAAAGTTCTTCCAATAAGTGTGGAATTGCAGCAACTTTCTCAACGACACGTGTATCCCTCATTTCGGCAAAGTTAGATACGCCGCCTTGATGGGCGGAGGAGAAGCCTCCTCCTCTACTACCTGTAAAGCTTGCTTTCAAATCTGTACCGCTTGCTTCTAACGAGCTGTCGTCGTCAATACCTTCCTCAGGGCTCCCATTGCTAGCAAAAGCATAATTGTCAACAAACTCGGAGAGTATGTTAAAGCACCACTCAACTAAGGGTGGGATACCTCGTGCCTGATTACGAGCTCCTCCTCCTTCCTGATCCTCTGGTTTGTCATCGACATCATTCATTGAACGTTCAAGGGATCGACGGTGTCGTTTCATATCAGTTATGTCCTTTACAAACCCACAGAATATGTATTTGCCACCTCCTAAATTCACCTCAGTAAGTCCTAGCTCAATATAGAATGTACTTCCGTCCTTCTTTCTGGCTAGTAATTCCCTCTTTTTACCCATGACACGTTTCTCACCAGTTTTAAGATATCTTTCCAAATACTCTCCATGATGAGAGGCATCCTTTGCATTACATATCATAGAGATATTACTTCCAATGAACTCCTTCTTTGAATGACCAAAGTGCTTTACAGCCGCATCGTTTGTTAATAGGATCTGCCCTCTTTCGTCAATACAAAACATAGCATCATCTGAACTTTCTACAATCATCTTTAACTCTCTCCTAGCAAGTTTCTCATCATGGTCAGATTGACTACCAAAAAATGAACCATATTGTCGTAGACTTGGTTGCTTCTTCATTTTTGATACACTCCCCTCCGAATCCGAGTCAGAATCATGATATGCCAAGTCCATAGTTCTTGAACTCATCCTCTTCTTCTTTTGCAACTTAAACTTGGCAGCAACAAGGGCAACCTTTTCCTTTGTTCGATCTGTATCTATTTTCCATTTCCGAACAGCACGTCGTGCCTCAATCCATTGTATAATTGGTTCCACGAATGGTATTCGCCCCTTATCATCCTCTTCAACGATTGCGGCTGGATAGACTGGTAATAATTCTTGTAATACAAATTGATTTACTCTCGATTGAGCAGCTGCGGTACCACCCGTTGTTATTAATTCCTTGTTAAGTCCAATAGAATGTAATAATAATCTACCCGTATCTTCCTCGGCCTGAAGTATTGTAGAGAAGAAGAAGAAGATGTCAATGATTGATTTTGTTTTTGAACACATCTTATGCACACATCATATTCACACTTTTCAAAGCATACAATCAATATAAACATCATAAAACACTTACCCGAGCACAAGCATTCAATCCAAAGCCCAACTTACGTTCAGTATCTTCATTAATAGCATTACGAAACTCTTCCCTAATTCTAGTCAATGATGAACAAGTACTAAAATATTTATATAAATCTGCAGTATCCTCAGGCACGGCATCACTATCACCTCGAGTTATATTCCTTGTAGAGAATCGAAATGATGTCATTTTCATTGTATTTAATAGTTTTGGACGTCTACTTATTCCATTGTTTGGAGTTCGTTTGTTAGCTCCATTACTAGTGCTTCCGAAACTATTACGAAGATCGGTACTAGTACCACTGCTACGTCGACGTGCCGCTACTGAGGTACGGATGGTATTCCATTTACTGCCGCCGCCGCCGCCGCCACCGCAGTTTGGTGATGATTCCATAGTATTGCCGTCGATATTAATTGCAAAGCGGCAAAGATATTGTGGGGGACTCCTCACCTTCATTGCGAATCTAATCTTTCTCGGCTTCATAATTTACTGGTTGATTGTTGAATTACCTACAATACAACTCTGTACAACTTATTGCAATCTAGAGAATACTACATTGGTTCTATGAACAGTTGCAAAAGAGTCGGGGCTCTTCTTAATGAATGGGCGTTGAAGAGTAACCTTTGACGCAGACAAACTATAAAGTTTTTGCATCATCAGCCCAAAGTTGAAGTTTACTCCGATATGTATTGCAATACAGAATAGATGGCCTAAATCCAGCAATATCATATCCTTGCAAAACAGACAATATCATATATTTATATATACAAATCATCATGTCAGAATATATGAATATATACTCAAGTAATTATGATCTCTGGCCATCGAATGTTCCCACTCCTAAATTATTCATATGTCCATTGACTAAAAGATTAATGACACATCCTGTGATTGATAGGGAGGGCAATTCCTATGAAAAGGATGCCATGTGAGTAATTATCATTGTATGGTGTGCTATATATGAATATATGATGTTTTGTATTGCAGTGATATTTATGTGTAGGTATTGCAAATTATGCTCACATCTTATGCTCAAATTCAATTGCACATATCATATGCTCAAATCTATTTATTGTATACTATACATAGAATGACATATCTAAGACGTCAAGCAGGCAACAGAGGTATAAGCCCAATAACATCCAACCCATTACATGAAAAGGATCTAACAGAGAATAAAGGATTATCAATGGCAATTGACGCCACGTTACAGAATGCTCTTAAAGAGGAAACACTACTTCATAATGATAAAAAGCAATCACAACTAAAGAAATCAAAATCAAGTAGACGAATGCCACGCATGACATCTAAAAAGTTTTCAAGTAGTATGAAATTAGTTGGTAAGGAATTAAAGAGTGGTGCTGGATTGATTAATGAATTGATGGAACCTGCCAAGAAGGGCGTTGATAAAGTATTAGGTCCACCTATGCATAGCAGAAGCGACAATTCTGACCAATTTGCATTTGAGGATGAAGAGGAAGCAGGAGAAAAGAAGGAGTTCACTCCACAAACTATATCATCAAATCCAACAAGAAGAAAAGCAAGACATACACCCCGAACAATGGAACGTCAATCCATGACTACTGGTAATTCAGCACTAGACGCACGAATTGCTGCATTTCAACATTCAGCAGAGAATGGGTCTATGCCCATAGATAACTCTACTCGAAGTTTGAAAAGTGCAGATAGTAAAGATAGCTTCGAGGAACGGATAGCTGCCAAATGCAAAGCAAATGATAGCAACAAACAGCAAGATATAACTAAATCTCCAAAAGGAGCAGAGTCTTCTAATGCTACAGCCGATAATGCCTTTGAAGAACGATTGAGGAGGAAGATGTCACATCAGGATTCGGTTTCTTCTACTACTGGCCAAAGTGTGAGTAGTTATGAAAGTAAGTTGCAAAGGAAACTAAGCAAGTCGGTTAGTAATACATCATCTCATTCAGCACAACAATCACTAGATAGTTATGAAAGCAAATTACAAAGAAAACTGAGTAAGTCAGTTAGTAATACTACATCGGACAGCTATGAAAGTAAGTTACAACGAAAACTCTCGGGGGCAAACAACAGTACCAGTTCTCGAAGAATAGATGATTCAAGTACACATTCTAATGCCCAGCAATCATTGGATAGTTATGAAAGTAGGCTACAAAGAAAGTTATCCAAATCTGTCGGTAGTGCATCCTCGACTGCACGAGATTTGGGGAAGGATGAGTTAGATAATTTTGAGAGAAAGGTACAAAAGAAGCTTAACAGTTCCTCTAATACAAATGTATCTTCTGAGAAAGAAGAATTGGATGACTTCGAGAAGAAGCTACAACGTAAATTATCCAAATCAGTGGGTGCCAATTCATCTACTGCACGTGACATAGGTAAAGAGGCCGATGATTATGAAAGTAGATTGAAGAAGAAACTCTCCACGGCTAGTAATAGTTCTTCTGTGCCGCCGCAAGATCAGACGGGGAATACAAAAGCTGAGCAATCATATGAAAAACGGTTGAGGAGGAAGCTCTCTAGTGGAAGTAGTGAACGTCAACTTGAATCGTCGTCGAAAGAACAAGCACCTATTAAGCGTATAGATAGCTTTGAAGAGAGAATCCAAGCCAAATGCAGAGCAAATGATAAGAAGGTATCATCCAAAGTCAAGGACAATCAGGAAGAAGAGGAGGTACAACAAACGAATAGAGTAAAGAGCCGAAGATCTATGCTTGACGAGAAGATTAAAATGTCAATGACCAAGAAGAAGAATACTGACCAAGGTTTAGCAAATGAAGTTACAATTGAGAAATCAGATAGAGTTAAAAGCCGTCGAGACATATTCGATGAGAAGCTGAAACAATCTGCCACAAGTAAGAAGAAGGAGAAGAAGTCCAAAAAGAAGACTAAAACTACTGAATCGTCTAGCAAGAAGTCCACTTCAAAAGACGATGGTGAAGAGAAGGAGAGGAGAAGGAGAAAACGACGAGCAAAAGCTGAGAAGGTACGAGCTAGTTTGAAATCGGTAGATTCTGATCAATCAAAAGAAATACACAGAAGCTCACCTAGCAGACTAACGATCGATGAAGACAAGGAGGGAGTGTCTGAGATCTTGTGTTCAGATAGTAAACATCGACCAAGACTTAGTATGCCTCAAGAAAGTGGCGACGCCGTATCCCTCCGACATATTAGTGATCTGACTATTGATGACGAGGATGATGAACCAGTCAATAGCATGAACGATGTGGGTTGGGATGATCTCGATGGCGCTTTACTTAGTGCTCAACAAATGTCAATGAAAGTAGCATCAGATGATGCACATAAGATACAAAACGAAGTAGAATCTTGGGATGATGGGTTCGATGAAGAGGCGATTGCAAAAGCTCAAAACATGTCCATGAAAGTTGCCGCGTCTGATGCAACTAAGCTACAAGCTCAACTCTTGGCTGATAGTGGAGGAGGAAGAGAGAATCAAGGACCTATAGTTGCCGAAAGGAAAGCAAGAGGCAGAAGAGGAGGAGAGAAGAAAAAAGGAAAGGATAATGACATACCTCGGCAACCTCAATTAGAACAAGCCCAGCTCATATTAGCTGCAAAGGTTGATAAACTCCTACCAATTGTAGGAGAATATGGCAAGACCAAACTAGACGTTCTTAATGCCTTGCAACAAACCAAATATGACGAAGAGAAGGCACTCGCTTTGCTACTAGGATTGTGACAAATTGCAGTATCTCAGCGAGATTATAGATAGGAATCAGGGGTAAACAACACATGCCCTAATAACCAACAATTAGAATTAGGATGTTAGAATCGAGTAGATGATTTGGTACACTTTACACTTCTACCGACAACTTTTAATACCAACAACATGATTCTAGTCCACTCTAATGATGATGGTCATGCTCATGACTATGACCATGATCCGCTTCACTTCCACCATTCATTATCTGCTGAATTGCAGCTTCCCAAGAGTCTCGGAACGGGTCTTCAACATCTGTCCACGCTGTCAAGCCTTTGGTCATGTCTTCGTCCGACAAGAGACACTCATTCAAAGCGTTTGTAATTAGTTCGATGTCTAATTGTTGTCCAATGATTACAATCTCCTGCTGTCTATCTCCATGAGGCTCATGCCATAGTGGAGCAATGTCTTGTTCCAAATTTGCTGGCCAGTGTTCTTTATCAATTGCAGCCCAGAAGGGATTGCCCGGATTGAGAGAGTAGGATCGTCCGGCCTGTGAAGTGATAAGAGGTAAAGGATTGGGGGTGAGGCATAAACATTTCAGCACACATGATATGCACATGAAAAGACTTACAAGTGAGAAGTCACCCTGTAAATCTGGATATGATGCTAGCCACATATAACCTTTTGCCCTGAGGATAATACTCTTGTCAAATGGTGTCTCCTTGTCTAGCATTTCCATGATAGTATCATCCAACTTTTTTGGGTAAAAGGGCTTTAAAGATCGATAGGTGAAAGAGGTAATACCATATTCTATCGTCTCGGGTGTGTGGTCACCAATTCGTGCTTCCTTCAGCCATCGATCATTCTTCTCGGCATCATTGAGAGAAAACATTCCAGTGCCTAGTACCATTGATAATGGCACCACGCTATAAGTCGACTCGACTATCTTGGCAGTAGCATTCATTAATGAAAGAAGAAGCTTGACTTCTTGTTTCTCTTCTTCAGACATAAGATCACATTTGTTGAGAACAATAACGTTTGCTTTTGTATGGCAGGTAGAGGAAGTAATATATGAGAAGTATGTATTGATGTTCAAAGAACACACATATCAATATCAACTCACCAAACTCAACTTGATCACAAAGAAGATGAGCAATTGTTCGTTCATCCTCTGGGTCAGCTTGCCAGTCACGCTGTCTCAAGGATTCAAGGCTATCCAACTCCATGAGAAATCTGGATCCATCTACTACGCTTACCATCGTGTCCAACTTCGCAACATCACCCAGCTTGAGGCCATTACTATCTTCAAAAGTAAATGTCTCTGGAAGATGCGCGTTTAGCGGTTTATGAAGATGAAGAGAGACGATAGTAACTCAAGTTAGTGCATACGGCTTGCAAAGGCAATCAAATGAAGATATACATGAAGGCCAAATGAAGCACCAACATACGGAACACATGAATTCACATCATAAAACAACACTAACGCGGACTTTCCAGCAACTGGCATCGGCTCCGAGACTCCTGTAGATTCTATTAGCAAATAATCGAATTCTCTAGAGTTGGCAATCTTAGCTACCTCAACAAGCAAGTCTTCTCTAAGTGTGCAGCAGATACTTTATTTAGATACAGATGCAAAGAAGAAGAAGAATATGGATTAGAAAGACAAAAGTACAACTTTTTTCAGTGTTCAAATATGAACTTACCATCCATTACTCATCTCAACAACATGCTCTTCCTTCTGGGTAATACTATGATTCTTAACAATGGCAGCATCGATATTGATCTCGCCCATGTCATTGACAAGAACGGCGACCTTTAGACCATGATAGTTTGTAAGTATGTGTGATAACAATGTAGTCTTGCCACTGCCGAGGAAGCCTGATAGTACAGTTACTGGAAGCTTCTTGTCTGGATTGTTGTTGTTGTCTTTGATGATCGAGGAAAGATAACCATCATCTTTCGAAGAAGTAGATTTGTGTTCGTCTGGTGGTACAACTGTCGGTTGTTCCAACTTTACTGGTGGTACTAGAGGAGTATCAGGAGCAGCT
>Ga0214479_100093_pt1 | contig 53831 bp, 43 predicted proteins | sample M1_20Mar14CPVII9_5_FD_165054 | JGI IMG/M metagenome (GOLD analysis project Ga0214479, IMG submission 165054) | Marine eukaryotic communities from Monterey Bay, California, United States - M1_20Mar14CPVII9sort6BwellE14 | ecosystem: Environmental > Aquatic > Marine > Unclassified | place: USA... | reverse complement strand
TAAGCTTGGAGCAGGAAAGTCCGCGTTTGTATTGTTTTATCATATGAATTCATGTGTTCAATATGAAGTCTCAATGATTTCGCTACTTCATTTGAACTTCGTTTGCTTTTATATTTGATTGTCTTTGCTAACAGAGGTTATCATCATAAATCGTGACAACGCGCATCTTCCAGGAGGCTTAATCCGTGCATACGGTGGAAGTGCAAGTCTTGCGCTGGATACTGCACCAATGCAAATTCATATTCCCAAAGCAACAATACGAATATCAACCCGAGCTGCCAACTCTGGTGCTATTTATGCAGCTGCCGCCAAGTATAATGCTGTAACTAGTGGTGAAACATATAATGACAGAGGAGAATTAGAAGTAACTATTACATGCGATGAGGAGAATAGTGATCAGTTAAAAGATGCTATTAATGATGCTACTAGTGGTGGTACACAATATACATGAAAGATTGATGAAATTAGAGAGGATTCGGTGATGGGCTTAAATAACACCCTGATTATTAGATTTTAGTACATGCATTGCTTTGGCACAGGCGTGACAACGATTGAGTTACAATGATGGTGTGCAAAGTAGTCTTGATCAACAGCTATACAGGTACCAAGTGGATTGGAGTTTGGATTGACATTATCATGTTGGCATGTAAGTGAGGGACTGTAATATTTGATGATTATCTCGACAAGCAGAGAGTGCATTACACAAAGTAACAAAGATGTATGATTGTTCATTTGCTCACCATAATGCTCATTATTAGGGGTTGTATGAGTAACTACTTCCTCCAATGATTAATCCCATTGGTATCGGTGGTGGAAAGAATGGCAGTAAAATAATCATCTCAAGAGAAGGAAGTATCTTGTTTGCCTTTGAGTTTTTTAGTTACGATACGGCTCTTATCTTGCCAGAACTTGTATGGGTGGAGTTTCTTCTCCATTTTTTGGCACATGGGTCGGTATCTTGCTCAAAAAAACAACTCTCTCAATAACTCATCTAATCGGCCCTTTGCAACGATAACCATAACATCCATAATAAGTCGATCCATATACTACGAACAGACTGTCTAGATCAACTTTTTACGGTCTATCCATTTCTGAACTCGCCGCGGTATGATTCTGGCTCCTTTTTTACTTATGAGGTCGTTTTGCCGTTACCTTCGAAATCTCAGTTATTACAGTCTTTATGGTACATGAGGCCTAATGTATTGTTTGATAGGTGTATGATATACCACCCGCATGTTTTTAGGGGTAGAATTTATCAAGGAATCCGTTTATGATGCCGCCATTGTCCGAATCATGCTGCGGGGATATCAATATTACTCCATGTACCTTAATAATCATCGATTTTGTGCAATTATAACTGCCATCATAAACATCACAAAAGTCGTATGTTGTGGCAAATAAACGGTATTATAAATACTATGGACACACAAACATTAAAATCAACCAGTTCATTCGGTATGCCGGTGGTGGTATATCATATCGGTATAATGTGCACTGTTGGTATACGGTTGTTAGTGCTGTTGTTGGTATATGTGGTAGTATTGGTTATTGGAGTTATTTAAAATTAATATGAGTGGGATTAATGCTATTAGATATTACAATGTTCGTATTAGATTCGATAAGGGATTAGACGATATTATTTTAGTATTAGTTGATGGGTATAAAATAATAGTATTAAATCTATGTATTGTTGCCAAAGTGTTAGAGAATACGTACTAGAGCGATTGGCATAAGCCTTTATGGCAATACATATGATATGAACAATAATGATTTAATATACACACAACAATCAGAAGAAGATGCAAGGTAAGTAAAGGTAAGTTTGTTTTTATATTTATAGTACAGGTTTGAACATGAAATTACATTGAAACCCCCATGTTATCCAATTGTCTTGGAATATTTGTGCATCCATACCAACCCCAAATCCTTTCTTTATTACACCACTTCTCTTACTAACATTAACTCCTCTCTCGTTTCCTCCTCTATCAGATGCAAGGGATGCAGAATACAGAGTGTCTTTGTCTTTGAACCGCTGATCACTCTTACCATAAACTGGTTGTGCAATGAGCTGCTTATTATGTCTCCAACATGCTGCTCTAGCTCGGTAACCCTTATCGTATATGTTGGTGAAAGGTACGACTTTGTTGTCAACTAAATCTTGATTTTGAAATGCGGCTTGTTCCTCTAAATACCCTGCCTTTTTGTTGTAATCTGTATCACTTACATGACCGCCCCATAATGGATAGTTGATGATATAACCAGCCAAGTGAATACCACTGGCACCTTTGAAACAGTTTCCGGCGTAGTACTTGCTCCATGTATTTCGTTGAGTATCGGCTGCACCGAAGACATATGCCTTTATACCCGTCATATCCCAAAAGATAACACGAGTCTTCCTACCATCCTTCTCACGGTACTTCAAATTCCACTTCGGCTTGCGTAATGAAATATCTTCGTCGTACGATAAGAAGGTTGGCCACAGATTATAACAACGTTTCTCCAATGATAACTTCCTTCGATGAATACGGATTAGATACTTTTTGGTTACACCAAACTTCTTCTCGGCGTCTTCCCATCTAGTCAACGATCGCCTCCACTTCCACTCAAAGTGAAAGAACCACTCTTCATACCATGTTAAAGATGTGCACCTCTGACCGATCAAATCAATACGGCCACCACACACAATAATTATGTAAGCAAGTAACATGGACTCGCTGGGGAATCCTGTCAGGCTTTTGACATCTTTATCATTCATACCAAGTCTCACAACGGGTGATTGATTAGCGGCAAAGCTCCTTGGTTTAAGTTCGGCTTTGGCTTTAGTAGATATCCGCGGCTGTGCATTAAAGAATGTTGTATTGGGAGTTTTTACGGGTGGAGATTCTCTAGTATCGTACGGCAGTCCAGCTGCTTCGGCAACTGATGGGTTCAGCTTAATATCTAATTCGGATTCTGGAGATTGTACTTCGGCCATTTGTTGTATGGCCAACCTTGACTCAGCGGCATCGGCAGTGGCAGCGGCAATCTGGTCATCGGCTTCTTGGGTTTGTAAGTACACATCTACATCATCTGTCGTGACAATTGCCTTCCGTCTCATCCTCTGATCATTCAATGTCTCTATACTCTTCCTAGCTTGGCGAGCTGCGGGACCTCCGAACGATGGCTTCTTCGTTGACATACATGACACATGTTTACTACCATCAGGTTTTGGTACATATAAGTTATAGGATTGATTCCAAGATACCTCTTTCTTCTTTCGTTTGTCAAACCAAGACAACTTTACTGACTTGACAACCCACTCAAACTCGTGTTCCTCACAAACCCGGTAAGCTCCACCCTTTGTGTTTCTTTTGAAATGACATCTATCCAATATCTCTTTTCTCAACAATACCTTGCCCTCTCGTTCTATGTACTGTTTCTTGGATGCCTTGGCACTTAATGGTTTTGGTTCAGCTTTGATACGATGGAACGATGTATTGGGGTGACTAACGTTAGTAACAAAACAACCCTCTCTTGAACAGTGGCTGTGAACATTTGACCAATGTTTCAAGTGCTCCTGTGTCGGAAGTTTCCATCCCGGTTTACGTAATGGCGTCGTTGGTGAAGTATTACTCTTCTTTGTGGGAGGTGTAGTGGTATCTCCATCTTCCTTGTCGTTGGCTGGTCGTTTCTTGGACAAGTTCTTGCGTTGATTCGGGGACTGTCGTATCGAGCGCTCTTCGGCTTCACTTTGTAACTTCTTCCAGTCGTCGTCCATTTTGTTACGAAGCTTCATCATCTCACCCACCTCCACGGAAGGCATTTGTTTATTGGCTCGAAGGTTTGCAACACGGAAGCCAACAGGTATCAACTCTGATAAACGGATACCAGCAGCATCCATCAAAAATGTACTTTGGATATAGTTTGGGTCGGCATCATCATCATCTATATCCATAGGTACGTGTTCTGTTGTGTTGTTAGGGGTATCAGTGTCAGTTGCATTACGTTCCAGCTTTTCTTTCTTATTCTTATTCTTCAATTCTTTTGCCAACTTTGCAGGCGATGCAAAACATAACTCTGTGATTGGACCTTGCTGTGAGGCCTTTGCTGATCGTTTCCGTGTACCCCATGTTTTGGTCTTCTCTGTTCCGGTAAGAAATCTGTCTAGAAGAGCCTCTAATGTCATGCTACTCTTATCTTCGTCTGTAACTGTCTCACCTGCTGCTTCCATTAGAAGAACGACATAGTCCTTGACCTCAGATGCTGTTTCATCCGACCAATCCTCACTGACAGATGCTAAACATGATGCCAATTCAAGCAGCAAATGTTCAGCCATATCCTCAAGAAGAAGTTGTGTTACCTTGTATGGAATGACTGGGGTATGAACACAAATGATTCTCTCCTGATGTTGTGATCCAGCTTTGCAGCTACATTTAACAGCAAGGATGTCAGTGGCTGTATGGGCAATGCCAGTGTTGTATACCTTATCCTTCATCGACGCTGGTACTTTTGCTTCTATCTTCAAGCCAAGTGAACCATCTTCAAGCTGGATTATCTTTGCCGAGTTGTAGAAGATTGAGTGCATCTTTGGGTCGTGTCCGTGCCGAACACATCGTTCCATCAATCGGTAGCCGCTATCCACACGTGAGTTTTGTGCAAATCCTATTATCATCTTGGGCAATGCCTCATACACAGCAGGATCATTAACCCAACTTGTATACTTCTTCTTTTCATATTCAACAAAGGATGAAAAGAGTTTGAGTAGACCTGGCACATGAGATTTCAATTCTGGGTCGGTAATGAACGAGCCGCCTTCACTGAATTGAATGGTATCAATCTCTTTTGTGCCATTTTTTGAGAAGAAACTCCACAAAGTCATCTCTCCATTTCTGTGTTGACAAATTATTGGAGGCATTAATTGCATTTTGGGACACCACGTATTAGATTGAAGGTAAGGCATGTACATCTTTTGTTGGTACATAACGGAGTCTGGTTGAAAATTTTGGACTTCGGACTTTAGTGTTGCTGGCAATTGTATACCTATCACCATATCTGTGCAGGGGTGTACCCCTACACGATGTATGCTTGTACACAGAGGATTGAAAACTGTGGCATGAGCAGTAGGGGATAGTTTGTGGAATGGAATAGACAGCGCTCTTCTCAGACGGGTGACGGGGCATGCAATTGATAGTATTATATTATATTATTATTCGAACAACCACAATAACATTATGATCCACCCCCATCTCTCCTCTCAATAGGTGAGTATATGTTCTTATTGTTTTAGATTGAGAGGGTAATGACAATGATTGGCTTGTTGTCTAGTTTTGTATTTATGTGGGTTGTGGGGAAGTGGACACCCTCGGGCACCAAGGCATTACCTCCGTATACTATCAACACGTACTCAAGGCTCAAGCAACAAGATTAGCGGCAGGATAATGCTCCATCCATCTACTCCCCCAACAAAACGAGGTCAAGAAACACAAGCTTCCCTCACCCTTTTATTAAATGGACTTAGGCACATGTCAACCCTCATCAGTTAACACAAGTTACGAATAATATGATTCATTATTATAGTTATGGGGGCTGGGGTATTGATATGATATTTCGGGTGGGACTTAGTTCTGTCGATAGTAAATGCATTGGATTTGGGGGCAACTAAGTGGCAGTGGCATCATGTATATTCGTCATAAGGCAGTGCCAAATGATTGTTCTGCGGGGGGGGGGGGGGGGGAGTTTTAGGGTTGATTATTGAGTGTTCTGTCGGAGATGCTGATTTATGTTTATCAAGAGCTAACCACATTATTCTTTCTTTCTTTATATATTTATCCGCAGCATATGTTTCAGCGGAAAGTGGCACATCCACCCGAAGAGGAAAAAGAGGAGGAAATAGATGAAGAAGCTTTGGAAAAAGAGGATGTTATTGGCAACTTCCCTCCGCCACCACAGCCTGTTGGTGGTTCTTCAACATTAACGAAGCGTAGCCGTCTATCTGTAGTCAGTGAGGTATTTGATAGTGGGAACAAGGTACGTTGCCTGTATCTCTCAGTATCATCTTGTACTTGTATAACGACTCATTGTCTTACTCTCCAATCTAGGGATATCTAACAAAAGCGGAAAAGAGAGCAAGAAGCATGCTCAACAAAGATGGCACTGTTAATCCTGAACGAAACATTAAGGAAGTTAAGAAGAGTCAGCGATTGAAGATGCAGGTTTTGGTCGTCTTCTCCGTTCTAGTTGCTATCTCAATTGCCTTTGGTGTTTCAACTGGCAGTATCAAAAACAAGGTTAATGATTCAGGATCTCAAGTTCAAGATTCTATCATCAAGAGCTCCCCTGGTACAACGAACATTAACGATGGCACTGGCAATGTCCTTCTTACAGATAAAGAGACCGGAACTGAACTTACCATTCGATCAGAAGGTGATAATTATCTTGCAACAAGTCGTTTTGATCCTGTTACCAATCAAGGGTTCAACTGTGTGCCCGTGAATCAGGCTGCACGGGCGGCTGTTGATGTTCAACGTGGGGTTGTTTTCAAGCTAGGTTTCGAAGATTCGGCTTTCCCTGGCAGTGGTATTGCAAGTGATGTATATTCATTATCAGATGGGGACTTTCATGTAAGAATTTAGTGTGTTGAGGACTTGATTTGGTTGAATATTGTTGCACACTGATTCACTTACACATCTTCTTCACTACTTTAGGATGAGGGGTCACACCTCTCGTTTAATGATGGCAAAGTCAAGATCTTACTTGATTCCGATCTTTGCAATGTGGCACGTATCCAGCCCCAGCCTAACAGTGCGGAAGAAATGGTAGAGGAAGAAGAGTCTACAGAGGAAGATGCTGCCAAGAATCAAGTCAAGTACGAGATGGATATTGAGCCTGCTCTTCAAGACGCAATCAATGGATACTCGTCAGTTGAGCCTGCCAGTGACGGCATCTTTGATAGGAATCTTCGTCAACCTATAGCTCAAGTGAGTCTGAGAAACTCTGTTGCTTCTCAAAGTGTCAATAGCAACCATCGTCATCTTTCCAAGAATGAAATTATACAGCGGAATCGTAAGGAGTACTTTGAATACCGAGTTGCAACTTTGGAGGGCCGACGTATGGAGGAATCTATCAACAATTTATTGGTTTGTATTGTTGCTGGTACTGATGAACTGATCGATGGGGTTGATTATCTGATCTGTGAACCAAACGGTTGGGTGGGAAGCCTTCCTTGCAATGAAAATGTCACAACTATAAGTGACCTTGTTGTAGATCTAGTCTTTGGTGATCTAGAGATATCGCCCTTGAATGAGATGTTGGGATTCGACATGGTTACGTATATCAAAGAAGGTATTTCCTCTGTACTTAACCCTAACCCCTTAGACATCGACGTTTCGAGTAAGTCATTGACGGGAAAAGTTTGTGCAGACGATGATTATAATATTACCACCCTAGCGGAAGAGACAGGAGTAGATACTTGTGAAGATCTTGATATGCTGAGTGATACAGATGTTGTTGTTGTTGGTTATTTTAGTGTGAGATCACAAAAGGGGTTTTGCGTGGCTTTTCATGATGGTACCGACACTTATGCCTTTTCACAATATCTTTATCTTCCGGAGGCCAAGTTTGGTGCACTTACCATGACATTAAATGCAATTGCAATTTCTTTCAGCAAAGAGCTGTCGGGAACTAGTTTGAATGATATGTGGGATGGATCAGCTTCTCCAGCACCGTTGACCGTTCCGGGGCATTTTCTTATTCGCTTGATCGGATACTATGGCTTGTCCGTCCGTGACGACGTCAAATTTAGTTTAGAAATTACTGGAACTGTCTTTATTGATCTCGACTTAAACAATGATGTGAGTATAAATATGTCTGTGAGTATTGTGTGAGTTAGTGCATGAACATTGGCTAACAAAAGAGAACCATTCTTTCTCTAGGGTATTGCGCCAGCAGACAGCGCAGTAGACTATGCCATGTTGATATCAGGAACGATAGCACCAATCATTGAGGTTAAAGCACAAGTTCCCAAAATAACACTCACAGGAATGCAAGATGTTACCTTTAGGCTTGACTTTAGTTCTATGTTCAGGTAAGTCAATCATATATGATGTTTGATATGAAGTCTCGGTGATCTAGCTACTCATTTGACCTTTATCTGCCTTTATGTATATGTTACAACCATGTCTCTTTTGTCTTCATATTGTCGCGATAACGCACATCTTCCAGTGCTTCAGTAGACTTTTACCATGTAAGTTTCATTCACATTCTTCAAATGCATACTGGAGTCATTTACTTACCTGCTCTCTTTGTACATTTCTTTCCAATTTAGTTTGTGAATGGTGGTTCTACAAGCGTCCAGCTAGCAGGAAAGTCCGCGTTAGTATTGTTTTGTCATGTAATGCCTATGTTCAGTATGCTTTGATGTCTTTACAAGCCTTATGCACTAACATGAGTTACAATCATCTCTCTTCATCTCCATAAACTGTAAAACGGCACCTTCCAGCATCAAAGAATACAAATCTCTCTGGTTTGTGTGAAATTGGACTGACGGGCAGTGAAACCTCTCCCTTTGCTCCCTTTTGTGAGATATTTGTTGAAAACTCCTTCGACATGCAATTTCGAGCGTTTGCTGACAATATTGGCTTTGGAATTCAACTAGCCTTCGCAGGAAGACTGGAGACCAAACCCGGATATGATATCTTGGAAGACATTGTCGGATGGACTAATAACGAAAAAAGTATTTCCCTTGGTCTAAGCCTTCGGAATAAGAAACTTAAAGCATGCGTTGGATTTAATGGGTCAGAATTCTGTACTGGCAAATGTGAAGGAGACGACGACTGTGAAGATGACGAGGCTTGTGACAATACCTTTAAGGTGAGCACTATTACTTTATCGTATGTTTCTGATCATCTTTCTAACAACTGATCATCTCCCCTCTTTCTAACCTGGGCATTCAATTGAAAGGTCTGCCGCAAGAAGAGACCTAATGGTGGTAAATGTGGAAGAGATGCTGGATGTATCAGTGGTATTTGTGAACCACCCAATGTACTTGGTATCTGTCGTGAGTGTCGGGATCCTGGAGATGATTGCCCAAATGATGAGGTTTGTCAGTATAGAGATGGGACATTTATTCCTGAGTGCGGTCCAAAGAAGAATGTTGGAGAAACTTGTCTTGACAAAAATATCTGCAAAAGTGGGATATGCCTCTTTGGCTTTTGTATTACAGACGAGGCAAAGAAATACAGGCTCAAACTATTCAGTGATGGCGTTGCCAATGCCGGCAGTGGCAACACAGTCAGTATCTATGTTGTCAAGGATAATGAGTATGCCCAATCAAATGCATATCAGAAGAAACTGAATATATTTCCAGGACGGTACACGTCCAACACGATGGTTTCTGATTATTGGTATTGCGGCGATATCGATGATACTGGTGTTTTCCATAGAAATAATGGCTACAGTACAGTTGTTTGTATCGCTGGTCCTGACACCCTCTTCATTGACAAAGCTCAAATGCGCAAGAACTGTGCTACTGGATGTCTAACATCTAAGACTTGGGGTGCAACAGGTGGAAATGGATACTGCCTCTCCAAACCTTCGATTTCATACAGTGCTTTAGATTGGTTTTCAATTAGGTCTAACATGGGAGGCTCGACCAATGTCAAGTATGTCCGAGCTTATGGATCAACAGATTCCGTGTGTAAAAATGGAGGACAAGTTGTGTTGAGTAGCAGTGCCTACAACAATAACAATCCTTCGAGCTTATTCAAATGGAAGTTGCACCCTCAAGGTGACAACACTTATAGGATTAGTCTAAAGGACTATTGTAGTGGATGGGGTGAGTACTATATCTCACCCTCCAACTTTAATTGTGATAAGGGCACAAAGCTTTTGCTCAAACCATGGGGAAGTACAAACGCCGAGCGCAATAAGCAAAAGTGGGTGGTTGAGGTAAGAAGGAAGATGTTCTCTTGTAGTTTGACATTTGTTGGTTGTTCAGAGTTCTTATCAAATGCCCGCTTTCTTCCTCGTCTCTTCAGGATTTGGGTACAAGGCTCAGGTTTCGTAATTACGGCTGCAAGAAAAACTTTCCTTATGTCAAGAGGTACATGGTTGTAGAAGGTGATAATAATGTAGACAATGAAGATTTGACTCTTTGGTCCGAGAAAGCAGGTGCACCGGCTGGACATGGATGGAAAATTAAGAATAAGAGCACTGACGTTAGCCTTGAGACCTTATCACATGCTGCCTCCAAACATTGCTACAATGGTAGGACAGATGAGTGTATTCATTTAAAGATGGATGGTGCGGTTAAATACGGAGTTACTAAGCCAACAAAGCTTAATGAAGGTATGTATATAAACGTTTCTTCATTCATTTCAATTGTACAAATGTGTATCACTCTAATTCCACAAACTTTTCGACTCTTTTGACAGGCATATGCTCATGCAACAACTTGGATTGCAACTAATTTGGAATAATGAGGAGTAATGCCGACTAGAGAGGAGGATTTAAATGGAAGGTATGGATTGTAGAGGTGGAGTAGCATGAAAGCTACAACAAGAAAAGAAAAGAGAGATATTTTGTAAAAGGTAATTGGCTTAAAGCTACAAAAGAAGAGAAACATTGTAACAGAGAGATTATTTTGAAAAGGGTAGTAGACAGCATTAAAAGATTAACACGCTGTTACTGTTAATTACAGTGTTTGTGTATGATAGAAGCAGAGACTGGGCATAAGGATACCACTATCAAGCTAAAAGTTTAAAAGATACTATTGAGATCGAATAGTATGACTATTGATATCGAATAGTATGAACACTGATGATTAAGTTATGATATGCAACTCTATTATTAGTGTTGTATGCCTATTATTGTGAACTTCATCCCATGAAATGATGATTGCAACTCTGTATCACAAGTATATATAACGATGGGCAGTGATGTGCTTCTCGGCAGCTATTTTCTCTGCTTCTTTACTGATCGAAATCTTGGGCAGTAGTAGCTTCTAGCGCATAATGGTCTCACTACTTAAACACACACGCACACAGGTACAGCTCACTGTTCATGATGCAAAAAAGTTAGGCGCCTTTACATCTATTAATAAAATGGAAGATCAATGCATTCCATTCTCTTGTGATACACACATAATATTAATAAAAGATATAATAAGGCTGCACGCATGGAGTGTAATAGTCTCGAATGTCATCGTCATCTTTTCATTTAGAGCAGCATCCAGCTCTTCGTCGACAATCATCCAAAGGAGGCAGTAGTAGTAATACTAATAATCTACCAGTAAAGGATATTAATATAGAAGTATTACCAGCCCCACTATCCCAAATTATGAGTAGTAACATAGCGACGACTACTGATACTACTGATGGGTCATTACAGATAACGAATGACGAGCTACAGCTAACTTCAACTCGTACATTAACAACAAATGAAAAGGCGTATCTACGATCCATCTTTGAAGAACAATTGACAATCACAAGTAATAGTAATGCGGATGATATTGATGATGCTATAGATTTAATATATTATGGTATTGATATGGTTGATCGGGGTAAGAATGTTGAAAGTGTTATGCAGGAGGTAAGTTATATTATAGAGAAGAGACTTTATGTGTCTATTGCAATAGTTACGATTAGATTTGTTTTGATGCATATGATATGCACTGCAATGTCTGGCAAGCCCATTTATATATTCTCATCACTGCCCCCCTCTCCCCCATCTCTTATCTACACATATCTATACATATATCGCAATACAACAGCTTGAATTCATGCAATATGATATTTGCAATGCAATCACAGCTAGAAAGATTGGTAAAGCCCTTGCAACATTCTTAACCGATATAAAGAATGGCAAATCTGTAATATCATCAACGACTCCCTCTTCATCATTATCACGTCCAACAAAACATCCAACATCATTATCAAAAATGATTGAATCGAAGAAAGATAAAGCATTTAAACGATCATCATCGAACGGGTCACATATAAGTGAGATCACTAGTGATGCTATATCTGTTATATCCAGAAGTAGCAGATCTGGTAGAATGATCTATGATAAGGATGGCAAGTTAGTTAAACAATGGGCTGGTGTGAAGGATAAGTTGGGTGATAGGTGTGTTCTTTTTTTGTTTTTATTGTGCATATGATATGCGCATTTTGTCGTTCTCCTTTACTAACTCCCCTTTCTCCCCTTTCTCTCTCCCCCCCCCCCCCCCCCCCCCCCCCCCCCACAGTGTCAACAGTATGGACGATGAAGCATACGATGCACGTATGCACACGTACTTTCAAGAATTAGAAGATGAAAAGCTCCGAAAAGAACTTACCATACGTCAAGGTGAGGCACGGAAGGAAATTGCACTCCGTAAGAAGCAGCAGCAGAGTCAAGATGAAGAATCTATTACATCAAAGAAGATGGACTTGTCTACACAGGGTACATTAATGAAGAAGGAAGATGAACTTGAACAGATACAAAAGATGGTCAATGAATCGGATGTGAAACAGAAGATATATAATGAACATGGTCAGTTGTTAGACACTTGGGAGAAGAATAAGTGTAGAGGAGGAGATTCGGATGACGAGAGTAGTAGTGAGAATGATGAGGGTGAGAATATAAACGAGTCAAGTCAGGTCGAGGATGAGTTAGAGAAGGGTACTTCTGAAGCAGTAGTAGAGGAAGGTGCCGACAAAGAAAAGGGTTCAGAAAAGAAGTGGACACCGCTAATTCCATCCCCTCGCAGCAATCGTAAGAAGAAGAAGAAAGATGTAGACTTATCAACCAGGGGTAATCTCAAGAAGAAGGATGCAGAGATTGAAGCCCTCCGTGCCCGTCGTGATTCGACGAAACCGAACCGTCTTAAACAAAAGATGTATGATGCCGATGGGAACCTCTTGGCGTGGGAGAGTTATAGTCGATCGGGTAGTGTAGGTTCCGCTCGGTCTGGTATGGACTTATCAGCACAAGGTAATTTATCAGCAAAAGAGGCCGAGCTTGAAGCACTTCGAGCCACGGGTTCTGAACGACGGGGCGCCAAGGCTCAGAATTATGACGAGGATGGTAATCTCATTGCCCAATGGGATAGTTTGAGCAAGTCTATGAATGATCTACATGATGTACATGATGCCCAGGAATATCAAGAAGAAGATGATGCAGATGCTATTAAGGGTTTTACTTCTAATGAAGTAGAACAGCTTCGTATGCAGGAGTATCAAGAGGTTATGCGAGACAGATCACTCAGTAGAGACGAGAAGTCAAGAAAGATTGAAGAGATTCGTACCAAGTACGGTGGAGCTCCAACAGTCGTTTCTAACGATGATGGTACTAAAGACGACGGATCACTACAATTAGGTGCCTCTGACGCCGCTTCAAAACATCACGCCGAGTTAGAATTCCTTCGTGGTCGTATGAAGCGTGGCTCAATCATGACAGCCACCACTCAGCGTAAAGCCATGTATAATGATGAGGGTGAAATTGTAGGATATAGCCAAAATGAAGGCGAACAACACTCCCACAACCCAGGTATGGATTTGTCAGCGCAAGGATTGCTTCGGAAGAAGTCGAGAGAGTTAGATCTCATACGTAGTCGACGAGAATCTACCAAGGCGTTAGGTCTGAAGAAGAAAATGTATGACGAGGACGATAATCTCATCCTCAGTCAGAGTGAGGAAGTTAAGAAAAGCGAAGAATGGGTATGTGAAACATCGGCGGAGGGTATGAAGTTGAAGAAGGTACGTCTTCTTGTATACTCTGCTGAGATGGAGAGGAGGAACTTAAGGATACCACTCAGGGTATCCTCGCCTCTCTTTCTCAACTGAATGTAACTCACCTTTCTAATATTTCCCAATTACTTTCATTCAGGCCCGTGAACTTGCAGCTTTAAGTACTCGAAGAGAATCCATCAAGCCTCAATCTTTAAGGCAGAAAATGTATGACGAAGAAGGGAACTTGATGGCGTGGAAGAATAATGTTGTCGAGCGTGCCAACCACTGCGCAGATATTGATACTTCTGCCGAAGGGATGAAGTCTAAGCTCCAACGAGAAATAGAAGCCCTTAGAGCTGGTACTACCAATAATATAGATCACAGGGAAGTTGTTGCACCTCGAGAGCTGACTCCAGATGAGACATCAAGGTTAAGAGTACAGTTAAAATCCAAGCTGAACATAACAAATCCTTCTCAGGAAGAGGATGCTAGTGATTTGTTAGACTATGCAATCGGAATGGTAAGCGATATTGGTCAAACTGTTGGTTACATGATGAATGAGCTTCTCTTTATGGAAATGGAGGTGTTTACATCAGATGTGGCAGATAGCTTTGGGCAGTGTTTGGCTGCTTTCCTTATTGATATAAGTGGTGGTGTAACAACACTGACACTTGCACAGAGACGAGGAGGTACTGGCCAGAAAACAGGAATGTTTGATATTGATGGTAACATTATCGCATGTACCAATAATGCTGGTGAGCAAGATAATCAATACCCGGAGATGGATACAAGCGCTGCTGGTATGAAGTCGAAGCTTCAGCAAGAAATGGAAGCTTTGCGTGCAGCCGGTAAGCAACAAGACCTCAAGAGACAAATGTTTGATGACGATGGAAATGTTATTGCCTGTATCAACAATAATGGTGGTCAAGATCAACATAATCATAGCATGGATCTCTCCTCGGGTGGTATGATACACAAGAAGCACCAAGAAATGGAGGCTCGAAGCAACTCCACTCGAGCACTCAATGTCAAACAGAAGATCTACGACGAAGATGGCAATCTTGTCAAACAGTGGGGTGGTTTCAAGGAGCATGCCGAAGAGCGTAAACAACTTGCAAAGAGTATGACCATCGGTTCTTCTGCGGAAGGTACAAAGTTGAAACAGGCCCAAGAGATTGCCAACTTGCGTGCGAGTACAAGTACAAATGCTTACAAGTCCCTAATGTACGATGCCGATGGACATATTATCAAAGTGAATAATAATGACGGCGAACGAGACAATCAGTACCCTGATATGGACACTAGCGCTACTGGTATGAAGTTAAAGCTATTGCGAGAAATGAATTCAATGAGAAATGGTACAGCCATACAACAAACTACAGATTATAAACACACTGCTGTACCTCGTGAATTGACTCCTGATGAGATCTCCAAGTTAAGAGTAATGTTGAAGTCCAAGCTGAATGTAACAGATAGTAACGTGCAAGACGCTGATGATTTGTGTGATTATGCCATTGATATGATCGAGGAGAGTAAAACTGTTGGCAATATGGTGGATGAAGTGAGTATCTTACTATTGTGCTGTTTTGATAGTCATCCAATCAAACCAACCTCACACCTTTACCAACTTTTTGTCCTATAAAACAAATAGCTTTTATTTATGGAAATGGAAGTGTTCACATTGGAGGTAGGAGATAGCTTTGGTCAGTGCTTGTCAACATTCCTCCTTGGTTTAAGTGGGGATACTACACTTGCCAAGCGAAGCAGGGCCATGTTTGATGCTGACGGAAACATACGTGACGCCAATAATGCCCCCAAGTCTATGGATGTCAGTTCTGAGGGCATGATTCTCAAGAAGCAGAGAGAAATGGAAGCACTTTTAGCTCGTAGGGACTCTGTCAAGCCTCAGAATCTCAAACAAAAGATGTATGACGAAGATGGTAATCTAACCAAGCAGTGGAGTGAAAAGGGTGATGATGACGAAGTCGAAGTCAATGGTCGTCTAAATGTCTCGGCAATGGCGGCAGCCAATCGAGCTAGTCGAGAAGTTGATGATGTACTCACGACAAAGAAGTGCGGTGGTACAGCCAGAGATAGATTATCAATCTACAAGAAGCAGTGTGCACCTAGTGGTCTTCATATCGATGAACATGATGTAAAACGAATGGAAGGTCTTTCAACTACTGTAAAGAATGCTCCAATCTCTCAAAAGAAGGAGAAGAAAAGGGAAGACGAAGAAGAAGATATAGATGACGAAGATAAAGGACTATCAAAGGAACTAAGAGCACAGAAGAAGCAAGAGCTTTTAACCATCTCTTGTAATATGAGCCTAACTAGAGGAGAAAGAGCACGCAAAATTGATGCAGTAAAGCGCAAGTATGCAGTCAAGGCTGCACCTGTTCCTGCTGAACCTATTCAAGATCAAGATGGGTATATCTCTCCAATCCAAAGCTCCATGTCTAATGGCGTTGATGTGTCCATTCAAGGCACTTTGAGAGCCAAGGAAGCCGAGTTGGCAGCTCTACGTGCTTCAAGTACACAGAGGCATGGAGTTAAAGACAAGATATACGACGACAGTGGGAAATTAGCAGCTCAGTGGGATAAAGTCAAGACCCTTGATAAACTCAAGCAAGATGAAGATGTAAGTATTGCAACCATCAAGTCTGAGGCTGATACGATCAAAGAGCAACGGAGTAAAGAACTTCAAGAAGTTATGAGAACTAAAGGTCTTAGTAGAGGAGAACGTGCCGAACGTATCGAAGCAGTGAAACGCAAGTATGACTCTCCATCAGGAACTAAAGTTAATGCTATTGGGAATCTTAGCGCCGTTGATGCTGCAGCCAAGCATCATAATGAGTTGGGTGCCCTTCGTTCTAGGTTGCACGAAGTGACACAAGGAAGTAAGCAGGAGAACTATAACTCGAAAGGTGTTCTTCATCAACAGTGGAGTAAAGTTCAATTAGAAGACATACGCGACATTGATGCACACATTGACGCCAAGCGAAAGGAGTATTTTCAGCATCTCGATGACGAGGAAAGTCTTAGGGAGAGAATTGCCACTAGAGATAAGCTCTTGGCAGCTCAACGCAAAGAGAAGGAAGAGAACTCCAAGCTCAAACACAAGAGTAGTTTATCAACATGTGCATCGAATGAAATCGAGATGCTCAGGTCAAATGCCACGGATGCGAAGAAAGGTTTATATGATGAGAATGGTGCGCTAGTCAAACAATGGAAAAACAAGAATGCAGATGACGACGCAGTAGAAGATACCAAGGAACATGCGGCTATGGAAACGCAGAAGAAGGAAGAGCTCCTATCCATCATGCATGATAAAAATCTGACTAGGGGTGAACGGACCAATAGAATCGATGCAGTGAAACGCAAGTATTCGACTGCTTCAACAACAGCGTCAAGAGTAGATGATGAGGAGATCACTGTTGTCACAACATCAGTCAAGATGCCCGAGTCTGTGGAAGTATCCGGGACAACTAATGCTCTTGATGCCCAGCGTAGACAAGAATTTGAGTCCATCATGAGAGACCGTAGTCTTAATCGAGATCAACGCAAGACAGCTTTAGAAATGATGAAGAAGAAGTACTCAACTGGGAAACAGCAAGCTACTCCTTCCGAAGAGGAAGATACCAAGCAAGGACCCTCGATACTTGATGCAGCAAGGAAAGCAAGAGTTGAGGGAGCAAAACCCACTCAAGTTAAGCCACTTAATGCCAAAATGAAGCCAATCGTTCTTCAAGACAAGCCCCAAGAAGACAAGCCTCAAGAAAGCTCTCCATTCAAAGCTTTCATGGCAAAGAGTGTAGATGAGCAGCGAAGAGAAGAACTTCAATTAGTCATGAAAGATCGATCTTTATCCAAAGAAGAAAGGTCAAGGCGAATGGAGGAGATCAAGGTTCGGTATGAGGCTTCACAAGCGGCATCGCCTGGTGTTTCTCCAGAGCGAGTCGATAAGAAACTGTTGACTAAACGCTCGTCTGGCAACTCCATCGGAAAGAACCAGACCCTTGATGAGCAGCGTAGAATTGAGTTGAGAGTTATCATGAAAAACCGTAACATTGATATTGAAACAAAGAATTCTCTATTAGAAGAAGTGAAGGTGAAGTATGATTCATTGGCTGTTAGAAATGAAGACTCCCCAAGTAAATCAAGTGACACGGCCAAGGTAAAGAAGACAGAGACCAAAGAAGGTCTGCAAAAGAAACCTCCCTCTCCAAAGAAGCCTACTCCTCCTTCTCCACCTAAAAAGGCCAGTGCTTTTAGTGCTCATTCATTTATGAAAGATCTGGAAGATGTAAAGAAGAAGGCGTCAAATGGTAGCTCTGTGAAGGATATGAAAGCAGCATTTGGCAACGGTGGAGTTGCTCCGCCAATTCACTATGACCCAGTTGCTTTTGCTGTGAAACAAAATAAGAACCAGTCATGTGAGTAGTATGAGATGCTCATGGTTGCTGCTTTGTTGACTTAACACCACTATTTCTCATCCTCTTCATTTGTTTTTCTTCCCAATCAATAGCTTTTAAAGCACGAGAGGCGGCAAAGCGTGAGGCAACTGAAGCTGCAAAGCAGTATAATTACAACTATGGTGATGGTGGTATAGTCGAAGAGACACAAGCCGAGTTCAAGACGATGGGAAATAACATCAAGGCTGCCAAAGAGGAGGCAGTTGACACGGCTAAGAAGTACAATTATCAGTACACCGGAGTTTAAAAAGTGTACTGATGTGATAGTAAGAAGTTGTTTTGTGTGTAAAGCCCATAGAGACGGGAAGATAAGCTTAATTCTTCCCAGGGTAAAGAAACACAACTATAGATATATTGTTTGTTATTGGAGTGGAATATAGAATTGGAGTGGAATATAGAAGAATAGAAAATGAGTAATTGTCTAAAGAATGTTTGTTAGTTTGTAATTTAGTGTTTGTTAGAATGATAGCGTTAGCATTGGGCTTGGGCATTGTTGCAGTTGAGATCAGTAGATTTAACAGTTCGAGGGAAGTAATAAATGGATCTGATTTAATTTTACTTACTTACATACCTATCAACTTACCATCGGGATTTTCTAAGTGGGATTTTCATATAAGTTAACCCTCCTCCTAGAATACACAAACCTACTGTGCTTCACGAGCACGGATAGATCAATGAAATTACCTATAGCTAGTGTGCTTGCTAGTCCTAACCAGCAGGTAGCCGTGTATAAAGGATGAAAGGATATGGCAGCCTGAGCATTGCCTAAAAAAGTAGTTTACATGTTTAATTCTAAGAAAGATTCTACTGATAATACGCCCTCAAGCTCTCGATTAATGGCCATTATAAGCAACAGCAAGCTAACGGCTTAACTAACTTGAGCACCCTAACCCCCCTTCTTCCTCTTCCAACAGAGCCAGCTCCGCATATTTATCACGAACCTCATCCATCTTCAAACGACGTTCTTCTTTGTTCAAACTCTTATCACGCATGATAAGTTGCAACTCAGCACGACGCTGTTGATCCAACTGTGATGACTGCGGTGGAGAAGACGATGAGGCAGCAGTTGGTGCAACTTTTGAGCCATTCTTACTAGGACGTTGTAGGCGATCCAATAATGTTGATGACTTCTCGTCTTTAACAACGCTAATTGGCTCAGCAACACCCAACTTATTGTTGACACGGTCTGCCTCCAGCTGTTGCTCATAGTTCAATCGGTTTGAACGAGCTGCGGCACTAGCACCACCATTACCGAACAAACTTTCCATCTCACGCTTGGCTTTGTTAGCCGCAGCCGCGGCTGAAAAGTCCTTTTCAACATAGTTATCTGAATCGAGTAATTCTTGTTCAAGAGACCGAGCCCTATCTTGTGGGGGCGGTGAAGAAGATCTATTCACGGGAGGTGGGATCGGTCGATTTTCATACAAGGGCTTCCTTGGTGGCGGCTGCGATGCACGACGTTCAGCGTTGAATTGATCAATTAAGTAGTTACTACCGCCAGTCCTTTTAGGTGGCAGCGATGATCGTTGCTTCGGTTTAGTCGAAGATGAGCCCTGAGGACTCATACTCTCACTTTCATCCTTCTTCTTTTGCTTGTTACGTTCCCGTTGGAGCTGCTTGAAAGCTTTCATCCGCTCTTCATACTCCTCCATTGCCATTTGATCGATTAGATAGTTCCCTGTCTTCTTTGGCGGAGCTGGTACTGCAGGCGGAAGCTCTTCTTCCTCTTCATCTTCTTGATATTCATCTTGTGCAGGGATACCATTAATCTCAACAACATTGTTATTGGTATCACTAGCTGTAGATGAAATAGCACTATTAGAGCTATTACCCCGTTTGTACCCCTGTCCTGATGAGTGTAGACTTGCTGTCTCATCAGAATACTTGGCCTTCACTTCATCCATCTTGATAGCCTTCTCTTGTTTCGACAATGTCTTGTCTTTCATAATTGCCATCATTTCCTCACGTCGTAATTCGCTATTAGTCTTCTTAGTTGGCAGGCTGCCGGTACCATTTGTCGAGACAGTTCTCTCGATATCACCTTCAGGTTCGGGGGATACCACTCCTGATGAACGAGGGGATCCACTTGGCGACGGAGATGATACAGGGATAATCTCAACATCACCCGAGGCATACTTATCACGAACCTCGTCCATCTTCAAACGACGTTCTTCTTTGTTCAAACTCTTATCACGCATGATAAGTTGCAACTCAGCACGACGCTGTTGATCTAACAACTGCTGTTCATCTGGACGTCCTCCCCCAATCGAAGACCGTGAAGGAGAAGAGGGAGGAGGGACATACTCTTGTTGTTCCTCCTCAACATCTTTCATCTCATATTCATTAAAACTTGAATCCCTAGCACTCCATAATGCACTCTTTTTCTTGTTGTCGACTTTGTCAGCAATTAAACTTTGCTGATATCGATCTTTTAAGCTAGATGCCTTGGGAGCCCCACCAGATCCTTGTGATTTACGGAATAGTAATTCCATTTCACGCTTGGCTTTATTGGCAGCCGCGGCAGCTGAGAAGTCTTCTACGACGTAGTTGTCGGACTCGAGTAATTCTCTTTCAAGTGTACGTGATGTCGTGTCTTGGGGTGGTGCCGATGCACGCTTGTTAACTGGAGGTGGGAGGGGACGTGATTCATATAATGGCTTGCGTGTCGTTGTGGCTGGTAAGGATGTACGTCGTTCAACATTGATTGAATCAATTAGATAATTATTCCCCTCTGTCTTCTTTGGCAGTCGTACCGATGAAGAACGCTGGGGCGAATCTCTGCCGCCCGTCTTCTTTGATGACAATCGTACAGATGAAGAACGTTGAGGTGAATCTCTTGCCCCTCCTCCCTGTCCACTTTGGGGATTACTACCACTCCTCCTCTGTCGTTCAATTTCTTTAAGTCTTTCTTTATATTCATCCATTGCCATTTGATCGATTAGATAATTCCCAGTCTTTTTGGGTGGTTCCAACTTGAATCGTGATGCTGTATCTTCCTCCTCATTTTCCTCCGTGGGGGATGGCTCATCATTTATTACCGCTGCTGCCGCAGATCTCTCAGCCTCTTCTCGTGCACGACGAGCAGCTTGTGGTGTTTGTCTAGACGGGGGAGACTGTCTAGATTGCTCGGGTGGCCGTTGAGAAGATACTGACACTTCCTCCTTATTCTTCTTTGTATTTAATAAATAATTATTATCACGCCAATTACCCTTCTTAACTTTCTTAGTTAATTCAGTCATATAAGTACACAACTCCATCTTGATCTTTTCTAATACTTCTACATCACAAATTGACATTTCCATAAATTCCAACTCTTCACATACATGTTGAATTGTGTTTCCATCTTCGATCATATCTAATGCATAATTTAATAAATCGTCTGCATCAGCTTCGGCTTGAAATGCACATGGACTATTATGTAGACGGAGATGTGATTTGAGTGTTGCTTTTAATTCATCTGTTTCCTCGGATGTTAGGGGACGGGGTGCTGATATATCATCCATTGTTATGAGTATATAATTTGTTTATACTGTTTTTGATATATAATTTGATTTTTGATACTGTTTTTATATCCTGTTTGTTTAGTTGGAAGGATACTTATTTAGATACCCTGTTAGTTGATACTTATATATACACTATTCTCTCTTCCTATCAATCAACTCTTAATATCTTTGATATTGGTGCGATTGGGGATGTTGATAATTTGTTCTAAAAATTAATACTGACAATTAGTCCAAGATGAGATATAATCATCAATAATAAATAGAAATGGTAATAGGGGGCCGATTGTCTAGACAATAAAGGTTCTTATCGTTCAATACAATGGCGTCGATTAGGGCCGGTAGAGCAAAGATATATCATAAGCCTCAGTGCAAGCAAGGCAGTTGATTCCTCAATTTATTGCCTACAATACTCTTCATCTTCGCCGAGTCATTGTGGTACTCAGGTCGTAAGTGTGGAGGTACTAGAGAGGGGCTCACCAGAGATATGATGCAGGAGATAGTGGTCGTAAGTCGTATGCATATAAAGGTGACTAACTATTCTACTCTTGAGTATCTACTTAGATTATGCATACATTCATACGATCATTACACATAAGTACAACTCTACTCTTTCTACTCTAGTCTAGAATCGACCGGCGTATTCAGATCTAGCCTTTGACTTCTTATCACGTTGTACACCGTACATTTGATGATACATAACTCCAAAGGCGGTAGGATCGACATTAGCTGCAACTCGAGTTCTCGCTTTCGAATAAGCCGCGTCTCTACCCTTGTCTTTCACTGCAATCTCACTCCGCCTTCTACGACTTTTCATAATATCATCATCTACATTTTTATTAACCGCTGCAATCCTTTGACTGACTGGTATAACAGTTTCTTTCATCTCTTCAATCTCCTGCTTGGGCCTATCTGCATAACTTTGGGCTGACAAATCCATTTCAGCCAAGAACCTTTTACTTGTCGGCGGTGTGGCAAACTTTGCTTTAACTTCTTCGATTTTCAATCGACGTTCTTCCTTGGTCAAACTCTTGTCTCTCATTATACTTTGTAACTCAGCACGACGCTGTTCCTCTAACGACTCTTGTGTTTGAGGAGGAGCCATACTATTAGCAGTAGCTGGCATGATAGTCTTGGTGGTGACCGAGGAGGCTTGGAAATTCTTCGTCTTCTTATCCTCAAGAAGAGCTTGAGGTTCTGCCACACCAAGCTTATTGTGTGGCCTATCCTTGATGAGATTCTCTTGGTACCTTGCCTTGACAGAGCTTGCATTTGATGTTTGTAAATTTTGGATCTCTTTCCTATGCTTCTCGGCAGCAGCGGCAGCAGAGAGTTGACCTGGTAATATGCTACTCCGACGACGACCATCTGTTTGACTTGCATACTGACTATTATCCCTTGCACTACTTTGGAAACTGGTAGATGTGCTAGCTTCAACTGAGAACTGTTGTTTAACCTCCTCCAACTTTACTCGACGTTCCTCTTTTGTCAAACTCTTATCACGCATTATAGATTGCAGGGCAGCTCGTCGTTGTTCATCAAAGGACATTGTATTCCTATCATTAACTTCGTCCTGAGTAGAAGAAACTGTTATGGATGGAGCTACAGATGGAGCTAGTGAAGAAACTGCACTACCCATACTATTACCTCGTAGATAAACATCACCTCCTCCAACACTATGGACATGGGCTCCTTCACTGACTTCAGATTCTCCCATTGTTTTCATTCCATCGTACTTAGCCTTGATAGCTTCCATTCTCATCACCATCTCCTTCTTACTCAATGTCTTATCCTTCATGATTGCTTTCATTTCTTTTCGTTTCATCTTGTCAGTATCAACTGCAACTTCTTCTTGTTCCTTATTATTATTGGTATCATCACTAGTAGTAACAGATGAAGAACCGGCTGTACTACTCGTACTTTGAGATTGTGGAGGTGTATAACTACTTGTATCGACCTCATCTTGATTACCATTACTCTTCCAGCTATACTCTCCACTACTAGTGGCACTATTCCTCAAATTATTCGTAGTATCATTACTTTGTTGACTATTAGCGAGTACACTTTGAATGCTAACTGTACCATTGATGGATTCCCCGCCACCATCTGCGTCACTGGTCTTTGGAACATCTGATTCTTTAGTACCCCCTCCTCTAGCTTTCGAGGCAGAATACATTGCCTTAACCTCCTCCATCTTTATTACCATTTCCTTCTTACTTAATGTCTTATCTCTCATTATTGATTTCATTATAGATTTCATTTCATCATATCTCATACCACCTGATACTGATGTAGATGTGTCATTACTCTTGTTACTAGTTGCAGTGGATGATGTTGTTACTCTACTGCTCGTACTATTATCCAACTTATTAACCCGATTGATATGTTTGTTTAAAGCACTATTGCTACCATGACTACTACTTCCATTACTACTACCTTTTGAATACTTGGAATTGGCGGTAGCAACACTTCCACCACTACTACTCTTTGTTTTATATGTACTACCGATAACAAAGTCGGGCTCATCATACCCCAGTTTATTATGTGGGCGATCATTCACTAGATTTTGTACATATCGTTGTTTAATACTCTTGCCCTGCGATTTGGTAGTTAGACCATTAATATCCTTTTTGAAGGAGTTGGATTGTATTCGGGTAGCTGATTGAGATGATAATTGACCTGGCAACTTGATGGCATAATCTGTCTTTTTAACTATGATTATCTTTTCTTCTGACGATTCACTGTTATCATCGGAGTCACTTGCATATTTTTCTTCTTCTTCTTCTTCTTCTTCTTCTTCTGAGCTTACACTGCGAGTGGTACTTGATGAGAGAGTTTGTTTCTTGGTATGATTCTTCTTTAACATATCTTTTGCTAGACTACTTGCAGTTGATTCCTCTTTTTCAGATGCAGGCTTATTATTCTTATCTTCATTCATTTCGTCAGTTATTTCTTGTAGATACATTGATAGGAACATTCCGATCTTTTTAGCTGTCGATGCATTGCAAATGTCATACTCCATGAACTCAAGCTTGCAATGGAATAATGCATATTATAAAAGTATGTATATGAGATATATGTTCTCATCACAATTTAAATGCATATAATATGCACATAACATGTGCACAATCATACAATACAACTATATATTGAGAACCATAGATAGCACACCTTGCACTATCTTGTGCACATATCAATCATGCAACTACTTACCTCCTCAATAATACTACCAACAGTCTTACCATCCTCCACCATATCAAATGCGAAGTCAATAATATCATCAGTGTCTTGTTTATCATCATCTGTACTATTATTTGTGATTTGCAATTGTTCTTTGAACATGTATCGTAGTTGATATTTATCGGTTGATGTTAGTGGACGGGGTGTTGTTATTTGTAGATTAGCCATCTTTGTATTGATATGTACTATGGACGAAGCACTCGATAGGAATACATCTATAGGTTGTGTTTATGAGTATTGTAGCAAGTGATCTTCATAGTTCAATTCTATCTTACATCTCTTTATTACTGCCCCTCCAACCGCCAAAAGTTTATTCACGAAGTTACAAGATAGAGGGGGGGAGTAGAATATTCAATGTTACTACTAATGTAAAGATAATGTTTGATAGCATGTCTCTGCCTTTTATCTTCCAAGTGTACTTTCTCATAGCAATCAGTATCACTCAATATCCGTCAACTCCTTTTGATTTAACTCTCGACTCCTCTTGCTATCTCCGATGAATCGATCTTCCTTCCATCAAAGTCGTTATAGAGGGTTCGTATATACTTGATAACCATGTCCTAAATGAAAGATTGACTCATTTCACTTTGCTTTTGTAATCACCGTCGTCATCTAACAATATAGTTTGGTAAATGATTCGCTGATACCTCCATTGTAATTGCCAAAAGTAGATTGTCCCAATTCTTTATGGATGTCGCCTCTACGACTGCTGATATACATCCATATGAAAACATGATCAACCATCCTCCTTCCAAACGAATACCACACATGTTTGAGTAGAATCATATACCAAGCATTGTTCCGATAATACAACCAACAGTTCCTTCTATAGATTTGTCTCCACCAAGTGGTACCTTGTATTTGTGTTTACCGTACTCTAAACCAACAATGGCTGCTAACCAATCTCCTACTAAAGACGCCATTACTATTATTCCGGTATTTGTCATGTACTTCGTTGAGCCGACATAACACATTATTAATGTCATTTGAAGAGGTCCATAAAGTAATTCAGATGGTGATGAAGTTCGAGACATTGATCTTACATCTTCGTCCTCAGGATCTTTTAGTATAGCTCCCTTATACAATAATCTCAAAGTCATGACCCCAGACACAATAATATTTAATCTCCATCCCCAGTGATTTGAATCGAATAATGGCCAGAATATCGCAAATGAACAAGCCGCCAGATGGACAAACTTTCTCGAGAGCTCTATTATCTTATACTTGACTCTGATAAAGTGTGCTAATTCCATTACTGTATAGTATAGTAAGTATAGCCGAAAATATATTATTGTACATTGGTGATAGGCTAATATTGAATGATGAGAGGAGAGATGCTAATCCTCCAATGCTTTTCATCCCCGTTGCTTCCTCCATCATAAAGTGTTATCAACTATAACGATATAACCAATGGCTTAGTCCACAACTTCGACTACTTACCACTGCAATGCTTTATTCCTCAATCGATAATAGAGAGGAGGAAAACAATAGCATCATATCGTAGCATTGAGTTGTTGCAAAAGAAGTAAGAAGTTTGACAAATTGCATTGAAAAAAGATACCGTATCCTTTTGGTTCAGCAATTCAAGAGGTTGATATGGTATGTGATGAGTTAAGCCTTGGTAATATGCCATCATCATTGCAAGCAATAGGGATATTATCCCCCTCAACACTATCAGGAACACCGGCATGGTCGGCTACATTCTCAATTGATGGAAAGTATCTAGCTGTCTGTTTTGGTAATCCAAATACACATATCAAAATTTATGAAGTAACTTTGTTGCAGAATGATACTTTTACCACAGATAGCAAGGATAAACATGATATTGATATTAATAAACAATGGAAATTAATATCAACTATACGAGAGGAACATACACGTACTATACGCTCGGTATCATTCGCTCCCACATCATCAACACTCAGTGTACCGATATTAGCATCGGCTTCATTTGATGGCAAAGTCTTAATTTGGGAATGCTATCCCGATGCTACTACATCTACAAACACATCTAATGATGATACAATTGATGAAAATACCATTGAGAATAATCTATTTGAACCAATAGCACAATTGGAAGGTCATGAATCAGAAGTAAAATGCTTGGCTTGGAATACTACCGGTAGCTTATTGGCAAGCTGTGGTCGTGATAAGACCGTATGGATATGGGAATGTTACTTACCCGGTACTATTGGTGGTAATGAAACAACCAATAGCAATATGATGGACAATAATAATGAAGAGGATGGTGGTGAATTTGAATGCTTAGCAGTATTACAAGGACATGATGGTGATGTGAAATCAATAGTCTTTGGTCCGTCACATTCTCAATGGGGTGAGGGTGACGAGGTGTTATATAGTGCTAGTTATGATAATACAATCAAAATTTGGGCAGAAGAGTCGGGTGATTGGTATTGTGCCGCTACACTAACTGATGTACATTCATCAACTATTTGGTCGTTAGGGTTAACACCCTCTGGATTAAGATTGTTTAGTGGTAGTGATGATGGAAGTATAGCCATATGGAAAATGTATACTGCTACTGAACGTAAGAAGTTATTTCCAAAGTTGACTGGTAAGGCTGTCTGTTCTACTGATGGATTATGGAATTGTGTTGGTAAGTTACCCGATGCACATTCAAGATATGCTATAATGTCAATTGATTGTGCCCCATCGAGAGTTGGCCATGGACGAGTTGCTTCAGGTGGCGGTGATAATTGTATAAACATTTATCGAGAGGAGACATTTACAGCAATAATAGAACAAGATGCCCCATCTTCGGATACACCAAAGTTTATAATTGAGGCAGTAGCAGATGATGCACATGATGGTGATGTGAATTGTGTGAAATGGCATCCACGAGATGGATCATGCTTGGTATCTTGTGGTGATGATGGTGCAGTCAAGCTTTGGAAGTATCAAAGAGAATAAAGTTGTATTCCTAACTTAAGCGATTTAGCTTTACGCTGCTATTCTTTCCTTGCTTTTCAGCAGCCTCTCTAGCGACTTGTTTTGACCCAATCAAAACTAGAGGGACGCCATTTCCAGGTCTACTGCTAGCTCCGACAAACAATACATTGTTGTGACTTTTGCATTCAGCTCCAGGCCTTGTGAGGCTCAATTGGCCAAGACCATGAGATAATCCAAAAGGTACGCCTGCTCCAACATTGTAGTAATCGGCATAGGTCGTAGGTGTATCTATACTTTCATTTAATATCAAATCATTTAGATTCTCAAGCCCTTCTAGTACTGACAGCCTGTCTAGAACCGCTTCTCTTGCATTGTTAATTACATCTGTATTGAATTGCTGTTTGTATGCCTCCATTGCCTCTTTTCTTGGCAGTGATGCAAGCTCTTTCTGTCTAACCAATCCTTGACAGGGTAATAGAACCATTATCGCATCACATCCCGAAGGACAAGCAGTATTATCAGTCATTCCTGCTCTATGAACATAAAAGTTGAATGGAGTGCCTTTCATTGAAGTAGATGTGATACTAGGACTGCTTTTTATATCGTCATCTCGTAGTACCGCCCAGCTATCTTCAGCATCACTTGTAGTATTTGCGCTCATGAAGACATTGTGTGTATTCAATGCATCTAGACTCTTTGAGACTGACCAATGAAAAGCAATCACGCCACTACTGAAATCAAACTTATCATTCCAATCATACGTCTCTTGTTCTTCGTTTGGATTGTCAGGTCTTGCGATAGTTTCAGTAGCATATGGTACATCTGCATTGCATATTATCAAATCGGCATCAATAAACTTCTTCTCTATAATACTTTCTCCATCTTTTGTAATATAATGAACTCCTTCATCGGTAATACTTGTAACAGATGAATCGAATTGAAACTTTACATTGTTGTCTGTGCATAGCTTATATATTGATTCAGCAACTTGGCGGAACCCCCCGACTGGAGCAAACACACCAGCTCTTTTGTTAGTCGGATGGAGTTCTATTGCAGCCAGCAAACCAAACACTGCAGGAGCTGTCTTTCTCAACACACCGTCTCCTATCTGTCCTTTATTGATGTAGGGAGATAGTCCAACATATAGATCTTGAAAGGATGCCAAAGCAATTAATTTTGGAGACTCAAAGAGTGATGATAACATTGTTGAATGTGGTTGCAAAGGCCACCGTTTTGCTCCGTCTCTTAAAGTCTCTTTTAAGAATGCAGGGAAGGAAGGTAAATCTAATCTCTCTTCTATAAAGTTGGGTAACCCACAGTCCAGATATGCTGCACACGTGTCCAAGTAATCCATCCATTTATCAAATCCATTCGGTTCCAATTTATTGAATTTCTGTATAGATTCCTGTTCCAATATTTGAATATCTTTTATCTCATCAAGAGATAGTCCATGTGCACACTTTGATCTAGGAAATCCAATTGATATTGTATCTCCATCTTCAAACACAACTTGATATGCTGGTATGCACTGTTTCATATCTAATCCATAAGATGTGGCTGACTTTCCGTTTTTATTGCAATCTTTGAATAGTTGCTCGTATTCATCCTTCAGAAGAAGCAAGCTAGGGCCACGTTCATGGCGAAACACCCCAACTCCTTCAACATTAACATCAAAGCTACCACATCTTCCACCCAGTTTATCGCGTTCATTCTTCTCTAATACAATTACTTCTGTATTTGGCATTTGGCTGCTTATACGAGCTGCTGTTGCCAGGCCGCCTACGCCAGCACCGATGATAACAACTCGCTGATGATCACTCTTCGATGCAGTATTGGTTGAAAAAGCAGTACATAATAAGTAAGGAAGTACAATACTTGCAACAACTAGTAGCTTTAGCAGCAGTGAATACGACATGCAGGTATGGTGAACTACACACGAGGTGATGTTATCATAAGTTTTGCTCAAATACTAGACCACCCCGTCATCAGCCGTCATCTCTTATCGAATCAGCGGCTTAAAAAGGATATACTGACAATACTGGCGGTATAATTTAACACCACAATTAAGAATGCTCGATCGATCAACAAAAATTGACTTGTACAATAGATAATTAATTTTTTTATGCGACTGTCATGGGCACCACCAATTGAGTAAAAAAACCTGATCTAGTGTGTATATGAATATTGGCAATATCATATCAAATGAAAAAATACAATGTTGAGACAACCTTTTGTAATCAAGGTTGAGGTGTTGCTAGAGTTATAACCGGCGTTAAGCATTAATAATGGTGAATTACTATTATGAGAGTAGAGTATTAGATTAGATTAATTCATATCATCAACTGTGTGATGTGTGGCGCACAACAGAGAGGAAAATCGAGCTGTGGCACTGAAAGAACGCCTCACATGAGCTATATACAGACGCAAATAACGACGGTACTACTGGTATTACTATCATCATTAATACCGCCGTTAGTACTATCCTTCACACCTTCCTCAAACCTTAATCGGCAACAACAGACAAAATTAAAAATGTCGACTGAGATTGCAACAGCACCTCAAAAGGTTGATGGTATATCCTCTCCTTTACTATTGGATAATTATGATACATTTTTATTAGATATGTGGGGAGGTAAGTTGCAATTCTAGGTATTGTATTGTATCATTATTATCACTCGTCTACATCATATGCTCATGAACACACCATTATGTACGTACACAATGGCATATATACCATAACAAACAGTAATGCACAATGGCAGTGAACCATATGAGGGTGTATTACAAACTATTCAGGAATTGAAAAAGGCCGGGAAGAAGTTAATCATACTAAGCAATAGTAGTAAACGAAGAGAGAAGAGTGAAGCAATGTTGATCAAACTAGGCTTCAACCCATCAGACTTTGATAATATCATTACATCAGGGGATGTAGCACACTGCTTACTTCAGAATAGTGCTGTTGAAGTTGCTAATTCATTAGGATGTACGAATTGGGATGTACTAAGTAATTTAATTCAACAGAAGAAACAAAATGTATATGTATTTGGTAGTGGTGATGATGATGAAGGATATTGCTCCTCAGCGGGCTGGACATTAAGTTCTATTGATGATGCAGATTTGATTATTGCTCGTGGTACATTTACTATTAATGATGGTACAACAGTTGTATCAAAGACTGGGGATTTTGAGACTGATAAAGCTGGTTACTGGAGAGTAATGGAGGAAGATATGGCTAAAGCAGCAAAGCGTAAGGTGCCCATGCTCGTATGTAATCCTGATAAGGTAAGACCTGACGAGGGTTTGCCGCCAATGCCCGGAGCCATCGGGGATACGTACGAAAGGTTTGTCTGGTGTGAACATTGTAATGATGGAATGACCGAAGAGGATGCTCGTGGATATGTGAAGAGGATAGGTAAACCTTTCCAAGATGTCTATGATATTGCATTGAGTGGCGGTGATAAAAGCCGAGCTATAATGGTTGGAGACGCGTTAGAAACCGATGTTGTTGGTGGATGTTCAACAGGAATAGATGTACTTTGGGTTATTAATGATGGAATACATGGGGACGGTGTAAAAGAAAGCTCAGCTGATACTGTACTGAATGGGTTCAATTCAAACTCTTATGATACTTATGCCTATGGGAAGAATGTCAATCCTAGGTTTGTGACTGACCACTTTCGATGGTGATGATTGTTTGCAAGTCATGACGCCTAAGCTAAGTTCAATTACCGTGTAAGAGGTGAGTATCGTCGCCATCTTTTGTGCCACTAACATCATAATGGACGCCATCGATATCAACTCTAAGATGTTGGAGGTGGCCTTTATGATGAGCATCTGCTATTAGCGTTGCAACGCCACTCTTCTTACTTCCCTCTACAGCAAATTTGTCCGTAATCCTAAGTGTACTCTTTCCATTGATTGTTTGTTTGGACGAAACTGAGCTTGTTACTGGTTTGAATAGTACAGGTTTTCCTAATGCTAATAGCAAATCCTTATCCTTTTTGATTAGTCTCTGAGCATCTTTGAGTAGTGGTCTAGCCTTCTTTTGTTCTTTGGTTAGTGATTTAGTGATTGACTTCTCAATAGTACTGAAAAGCCAAGGTGAACTGATTTCCCTCTTTGCTAATTCCTGCCTTGGTGGACTTAGAATTACCTCTGTATCTACTTTCTCATCCTTCTTCTTAGTAAAGGGGAACGGATGAAACCAATCACTCACTGTATTAGCAATCTTCCCAAGTAAGTTCGTCTTTGGCTTTGGATTGTTGCCACTATCAAAGGCTGGAGATGAGAGCTCGAGTTGTGTCAACTTTTGAGCCATAGCATTGCGATGCTCAACCCTCTGCTGCACGATGAAGCTTCCGCTACTGCTCAATAGTAATAGCAGTGCTACTGATACATGAATAAGTACTCTCTTCTTTCCTCGAATCATTGTTGTATATTGTTTTATGCTGTCTCTTTGATATGTGAAGTTAGCCAGATATATCGAGTTGATTGCTAGAGTTCGCTTTTTGGGTTCGGGTTTTCTGTCTATAAGACATGTCTAAGCATGAGGTTATCTTCTTCTTCGCACTTCTCTATATTATGTTGTCGTATTCTAATGAAGTAGTATTGTAATGCATTATATAAGTTAGCTTATGAAGATCTATCACATCTAGGTGCAGTACATCGCCTTTATAAGCAAAAGCATACACATGTATATGTATACGCTCCTCATACTTCACAATAATCCCAAGCATATTGATCATTCTTATTCTTGTACTCTCCATACTCATCTGGCTTTAGTAAGTCGTCTGGCTTGAGCAAATGGTCATACAACGTTGGCCCAGATCCCAAATAGTAGTAGAAGTCAGATCGACTCTTAGACATAATAGTAGATAGGAAGGTATCTTCGTGATGTATGCATTTGATCATCTTATTGTCAAAGAGAGTAAAGAGTACTCGAGTGGTGATGTCTTCCAAGTCGTTTACCAAACGTAGCTTCACATCAACACATGACAATCCAATTCTCTTGATATGAACAATCGTTGCCTTGGTACCGCGAGCTAATTTTCTCGCATGCATTTGCTTAGTACTGTCTCTTGTTTCTCTGGTACCCTCCTTGGTTACTAGAGCGAAATCTGGATGATATAGGTTGTTAAATAAGTCTTCTATATCCTCGGAGAACTGTTTCTTAGTACCATCAAACACTGACACGTATTGCTCTAAAGCTGATTTGTAAGACATGATTCTTTTGTTTGTTATATTCTTCTTCTGATGATTGGTTTGTTTTTGTCGCTGCTGCTTTTTTATGAGATGAATTGTGGCAATAGTAACAGAAAGCATGTCATTTGTTCTATCGTATGAGGTGTTTGATCACATCTTAGCACATCATCTTGGCAATACTGGAAAGATTGCATAGGCTGGTCCGATTGTTCTTGTTCACTAATTAATTTTCGTCTAGCAGGATACCGTTAGGTATCCTACTTGCTAACTCAAAGAGTTGGCGGGTGCAACTAATCCAATACTGATTCCACTTCTCTATTGAGCATACCAACTAACTCGACTGTTTGATTGTAGACAACAAAGCCACCAGGCATATCACCAGATGGCCTCACTTTCTGTTGTTCACGATCAAGTTTAGTTGTCTTCTCCTCTTCTTTTTCATCATCTTTTTGTTGGCAACATGATATGGCATGCTTGGTCAAATAATCTTGAAGATAGTTTCCATAAGAGAATCCTTCGATGTAAAGAAAGAGCACTAATATCACTCGAACTCCCTTTGTGACTGGAAAACCTGCATGTCTAAGCGGACCGGCAAATCCAACAGCATGTCCAACATCGGCATCTATGACCTTGCCACTTTTGTTTTCTCCAAGTGCCTCAAACCAGGTTCCTCCACCCTCAAATATATCATCACCGGAATTAAGTGCTACCGTGAAGCTAACCGCAGATGTATCCGAGTGCTCAGGCAGAGAGAAGGAACCATCTTCATCTGCATCATATCTGACAATAAACGCATCATGTACTCTCATTCGATTGCCCATATCACCAGGCGTTGTTCCATCGGCTAATGTAGGATACGCTGCAGCCACTAATGGATATAATCGCGTCTTCAATAAGTCTCTCAACCACGGTCTCAATGCGGGGATATCTTCTACAGCTACATCTGTTGTCTTTACTGAACTATGTCGAACAGTTCCCCACCTGCCATCTCTAAAGTCTTTGTGAAACGCCTCAACTTCATTCAGTACTTGTTTGCATTCATCCGGCGTTAATACAGGTTGCCGAGTTCGAAATACCAATTCATCCTTTTGCTTTTCTGGACAGAATAATGCTAGAGCGGGGGTTTGTTGTCTGTTTGCTTCTGCCAGAACAAATGCCTCCAAGTCTTCTTCACGATTATAAACACCATCACCGTGAGCTCCCTCTCCCAATAATAATGGATTGGTAACTTCATCTCCATTTATTTCATCCCAACATGCTCGTTTCCGATATTGACGATTTAATGTCTCACAATCTGGTACAGCCTCATGACCCTCCATCCATAACTTATATGCACCAGTATGATCGTCGGCGTGTATTCTTATCCACCCTCCTAAATGATATGCATCAGATATATCCTCTTTTGAACAACAATCTTTATTATTTCGTAACTTTTGCAATATCGCATTACACCATGCAAATGCTCGTTCTTTTCTATTATCCTTGAAGTATAGTTTTGTTAGTGCTAATGCAACACCAACATCTAACTGTTCTCCTGATGGATATATATCAGAATCTTCATGTTCTATAAAAACTTCTTGACATACACCTAGGCATAATCTCAATGCATCAACTGCATCTCTTCTTCTACCCAAACCTTCTAAAGCAGCGGCATAACACAATACTATCCGTCGTCGTTCTTCTAATTCAGTATCATTTAACATATCTCCTCCTTCCATACCGTGCATTGCCTGCCATTGTTTTAGAAGCATTTCACATACCACAATTTCTTCTGCATGTCTACGACGATTTAAGATTGCTTCTCTAGCCTTTGGACAGGTGATATGTGCTAATGATTGCTCTTCCCGTTGTGCTAGTAAATCATCACCATCAAATATTTCTTTGGAGATGTTATCATGTGGGGTGTTATTGTTATCATCATTTGCCTTCTCTGAGAGTATCATATTGTCAACTTAGACGACTTGTGCAAAATAACGAACTGATACTATCTTTGTGCAATCTTAGAGCACTCTGGACTTATAAATATGAGCAAGCTGTCTTTCTACAACCAAATGACGAAATAAAAAAGAGGATAGGAGAGAGATGAGAGAGGGAGCGGGGAGAGGGATTAGATGGCGAAACAACGCTATCAGTTAGCGTATCAGAAGAGAACTACCACGTTGTGTCCACTGAATATTAAAAGAAGATATATGGATACAATAGGATACCAAGACCCCGTGAACAAAATCCTTAATAAAGTGAAAATGGCGGCCATCTGCCGGCAAATTTAGGCAGCATGAGCCTGATTGGAATTCTTGATACTCCAACCATTATGTATGTAGCTCGTGAACACAATAGCCATCATAAATGGATTAGACGGCACGGTATATATTAATTATAATTGGAGACGATATATTAAATTATTGAATCGATATCAAACTGTTAAAAAAGTTCCAACGCAAAAAGTCATTGCAACAATGATAAATAACAATAACTCTTCTCACAGTAAGAAGATGAGAAGGCGTGGTAATAGTACAGCCAATGCAACCTCCCCATTGGCAATGGGTAAAGCACTAGTACTGACAATAACTGTTGGTTCTGCCGCTGCCTTCAGTGGTGGTAGCAGTAATTCTGCAATCCAAACGCAGAGAATTTCAACATCAAGGAGAATTCATCATAATTCACCAAATTACAATAGACATTTCTTACACAATCCCAACCACTCTAATAATGAGTTCCATTCAATTGGGGCATTGCATTATCGTGATGGTGATGAGGATCAATCCTCGTCAATGAGGGTTGCAAATCGATCAGCAGTCGATGAGGCAACCGGCAGTAATACAGCCACGACAATTTCAACAGAGACCCCTAATCACTCTAGTAGTTCACGGGGCGTATCTAAAGTTAATCTCTTCATGCCAATAGTGGGATTAATGCCATCCATGCCCCATGCTCCATCTCACTCCGTTGAGGAAGATAAAGAGCAACTGGCAATGGATCAATACTTAGAATATCTTGATAGACGATATAGTCGTCTGAAACCTACATCCTCTCATACTAAAAGGCCCAAGGGAGGTGTAATTATGGATATACCACCCATACGGAAGATATTCTTTTCAACATTATCTTTGCATAAATTACCGGTATTGACCGCCGCGGCATTTGGTAGTCCTCACGCTAGTACTTCCGAGGAGGAGGAAAAGAAGAAGGCTAAAGAGTCAAGGGAAGTCCGACGTGAGGCATTACGTCGGAATGGTCATGAATCAGAAGATGCATTAAAGTCATTGGGATTGAGTAGCTTAGCATCGGCACGGTTACAACAACGTTTACATGTTCCTCGTGATTTACGAGATGAATACATGTCGCTTACGTCTGGTACTACCAATGCCGTCAACTTTATCAATCATATTGTTCATTTGAATGATGTGCCCGTCATTTTATCCCCCAAGAAAACGGCAGCCGATAAAGCCGTGACTGCGGATATGGAGGGTGGAAGGACATCATCCTACACTTCCCTCTCCTTTACGGCTCAATTCAAATTGCTATTCAGTACCTTACGAAATGTAACGCTGGCATTTGTCAATACTATGCAGATCCTTACGGCATTTGCCTCGCGTATGGTATCCGAGGTATTGGACAAGGGAGGGTTTCGACGTAGCGTCCGTTTGATGAGTATTGTTCCCATAATGCTTGTATTCATGTTCAAGCCTTTGTTTAGGGGCGCAATGAAGCAAGGAACGAAGGTATGAGTGAGAGAGATGACACCTGCATCTCTTCCATTTCACACTTGAGAAATATAGAAAGTATATCCATGGCGCATTGAGAATACAGTTCTCTGTCTGCCGCCGAAAGATATTCTATATCATTTATGAAGATAAAACATAGATAAAGAAAATAAACATAGACAAAAAAAGAAACAAAAACCTCTGATATACTAGATATAAATATAATATGTACTAGAATAGTGGACACTAATAGTATCAAGCAGCTCTTTAAGGAGATAAGGAGTGTATCAGGTCCAAGAGGTCAGGGCGCTGGGGAGAAACTCTCATAAAAAGATACTAGAAAGTGTGTTTGGTATCCTTGACATAATTTTATCTCATACGCCGGCCATCATACCTATGGCCGATGATATCAAAGGCGGCTCTTGCATTGCAAGATGTGTCCAGGCCTTTCATGCAATATATGACCGTTCTATTTGATGTGATTTGTCAAGATAGTCACCGCAGAGGATTATGATAATGCATCACAAAATAATCTGCATCACAAATCGTCTCATAAAATTAAAAACACAACAACAACATAATCAACAACAATAAATAATATATCTACAAGCAACTTGCAATACAAGCAACTTCCTACAACCGCCTACAATACAGAATAACAAATATATCATCATGTCGTCAACTACTAAGCAACAAACAACTACCAAGCAACACACATATACTTATAAGCCAGCTTTTAAAGCATATCTCTCCGCATTTGATGGCAATAGCAAGAAGTTTTCCGAAGTCGAGCACCTGTTTGATAAAGTATATCATCGTAACTTTACCTTTTCGACCGAAGACGGGAAGATCCATACACGAAAGGAAGCAAAGGCAAGTGTAGCTCGTAAGCTTGCTCTTGGTACAAAAGTAGAAATCATTCATTGGAAGAGAATTGGTATGTCATGTACGGACATTAAATATCGATTGGTGAACAAAGAAGAAGATTCTATAACTCGAGTATTATTCAATACAGTCAGTAAGAAGATTATCCGGGCCTACATTCACGATGATACTTTCTCATCTACATTAAAGGCAAAGACCAAGTCAGATTTTTATTATTACTGGGGTGCCTTACTTTCGACAGAACATCTCGGTCAGCAACCAGAGAATTGCGCAGTAGAGTATAAGAATAAGAACCTACACCGTTGGTCAAAGGTACAAGATGGAGATAGCAGTGCAAAGAAAGGATTGTATCATAATGGTTTGTACGTCTATCCTTTTGTGACGCCAAGCAATTTGGAACGTCAGAATTCCGACATGACAGAAATTGTTGTATAAGATCCGTCGAGGGGTTATCTCTCAGTATATATCTTATCATTTAATCCTTAATATTCAATTTGTAATCAACAATGTAGTAATTTTACTGTGCTGCAAATGTTTTATAAGCATCTTTAACCATTGTCATCTGAACTTGAACAAACTCTCTTTCCTTCTTTGCAAACTTTGAATTAGACCCTGTGCTCTTTCTGTTATACTGATAACCTCATCAGTTTGTTGTTGTGTATTGTTTATCGTTTCTCTTTGGCTATCTAACTCTTGTGTTATACCCATTGCTACTTGTTCGGTCTCTGGAAGATGCGCGTTTTATAGTTTAGAAGACGAAAGAGAGATGATAGTAACCTATATTAGTACATGTGGTTTGTGAAGGCAATCAAATCAAGGCAATTGAAGTTCAAATGAAGCAGCAGTATTACTGAGACTTCATATTGAACACAAGCATCTCATGATAAAATAATACAAACGCGGACTTTCCTGCAATTGCACTTCGAGCATTAGCTAGTGTTTCATTCTGTGACCGTATCTTTATGTTATTATTCAATAGATTACTGTCATCATTATTGTTTCTATCGCAATCTAATCCAAGACTATTTCTTTCAGCACATTCTTTCATAGTATTATATTCTTCTCGTAGTGTAGTTATATCTGTCTTATATATTCGTACCTAACATTTATGTTTTGTTGGTGCACATGATTAGTGAAAGATGATATAAAAGACAGACAAACATAATCATAATATTTCTTTATCTCACCTTTTCCAATAACTCTTGTTTCATATCAGCATCATCTACACCACGTGCTTCCAGGCCCATCTGTTTAAGTGCATCATCTCCCTCTACAAGCAATTCATGTATTGTTTTTAAATTAGCCAAAGACGGTGTATCAGTACATTTCAACGAGTTGCGGAGTTTAGATAATATCGATTGCAATTCTTCATAATATGTATCGAATGACATGATTTATGATTAATATGCTTTGGATCGTTGGCCTCTGATCTAGAGAGAGAGTACGACCTCATTCACATTGTTGTAATTTTTCGACTCTCATAATTTTTGACGGTGCACCTCTCTCATACGATAATAACTTTCAGATGAGCATAACTACCTCGACGGCGGCCACTGGCGGCCATAAAGCTGACGATACGACGACGGCAGCTACATCATCTTCTTCACATATCGATTTGCTATCATGCACACCCGATGAGCTATCGGCATGGCTACTAAAACATAGATTTGAGGTAAGTGCACAAGATGTGTCATGTGAACCATTACTTTGTTATATCAATGGCAGCATTGTTATACCGTGTAGTATTGTTGATATTTCTCACAATGATCTATTTACTGTCTCTTCTTTCCGTTACAGGATAATGCTATGGATGTAGCATCCTTTCTGTTAACATGTACAAGTACACTACCCGATGCCGAAAAAATATCTGAACAATTACTTGGTGGAGGTAATGATGACGACGAAGAGGATGAAAATATGGAAGATGCTGAAAAGAAGATTGATAAGAATGATACCACTGCCATCGAGGATACTAAACCGGCAGCAGCATCTTCAGACCCACAAGCTACACTACTTCAATCTATTCAAGCCTCGCAACAACATCCAACCTTTGCAACTACCAATAATGAAATTATTGAAGTATCATGTATTAATCCCCGTGGTAAATTCCAATTATCAATCTATAAATCTGGTATTATACTAACCAATCCAAAGAAGCCCGAAGAAGTTATCCCAATCTCAAATAATGTATCGAATGTAGTATGGTTTCGTAAGCCTGAGGATTATAAGAAGATGAAACAATTAGCAAAGAATGGTGGTGGAGGAAGTGGCGGTAAAGGAAAGGATAAGGGTATTCCTGGTCATATGATATTAATTTGTCTTGAGGATGGGACTATGTTCCGTAATAAGCCATTGAAACAAGTATGTTTCCAACTTCCAACTTATCCATCTCAATCTACTGCTGAGGGTAGTGATAATAGTACACAATTAAATGAGAAAAGTTGGTGGGATGGTCTAAGCTCATCTTTGTTTACTGAAGACAACGCCAAGAAGAGTGATATTATTCGTGTTAATGCCTCAATGGAAACAGGCAAGAGTAGTAATGGATTTGTCTTCAAATCAGCAGGTGAGCAAGGTAGCTCGTCAACTACAGAGGGCTTACCTTTCGTAGGTTGTTATCAAGGCTTTAATGATGGTGCACTGTTCCCCTTGAAAGAGGGACTACTATTCTTTAAGCCACCCAGGTTTGTTCCACGCTCAGAATTAGCCTCAATCTCGTGTGGTAGAGGTGCTGGTGGAAGTCGTTATGTTGACATGGAGGTAAAGCTTGATGTATCAGATGACGATGATCAGGAGGGAAAGAAGAAGAAACAGTCCGATACACTCGAGTGGAGTAATATCAATCGAGATGAATTGGAGGGATTAAATAACTACATTCACAAGACACTTATTCCTGCAATGCAAATGGATGCCGATGGTACCAATGAGGAGGCCTCGGATGGTAACAGTAGCAATGATGATGATGATTTTGCTGTTGCAGAGGTTGTCAATACAAGTGACGATGATAGCGAGGAGAGCAGCAGAAAGCGTAGGCCTTCTCGTGCCGCATCAAAACAGGCTCGTGAGATCAACAAAGCTGCTCTTGCTGGTGGAAATGATGAAGAAGATAGTGATGAGGACAGTGATGAATTCGAGGAGGAAGAAGATTCGGATGACTCATCAGATGAGGAATCAGTTGTGAGTGATAAGTCAGATGGAGCAGGCTCGTCTTCCGAGGATGAAGATGAAGAAGAGGCAAATGATTCAGATGGGTCTGATTATCGAGAGAGCAAGAAGGCAAGGGTTGAATAAATATGATGTAGTGTTTACATATGTGCATGCTAAGATTGGATGTTTGTGTTTAATATTCATTGTTTAACTAGTACTTCTGATTATCAATTGACCACCATTAATATCGGCTTGATCTATCTCTACCGCTTCGTCGTACTGGTGGATCTCTATCACGATCATCACCTCTCGACCGTTTCTCTCTGCCTCTTTCTTCACGAGGCTCGGGACTTCTACTTCTCTTTCTCCTACTAGACTCAATAGGCCGTCTCTCTGGAGGTCTTGTTGCACTTCCTCCTCCTCTGTCTCGTTCCCATGCATCACGTTCCATTCCTGGTCTGCCACGTGAGTCGCCAGGACGGTGCAAGTCTCGCGGATGATCTCCTCCTTTCGGTGTGAACATTGGCGCTCCGGCATTCAAAGGTGGGCCCTATGATATGATAATACGAGTGTGAGATGAAGATATAAACAAATGAACTACTGGAAACACATGTGCTCATATCACAAACACTTACTCTTGGATGCATCCTAGGATCTAAACCCCGTGGACGAATATCTCGCCTATCAGGTGGTCCAGGTCTCCATCCATCTCTACCACCATTATCACCTAACTGTCTTGCTATCATTTCACTTTCCTTTTTCATGTCCTCGTGTTGCTGAGCAAGTTTCTTCCTCTTCTCATCTGCCTTCATCTTCTCCCTCTCTTGACGTGCTTTAGTTACTGCTATATTCTCCTCCTTCCACATTCCGTCATCACGAGCCTTCATAAGCTGTGAAGAATATCCCTGAGCAGTGGCACGGATGTCTGGTCTTTCATTTTCATCACTTTGTAAAGGTCGAAGCGTCTTCAGGATCTTATCACCAATCTTTGGTTGTGTTGGGAAGACTCTTACAATACGGCTGAGCACGATAAGTGCAGCACGAGTGTGCATGTACTCTGTTGATTTGAGACATCCAATACTACTGTCTCCAATCTTTTTGTGCCATATACTATAGATAGCCTTGTACTCATCATGAGTGATACCCTCAGTTGATTTAGAATCTTCATTACTGGCATCCTCCGCAGCATCTTTGGAGAGTTGTGACCCAGGCTGAAAGTGACAAGAAGGTTTAGTGAATGAGAAAGAAATCACGTATACACAAAACACCTAGTACAACAAGTCTTACCGTATCCTTCAACTCTGACGCAAAGGCATCGTTGTCATATCGCCACGAGTTTGCAACTTTCCAAATTTCATTGAAGAATATTGAACAATTGCCAGCTTCATCCTCTGTCATGCAATATAAGCTACCGGTGACCACGTTGACAATGTTATCAATCACTTCAATTGTCAAGAATCCAGGCACTTTCATCTTGTGCAATAGTTTGATAAAGTGTGCACAAAACAAGGCATCTTCTGGAGAGAGGAGAAACCGAGGGTAGATGCAAAATGTCATGAATGATGGGGCAAACAATGGACTGTTGATACTACCTCCCTCACTTGTTGGTGGATGGATTAACGACTCTTTCTTGTCTTCAAGTTTTGATAGAACAACCTTACACCGTTTTTGCTGACGTTGGAAATCTTTACTGAGCTGATCAACATTACCCTTTAGTCGAGCTAATTCAGCAGCATGAGTTTGTGTAAAGGCAGTCGATTGACGGATTTGTTCAAGACTTCCACCGGCAGCGGTTGCTTTGGCAGCCAAGGCAGACATTTGTCCTTTTGCAGCATCTCCACCCTTCTGAAGCTGAACTAAACGCTCACAGTCCTTCTTTAAGCGGTCAATATCCAGCTTATAACGCTCCTCTGGGCATGATAAATCATAGATGGCCAAGGAATAGAACAATTCGAACATGGTTGGCGTAATACGTTTCCAAGCATCTTCAGGAAGTAGACTTTCATACGAGCTTGTCATATCAGCAGAGGATGATGCGAATGGTTTCAGATAAGCAGGTGGCTCCCCTGACGATGCCTTGTTGGCAAGCTTGCTGTCATCCATGTAAAACATGGATTTACGAACAAGTGGTCGACACAACATCCAAGCAACTGATGTATCTATACCGTACTTCTCGTGTAGATCACCCAAAGTTGGCATAGATGCAGCAAACTTTTCCTTAGCACTAGTGTCAAAGGATGAATCTGACAAGTACTCAAGAAGCAAACACATGACTGCCTCACAATCATCATACTGGTTCCCAATGACCTTGACATGTTGCTTCACAGTCTCTGATTCTTTGGAGTACAATACCTTGGAACGGATCTTTGACAACAATATTAAGATGATTACGCCGAGGTCTCCTTCTTGTAATACCGATCGTAGCTGTTCAGATGCCTTTCTATTGATATCATCAACCACCCCAAACGAGGATGTTTCTCGCTTGAGAAGTCTGCTACCACAACGACCATCTAATTGAAGGTCCGATAGTGCAGCGGTTGAATCATAGTCAACAAATCCATATCCCCCAACAGTCTTGATGAGGCTCCTGAGAACACCCAACTCGGATGATTGACCTTGTTTGAACCGTGTTGTAATGTAAATGAGTATTCCTCTTAGCTCAACGTCTGGGAATTTCTTGTAGAACGTTCCAGTAAAAGTCTCGAGAGATGACAGCCATTGTTCAGTATTCAACCCTACAGTCTTTGCTCGATTCTTCTGACCAGAATCACCACCTCCGCCCAAACTAACCAGCAAGCAATATCCCATAACGTCCAATCCCAGCTTGGATACGAAATGAAATGTATCCACCATCATTAAGATCATATTATCATATGATTCAATCTTACCCAGAATGTCTGTGAATACCACCAAAGGATTATTATGTGATATCTTGGCAAGTTGAGGACCTTTTTCTTTGACATTTTCCTTCGAGATACGTTTCAATACACCTCGAGCCTCAAGGCCAGTTTTGATTTCAGATTCAATAATCTTGAGTGGCTTGGGTATGTTTCCTGATCGGATGGTTGCGGGCATCATACTACGAAGAGTACCCTTTTCTAATCCAGGATGACGCCATGCTGAATAGAGCTTGTACCGTAATGTATACGGTAATATCTCTAGGACTGACCATAGTAAATCAGGAAGGAAGGTGTCTTCTGATTTAAAGATGGAAAGGGAAGGTACCAAGAATGTAGCCAGAACTGACATGGTAACATCATCAACATCAAAAGAATCTCCAGAGGATGATAGTGGAGTAAGTCTGTGTTTGTACAGCCGACATAGCTTGATGTATAGATTCTTGTAAACCATACCACTCTTTACAAGGGCTGATAGAGGAGCTTGAAGTACCGATGACATTTCTGCCAGTGTCGAATCCTTATAAAGAACTACATCTCTATTCGATGGAGGTAACAACGACAAATGCTCTTCAATTTTCTTCTGACTTGCTTTCTTAGAAGCAGGGTACATTTCATCATACATCTTCACAATTGAACAACCAACCCACGAACAAACATCAGATGCAACACCCGCAGACAAACTACATGCTGCCAACACAGCCGAGTTCATTGCCGTTTGTACCTTGTCAATATTATCATCATCACTCTTTATCAACGAGGCAAAGTTGGGAACGGCAGCATGCGCCAAGAATGCCACTGACATATCCCAATCACCCACCACTGCAAGTAATGCACGGAATATACCAATAACTGGATCATTACGTAATAATTCTTCATATTTACCCAAAATATCCTCGTCGGTTGTTTCATCATCCTTCTTATCCGATTTTGAGTTGAGTGATACTACTCCCATCTTCTTTAAACGTTTCACAGTATCGGTGCAGTATGTTTGATAGGATTGCATGAGGGTTGTAGCAATTGTTGCTGCTGCTGTAGACTTTGCAGTTGTTGATGAAGAGGCAGCAGCCTTGATAGCAGTGGCAGTCGAAACTAAATGAGGGATGAGTGCATGCACATCCAATACTCCATGTGCACATAAGAATGCAGTAGAGAGATACAGTGATCGTGGATAAATATTCCGTGACTTTTCAGTTGTGGAAGTAGTAGTAGCCTTGCCATCTTTATCTGTCTTGGCCTTGGCAGCAGCAGCTGCGGCGGATGAAGCACTCATTGCATAATACGATCGATACTTAAATCCCAACAAGTGCGCCACGGCTCGTCCTTCATACCTTCCGTTAGTATCATTCCCATCCAACTTACGAATAATAGACAGTAATGAATGTATAACATTTGCCATCTTGGTATCCTTGCAACTTGTCATTAATGCAGTACGTATTTGATCTAATCCCCACCATTCAACTCCATTATCCTGTTTATTCGACCCACCACTATTCTTAACCAAGTCATTTAATTCCCATTCCAATATATCCAATATTAGATCTAATACACGATTCGGGTCTAAATCAAAAGCACCTATTAATTCTTGTATATACTTCATTTTATCTTCCTCATTACCACCACTGTGTTTATTATCTTTGATACCCAATATTAAAAATGTTAATAACTTTGAATATCCCTCTGATTCCTCAGCTAATAAATTGAACTTATGCTGTCGGTAATATAAGTCAGTATTAATCTTTTTAAGTTTCTTGGTTACGACATCCTTGGATGTTTCTGGTTCTGCAGGTGTTGCTTTCTTACCCTTTGCTGGACGTTTGGTAGTAGTAGTGGAGGGTGGTACATCGGGTAATAAATTAGCATCTTGTAATAATGATAATTCTAATGTCGTTTGTAATATTGATATTGGTATTAATGGGTGTAATTTCTTCTCATTCTTTGAGGGTGTGGTGGTATCCTCTTTTGAGTCATCTGTTGTTGCAGCATCTTCCATGTTGGCATCGCCATCATCTGTATCACTACGTCCCATCCATGGTTTGGGTGTTACCAAACATTGAATAATTTGAAGTAAATTATTGTATGATATCTTCTTTGGATTAATGTCTTCCTTTTTCTCTTTGTCATCCTCGTTATCACCTTCTTTGTCAGCCGATACTGCAGCAGGAGGAGTTTCTGGATTAGCAGGTTCAAGTAAGCAACCTTTTAACCATAATGCTTCAACTACCGCACATATAACTGGATCATTCTTTAACTTATCAATGACTTTCTCGTAATCTGATGTTTCAACTTCTGATGTATCTCCACTTTTCTCATCTTTGCTACTCGTCTGTTGGTAATGTTGTTGATACCATTGGATTAAATACCATTCTAACGAATTAGATAATAAATTACCTGCTTCTTCTGCGCGTTGTGTCACTACATTTGTATCAGTGTCATCATCTTGAGGAGTAGAGGTAGTACCATGTGATAAACAATTTTGTATAATTATACGCCATTTTGTTAAACTCTCGGTATCTTCGTTATTATTAGAGTTTGAGGTATTGAGTAAAGATGATAGGATCGAGGTACATTCTTCGAGAGATGGTAAAGGTGCTGACATGATATTATATTTGCACGGCGGCCGTTCTCCTACTTACTGCCTTGACAATGGAGAGTAACTTTTATAATAAGGATACCGGTCAAACTTTGGACTTTGAGTTGCAATTGAATACTACACACATACCAACTAATACATAATGCATGTTTCAAGATGGCAAATTGAATCAATCCCCGTTAGTGCATTAAAGTTTATTGAATTGTGATGCGATGATATGTTTGGTGGTGTGTCTGTGACACTTGGAAAAAAATCGCAAACGGCGAGGTTTGTAGCCTTAGCTTGCAGCAAGTTATGTAGCGCCTCTATGCATATGCTGCATGGTTATGTTTGTCGAATGTTAGACGGTTATTTTAGTCCATCTGCGCTGCTGTTCGAATGACCTATATTCTTCACATTAGAAGTACAAAAGATCACCTTCTCCACAACAACAAAAATTAACTCTATATCTACTGGATTGTATATCAGATTCATATAATATACATCTTTAACAGTATTATATCACAAGATAGGTACAAAAGACATTCTCCACGATCACAATAATCATCCAATATATTATATCAATCTATTATGTCTCATTCATCGCCGGTATTGCAACTAAGGACAAATAACGATGGTAGGATAATACTGACTAGCCCCGCCCGGTCATCACCAGTTACTAAATCTCCCAAAGGCTCATCTTCATCATGGACGACAAGAAGTAGATCAATTATAAAATTCATGTTATGTATCATAACATTACTAATGTGTTGGCAGCTAACACAACTTATGAGCAGTAAAGACTTGATTGAAGTACACCATTTAGATGAGGATATGAATAATCAAGTAGAAGTTAATGATCAAATATCACCACCGCAACCACCAGAGCCTCTTGATTCTATAAACTTTTGTGCAGAGAAGTGTCGATATGTACCAGAAATGTGTACCAAACCGTATAATCTCTCATTTCCAGCACCTAAATGTCTTAAACATTCACTCACTGTTAAAGACGATATGTATTGGCCAATACAGAATAATGAAAAGTATGTAAAACGCAACAATGAAACTGTGAAGTTGATATCATGGGTAGCAACTCGTGCTCGTGAACGACGACAATCTGTTCTGGGTAGTAGTGGATATCCTTGTGAGGAAGTACCATCTAAGAATAATCAGCCCATGATGTTTCCCGAAGAGTTCGAGTTCATAACAAAGCTAATGGCTAACCGTAAACCCGAGACATATCTAGAGTGGGGTTGTGGTACATCAACATCCTTCTATCCATTACTTGCAAGTGGTAAAGTCGTAGCAATTGACGGGTATCCTCCCTGGAAAGTCCGCGTTAGTACTGTTTTATCTTGTGAATACTTATTCAATATGAAAGTCATGCGCTATGACTTCTTGATTTGATTTTTGGTTGCCTTTATATGTAAATCATATGTACTAACTGAAGTTACTATCATTTCTCTTTCATCTCTTTATAAACTCTGAAACGCGCATCTTCCAGGTGCAAAACAGTAGGAGAAGAGCCAAGAGTTAAATGCATGAGTGAAAAGGAGAATCGATTATTCTTCTACTGTCCTGAGATAGTAGGCGCAGATGGAACAAAGTTGGAACTGAGACAACTTGGGAAGATCCCAGCGGCTACTAAAGATGAAGATGTTGAATCAGCAATGGATATATATGTCAATTCACTGAGTCGATCGTTTAATGAGACTGGTGTTAGCATGTTTGACGTGGCGTTGGTGGATGGTAGATTCAGAGTTCAATGTGCGATCAAGCTGCTTCCGTACTTGCATGATGACTCCGTTCTACTCATGCATGACTTTTTTGTCAGGAAAGTCCGTGTTTCTGTTCATGTGTTCAATATGAACTTTCGTCTTTGCACATCAAGTGTACTAACAAAAGTATACTCATCTCTCTTCTTCCTTCTAGAATTAAAACGTATGGCACTGTCTTAGAATACTACGATGTGATCGGTTATGCTAGAAGTGTAGTGGCCCTAAAAAAGAAAGGTCTCGAGTCAGAAGAGGAAATATATAAAAAGTACATGAATAGGGCATCTCTTACTTGGAATGATATTGGAAACTAATAGGAGAGAGTCTCATGGAAGAGATTGATAATTTTTTAACAATTAGAGCAAATATAATCTACAGCTTCCACAATTGAATCAACTGTTACAGTTGGCACGAAACCTTCAGACTTGTGACCGTTCTCATCTCCTTTAATATACTTTCCGGTTTTGACAAGGATAGCGTGACCGAAGCCTGAATCTAGAGCTCCCTTTATATCTCCTACGACATCATCACCTATCACAGCTACATGTGACTGGTCATCAATACCCAATACTGATAATGCTTCACGATAAAAGTATGCTGATGGCTTGCCTACAACATGTACAAAGACATCACTACTTTCTTGAAGTAACGATACAAATCGTCCTGGACCAAGTGACAGTTCACGATCTGCATCTAGAAAGTGTGTTGCTTTTGATACTGCAATCAGATGAGGACGATAGTTGTCGTCTGACGAGCTCTTCAACTTTGCCAACAGTCGAAAAGCTTCATTCAATCTTTGATAATTGAGTTTGTTAGGTGCCAATCCTACCACTACACAATTCGGATCATTCATATCTAATTCATTAAACTCACTTTCTATCAAATCATCTTCCAGTAAACAATATGGACGCAGTTTGTTTTGTATAAGATAATTTCTTGTAGCTGAAACACTAGTTAATATTGAGTTTATATTTGGTATAGCTAATTCGTCAAAGCCTGCACTTCGTAATTGCTGCAATAGAGTTGCAGGTGATGTTGACGAGTTTGTCAGGAATACTATCTTGAGATTTTGTTGTTGTTGCAATCTTCGAAGAGCTTTGATTGCTCCGGGTATGGCCTCTTTTCCAACCAATATAGTTCCGGATATGTCAATTAACACAGCCTTGATTGTGTTACTCATATTGTATAATGTGTTGATTGATGTATACTGTATATCACTCTTATTGTTGTATATCACTCTTATTGTGTATTGTATGTTGTTTTATACTGTATATCACTCTGATTTGTCTGTACCTTTATCTTCTTGATGTTCTACCTCCTGCACAATAAACTGTTGTCGTACTCGATTAATGATTAAAACACCCCCGATAGCACAGAATGATACTAATCTAGAGCCAGGATATGGATCTAATATGAATAGTAATAAGCAAACAATCAATGTAATCTTTGCAATCAATTCAAATGGGCTGTGATAGTGATAGAGGGCGAGGAGGTAACTATACGTAAGATACACATTGATCAACTTAATATAACCTTCACTTAATAGGTTAAGGTGGTTCCGATCCAACAGATCATTTAGTAAACCACATCATATTCAATATGTAAGACCAAGAGAAAGATACACATCATGTGCAAAATTGATATATAAAAGATACTTACAGATAGGATAAAGCCGCGAGGCAAGAAGATAATATCAAGTTAGTTCCAACTGATCGGTTGCTTGGCATGTTCACAACAATATATTAATCGAGGGTTCATACTTTGCCACTCTTTGCCGTCATCACATCGAATTATCAAGATAGGTACCATATGGTACCAATTTTGCTGTGACATTTTGCATTTTCGAGGAGAAAAGTAGTGATTTTTGACTACGATACCAGCCAAGTCAATCAACAGAACAAACCAAGACAGCTGTTGCTTGGGTGATGTTGATGTTATGGTGTTTGGATATATGCCATAATTATTAGAAATAGAAGGTAAGTTAGTGATATATGGTCTGTTGTATTGTAGTGTTTTATTTTGTGGATAGGCGGCCACTCGAAAAGAGAGCATATGATATGTCCATAATTTCTCTCCTTCTCACACTAGCCCCTCTTGTATTATATCAGTCCAGGTTTAACGTTGAGTCCAGCAAAAAAGTATAAGTATCAAGAGAATAGTACTACAGCAATATAAACAGTAGAGAAGATAAGATATATCAATCCCCTACGGCATTTCTCAAACTCACACATATCAAAATTGAAAATAAAATTATGCAACATATCGACAAAAGAACAGAAAGATTGGACACAAGAGATATTGATGCAACTACAACACTAACCTGTCAAAGTACTACTACACATTATACAAATTTAAGTAGTACATTATATGCCACATCGATATCAGCTACATCAATAACAAGAGAATAGATTTTCAAGTTAGAACACAGTACACAGACAGAAATAAAATGGTGCTCTCTCTATCTCTATCATGTAGTTGCAATAGATTCATTCGATTGTCTCGTTTGACTTCATCTGCTTCTACTACTACTAGAGGAGGTTATCGACAACAAAGAAGAATAGTACTTTCTTCTTCTGTAGATTCTTCTAGGCGTCACTTCTTCTCATCAACACAAACAACTTTAAATCAGCCTGATCCAATATGTGAATTGGCATCATCAAACATTAGATATGGTAAATCCTCAACATCAGAAATTGGATATGATCTAGCATATATGAAGGCTAATCGGATATTACTCTTTGTTGATCCACATATGCGTAACATGGATCCATTTACAACAGTTATGGAATCAATTGAACAACATTGCAATAAAAGTCAAAAGGTACAAGTGGATGTATATGATGAGATTCGAGTAGAACCAAACAATGTTAGTTTTCAACATGCTACTGAATACATGACGAATCAGACATTGCAGTATGGAAAGTATGATGCTGTGGTTGCATTGGGCGGTGGAAGTACGATTGACACCGCAAAAGCTGCCAACTTATATACTTGTCATCCTCCTTCGGATTTCTATGATTATGTCAATCCGCCTCTTGGAAGAGGTTTAACTGTACCTGGCCCAATACTACCTTTAATTGCAATACCGACCACAGCTGGAACCGGCAGTGAGACAACAGGAGTGGCAATCTTTGATGATATACCTACAAAATCTAAAACAGGTATAGCTTCAAGATTGTTAAAGCCAACATTAGGAATTGTTGATCCAGATAATGTCAAGTCTATACCACAATCAGTCGCTAGATACTCCGGTATGGACGTACTATGCCATGCATTAGAGAGTTATACAGCTATACCATATACATTACGACCTGATGGACGAGCAGATAGTCCAATCAAAAGACCGGCATATCAGGGAAGCAATCCTATATCAGATATATGGTCCATTAACGCTTTACAAGAGTGTGTTAAGTACTTGCCTCGAATGGTTGATGATCCAAGTGGAGATGTAGAAGCACGATCAAAGATGTGCCTGGCGTCAAGTAGTGCAGGACTTGGTTTCGGAAACGCAGGAGTGCATCTGTGTCACGGGATGTCCTATGCAGTAGCTTCTCAAGTCAAGGATGGATATTGGACGGAAGGGTATCCAAAGCCAAACATTGAGAACGAGAATGATAATCATGGCCTAGTTGCGCATGGTCTTTCAGTTAGTATAAATGCACCTGCTGTCTTTCGATTTACTGGGCAGCCGGGTGCAATCAAAGATTCGATAGCAGAGAAGTACTCTCAAGATCGACATGTTGAGTGTGCAATGATAATGGCAAATGCACGAATACAAAGACAAAGCGATTCTTCTGTATCCGTACCTACAGAGAAGGCAATTATAGACCAACCGGGAGAGGCACTGTCCAATGAACTGTTAGAGCTGATGCATTTGCTCAAGATACCAATAGGTATACGCTCTTTAGGTTATGACGAAGCTGATATAGAATCATTGGCAAGAGGGACATTACCACAACATAGAGTGACCAAGTTATCACCAAGACAACCAATTGGTCTAGAGGAGTTGCACCATTTGTTCACTGAGGCATTAGAAAGATAGTTTAGTAGTCAGCTGCCGTGGTGACTGTAGAATAGTATAGATCCAAATGAAAAAATATAGTATATTATAACAAATAAGTAGCTTCCAATTATAGCATCTAGACTAATCTGCTAACTGCTCCTTGTTCTTTCATCTCTTTCGGCAACAACCACATATTAGTTTGCTTTCTGTTTCTTTGATGCCTGTTCTTCAGTACTACTATCATCGGATACAGATCGTTTCTTCCCATTATCAATCAGTTCAATCGTTGTAAAGATTGACAGAAACACGGCAGCAACAACTGTTGTACTCATTGCATTGCCTGCAAGATCCCGAAGCTGCCTACATTCAAATTGCTTCAGAGCTTTCTTTGGTACTGTAATGCCTTGCAGTGCCAATGCCTCCTCTCCTGATAGTGGACGCTTGAGATTACTCACTATCCACTCATGACCAGGCGTTACACACGGAGCTATTGATGTTTTAGGCTTGCCATTACTATCCACGCCAGAGTCTGTAAATCGTAGTTGTTGTGCTGGATTCCAAATAAGAGGTACTTTTAGTGGATCAACACCGGCCTTGACAGCTCTCTTGAACTGAACATCTAATCTCATCTTTGCCCGGTCTGGCAAATGGGCTAAAACTTCAATATTCTCGGTTGCTTTACTATACGGCCTTCCGCTGTCTTCGTCATCATATGGTGTGAGCCCTTCCTTCTTTTCAATCGCCATAATCTCTGCTAACCACTTGCTGCTTAAACTTTCTGATAACGATTTGCCTCTGCCACCCTTCTTCTTGCTCTTCTTACTCGATAGTTCTTTATCACTAAGGATGTCAGTCCAGCTAATCTTTTCATTTGTTTGTCTATTTGGCCCTAACGCTTCCATCTTGCTAATCCAATCATCTTTGTTGCAGTCTTCTTTATACTGTGCACTATCTTTATGAACAAATACAAAGTATATCCTAGACCGTGACTGTGGAAGCAGGTATTCAGATGTACAAACCTTACGAAACGTTGCAATATAATTAATATCTTCAAATGCTTTTGCCATTTCATTCATTGGGCACTTGGCAACATTCTCTAACACTACAATAGATGGTTGATACTTCTTTGCCAACTTGTGTGTCGCCCAGAATGTAATATCAGAACGTCCTCCCCCCTTTAAAGTTTTGGGAGATGTCGATAATGAACTGAAGTCCACACACTCCGTACCGGCAATTAATACATTGAAATCATCTGGTACAGCTCTAATCTTATTGTCGTGGCATTCTCCTTTACCATCATTCGATATTTCGACAACATCATTAAATATCACACTAGGGTTGGTTGTTTGCTCAATGAAATCTCTCTTGAATTTACTATTCTCACAACTGAATATATGTTTCATTTGTATCTTTTCATCTTTATCATTATTCTAACACTGATAATAATTGTTCTAATGCTAATATAGGAGCATCTGTACCACTGCATACTGTTGCAATACGAAGTGGTGGGGCTGGTGATGACCATTGTTTATTAATTGATTCAACATCGTCAGTTGAAAGTACTTCAACAAGGCGGTTGTAATTATCCATAATTTTATGTTGTTTGAGTTATTGCAATCACACCCCTGCTTTTGATAAAATCTTGTTGTCTCTTCTCCAGTCAATAAAATAACTCTTCTTTGTCTCGAACAGTTGTATTAACACTCTATCTACTTGTGGAACAAATTCAGGTGTCACTTTGACACCCTATAATATGTAAGGTAGTTACCTAAGTAGTTTATTAGGTAGTAACCTTTGTGAGTTGAAGCGGCTTCGCCGCTCGTCACTCACTTTTTT
>Ga0214479_100091_pt1 | contig 53986 bp, 34 predicted proteins | sample M1_20Mar14CPVII9_5_FD_165054 | JGI IMG/M metagenome (GOLD analysis project Ga0214479, IMG submission 165054) | Marine eukaryotic communities from Monterey Bay, California, United States - M1_20Mar14CPVII9sort6BwellE14 | ecosystem: Environmental > Aquatic > Marine > Unclassified | place: USA... | reverse complement strand
AGGAGGATGGTATTTCAGTCCAAAGTCTGCCCCAATGTGATAGTCCATTCCATGTAAACGCCTTTGATCTTGGTGTAGTGACATTATCCTCATCATTCATATCTGAAGTGTATGTGAGATGGTCTTCGTGTAGTAGAAGCAAGTCTTTCAACAGCTCATTGATGAGTTCACTTGCTTTTCCGCCGTTAATATCATATCTATCCAATAGTTCCAATCCTAATGAACTATACTTTGCCTTGTCATCTGCGGTAATGGTATCGACATTCTCCTCTTCCGTATTAGCAGTACTAGACTGAGATCTCTTGTTCACTTCGTTTTGAACATCACTAAATCGTTGTCGGGCACTTGATACTATCGCTGATGATTGAATGTACTCCTTATACTTTGATAATGTCTCTAAAGAAAGTGTATTCCAGTATTCTTCATGACGAGTAGTTGATTGTAAATGTGGCGTCTTGATCTGTTGTTTCTGTTGTTGTGAATTGTTGGATGACATGATATCCATGACCTTGTTGAGATAATCAAGTCCCAAATCTTCGGCAGCTTTTGCTATAGAACTCTCGTTACAGATACGACCACTTTGTAGGTAGTATGTTGATGCAAGCCAGTAACAGCGGCATTGCAACTCAAGTGATTGTTGGTTTGTATCATGTTCAGTTGGCGAATCTAGATGGGATTGTATCTCCTCAACGAGTTGCACTAACTTGGGGATCATGAAGGCAAGCACATCTGAATCTTCTTGCATTTCATCTGAGCCAATATCATATGCCTCTGATCTCTTGAACCGAAGCTCGGCATTCAATAGATTAACGGCCAGGATTGAGAGGGTAGCTGGCAGGTTACTAATCTCGTCTAGCGAGTCTTCTCCATACCACGGCATCAACTCGGTCTTGCCAGCTAAGGTTGTCATTACATTGAAACCTAAATAAGTATACACATTATATGATCAAGTGTAAATGTTAGCATATAAGGAAGCATGGATGGATGAGACAAGAAACATTCATACCTACTCACAATCAAGGACACACAATGAAATAGAATCTGTGCGTTCTACCTCAAATACATCACTAACGTTGAGAGAAACGTGGACAAGGAAGATCTCGGCGAGGTTCCTTGGTCCCGAGTTATGACGACTCCACTTGGTAACAAACGAATTCAATGAAGTAGGAGTAACAAAGGCTGTAATCTGATCTACCGGTGCCTCATCCGAGTCAAGCGACATACCCGACGAGTTCCGGGGTGGTGAATTGAGGATCATACCTCCTTGTGTTATAAGTGGAAGATGATCCTTCTTATCCAAATCCTCCTTGAGTAACTTGGTATAATACGGATTCTGGGCAGTACACGACAATGCCCCAGCCAATAAACAATACTCGACACTACCTCGCTTAGATTTCCTTTCCGTCTGTTTCTCGGATGTTAACATTTGTGACCGTACACGTTTGGATACCCGTTCTGTACCACTATTTGACTTACTTCGTTTCTTCTTGGTTGGTTTTGGTTTGTTATTATTAGCTGGTTTGTTGGATTCCTTGTTGTTGTAATCACTACCAAGTACAGCCGATATATCACCCGTGGCACGTTCTAATACCTTACGATTCCGTTCACGTTTAGCGGCTACCATCTCTTGATATGTCGGGTAGGTATGACCATTGAATTCAAATCCTTCTCCCGGTTGTAATTCTTGTTGTTGTTGTACTTCTTTTGGTGGTGACGATACTACACCAGCGGAAAGTCGTGCCAACTTTAGCGGCGAAGCAGCCATTGGGGAAGATGATGACTCCTTTGTCGGAGGTGAATCGTCATCCGTCGACATTGCAGAGGGGTTATCTACCATATCACTAGGCTTATCTCCCTCTCCCTCAGTACCTTCGTCGGCAGTTGAAATACCAGTCTCCTCGGCACCTGATGTAACTACTTCCTTCTCGGCATCAATAGGTTGCTTCTTCTTTACTACTACCCCAAGGGCACTAGAAGAACTAAACTCTTTACAAACGCATCTCATCCGTTTAACATCATCACCATCCAAATAGTTGCCCAGTCTTTCCAATACACTATACGGTACACTCAACAATGGTGATAGTTGTATATTAACCAATGGTGAACCAAATTCATTACCTTCGGATATAGTTTGAGATTGACCATAGGATGTACCCTCGTTACATGCCTGTAATAATATATTACCCAATGTAACCCATGAATATTTGGGTAGATTTAATACTAGTTCGGTTGGTTTCCTCTCCTCTTGTGGTACGGGCTCATCATCTGTTACTGCATCAAGAAGTCTGTTCATGGCAGGAGTTTGTTGATCCCAACGTTCCATCTCCTTCCATGCCCTTAATAACATACGATTAGGCGGTACACCCACTGGTAATACCGATAATCCATGTTCAATTGCCAATCGTTCCAAACATCGATATTTCATTGGTGGATCATCTCTTCCTATGCTACCTTCTTCTCCCGAGGATACAGTATAATTATTGTTGTCTACCTCACGTCCCAATAATCTTGCAGCACAAGCTAACTTATACCATAATGTTGGATCTGAGGAATCTAATTCGGTTGCATCACAGTATGCTGATAGGGCTAGATGGATGGTTTGTTCGTTTGTTTCACTTGACCATAGACTGTTATTGTTGGTAGTAGATGGTGGAGAATCTACTTCCATTTCATTTGGTTGCGTATGTGATGTAGAAGGAGTGGTAGAGAAGGAGAGTCGACTTAGTATGCCAAGCTTGGTTACCGCTCCTTTATCCAATATGTCCATTCCCTTGCTAATCCCTCCCTGTTTCCCCAATCCTCTACCAACACTCTCAACAACATCACTCTCCGTACTACCAACTATACCAGACAATAATAAATCAGCATAATTAACTAATATCAAGTATGATATTTGACGTATGACACTTTGATGTGCCTTGCTTAACTTTGTCCATTTCTTTGCCACTCCTGCTACTTTGTTGGATGTGGATGTTGAGGAGTAGGTGTTTAGCCATGCCGATGACCCGCTGCTGCCACCACTCCTGCCTCCAGTATAAGATTGAGAAGTAGATTTCTTACTATCAGAAGTAGTTAGTATGGAAGATAGTATAATTGAATCTAACAATAATGAAGATTCCAATGCTGATCGAGCTGTGTTTGCTGCGCTTTGAAGTGTTTGATATGCTTCTTCTTCTACTTTGAATTTGGATACTACGCCCTCATCCTTTTGTGGATCATTGGTATCATTGTCAACAGCTGCTTCATCAGCAACAGTATCAGCTGCAGCATTACTAACAATAGCACCACTCTGCTGAGCATCATCCAATAATTTGCAATATTTTCTACTAACAGAATGTAAGTTACCAACTTGTGATATAGCTGTGGAATATGTTGTTTTTAGACGTGCTATTGTTGCCTCGGCTGTTTCACCTATTTGATTCTTTTGTTTATGCTTCTTCTTGCGGTGCTTACTACGGCTGCGTTTGTTGGAGGGTTTGTATTGCAAGTTGTTAGAAGAAGGTGCATGTGATGTGTTATTGTTTGTAGAGGATTGCAGCGCTGATGATTGCAGCGCTGAAGATTGTCCTACATTGCTATTATCAACATTGGATAAAGCATTAGATATACCCTCTGATATAGATTCAGTTGTAGAATGTTCATCATCATCACTACTGCTATAGTCTTCTGAGTTATTGCAACTTGTATCATTATCATTTTTTCGACTTCGTTTATTGCTACGATAACGCCGCCGGTTCGATGAATCGTTTGCTGCTGCCCACATCCTTCTTCTAAGTGATATTTAGCCGTATTCTTGTGATGTTATAGGATAGGGCGATTGTGTAGAGGGGTAGGTATCAATCAGCATAGTCGCCGCAGACCGCAAAGTATGAAAGTGGATATCGTATTGCGTACTTTTGTATCATGATATGTGTGAAATAATACCGTATCGATACATTTTGTGTGTGTTTGTTTGTGTTGAGGTTAGTTGTTATCTCTCTCTGATAAGAGATCTATCAGTCCTAGGAGACGGCGGCGGTATATACCTACTATTTAAACTTTAGTCGTCGTCGTCGTTGCAATAGATTACACAGGCGGCGGCGTATAGAGATTAGAAGAGATATCACCCATCACTGTACCTCAACTTTTTCCCTAACCCCCAACAGTATTACAAACCTAGTAACAACAATGGTATAAGAGTTTGCATCGTTGTTAATAAGAGATAATAATATATCAAACAATATATCAAACAAACATGAGTTCTGTCGATGAAGATAATGAGGTATCTTTTGTGCCAATTGTGGTAAGGGCGAGGAAGAGAGTGACAAACTTAAAGCATGCACGGCTTGTAAAATAGTGAAGTATTGCAATAGGGAATGTCAAATCGCCCACCGATCACAACATAAAAAAGAATGTAAGAAACGAGCAGCTGAGCTACATGATGAAAAGCTATTTAAACAACCATCATCAACTGAAGATTGTCCTATTTGCTTCCTACTCCTACCAACATTAAACTCTGGGAGTACATACTTTACATGCTGCGGAAAGACTATATGCAGTGGATGCGTTTATGCACCTGTATATGATGACCAAGGCAACAAAGTTAACAAAAAGAAGTGTCCATTTTGCAGAACCCCAGCACCTAGGACAGATGAAGAGGTAATCAGAAATGAGAAGAAAAGAGCGGAGGCTAATGATCCTATTGCAATATACAATCTAGGAGTTGAATATCGAGATGGGACGAATGGATATCCACAGGATTATACAAAGGCATTAGAACTTTGGCATCGGGCAGGTAAACTTGGTTTTGCTGATTCATATCTCAATATTGGTTATACTTATGAGCTTGGCCAAGGAGTGGAAGTTGATAAGAAGAAGGCTCTACACTACTTTGAACTAGCAGCTATGATGGGGAATGCCGTGGCAAGATACAATCTAGGTATTAAGGAGGAGGAAGAAGGTAATATGGAGAGGGCATTAAAGCACCATATGATTGCTGTGAGATGTGGATATAGTCCTTCTTTGAAGCAAATCAAGGAATTATATTCAAATGGTTATGCAACAAAAGAAGATTACACAAAAGCATTACAATCATATCAAGTATACTTAAGCGAGATTAAGAGCGACCAGAGAGATGAAGCTGCTGCGGCAGATGAGGGGAATCGTTACTACTGATAGAAGTTTATAGCAATTAATGTAACTGATGCAAGAAGCCAAGGTCAAGGCATCTAAGAAGAAGGACAAGACGGCATAGCATAGCGGAGAATGGAAGCAAAGCTAGGTTCTCTATGAGTAATTCTAGTATGTATTATTGTCATTTGTCGACACCCTAATAATACCGATACTCATCACTAAATGCAGCGGCCTTGTCCCTCTGAACACTCTTTATCTCTCCCAGGTATTCTTGATATAATCGTAATGCTTTTGTGTAATCATCTTTTGACACACGACAATACTTGTATAACTTTTGAATCATATCCAACGATTTGCTATCTCCACTACTAATTGCAATCATGTAATGTTTCAATGCCCTATCCATATTATATGCCTTCATCTCCTGAATGCCTAGATTGCTCCTGGCCACCGTTTCTCCTCATAGCTGATAACTCATAATAATGTTGGGACTTCTTCATATCAACTTCTACACCTTGTCCAAGTTCATATGCATTACCGATATTATTATAAGCATTAACATAATTAAGTTCTCCTGCCCGATGGTATAATTCCAATGCTTTGGTATGATCTTGTTCAAATCCAAATCTCCCATCTCGATAGTAAACTCCTAAATTGAAGATTGCTTGGGCATCATTAGCCTCTACACGTTTGTTCAACCTTTCAATTGCTTCCTCATCTGTTTTAGGAGCCACAACTCTACAAAATGCACATGCATTTTGTTTGTCATTATCAACTTTATTACCTTCACGATCATAGACAGGAGCATAGACACACCCATTGCATATAACTTTTCCACAACACGACTGGTATCTACTACCTGAATTCATTAAAGGCATTCTCAGGAAACAAATTGGACAATCTCCATTCGGATTGGGAGGTTGTTTGAAGAGTTCAATATCAAGTAACTCGGCAGCTCGTTTTTTACATTCTTTCTTATGCTGTGAACGATGAGAAATTTGACATTCTCTATTGCAATATTTCACCAATTTACATGCCGTACATGCCTTCAGTTTGACACTCTCTTCCTCGCCCTTGCCACAATTGGCACATATCGATACTTCATAATCTTCATCGACGGTACTCATTTTGCTTGGTAGTTATTTATCGTTCGTATCTATCCAATGTAGTTATATGGTATGATTGTATACAACCACTGAGTTGATCGGTATCAGGTATCAAATCCGGGCGTGTAAATTGATTCAAAGTAACTCTTTGATCATCATCTCCTCCTCCTTATGTATCGTACTATCTTCTATGTATTGGCGGTATCTTAAAATGTCCGTTCAGCGCCAACAGTCAAAATTTCAATATGGATTATTAACTCATACTATCACCATGCTACTATATACTCTCTCATCCCTTCTCTCCATGCTTAACATCGTATAGGATTGGAAGGAGTAGTTAGTTATCGGGATAAAGAAAGATAGTATAGTGTGCACAAAGTAATAGATATATGACATTCCAGGTAATGCCTACCTTTCTTCTTGTCCTGTTCTACACCTCTACCGTTATTATATGAAGAACCAATGTTTGTATATGCCTTGGCATAACCAAGTTTTGCTGCACGATGCCAAAGTTCTAATGCCTTTTCATAATTTTGTGGAGAACCGAGTTTTCCAACATAATAGTCACATCCTAGGTTGTACATCGCTCCAGGATCTCCAGCCTCCACTCGTTTGTTCAGTCTTTTAGCATCTTCCCCATCTAAAGTGGATGAAGGTAATGGAATTCTACAAAAGGGACATATACTACTACTTTTCATTTTCCTAACTGCAAAAACACATCCACTGCATATTGTCTTTCCACAGCATGTATGATACCTTGCACTCCCCTTTAAATGCGGCATTTGTAGGAAACAGATAGGACAATCTTCTGCTGGCGGTGGTTGTTTAAACAGCTTTTCATCAGATATACTATCAGTATCATACTCAATCAATTCTTTCTCATGAACATTTTCAGGAGATTGTTTATTGCAATTAGTTGTTCTTATTTGTTTACATTTGCATAGCTTTTCATTGATATCATTATCAGTTTGTTCTAATTTGTTGGATTCTACTTGGCTTGGTTTCCGTAGAGCGTAAAGCACATAAAAGAATACCAATGCTGCCGTGGTGTTTAATAATATTGAGATTGTATCATTCATCTTGGGCGATGATAGATTATATTTGCTACACTGATTTTATACTTTGATAAATCCCGAACAATATTATCAGTACCATGTTGACATCAACTATCAAATACTAGGATTACCAATCCATACCAATCGCCATTTTGTTTAGTTATGGCCTGTTATTGTTGTCATTGTCCCTCATTGTCCATTGTCTGTCATTGTCACCTTCCCGAAAATTTAATGTTGATATATCAGCAGACGAGACGACTAATACCACCAAAAGACGGTACTGATATATCAATTGAGCTTATCCCCTTCGAGCTAATTAGACCACCGACCACCACCTTCCAGTCTTTATCAGAGTTAGTTACTGATAGAATTGTACTTAGTACTCTTCGTATCTGATAAGTCTGAAAGAATACCGTATCGATACATTTTTTTCGTTAACTCATTTATTGTTTGTTGTTGATTTATGTGGTCTGTGGTAGTTTATAGTTAGAGATCGGCATAATATACCTTTGATGGACGGAATATAATATATTTATTTACTATTTAAACTTTCTTCGTCTTTATCAATAAATTACAACAGGCGGCGAGCAGTATGTATCTATTATTGAGTCTAAGCGAACATATCTATTATTGACTCTTATATTGTACATATTCATATACCAAATAATATACATAAACTAATACATCCACACGGCATTATTGGCATATTATACGTGTTTGATTGGTTAAAACTACAGAGAATTAAGCACATCAGCATACTACAGATACACAAAGAGCTCCCGTACATACATTGTTAGTGCTATTATACCTAGGTATTATATTACTTCTTATCTCTTTGTTGTTCAAAATTCAGGTAGGTATACCTACCAGATCATATACCTTTTTTCACCGGTCAGTACGAAGTCAATTCTTCGATTCACACAACATATGGCGGTGTTTCTGAAAGCCAAGAAGCAGCTCTATCTGGTGGTATGCTGGTTATAGTATGCCGCCGCCGGTGGATTGAGCTATCGACGTCGCTACTACTACCATTTATGAATTTTTGCTAATTTTGACTTTTTGCTGCTTTTGGTATCCTTTTGCAACTTAATAATACTAATATCAATATAACATCACCAATAACAATAGTGGTCGGCTATAAATTAATAGAGAACCGTTAAATAATACATATAAAACATGTGTAGAGTGTGGTTTAATTTAATCCATGTTATCATGGTCAATTCATAGTAGCCTAGTATTTAAGGTGCATCAAAACCACCTCTCGAGACAATATAGTATGAAATGAAGTACATAGCCATGGTCAATCACGCCGCCGACCACGGTCTTTTATTTATCACTATTATTGCAATCATATCTGCAATGGGTTTGGTAGGAGGTGGTGTTAGGCTGACGATATGATGATGGGTAGAAGGGGTGTAAAATAGGTGGTTTTGGAGGTTTTTGACGTGTGGTTCGTCCTACCAACCGAATCACCCACTACCGAGGGTAGTATGTGATAGATCTAGGTCGTAGGTTTCAGAATCACCGCCATATGTTGTATGAATCGGTATATTGAGCACATACTTGCCATTGAAAAATTGATGCATATCTGGTAGGCGGTAGGTCGAAAAAAAAGTTTGGGGGTCGCTGGTTTTGCTTGATGTAGATGAAGTAGTTATATGTTAAATGATTGTCTGAAAATATAGTAGTATACTAATTCGAGGGTGCTCTTTCTATCTGTGTGCTTGGTTTTATCCAAAAAGATAATCTAGAGCGATTTTTAGCTACTTTACTTAGGGCTAAATCTGGTAGGTATACCTACCCGAAACTACAAAGAGATAGAAGGGAGTTAGTACATTTGATTTAGTATGAGCACTTCTGATAAGATTTGCAATGTCGGTTCATCAACAAAATCAGATGATGGTGTATGTGATGTGAACGAAATATTACAAAATATGAGCACAACGGACAATATAGAAGATAATAATAAAACAGTATGTGCCAATTGCGGTAAGGAGGGTACTGTTACTGATATGAATATGTGCAACAAATGCAAGGTTACAACTTATTGCAATGCTATTTGTAAAAAGGTACATAAAAAGAAGCACAAGAAAGATTGCGAGGAACATATCAGACTTGCTACTGAGAAACATAATGAAGAACTTAGAATTGCAGCTGAATTACACGAGGAAAAGCTATTCGAAGAGCCACCATCACAACATGGAGATTGTCCGATATGTTTCCTACGAATACCAAATCTAAATACGGGGTGGAAATATCAAACATGCTGCGGAAAAATTATATGCAGTGGATGCTGCCGTGCACCTGTCTATGATAATCAAGGCAATGTAGTTGATAAAGTTTGTCCGTTTTGCAGAGTTCCAATTACTACTTCAGAAGAGGAGTCAGTTGAAAGGGGAAGGATACTCATGGAGAAGGGTAATGCTATTGCAATCTATGATAAGGGATGTGACTATTTTTGGAAGGGCGGGCATCCACTAGATAGGAAGAAGGCATTAGAACTATTTCATCGTGCAGGAGAACTCGGTCATGCAATGGCATATTCCAACATTGGTTATGCTTATACATATGGACAAGGAGGTGTAAAAGTTGATATGAAGAAGGCGAATCATTATTATGAATTATCGGCTATGATGGGTAATGAAAGTGAAAGAGCTAGACACAATCTAAGCCTTGTCGAGGAGGAAGCTGGCAATATGGACAGAGCACTGAAACACCTCATGATTGCGGTAGGGGGTGGATTTAATTTATCCTTGGAGCGGATCAAAGAATTATATAGCGAGGGCGTTGCAACAAAAGACGATTACACAAAAGCATTAAGATTATATCAAGAATACTTAGGTGAGGTTAAGAGTCGACAGAGGGACGAAGCTGCTGCAGCTGATGAGGATTGTCGATACTACTGATGGAAGAGTATAATGATATAGATCTACGTAAGCTAATACAGCATATTGATAAACCAGATCTCATTATACGTTGATACTATTAGCATTTGCCTAGGATCTGTCTCTTTGTTGTTACTTGTCTCTTTCTGTTTAGTAACTAACCATAATACAACGCAACCGTTGTCAAGAGAACTGCAATGAATGCACGCTACTAAGAGAGACTGAGAGATCTGCTGTAAACGAGCTTAGATAGATTATGAGCAATGCTCAGTGCTAAGCTATGATAAGAGTAGTTGTGCAGTATTTCCGTTCACGTGTCCGTTCATGTAGCTCATTGATTGTCGTTCGTGCAGGCAAGCAAAGCACTCGGTACTGGAAAGACTCGGCAGTGGTGTCTTCTTGTGATAGGGATCTGCTAGTCTTTTAGCAACCGTGCCAAATGGTAGTGCTAATAATACCGATACTCATCACTAAATGCAGCAGCCTCATCCCTCTGGGGACTCTTTATCTCACCCAAGTATACTTGATATGATCGTAAAGCTTTTGTGTAATCTTCTTTTGTAGCGTGTCCATATTCGTACATATCTTTGACAGTGTCCAAAGATGTAGCTTGTCCGCTCCCTACTGCTAGCATGTAATGCTTTAGTGCTCTTTCTATATTACCTGCACGAAACTCATGAGTACCTAGATTGTTCCTTGCTACTTCATCTCCTCCTATGGCTGCTATTTCCCAATAATGCTGAGCCTTCTTCTTATCAACTTCTACTCCTTGACCTTTTTCATATGCAAATCCAACACAGCAGGATGCCTCAGCAAAACCAAGTTCACTTGCCCGAACTAATAGTTTAAATGCCTTCTCATAATCTTGTGAAAAACCGAACAACCCTTCTCGATGGTACACTCCCAGATTGCGAATTGCAATAGGATCGTCTAACCCCATTCTTTTCTTCTCTCTTGTGTCTGCAACCTCATTTGTTTTAGGGTTTGGAGTTCTGCAAAAAGAGCAAAGAGGATGACCGCCCATTTTTGCAACCGCATGGATACAGCCGCTACATATCATCTTTCCACAACATGTCTGGTATTTGCTCCCCGTTGGATTCAATTTAGGCATTCTTAGAAAGCAAATTGGACAATCTTCTGTTGGTGGTTGTTTGAATAGTTCCTCATCACTAATCTTCTCAACATCCTCCATACACATGGAATCTACTGACTTAACTAACCCATCGTTATCGGTCGCATCGCTATTTGCCTGTTGATGTGGAGGTTGCACCTCTCGATTGTTAGCCGTACATACTTTACACCTCCGCTGAAATTTGTCTAACTTCATTGTTTGTTAACGACAGTGGATTATCGTTCATTATCCGACATAGTATGCAGCGTCAATAGACTGCAGAGGCTATCGTTGTATATCCCTAGACTGATATACGTGTATTCTTTACGATTACTTGGTTCTTTACTAATTATCCATACTATGAGCTAAAGAAGAGGTTTACGGATTCCTCAACAAAATAGCGATTCAACGGGTAAATACAATAAACGGGGGTCCATATCTAGTTGGGATGATCAGAATGGCACTGTCGTTGTCACTCCCCTGTCATTCTAGGTCTTACCAATCTCAAGTGAAGAACTTGTATCAATATCGTAGGGCCCTGATCCTTACTACTACTATAGATTGTGACTCTGATTCTCGTGCGATCATATTGATTAAGATCCTTGTAATATCCAAAATGTCCTATCGTGGTATCATTATATTGTCCGTGGGTATGTGCGATACCATGGTTTAGTCCGTGGGGCATAGTAAAGCCAGCAGTGTCCATGTTATTATCAGTAGTTGATGTCAAATGTGTACTACGGCTAATGTCATGTGTGTTAATACTAACATCCAATATGTATTCGTTGCTACTGTCAATGTTACCTTGATCCTCGTCATTATCGTTACGATTCGATGGATCCTCGAATGTGAAAGTAGACATATTGTTAGATACGTCCCGACTACTACCATTATATGATGCGCCCATCATTCTCCTCTCCCCGATTCTATCATCATTAATCAATGCCACGTGATGCCATCCATTGGATACTGATACCGAATTGGGATTGTCCATGTCATAACCAATATTAATAGATGATGTGCCGTGCCCAGTACTAATCGATCTATATCCATCAACATTACTATCAGTAACGGTACTAATATCAATAACATCAGAAGTTGGTATCTCTCCATAGTCAAGCAATCTAGTGACTGATTTCATATCGGTAGGATGGATGTACTTATGACGTAACAGCATGCCTCCAATAATAGTACTACAGTGTCTATGCTGCTGTGTGACTGTCCCGGATGTAACTAATACATGACCATCCATAATAATAAAATCAGTTGCCGCTCCACCGTTGACGTGTATACTCCTTCCTGTATCTGATCGTTGGTTGATACTATCATTGACGATAAGTGACGTACCATATGAGGTTTGAACAAATTGACGTGTTGTGCATGGTGCAATGGTTCTGATATTGGAACTATTATTCTCAGTACAGGTACTGTTAGTTGTTGTGTTGTTCTGTCGAAGATATGACGTACCAATTGTATCACTAACATAGTCGATACTGGCATATGTTTGCGTGCCTGTTGTATCTTCCACCGATAGTTGTGGCCTGCCATCGTGTTCACATGCTCCCCATATGATGTCCTCCTTATGACGATGTAATTCCAATATTTCCTCAATACATCGGATGGGTTGTCCTTTCCATTGATGAAGGAATATACATATGATACCGGCACATTTGCTTCCTGAACATGGTGATAGAAGGATATCAGATGTTGCTTGTGGAGTTTTGATCAGTGAGTTATTGAACATGGCGAAGCATATCAAATTGGTATTCTCTCCCCATCGATAAACATATGATGGTATTACTTGAGGGTCACGTGTTTTAGTAGAGGTTCCTGTCATTTCGACCATAAATCTAAGTTCCGGTAGTGAATCACCGTTGTCGTCATGGTAATCAACTTTGGGCTGAATACTTACTCCAACTTGCTGAAGACTTACTCTTAGCTCATCGCTAATCGTCCTGACGTCCAATCGATACAATGCCACCCCAGTTCTCGGATTAAACACGTCGAAGGTCATACCCCCCACCATAACAGTATATATCAAAGTAGTACTTACTAAAGCATACATATCGTATACATCAATCACTTGACCGGTGAACCTCCTCACATCAATCATGATATGTCTCAAATCCCTAACATCAACGGGGTTATCATCATATTCTCCCCACGCTCCCCGGTCTACGACGACCTTTTCAACATACTCTCCCTCCAACCTGACATGACGTGTACAACCTGACTCTTCTCCCCATGTCCACAAGGCCTTTGGAAACGGTGACGGACCTTGATTCGACATATGAATTGCAAAAACATTAGCACCGAACGATATACTAGGATCAACAACATTCCATGCATCTCCCATCTCCCCATTATCTCCATCATTCTTCTCCAACAAAGTGACGAGCGAAGACGATTGGAATAATTCTGATGCTTGTGAATGGATACGACGGGTACCCTGCATTGTATAGGAGCGTACTGGTGAAGTGGCATATTCACGTTTGATGCCATTAGCAGGAATACGGCGGTATACTCCTCCCCTCATTGAGATGACTTTCCTTCTAGCAAGGAACATACGAGCACAGCTCTGGATAATGACAACACTTGGTTGTATCTTGGGGACAGCCTTGTGGTACAGTCTTCTGGATCCGGTGAAACGCCAGGCAATGTCACGTCGGGTGCTCTTTTCTTCTTTCCTTATGACCTTGCGGATGATGTCGAGGTCCGGATCTTTTGCATTCCTACATTTTTCAGCGGCAGCAATCTTGGTTGCAATAACAGTTGCAGTATCATCCTCGGCACCACTAATATTTGTATCAGAACTTTCCAAACCACTATCAGGATCACTGCTACCCCCTCCAAACAATTTAACCTCCTCACCCTTACCGTCCACAGTATAATCCTCCCTTCCGTGACCTCCCCGCAATAATTAATCCTATTGGTTGCTGGATTAATAACTATATCTTCCCGTGCTGTTGATTTCCCACCACCACTACCCTCCCCTCCATTCGTACCATTTGATCCACCATTAACATTACCCTCCCCCTTGTCCGTAACATTAGATGACGTGATATTGTTATCACCAGTTACCAATTCAGTTTGTGATTCACTATTCTTTGTTGTTGCAATTTTATCCAAAGAATGTTCCGGAGGATGGTAATTTTTATATACGGTGGATAAATCTTGGGAGAGAACTCGGTTGATATAATCAATAAAATGTTCGTTCCAACATAATAGTGGTGGCCAATTAATTTCATCCCAATATAGCTCGGAGGTATGTTCTGTATATATTGCAATGTCTTCAGTGGTGGGGTTAAAATGAGTTGCCCATAAATTAATATCATGTACTGAAGTAGTAGTCCTGTTATCACCTTTTCCCAGTCCTCTACGCCATTGTTGATGTTTCAAAGCCTCATCTTGATTATATAGGACGGGTGCATAAACTTTGAATCCATCCATGGCGATAAAGTTCTCAAATTGTTCACGTGTTGTTCCCAGAATATCAAATAATCCATCATTAATTGGACCATACCAGTTTTGATAGTAATTAAGGAAGGAATAAAGCGCAAGGAGATCCTCGTATTGTTCTTCAGTGAGCATCTTCTTCTTATTACCGTCGTCCTTATCCTTCCACCTTAATCCAATAATTGAGGCTGGGGTACGAATATAATCTAGCAACATAGGGAGTGTAGATGCGCTTTCTCTTATTGCAATGCTAATCTGGGTATTGTTGTTACCGTCGAGTAATACATTTGTTATGTGCATGTGCACTAATTTATTATTGTTCTTATTGTTAGAAGGGCTAGACCCCAATCCTGCTTTGGCGTTCTGTACTTTCAATGACTTAATTTTTGTGGCGTTGTCGCCTCGTCCATCGCTCGCAAGAACAGGGGTGATCATAACGTTGGGTAGGAGATTTGGAAATGGATCTGGGACCGGTGTATCAGATGCCATGGTTGATGTTGGATAGATGCTACTCTCGTTTCACGGATTGTTATTAAATACTTGTAATCTTTTCTACAAATAATTCGCCATCTTAGTTTGTTATTGATGGTTGTTACACCACGCTAATTATTGTAAACTGAATCGCAAAGGTTGAATTCTCGGCTCAGATCTTCCTTCTCAAAGTATGCACTAATTAACTGACTGTAATATAGCAACAACTCCAGGACTATTGCAAATATTACACTAAACAATTCCAGGCTAATCTATGATTAGGAGATAAAGTCTCGAAACTGCTTAATCTGTTAACGACAGTGGATTATCGTTCATTATCCGACATAGTATGCAGCGTCAATAGACTGCAGAGGCTATCGTTGTATATCCCTAGACTGATATACGTGTATTCTTTACGATTACTTGGTTCTTTACTAATTATCCATACTATGAGCTAAAGAAGAGGTTTACGGATTCCTCAACAAAATAGCGATTCAACGGGTAAATACAATAAACGGGGGTCCATATCTAGTTGGGATGATCAGAATGGCACTGTCGTTGTCATTGTTTCTTACTGTAACTATCCTTAGGTAAATCTGTATGACATGCAGCACATATCTTCATGGCTGATATATTATTGTTGTATATCTATGTATTTCAGTGGTGTCTGTGTTTAATAAGTAAGGGCTGTATTGCTTGTCTATTGTATGGTGCACCTTATCCAAAATTTGTTTTGCAATAATATACCTCAGTTGGAGGTACACTCAATATATCAATAATCAACCTTATATAGCACTATACCACGAACTAATATGATTTCTGAATCAATAATACAAATACTGTCGTACAGCTACCAATAATAGTTATTAATCTGCTTTAAATATTGTTTGTGGTGTACTTTCTCAAAATTCAAAAGGAAAATTTGCTCGTATTGTTTGAGACAAGATGCCGGCCTACTAATACTACAAATGACGAAGCTACAGATGTATCAATTGAACTATTCCACACACCCTTCGTGCTAATTATACGCAGTAACTTATAGTGGAGCAAGCAACAACTCAAAACAACACAATTAAATCGTACTTTGTACACTTCGTATCATGATAAGTGTGAAATAATACCGTATCGGTACTTTTTTGATTTTGTTCTAACCACTAACCATTACATTACTAAGAGGAGGAGAATACCTTTTGTATGGATGGACGGTATACGATAAACTATTATCAAACGTCTGAGCTTTAACGATTTTGGTCGTCTTTATCAATACATTATGCATGTCGCGCATAGATTATATTAGAAGAGTCACAGTATCACCTATCAACCTACAACTCACCACCTAAAACAGCGCTTGCATAACAGTTGCAAAGTAAAGAGAGTAAGAGGCCGGTATTAGTTTAATCAGTGAAAAAGTGAAGTATACAAATAAATTACATATACGAGTATAATATGATGAGCGGCGGAGAGTCTGACAAGATTTGCAATGTCGGTTCATCAACAAAATCAGATGATGGTGTATGTGAGGTTATTGGACAGTTACAAAATATGAGCACGGCTGACAAGGATAACAATAATATATCAATATGTGCAAATTGTGGAAAAGAAGGTGCCAACAATACGTGCAATAAATGTATGAAGGTGAAATACTGCAACGCCGTATGCAAAAAGGTACACAAAAAGAAGCACAAGAAAGATTGCGAGGAACATATCAGACTTGCTACTGAGAAACATAATGAAGAACTTAGAATTGCAGCTGAATTACACGAGGAAAAGATATTCGAAGAGCCACCATCACAACATGGAGATTGTCCGATATGTTTCCTACGAATACCAAATCTAAATACGGGTTGGAAATATCAAACATGCTGTGGGAAAATTATATGCAGTGGATGTATTCATGCACCTGTCTATGATAATCAAGGCAATTTAGTCAAGAAACTTTGTCCGTTTTGCAGAGTTCCAACACCTACTTCAAAAGAGGAGATAATTGAAATGATGAAGAAGCGTATGGAGAAAGATGATCCTATAGCAATCTACAATCTTGGATGTGACTATTTTCATGGGACAAACGGGTACCCACAAGATCTTACCAAGGCATTAGAACTATTTCATCGTGCAGGAGAGCTTGGTCATGCAATGGCTTATTCCATCATTGGATATGCATATCATTGTGGTAGGGGTGTGAAAAGAGATAGTAAGAAGGCCTCATATTATTACGAACTAGCAGCTATGGCAGGAAATGTAACAGCAAGGTACAATCTTGGCGCAAACGAGGATGTGGCAGGCAATATGGATAGAGCTATCAAACACTACATGATTGCGGCAAGGGGTGGACTATCTCTATCCACGAAACGGATCAAAGAATTATATACCGATGGAACGGTAACAAAAGAATGTTATACAAAAGCATTAAAAGTATATCAAGAATACTTGGAAGAGATCAAGAGTAAACAGAGAGATGAAGCTGCTGCGGCCGATGAAGAGGATCGGTACTATTGATAGTAGAGATAATGGTATAATTATAATATGCTATACATCGCTAAAACTAAAACTAAAGACCCAACCCTAAATTTGCTCGATGATTTCGTCTTGCCAACACTACTAACAAACGCCGCCGCGCCGCCGCTACAGATGTCTATTCTTCCACACCCTTTGAGCTGCTAGGTGTTTGGTACTACTAGCAGAAAGTACAAGAGAGAGATGACCTCTCGAAGATTTGAGAAACTCTGTTCTATCGCCATCATTTTACTCACTCAGTGAGTTTAGAGTTTAGGCATGTGATAGCACTACATAAGTATGCTGCCAAACACCCCTTTGCAACCAGAATGGACGACGACTACGTGAATATATCTACTCCTCTTGCCGACGGTGCTGTTACCGCAGCCGTCGGCGGTAGTGATTTGCAACAAAATGATATCACAACATTACAAAGTGCACAAGAATTTGCAACTACTGCCACTTCCTCAACAAATGAAAGAGTGGATGGATCAATGAGCCCTTGTATTGAAGAACAAGACGTACCATATAATACAAATAGTACTAATGACAATATGAATATTGAAGATAATAGTAAACCGGCAGCAAAACCTTCCAACTCTTCCTCTAACAACAATACTTCTACTAACACTTCCAATACAAACAGCAATTCCAAAACTAAAGTACAAAAAGTAGACAATCGATTCACCTGCGCGATATGTTTAGAAATAGTAAGTGACGAACCAGTTGTAACGAAATGTGGACATTTATATTGTTGGAGTTGTTTATATCAATGGTTGGAGCCGGGAATGATGTTGAGTGAATACAATTCGGCGTTTGGTGGTAATGTTATTAGTAATTCAAATAGTATGAATATGGGAGGAAGTAGTAGTTATAATGGTATGGGTGTTCGAAATAACAGTATAGGAAGTAATAGTAGTTCTTCGGGTGGGTTAAACTTTCTATCTACATCGTACCAAACTACTAATATGCATCAACAACAGTCTACATTTAATGATCGACCGTACAATCCATCAGGTGGACAATTCTCACAACGTAAATTTGAACAAAGGAGACATTGTCCGGTTTGTAAGGCTTCATGTACAGTTGATTCTGTTATACCTATATATTTAACTGGATTGGGAAGTGGTGGTAGTGTTAATGGTGATGATAATGGGGATTCAGGTATGATGGGGAGTGTTTCTTCAAATGTTGGTGAAGAAAGAGAGGAGGATATACGAAGACAGTCGGTTGATTCTTTGGATTCACTAGATATTGATAATATACCCACAGTATCAGCGGCTCAATCATCATTATTTGCAACCTCCACAACAATTGCAACTACACCGGAAGGTTCACCATCGAATACACCCGCCACTGATACGTTACTTGCCATGGAATTAGAAGATCCAACGAATAGTAACTTGGGATTACGTCAAAGGCGAAGGGGTACTAAACGTTCATCTCACTCGACAACTGCAAGTGATGATAATGCCAATTTGAAACAACCTCCCGAACAGCTAAAGCAACCACCCGAACAACAGAAATATGAATGTAAATCACCAACACGAACAAGTGATGCAGCAAGTGGCATATTAGAATCCGAAAACAGACGACAAGAGAATGCCAACAACAATAACTTAGCCAGTCATGATAATACGCCGATCCATCGGAATAGTATTGATTTTGTCGATGGTATAAATTCGGGTAGATCTGCAAGTAATGTACCATCGCGTCCAATACCAAATTATCCCATGCAACCTCAGAACACGCCAATGTCTCAACCAGACTTGATAAATGATCATACTACCCTGAATGAATCTATATCACCAAACATGACACAGTCAGCGCTTAGTTCTCCATTTCGATTGGCATTACGTCCTCGTCATCCTTCGTTAAGTGGATGTATGGCTCATCAACAGAGACCGGCTACACATGCCCACCGACAGGGACAAACTTATGCACAAACATATGCACATTCACATCATCGTCATCATGGTCGATTAACATCGGCATTACTTGGTATTGTTGATACAATTGATAACCTTGCCAATAATAGTACGTCGTCGGGGGTGGGCCAAGCCTCCTCAACTCCAGCGGCATCGGTAGTACCTACATTGCATCGATCCGATGGAGGAATGGGTGGTATAGGCCGTGCCTCGGAAGTACATCAAAATGGTAATGGTGGGGATCCAATGATGATGATGAGTGAAGAGGAATCATCATTGGCAAATGCACGGGAATTTCTATCAAGATTGTTATTAATGTTGGCTTGTTTTGTTGTATTGTGTTTGTTACTCTTTTAGGATATATTTAAGCTTAGTCAGTATCATTTCAGAATGATCTTTCTAATCACATGTTCACGTGCATAATCTATTAATAGTAACGATAATTATCATCGGCCGCAGCAGCCTTATCCCTCTGGCTACTCTTAATCTCCCCCAAATATTCTTGATATAATCTTAAAGCTTTTGTATCATCATCTACAGTTGCATGTCCATTTGTGTATAATATTCGGATCTGCTTCAAAGAGTTAGTATGTCCACTCTCTGCTGCTATCACAAAGTGCTTTAATGCCCTCTCCGTATTACCAGCAGTCTTCTCATTATTACCTAGATTGGCTCTTGCAAGTGCATCTCCCTTCATGGCAGCTCGTTCATAGTAATGTACAGCCTTTTTCTTGTCAACTTCTACACCTTCTCCATAGTCATAAGCACAACCAATGTTGTTGTAAGCAACGGCATATCCAAGTTCACCAGCACGATGCCATAGCTCAAGTGCCTTGGTGTAATCTTGAGGAAATCCGTTTCTTCCAACTCGATAGTCACATCCTTCATTGTGTATTGCAATAGGATCGTTAGCCTCCACTCTTTTCTTCAACCTTTGAAGATGATCCTCATCTGTAGTAGTACACGGAGCCCTGCAAAACGGACACTTCTTTCCAGCAACTATATTGCCTTGGTTATCATAGACAGGTGCATAACTACATCCACTGCATAACAGTTTCCCACAACATGAATTGTATTTATATCCCGTATGATGTATTGGTAATCGTATGAAACAAAGTGAACAATCTTCTTTCAGCGGTGGTTGTTTGAATAGCTTTTCATCATGTAACTTAGCGGCAAGTCTTTGATGTTCCTCACAGTCTTTCTTATGCTTATGTCGGTGCTTCTTCTTACATGCGGCGTTGCAATAAGTTGTTTTCTTACATTTGTTACATATGTTCATGACCTCGTCACCTTCTTTACCGCAATTGGCACATATCTCTATCCCAAAGTGGAGTACGCTATGCTTGGATGATGTTGTCTTTTTATCAGATGATGTAACCGTCTTGCATAATATATTATTGGAGACTGCATTAATTATGTTGTTGTCGACTTTTGTGTTTTCATCAGATGTGCTCATCTTGTCAACTGACACATCTAGTGTACTCATTTTGATAAGGTCTTTGCACGGCGGCGGCGGCGGCGGCTATTGATTCGATACTCTATTATAATACGTGGTGGCCTTACTATTATGTGAACTTATCTCTATATGGTAAGCATGTATGTACATACATGTCGTTATCTATATTATGTTGATGTTGGTTTTTTAAAGACGGTTGGTAAAAAATTTCGAAGGTTATTAGAGTAATAGAGTAAGAATCGGTTCATTTTCATGCTTAGAGTACAAGTACAATACAAAGCGATAGTGTTTATTATGATGATACCATAGCTAACTGCGCGAAGGGGGTTTGGAGTAGTTCAATTGGTATATCTGTAGCGTCGTTTGGTAGTAGTGGTAATAAAAACATCGGCCGGCATCGATCTTGGCACAAATACTTTTCATTTTTGAGAAGAAGGTGCACCCACATTACGATAACTTTTGGCTTTGGTACCAATTATAACAGATTAGTATATGGTAGTTGTGCTGTAATAGTACTGATTTTACTGTTCGGAACTCATCTTAGTCCAGTGCTATATACTGGTTGGCTATTGATATATTGAGTGTATCTCCAACTGAGGTATATATAATTGCAAAACAAATTTTTTGAGAAGGTGCACCATACACAATAAAAAACATTGAAACGCAACCTTTCTATACAGAACGGACACCGGAATCATACAAATATCTATATCAATTATTAATTATGAAGATCTGTGCAGCATGTCATAAAGATCTGCCCAAAGATAGTTATAGTAAGAAACAATGGAAGTTAGACGAATACCAGCGGAGGTGTAAAGTATGTATTACTAACAATCGAGAAGTGCAGCCACCCCCAAAACAGAATAATAGTAATGATCCAGATACTAACGAAATCATCAAAGCATTAAATTCAATGTATTTGAAGAATATTGAGAAGAAGATAAATGATGAGGAACTATTTAAACAACCTCCGCCAAAAGAAGATTGTCCAATTTGCTTCCTTACTTTACCAGCGTATATTACGGGTTGGAGATACATGTCATGTTGTGGAAAAGTTTTATGTAGTGGATGTATTCATGCTCCTGTATATGATAACCAAGGCAATGAAGTTGTTGAGAAGAAAATGTGTCCCTTTTGCAGAACTCCAAACCCCACATCACTTGAAGAGGAAGAGATTATTAAAAGGCTTGAGAAAAGAATCGAGGCTGGAGATGCCCATGCAATATTCAATATAGGAGTGTACTATCGACATGGGAGAAACGGGTTTCCACAAGATTATACAAAGGCATTGGAACTATTTCATAGGGCAGGAGAGCTGCGTCATTTTGAAGCATATACAAACATTGGTGCTTCATATAATAAGGGTAATGGGGTAGAAGTTGATATGAAGAAGGCAATACATTATTATGAGTTATCGGCTATTGGGGGGTGCGTATCAGCAAGATTCAATTTAGGAAATAACGAGTGGAGTGTAGGCAATTGGGATAGAGTATTGAAACACTACATGATTGCGGTAAGAGGTGGTCATACTGAGTCTTTAAAACAGATCAAAAAGATTTACTCAAATGGACATGCAACAAAAGAAGATTACACAAAAGCATTACTATCTTACCAAGAATACTTGAGCGAGATAAAGAGTCCCCAAAGGGATGAGGCTGCTGAAACTTATGAGGATTGTCGTTATTATTAGTATTAACAGTTAGGTATAGATCAGTATAGATTACAGGAAAATGAGATAGAGGACTATTGTCGGCAAATGCACGTGAATTCTTGTCTAGTTTGTAATTACTTCTAAGCTAATCCGATGATCCATAAGTAACAACTTCTTCTTACTCTCATGCCATTCTTTACATATCCTATTACATATATTTGTCTTTTCTCGTCTTCTTCTCTTGATTCCAAATCCTGGGATACACTAATAGTATCGACACTTCTCTTCATCTGCTGCAGCAGCTTTATCCCTTTGTACACTTTTAATCTCAACCAAGTATTCTTGATATGCTCGTAATGCTTCGGTATAATCTTCTTTTGTTGCAAGGTCCAACGAGTATAACTCTTGAATTTGATTCAAAGAACCACTATTTCCACCCCTTACTGCAATCATGTAATGCTTCAGCGCTCTATCCATATTACCACCCCTCTTCTCCTTAATGCCTAGGTTGTGCCTTGCTGTAGTATCTCCCCCTATAGCTGCTAATTCATAATAATACACAGCCTTCTTTTCATCCCTTTCTACACCTACACCCATATCGTAAGCAACACCAATACTGTAATACGCTACAGCATTACCAAGCTCTCCAGCCCTATGCCAAAGTTCGAATCCCTTATTGTAATCTTGTGGGTATCCACGCAACCCTTTAAAATAGTAGAATCCTAGATTTTGTATTGCTCTGGCATCACCTAACTCTACTCGTTTCATATTCAATTTCGTTGCTTCATCATGTGTAGGATGTGGAGATCTACAAAATGGGCACTTCTTTTCATCAACTTCGTTGCCTTGGTGATCATAGACAGGTGCATAACAACATCCATTACATATTTGCTTTCCACAACATGCCATTGTCTTTGCTGAACCAACAAGCGTTGGTAATCGTTGGAAACAAATTGGACAATCTTCTGCTGGCGGAGGTTGCTTAAACAACTTTTTATCATAATGTAACTTAGCAAGTTCTGTGGTTAGTCTGATATGTTCTTCGCATTGCTTTTTATGTTTGTGTCTATGTTTCTTTTTACATGCAGCGTTGCAATACTTCACCATCTTACATTTGTTGCATGTGTTCATATCAATGTAACTACCCTCCTTACCACAATTGGCACATCTCTCTATTCCAAAGTTTAGAACGTTATGCTCGGCTGATGGTTTCATTTCATCGTCTACAGACACAGCCAGCTTGCATACATCATTAGAGACTGCATTGATTGATGATGAGACAGGTATATTGTGATCTATTTTTATGTTTTCATCTGACGTGCTCATCTTGAACTCTTTGCACGGTCGACGCCTAAGTATTGATTATCTTTTCCAGCGTATAAACTTTATATATATTGTGTTTGTGTTATACCTATTATTATTTTGCATATCACCTTCTATCGCATCTGCCACATACAATACAACTTGTTGGCGATGTGGGGCGGTTGACTATCACTACATATTTGACAGTTGGTGATTTATTGCAAAGTGGTATCCTAAATTGACGGACATTTCTCATTTCGATGCCGATGAGTTGGTGTAGGTTGGTATGTGAGATCGTGCATAAGAGTAGGGCTATGGACGCTATTATAACATGAAAGAGCAGCAGAGTACCTTAGATACTATACCCCGAGAAAAGAATGAGTAGCTGTTCAAGTGAGATATGGGCAGGAAATGTAGCATGGTTGCAACCTAATTGTCAATTTCTGTTCTCGATTATACACAAGTGGTCTAATGAAACCTCGTGGATTGCATATTGGTAGTGATAATGATATATTATTAGTTGAAAGAGGTAAAAGTCGTGTCATACGATTAGATGATGATGGAAATACTATAGTGCCTATTGCAACAAAATCCGGTCTAAACCACGGCATCGAGTTATCAAATGGTTATTTATATGCCTCCACTGCAACTTCGGTATTTCGATGGCCATATAAAACTGGTCAAACTACTACATCAAATGATAATAACATTCAAGAAGTAATAATAGGTATGGGTGGCACGGCAAGTAATGAATTAGGTGCTCCAGGTGGACATACGACTCGTACTCTTGCATTTGATGCTGACGGTAAATGGTTATATGTTAGTATAGGATCGAATGGTAATGTTGATGCCGATAGTAGTAGATCAAGAATAAGACGATTTGATATAAGTACTTGGGATGGAAATCAACCAATGATATTTAATAATGGAGAGATATTTGCAGACGGGTTAAGAAATGAAGTTGGACTAGCATTTGATTCATTTGGTGACCTATGGGGAGTAGAGAATGGAGCTGATAATCTATATAGACAAGATTTGGGAGGAGATATACATAATGATAATCCATCAGAAGAATTGAATCGTTTTAGACAAGATCAAATTGGGCAGAGCTGGGGCTATCCGTACTGTTGGAGTGAATACTGTTTACCAACACAAAACGGTGGATCTGGTATGAAGGGTGCAAATGCAATTTGGGCATGGCCAAGTTTTATAAGTGCCGGGTATACAGCAGACGAGTGGTGTAGAGAGAATACAAATCCATCGGAAATGTCCATGCCTGCTCACTCAGCTCCGCTTGGTATAACGTTTTATGATTGGAGAGATACATCACAAGATGAGGAATGCCAAGGTACTTTTCCAAAATCAATGGATAAATATGCCTTCATTGCATTTCATGGGTCTTGGAATCGAAGTCCTTCGACTGGATTTAAAGTTGTATATATACCATTTGATAGGTCAGGTAATCCAACGGCATTACCAATCGACTTATTTAGACACGATAGTGATAATGCAAAGTGGCCAGGAGCTCTACGACCAGTTGATGTACAGTTTGATAAATGTGGAAGACTCTATGTAACAGAAGATGGTACGGGGTCAGTTATTGAAATTACATATACCGGTGGAGTTACAGATGAAACTTTAGTATTAGAATCAGGAGATGTTGCTGATGGAGCCGCTTGTTCACCATATCAATCTCCAAGTAATCCACCCTCCGAATCTCCAGAAAGACAACCAACAACGTCCAATCCTACTCCTACCTCTTCAATTGTATCCCCGACATTATCAGAGGAAACTACTATAACAACTTCTTCCAAACCAAATAATTCTGAAGCAGAGGAGCCTGGTAGTACTTGTTGTTCATCATCTGGGAGCATATCATATCCTCTACTCGGGGTGGTTGAGTTTGTAGTTGTTTTGATTTCGTTAATGCTGTTGTGTTGATGAGGACTAGAGTATAGTAACCAATAAATGAATAACTTATTAATAAACTTTGTATTTATCCATTATCATTATTATGCATATATCTAACCGTAACGAATCCGATCATCTCAAAGTAATATCGATCACCTCTATCGGCAGCTTAACCACTAATAGTAACAATAATCCTCTCTGCATGCATTCCTCACTAGTAGCACCGATATGCCTCGTCATATGCAGCTGCCTCGTCTCTTTGAACACTCTTAGTCTCACCTAAGTATGTTTGATATGATCGTAAAGCTTTTCTGTAATCTTCTTTTGTTGCATGTCCATTTGGTTGAGTACATTTCTTGAATGTTCTTCAACGTATCAGCGTCTCCACCTCTTGCTGCAATAATGTAATGCTTCAATGCCCTATCAAAATTGCCTCTATTTCTCTCTGCAATACCTAGATTGAACCTTGACTGTACACACCCTGCAATAGCTGCTAACTCAAGGTAATGCTTTGTCTTCTTTTTATCAACTTCTACCCCATGGCCATTGCTATAAGCACTACCAATACAACCATATGCTTGGTAATAACCTAATTCTACTGCCCGATGCCACATTTCTAACGCTTTGGTATAATCTTGCGGATATCCGCCTGTACCATTAGTATAATCAAATCCTAGAAGGTGGGCTGCAATAGCGTCATCTGCGTCTACTCGTTTATCCATTCTTTCATTTGCCTCCTCTTCAGAAGTTGGCGCCGGAGTTCTGCAAAATGGACAAAGTGGTATGGAAGTATTCCTTGTTTCTTCAACTGCATAAGTGCATCCGCTGCATACTCTTTTCCCACAGCATGTCATATATTTATTCCCCGTACGAAGTATAGGTATTCTTAGGAAGCAAATCGGACAATCTTCTACTGGTGGTTGTTTGAACAGCTCCTTATCATGTTCACTTTCATTATAATAATAATAATCGCTCAGCATGAATACTAACAAAACAATAGATGCTAATATTATTGATACCACTGCATTATACGATATTAATTCCGATAGATAGCTAATGATGCCCATGATGTTGTTAGTTGCAATTTTTACTTTTTGTTTGTATTGTTTGTTTGGATGATAATATGACGATCCGACGCCTGCTAATGTCTCGAATAGATTGTTGGTTGGATAATAATATAACTACCAATCAACTGTCAGTGCAGCAGACGCCACACCTCATCAACTCAAACTCAAATCAAACTGAAAATGTACCGATACGGTACTATTTCTCACTTATCATGATACAAAGACTACGTAATACGATATTATTTTAATGTGTGTGCTATTACTTCCCAACACTCAACACCTAAAGCTTACTGCAGTATTTAGCACGAAGAGGGAGCGGAATGGTTCAATTGATATTTGTATATCTGTAGCATCGTTTGGTAGTATAGTCTATCGGCCGGCATCGATGGAAACTTTAATTAACCTACGGAGAGATTAACTTTTGGTAGTTGTATATAATAGTATTGTATTTCTACTCGGAACTCATCTCGGTTCAGTAGTTATACTGGTTATTAATTGATTACTGAGATAAGTACCGTCATTTACTCTTTTTATCGGTGCACCATTAAACAATATATATATAACCAAACAAACACAACCTTTTCATATAATACACGCCAAAGTATATAAATATACATAAAAATAATGAAGGTCTGTGCAGCATGTCATGAAGATTTACCCAAAGAAAGTTATAGTAAAAAACAATGGAAGTTAGACCAATATCAGCGGAGGTGTAAAGTATGTGTTACTAACAACCAAGAGGTACAACTACAACAACCACCCTCAAATAACGATACAAATACAACAAACACCAACGGAATAGTCAAATTGTTAGATACTATGTATTTGGAGGATGTTGGGAAGATTAGTGATGAGGAACTATTCAAACAACCTCCACCGGAGGAAGATTGTCCAATTTGCTTTCTACTTCTTCCAACATTTAACTCGGGACGTAAATACTATACTTGTTGCGGAAAAAGGATTTGTGGGTGTGTTTATGCAGTTGCTGAAAAACTTGTGATGAGCAATTGTGCCCTTTTTGCAGAACCCCAGCGGCCTTGACTGATAAAGAGAATAAGGAAAGGTTAAGGAAGAGAGTGGAGGCTAATGATCCCATAGCAATCTTCATTCGCGGAAATTATCACAAAGATAGGAGAGGAGGCTTTTCTCAAGATATGGACAAGGCATTAGAACTTTGGCATCGTGCAGGAGAGCTTGGTTATGCTAAAGCATATGTTAGTATTGGTGTTGCTTATAATAGAGGTGAAGGAGTAGAAGCTGATAAGAAGAAGTCTCAGCATTATTATGAGCTAGCAGCCATACAGGGAGATGTAGATGCAAGGTACAACCTGGGCAATGATGAGTTGCATGTAGGCCTTAAAGAGATGAATACAGGCAATATTGATAGAGCCATCAAACACTTCTTGATTGCTGTGGGTAGTGGAATTGATAAATCATTGGAAAAGATCAAAGGATTATACAAGTATGAACTTACAACAAAAGATGATTACATGAAAGCATTACAATCTTATCAAGGACACTTGAGCGAGATAATGAGTTCTCAAAGGGATGAAGCTGCTGCATTTAGTGAGGAATATCGTTACTACTAATAGAGAGGCATATCGTTAATTAGTGAGAGTAATGACTTTTCATCGGGTTTTATCTTTGGTTTGAGTAAACTTACTTTAAACTATATTAATCTAAACATTACTATCCGGTATTAGTAATAACAACTGTCCTCATCGGCCAAAACGGCTTTATCCCTCTGGGGGCTTTTAATCTCTCCTAAGTATGTCTGATATAAATGTAATGCTTTTGTATAGTCACCTTTTGTTATATTTCCATATGTATATAACTCTTTGATCCGTTTCATGGATAGATTATATCCACCCCTTGCAGCAATCATGTAGTGTTTGATAGCTCTATCCATATTGCCTGCAACTTCCTCGTTTACGCCAAGATTGTACCTTGCTGTTGTATTCCCTCCCATAGCTGCTAGTTCGTAATTATGCAAAGCTTTCTTCTTGTCAACATCCACACCTCTACCAAACTCATATGCATAACCAATGTTGGAATAAGCCATTGCATGACCAAGCTCTCCTGCCCGTTGGAATAGTTCTAATGCCTTATCGTAATCTTGTGGATGCCTGCCCTTCCCTAGAAAATAGTCATATCCCTTATCATAGATTGCAATAGCATTATTCTTCTCTATTAGTTTCCTTGTTCTTTCTATCAACTCCTCCTGCGTAATAGGACGTGGAGTTCTGCAATACGGACATTTCTCATCATCAACTTTATTCCCTTGGTTATCATAGACGGGTGCATAATAGCATCCCATGCATATTTGCTTTCCACAACATAATTGATATTTCCACCCCGAGTTTAGATTTGGTAACCGTAGGAAACAAATCGGACAATCTCCATGTTGTGATGGTGGCTCCTTGAATAGTTCTATACCATGCAATTCAGCTGCGAGCCTGAGTTCTTCATCAAGTTTCTCAGTTGCGAGCCTGATAAGTTCCTCACACTCTTTCTTATGCTTCTTTTTGTGCACCTTTTTGCATGCAGCGTTGCAATACTTTACTTGTTTGCATTTGTTGCATACGTTGTTCACGTCATCATCTTCCTTACCGCAATTGGCACATACCGATATGGCGGCACCTATCCTCATGTTCTGTAACTTATCGTTAACATCACATAAACCATCACTTTTTGATTTTGATGTATATGCACCGACATTGCAACTTTCATCGGATGTGCTCATTTCTATAGCAGTATATTTAGATAGAGTTGTATATCCTGTTTATCTATATATCAATATATTAATACTTTATAATACTTTGATGCTGTTTCTTATGTCTATTGTTTGACAATTACAAATTGCAAGCAAAATTACAAATTATGGTGTGAACGAGTCGAAGTTTTGCAGCGCTTCTTTTATGAAGCCACCAAAGTAATACCAACTATTACTATCAAAACTAATGATAACTAATGATGTAATACTACTCGATAATGCTACCTAACTGCTATCAAACCCAAACCAACAACATCAAACCTCAAGCAACCCAACCACTTCTTATTATTCTTATTACTTACTAAGTATCGATACGGTATTATTTCGCACATATTATGATACAAAAAGTACGCAATACGATAGTTTACAGTCTCATTTCTCATATTATACTTTGTTTAGCTTTGTTTTGACGATAAGAGATGATAGGTAAGGTGTATCGTGAGATATATATATGATATGCTAATTAGATGATAAGCATCTGCAGAGAGCTCCAAGGTGGAGAGTTATTAGTATCAAGCATTAGAATCTAGAGGTATTGGTAGAGGTCTATCACACTACGCAATCCAAGACTTACAAGTTAGAAAATCCTATCTTGAAATAGAAACTCTTCTCATCCCTATTGTGGTTTTGACGTATTGTATATCGACATCATCAGAGATTAATAAAAGTTATCAGTGAGGTTAATACGGCATATATAATCGCATATAAAATGAGTACGTTAGACAAGATTTGCAAAGATAGTGCATCAACAAAATCAAATTATGATACATGTGAGGTGAGCGACATGCTAAATCTAAAAGACATCAGTATGGTGGATAAAGATAATGATATACCAGTATGTGCCAATTGTGGGAAGGAGGGTGATGATGTCAACAATATATGCAATAAATGTAAGACGGTAAAGTACTGCAACGCCTCATGTAAAAAGAAGCACCGACACAAACATAAGAAAGATTGTGAGGAACATGTCAGACTAGCAGCTGAGCGTGCAGCAGAGTTGCACGACGAAGAGCTATTCAAACAATCACCATCACAATATGGAGACTGTCCAATTTGTTTCATAAGAATAAAAACACTTGTTTCGGGAAGGACTTACTATGCATGCTGTGGAAAAATGATATGCTGCGGATGTGCTTATGCACCTAGATATGATAATCAAGGCAACAAAGTTGACTCTGTCAAACAAAACGAGTGTCCCTTCTGCAGAACTCCACATCATACTTCGAACGAGGAGATGGTTAAAAGAATGAAGAAGCGTGTGCAGGCTCATGATCCAATTGCAATCTACAATATAGGAGTGTACTATCGAGACGGGACAAATGGATATCCACAAGATTATACAAAGGCATTAGAACTATTTCATCGTGCAGATGGTTATACCATAGCATATGCCAGTGTTGGTTATGCATATGATAATGGAGATGGAGTGGAAGTTGACAAGGAGAAGGCGATATATTATTATGAATTAGCAGCTATGAGAGGAGTTGCAGGAGCAAGGCACAACCTAGGATTGCATGAACAAAAAGCAAGCAATATGGACAGAGCACTGAAACACTTTATGATTGCAGTTAGAGGTGGATATTCTGATTCTTTAGAGCATATTAAAATACTATACTCAAATGGGCTTGCATCAAAGGAAGATTATACAAAAGCTCTTCGATCCTACCAAACATACTTGAGTGAGATCAAGAGTGCACAGAGGGACAAAGCTGCTGCGGTCGATGAGGAGTATCAGTACTATTGATTGTATAACCAAGTATATGTAACCGATAAGATATCAACAACTATAAGTATAGAATCATTTACATTTAGACAAGTCTATAAAGAAGCTGGTTTCTATTTACAAGCTTTACATTAAGACATTGTTGATTAACTTTACCATTTACTAGTGATAGAAGTTGATTATAAGTTTAGTAGGCGAGTAGCCTCCATCCTAACTATAAGAAAGGCTAGCTCCTCAAACTTCATTTTACTTTTCAAACTTTATCCTGTTTCATAATATTTGCACTCATCATGTGCCGCAGCAGCCTCGTCCCTCTGTTGACTCTTAATCTCCCCCAAATATTCTTGGTACAATCGTAATGCTTGTGTATAAACTTCTTTTGTTGCGTGTCCATGTGAGTAGTACTTTTTAATCTCCTTTAAAGAGTCAGATTTACCATCTCTTAACGCAATCATAAAATGCTTAACTGCTCTACCCACATTGCCTGCCCTCTCCTCCGCAAGGCCTAGATTGTGCCTTGCTTGGGCCTCTCCTCTCATGGCTGCTAGCTCATAGTAATGTATAGCCTTCTTCTCATCAACGCCTACTCCCCCTTCGCCATATCTATATGCATAACCGATGTTTGTGTATGATTTGGCAAAACCAAGCTCTCCTGCCCGATGCCAGTGTTCTAATGCCTTTGAATAATCTTGTGGATATCCATTTATGCCATTTTTGTACCAGCATCCGGTATCGTGAATTGCAACAGGATCCCCAGCTCCACTCGTTTTTTCAATCGTTTAACAATCTCCTTTTCCAAACGTGTTTCTGGAGTTCTGCAATAAGGACACTTTTTATTATCAACTACATTGCCTTGATTATCATACAAAGGTGCCCAGCAACATCCGGAACAAATAACTTTTCCACAGCATTCATAATACCTACTCCCAGTGTATCTCGCACCCGTCTGCAGAACCGTCTGCAGTGATGGGATTCGTAAGAAACAAATCGGACAATCATCTGCTGGTTGAGGTTGTTGAAATAGCTTTTCCTCGTGTAACTTAGCTGCATACTCAGCTGCACGCTTGAGTTCTTCATTATGTTTCTCTGCTGCTTGTCTAATATGTTCCTCACAATCTTTTTTATGCTTCTTTTTGTGAACCTTTTTACATACAGCGTTGCAATACCTCACTTGCTTACATTTGGCACATACATTATTGGCATCCTCTTTACCACAATTGGCACATACTGATATACTGCTATCCGCCATACTCATGTTCTGTAACTTATCGTTAACATCACATACACCTTCTTTTGATTTTGTTGATGAACCGTCTTTGCAATTATCGGACGTACTCATATTATAACAGTTTACCCAAATAATAGGTATATCTTCTTGTTTAAAAGTATAATAATACTTTATACTTTGATGCGGTTGTTCGATACTATATTATAGTACACCGTTTATGAAGGTTTACTTATGATCTACTTTTGCAAAGGCAAAAAGTAAGTAATGTGTTGATGATCTCTTTTTGAGGCTGCCATCCACAAAATACCGACTAATACCTAATATGTAATACTACTCGATAACGATGTAATCGATATCAACAACTATATTGTTGTACACAAAGCAAAGCAATAAAGCCGAACAAACTCCGTCCGATACGGTATTATTACTTATTATTATGAACGAAAAGTACACAATACGATATTTACACACATAGGTAATAAACAACCACAAGGTGATCAGTTCAATTATCTATGTGGTAGAGACATCAATAAGGTGGAGAGTTATTACTATCATTAGCATATTAGAATACAGAGGTATTGGTGTAGAGGTCTACCACACTACTACGCAATTCGAGACTTACATGCTAGAAAATCCTTATCTTGAAATTGTAGTAATGGAGTAGAATATATTAATTGGATTTTGATGTATTGTATATCGACATTATCAGAGATTGATAAAGATTAGAGGTGAAGTTAATACGGTACATATAATCGCATATAAAATGAGCACGTTCGATAGTTGCAGTGTCAGTGCATCAAAATCAAAAGATGGTGTATGTGAGTTGAGCGATATGCTAAAAGACAACAGTATGATGGTGGTGGATAAAGATGACGTATCAGTATGTGCCAATTGCAGAAAAGAGGGTAGTGATATAAACAATATCTGCAACAAATGTAAAGTGGTGAAATATTGTAACGCTACATGTAAGAAGAAGCATAGACACAAACATAAAAAAGAGTGTGAGGAACTTATCAGACTAGCTGCAGAGCGTGCTGCTAAGTTACATGATGAAGAACTATTTAAACAGCCGCCACCAGCAGAAGATTGTCCTATATGTTTCTTACGTATGCCTACACTTGGTACGGGATTTAGATATATGGCTTGTTGTGGAAAAGTTATATGCAGTGGTTGTGATTATGCACCTGTTTATGATAACCAGGGCAATATAGTTGCAAAGAAGTGTCCTTATTGCAGAGCTCCAGCATCTAAATCACAGAAGGAATCAATTAAAAGGGAGAAGAAAAGAGTCGATGTAGACGATCCTGTTGCAATCTACAATCTAGGAAATCATTATCGAGATGGGACGAATGGATTTCCACAAGATTACACAAAGGCATTAGAATTATGGCATCGTGCAGGAGAACTTGGTTATGCAATGGCTTATTCAAACATTGGTTATACATATGAAACTGGTAGAGGGGTAGAAGTTGATAAGAAGAAGGTGTTACATTACTGGGAATTAGGAGCTATGAGAGGGTGTGTAGTAGCCAGGAACAATCTAGGCGTAATTGAGTTATGTGAAGGTAATATGGATAGAGCACTGAAACACTACATTATTACTGTGGAGGGTGGAGACATTAAATCTTTAGATGCTATCAAACGAATGTACTTAAAAGGAGATGCAACAAAAGATGATTACTCAAAAGCATTACAATTATATCAAACATATGTATTTGGGCGAGATCAAGAGTGATCAGAGAGATAAAGCTGCTGCATTTAGTGATGAGTATCGGTACTATTAGAAGACATAGTTGTTTAAGTTTAACATTTACCAGAAATATGTGATACAATCCCGTCAATCAGATCAAACAGCTACAGGGGTCCTACCAGGCATGGTTAATGACGGAAAGTCATGACCAATATCAGTTTGCAACTTGCCCGGTGACTTACTTTGACCTCCATTAATAGTAATAGAAGTAGCAATAGACACAGATTCGCCCAAAACAAACTTAAGGAATGTAGTTTGAATACTTTCCTTACCAGCTAATGTTTCAAGCAGAGCCGATGAATCAGATCGAACACACAAGTTATTAACATCACCCCCACTTGCTTGTAAAGTGCAGAAGATACGGCAGCCATTTGGCACCATGAATGCATACCCTTTCGTCTGATTGTCTTTGTCAAGGAGTACACATCCCCTCCTATTTGTAACGTCTTGATCATTCATTGACACGTTAATGGGTATAGTCTTCTGATACTTCATACCCTGCCAAAGAAAGTTAAACGAGGCAGCATCCCCACGTCCCACATCAGCCTCACATCGATCAAGACCGGCAAAGAATACAAGTGGACATGGAAGTAACGACGTAATTGGGGATATTGAAGTTGACTGACAGGGCAGCGTAATGTCCATTGTTGTTTCATTATTATCATCCTCGTCATCATCCGCTACATCAACTGAACCGCCTGCTCCTGATACCCATTTATGAGTTGTTGATTCTTGTTCTACTTCTCTAAACGTCACTGATGGTTGAAGTAATAAGTTGGTAGATGCGGCTCCTCCGTCTAATGTAACTTCCCATGTAACAAAGTCACCTGGCTTGATTTCATTATTGTACAAAGATGTTGCAACACATGATGTGGAGGTGTCGTATACTGAATCTTGACCGGGTATACTTTGCTGTGAGATTCTAAGCTCAAGACGTACCCCATTTTGTATAGGCACTGGTGTAATGTTGAACAATCTCATGGTAACAACGAGTGCCATACACTCGGAAGAGTCACCTCTCCTCACTCGCCTCATACCATGTGATAGAAGTAACGAGATGGGGTCAGATGATCCAGTAAGAGTAATCGCGTCGTTCTTGGTGATACTTGATGACCTTGCCGGTACTAATATGGGCAAGTCGGGTAACTTCTCATGAATTTCAATAGTCGAACGGGTGAATGAGCTTTTTAATCGAATTGGATTACGAGAATAAATCCTTTTGATACCCGACATGGCAGTTGAATTTGCAACAGCCTTTGATGCTATACTAGTCCGGTTTGATAGAACAAGACGGGCGTGATTATACATGAACTGGATACAATGATCCATTGACTTGTTATCCTCAACAGAGGAAGATACCAAAGACTTAGGATTGGCACTGCCAATCAATGGAGAAACTTGGAAGGCAGATGCTATATCCTCGGGATAAGACTTGGGTAGATTCTCAATACACTTGGATATCCTTGATATAGCATTGTTAGCATCCATTGCAATCTGATATCGAAGCATAGAACCTCGTTTCGAGTCGGTGGGAATCTCTTCCTTGGCAGACGAGATAACTTCCTCGAGCATGGAAATTACTAGAGGACCAACATTCTCTTCTCTAATACTTTCATCATTCGTATGTGCCAATAGTTCTGACATACAGGCCACATTCTCCAAACATGCAATCAACGCCTGACCAAGTTGTGTGGCTAGAACGATACTATCATCTTGAGTACTTGATCTGTGTTGCTTGAGTAACGTTTCCACTTCGGAATGACAAAGTGGCAAGAACATAAGACCCATATCAAGATGTTTGCTATTCGTTTGTTTGGCGTCATGATTCATAATACAGCATCCTAACCAAGTATCCACGAGTAGTGCAGCAAGGTGCACTATATGGGAGCTTAACTCAAGCGATACATCACCCTCAGCAGTTAGGGTTTTACTATACTGCTGCTTGGCCTTATCTCTCAAGAAGACAATCTTGGTAGCAATTTTCAATAGAGATGACGCGGCATCATGATGTACTTGCTTCCCCGGTCCACCCACTACAGTAGGTGAAGTCTTATCCCCAGCATGACCTGGTATCATGTTCTCACTAATTGATAATGCCAATGGTGGGAATGCCCCACATCGTTTCAATACAGCCTTGAACAAAGTATTGTATGCGGCATAACTAGCACTTGTAAAGGGAGATGACTTCTTGCTGTTGCCCTGGTGTGATGCGGGGTTACAAACAACTCCAGCAAAGAAATCTAATATAACTAAACCGATTTGTCCTTCACATTTAGTATCAACTTGTGTGGCCACGGAACATAATACCCAAAGTAGTTCATTCACGGGTGAGGACGACGACGACGAGTCCCAAATGGGTGACAATTGATCAGATTGCAATATACGTTGTAACAATACTGATCGTGTACCAACATTAGTAGATCCATCTAACATTACCGATACTACCACCTCGGTAAGTAATCCGGTACGTCCAAGTCTATAATGTTTGTCATCACTATTTGCAATTGGTAAGTCTAATGATTCACACCTTGACGAAACAGACATACCCAATGGTAGATGTAACAATGCAGCACGAAGTACAGCTGTTAATCCTGGTGCACGTTCATTTAATGGTATACCACGTAAGGCAATTACAAGTAAGGCAGCTGTACCCGCAAGTGTTTCAGTTGGTGCCATTGATGATGAAATTGTGGATGATATTAAATCATTCTCTTGGGAGCCTGCCTTTTTATCGACAAACTTACTTTGTCCCATGGAAGTAGAAGACATTGTTGTTCCCATTTCACTATTCAACTGTTGCAACAAAACAGTACATGCATATCGACATGCCATGACCCTCCACTGTGCCAATGGACATGCATTTGACATACGAATTAATGCCACTGATATGGCACGTTGCAATGTCTTCTCACCCCCACTTCCTCCTACACTCACGCCATTCCCGACCATACAACCGCCACTACCATTATCCAACAATGGCAATAATATATTCACAACATACTCTTTCGCAATACTAACAGCATCATTCTCTCTCCATCCACGTTTACCATGTGTACTTTTATTACCTTGTAATAAACGTCTTGATGGAATGGTATCCTTACCTTTTGTTAAGGCATGGATGATTGTTGCTGTTAATATTGGTAGTGTTTTTGCAATTGATAAACCAGATGCTGAAGTGGAGGGAGAAGGGGAGGTGATATAAAGTGATACACGATGTAATATACTGCTCATTCTTGGAAAGATAACAAATTCATATATTTTCGATGACATTAATTTCATAATCTCTGCATGGTTCTTATCCAATATACTTTGATTCTCTGGGTATTCAAACCCACCTATACTAGCACATTCTGCAATAGAACGTACTTCAGACAATAAACTATCACTACTTGTATCTAAAGTTAATTTACCCAATGCAACTAAAGCTGCAGTACTAACTTTATCAGATTGTTGTTCTAATGTAGCAGTAACTAATGTATACGCCAACGTAACACCACAATCATCTTGTAAATTTGTAATAGCATTATTAACACTTGATGTTCTAGTACAGTTTATACTTTGTGGATAGTTCAATAATGCATAATTACTTTTGGCAATGGTGACTAATGTAGAGGTACTTAAGATTCGTACAGAGGCTAGTGTATGTGTTGATAAACAGGTAGTTAATGATGTTAGGATTAAGTGTATTTTAAGTTGATGTGTTTTTATTTGTATTATTGGTGTTGATGATACAATTTGTTTACTATTTGATGTATTGCCATCTTTATTGTTACTGTTAGTAGAGGATATTGAAGACATTTCATTATTAGAGTAATTGCAAAGTTGATGTAATGCTAAACAAACTTTGGCAACTGAATGATACGTCGAGTTTGGATTACGCAATATTGATAGATATTGTTTATCAAGCTGTATTAGTTCGATATCATCTTGATCAATACTGCTGAGGCCGTCTTCAGTACTGAGCATATCTTGAGTTTGAGGTGTTGTGTTATCAAAATTTGATGTTGGTGAAGTAGGGCGAGAGCTGCCGCCTAGCCGCTTGGCAGCTAATGATGAGATGGGAGCTGCATCATTATAGGATAGTGCTAGCATACCAAATGACGACATACTAGTAGCAGTAGACTGCTGTTGAGATGATGTACTAGAAGACCGCATGTTGTTAGAAGCAGTTGGTGCACTTTGAGATTGGTTAAAGAACAGGTCGTCGTCTTCATCAAAATCGTCAACGAACTCTGCTGATTCGCCACTGACGATCAAGCCAGTATTACTGGCAGCTACTGGGGATGACATGGAGATATATCGTTATTGTTTAGGCCGCGAGCTCTGGCCCGCCGCCGACTAATAAGTGATATGAACAGAGATATCGTATTGCGTACTTTTCGTATCATAATAAGTGTGAAATAATACCGTATCGGTAGGCTTTTATTATTGCTTTGCTTTGCCAGCATACAACAAGTTGATAACGATTACATCGTTATCGAGTAGTATATATTAGGTAGTATCATTAGTCGGTATTTTGTGGTTGACAGCCTTGTATATGGTGGCAGCCTCAGAAGAGATCATCAAAACTTTGAATCAATCACCATAATAATTTTATTGTGTTGCAAAAGCAGATCAAAACGGTATATAGTATCGAAGAAAAGAAATAGCTTCAAAGTAGGATATTATAAAGTATTGATATATTATAAACAAGAAGACATACCTATCTATTTGATTAAACTGTTATAATATGAGCACATCCGATAGCAATTGCAAAGACGGCGCGTCAAAATCAAAAAGTGATGTTAACAATATGTTACAGAATATGAGGATAGATGCCGCCGTATCGGTGTGTGCCAATTATTGTGGTAAAGAAGGTGATGATATCAATAACACATGCAACAAATGTAAGATAGTTAAGTATTGCAACGCTACTTGCAAGAAGAAGCACAGACACAAACATAAGAAACAGTGTGAGGAACATGTCAGGCTTGCAACTGAGCAACACTATGCAGAACTCAAGCGTGCTGCTGAACTACACGATGAAGAACTATTCAAACCGCCACCACCAGCAGAAGATTGTCCAATTTGCTTTCTTCGTTTGCCATCACTTGGCTCGGGAAGTCAATACTATGCATGCTGTGGAAAACTTATATGTTGTGGTTGTGTTCATGCACCTGTCTATGATAACCAAGGTAATATAGTTGCTGAAAAGAAGTGTCCCTTCTGCAGAACTCCATATCCCAATTCAGAAGATGAGGCAGTCAAAAGGTTAAAGAAAAGGTTTGAGGTCGATGATCCCGAGGCAATCTACGATATAGGATGTTATTATCGAGATGGGACAAATGGATATGCACAAGATTATACCAAGGCACTAGAACTCTTTCATCGTGTAGGAGAACTTGGCTATGCAAGAGCCTATGGCTATATTGGCCATTCATATGCTAACGGTGTAGGTGTAGAAGTTGACACGAAGAAGGCTAACCATTACTGGGAGCTAGCAGCTATTGGGGGGGATTCAATGGCAAGGTGCAAATTAGGTATTATGGAGGTATTAGCGGACAACTTTGATAGAGCTATCAAACATTGCATGATTGCCATCAGATGTGGAAGTAGTGAATCACTGGAGGCTATCAAACGGTTACACTCAGACGGATGTGCAACAAAAGAAGACTATGCCACAGCTCTGCTGTCATATCAAGCATACCTAAGCGAGATTAAGAGTCCCCAGAGGGATATAGCTGCTCAATTAGATGAGAGGTATCGTTATTATGAATTAGGGGAATAAGTAGTATTATGTAAGTGGAAGAGATTTATGCTATTGCGAAGGTCTATATCGAGTATAAGTAAAAAGTGCACTTCATACTGCTTCATATGTATCAAAATCAAGTATTCACTCTTTTACTCAATATCAAATCTATTGAGAGGAGTAATTGAAACATTAAACTGTATGAGACTTCTTCTACTAATAAATGTTAAACTCAAATGATTAAGCCTAATGTAACTGTACTCTGCAAAGTATTAAGTTGACCGAGGCAGTATCACATGACTCTCCCATTTGACGTGTCAACGAATGACCAAGAAGTTACAAATATTAGGACAAGAGGGGATATGTACTCGTTGATAATCAGACGAAAGGGTATGCATTTATGGTTCCAAATGGATGCCGTATCTTCTGTACTTTACAAGCAAGTGGGGGTGATATTATTACCTTGTATGTTCGATCTGATTCATCGGCTCTGCTCGAAGCATTAGTCGGCATGGAAGGTATGCAAACTGCATTCCTTTTGTTTGTTTTGGGGGGATCTGTTTCTGTTGCTACTTCTACCAATGGAGGTCAGAGCAAATCACCGGGCAAGTTGCAACAACCTGATATTGGCCATGACTTTCCATCATTAACTATGCCTGGTAGAACCCCTGTAGCTGTTTGATCTGATTGACGTATGGGATTGTAATGTGACTATTTAATTTTGGATTGTATAGTATCTTCTGTTACTTTAGTAAATGTTAAACTTAAACAACTAGTCTATCTTATGTATAAAATCCATCAGTAGTAACGAAACTGATCCAGAGGGATCTCTTAATCTCACCCAAGTATGCTTGATATGATTGTAATGCATTTGTATAATCTTCTTTTGTTGCGTGTCCACTTGAGTAGAACTGTTTGATAGCCTCCAAAGATCTAGAACATCCACTCCTAACTGCAATCATCCAATGTTTCAATGCTCTATCCATATCATCACCCTTAATCTCGTTAATGCCTAGATTATGCCTTGCTCCTACACATCCCCCAATAGCTGCTAAGTCATAATATTGCATAGCCTTCTTGTTATCAACTTCTACTCCATCTCCACGTTCATATGTAATACCAATACAGTAATACGCGTCGGTAAGTCCAAGCTCTCCTGCACGATGCCATAGTTCTAATGCCTTATTATAATCTTGCGAATATCCATTTAATCCCCCAAAATAGGAATTTCCGTGATTTAACATTGCCATTGCATCACCGGCCTCCACTCGTTTCTTCAATCTTTCCCTAATTTCATCATTTGATGTTGGTTTTGGAACTCTACAAAAAGGACACTTCTGATTATCAACTTCATTGCCTTGGTTATCATAAAGCGGTGCATGAATACATCCACTGCATATAACTTTTCCGCAGCATGTTTTGTATTTCCATCCCGTTTCAAGTGATGGTATCCGTAGGAAGCAAATTGGACAATCATCTGCTGGCGGCGGCTGTTTGAATAATTCTTTATCGTGTAATTCAGCAGCCCGTCTAAGCTCGTCGCTACGTCTTTCAGCAGCAAGTCTTTGATATTCTTCACAATCTTTCTTGTGCTTCTTTTTATGTACCTTTTTGCATACGGCATTGCAGTATTTCACTTGTTTGCATTTGTTACATGTATTCATATTATCACTACTACCCGCTTTGCCACAATTGGCACATACTGATACACTATTATCTTTATCCACCATACTCATGTCTTTTACTTTTAGCATATTGTTCGCATCACATACATCGTCGTTTGATTTTGATGATGGTGTAACATTGCAAATCTTGTCGGACGTACTCATGATTTATATGCGATTATATACCGTATTAACTCCACCGATCTAATCTTTATCAATCTTTGATGATGTTGTCGATATACAATACATATAGGATTTATGGATAGAGAAGAAAGTACACTAATTGGTAGGAATACTTAATTTTCTAGCTTGTAAGTCTCGGATTGCGTGTGCGGTAGACCTTTATCTACTCAATACCTCTGTGTTCTAATGCTAATTGATACTGATAACTCTCCACCTTTGAGCTCTCTATCATCTAATTAGCATATTAGCTGATACAAAGTATGTCCTTGTGTGTGTGGCGATTAAGTAGGCATATGCGTATCTAAAGTAGCGGGCATGATTTGCGTACTTTTCGTATCATAATAAGTGTGAAATAATACCGTATCGATACGGAGTTTCCATGTGTTGTTGTTAGTGTTGTTTTTGCTTTGCTTTGTTGTTGATATCGATTACATCGTTATCGAGTAGTATTACATTAGGTATCATTAGTCGGCATTTTGTGGTGGCGGCCTCAAAAAGAGATCATCAAAACTTCGAATCAATCACCATAATAATTTTATTGTGTTGCAAAAGCAGATCATAAACGATATATATAGTACGACATAAGAAACAGTATCAAAGTATAAATTATTATTATATCGTTAAACAAGAAGAAGATATACCTTCTATTTGGGTATACTGTTAAAATATGAGCACATCCGATAGCAATTGCAAAGACGGTTCATCAACAAAATCAAAAGAAGGTGTATGTGATGTTAACGATAAGTTACAAAACATGAGCATAGGTGCCGCCGTATCGATATGTGCCAATTGTGGTAAAGAGGATGCCAATAATGTATGTGCCAAATGTAAGCAAGTGAGGTATTGCAACGCTGTATGTAAAAAGGTTCACAAAAAGAAGCATAAAAAAGATTGTGAGGAACTTATCAGACTTGCAACCGAGAAACGTAACGAAGAACTCAAGCGTGCTGCTGAGAAACATGATGAAAAGCTATTTAAAGAACCACCATCACAATACGGAGATTGCCCAATTTGTTTTGAACGTTTACCAACATTGGAAGAGGGCAGAAGATACAAAACGTGTTGTGGAAAAGTTATTTGCAGTGGATGTAGTTATGCACCTGTTTATGACAACCAAGGGAATGAAGTTGATAATGAAAAACAAAACGAGTGTGCATTTTGTAGAGTTGTGGCTCCTAAATCAAGTGAGGAGATGATTAAAAGAATGATGAAAAGAGCCGAGATGAATGATCCTATTGCAATCCACAATCTAGGAAATTATTACGATAAAGGGAGAAATGGGTATCCGCAAAATTATAAGAAGGCATTAGAACTATGGCATCGTGCGGCAGAACTTGGTCATTCTAAAGCTGACAGCAGTATTGGTTATGCTTATGAAACTGGTAGAGGCGTAGAAGTTGATATGAAGAAGGCGAAGTATTACTATGAGTTAGCAGCTATAGGAGGGAATGCACAAGCAAGGTTCAATCTTGGCCTTGATGAGGCACGTGCAGGTAATTTTGACAGGGCATTAAAACATTTCATGATTTCTGTAAGGAGTGGAAATGCTGATTCTTTAAGGTGCATCCAAAAGCTATACTCAGATGGAGATGCAACAAAAGAAGATTATACAACAGCATTAAGATCATATCAAGAATACTTGGGAGAGATTAAGAGTGCTCAGAGGGATACAGCTGCTCAATCAGATGAGAGGTATCGTTATTATGAATCGGGAGCATAATCTACCCTCGGAAGAGTTGAATATTAAGACTGATGTAATACATGTACGATAGTTAGATTAAGCTGTACGAATGAGTAAAAGGTGCACATATCAAATCAAATATTCACTCGCTTCTAGCTAAATGTTAAGTACTTTTAATCATCATTTCACATCAAGTAAATGATCATTATCTAAAGCCATTAACACGTGGAATGCCGTTCTGCGCTCTGCGCTGCCTACCAAAACTCAAATTGAATGACGATACATAATGATGATGATACGCCGCCGCTATACGATCTCTAGCAGATCTATAATACCCTCATTATCACTATTGGTATGTTTACTATCAATATATCTCAGCACGACGACGACGGTATACGCCGAGCAGAGATCATCAACAACAACAACAACAACCAATCCACAATTACACTCACCACCACCTTCTAATGTACAAACTACAATACTTCCACTCTCTACCAACATACCAAATGATATACCACCAAATAATAAAGATAAAGTAAATGAAGTAAATAATAATGGGGGTGATGAGTGGAAGTTACTTGATGGTGAATTCTCTACCAATACTAATAATAAAGATGATACTAAGCGGACGAATGATGATAATATTGAACAACAACAACAATCGATTATATCAGATGCCTCAAGTGCTTTGGCTGCTAACTATATTAGTAAAGCGAATTACAACCCACCGGTAGGCAGCGTTGCAAATGGCAATGATAGTGCAAATAATGGTAATACGGGTAATAACAATAGTGGCGGAGGATGGTTTGGTAAAATTTTAGGAAAGGATAAACAGAATGATTCTAATACTGCCAAGGTGAGTCAATATGAGTTGATATTAACAGACGATAGTGGGGATTTATTAGAGGAATTGTGTTTATTTGTGTGTTTGCTGGGCTCTCGAGTATCGAGGGTGAGAGATAGGAGTTACAGGCAAAAGAGGACACAAGATGTGTGTTCATTTTCATAAAAATTGAAATGCTACATGACTGGCTGTCCTTGTCTGTCAAATCGTCAGCAGCAAGCCGCCCTTCTATCAAAGTATCAGAAATGATAATACAAGGGGGATTTAGGAGGAGAGATAAAGGAGATGGAACTCGTCTTTGCAATTAGCCAGGTTGATTGTGTATTTTGCTCACATCTTGTGCGCTAACTCAAATCAATCTTTCTCTCTGCTCATCTGCCGTTCAACCACGTGGCCTTGGATTATATAGAATGGTCGGGGACAATCTACGGGAGGTGCTGGAAGGACATTTCTACCCCCGCCGCCGCCTCCGCCGCCCATGGATACGAAATCTTCAGACAAGGCATCGGACGGTAGCTCCAAACAATCACCATATGACGGTGCTCAAACTTGGCAACCTCAGCCAGGTCAGTCATATCCTCCCAACAATAATCCAAACTACAACTCATACAATAATCAAAATCACAATCAATACATTGATCCTAATACATATCAAGCACTCCTCTACGACTTGGATGAATCAACATTACGTGAAATGACATTAACACATCAAATACATAATCTATCCTCACATATTACTACATTAACAAGTGAATCGGAGTTATTAGTATCACGTGTTGACGTATTAACAGAACGATTAGCCGATTCCGAAGCCAACTTTCATTATGTGCATAATCGTAATATTGAATTAGATGCTAATTGTACCGAGTTACAAAGTGTTATAACCAAGTTACAATCCGATATTAAGGATCATGAAGCAACATCCAATCAATTAACCGATGAAAAATCAAAAGATGCATCAATTATACAAGAATTACGGAATGAATTACGAAAGGTAACAGATGAATTGGAATCATTAGCATGCTTAGTTGAAACATCACGATTTGAGAATGAAAAGATTAAATATTTAGATGATTTAGATAAGAAGAAGAAGAAGCGTAAGAAGAAGAAGAAGAAGAGTTTTTGGTTGTGGCTATTTGGATTTGGGGATAGTAAGTTGGATGATGAGGATACAATTACTATCAAGGGATCTGAACAATATGAAGAGGAACGTCATCGTGCCGCACAGGAATTAGCACGTACGACACTCCTTCATGCATTACAAACTGAACGTAACAACGTAGATGAGTTGGAATCCGCCTTGAATGTATTACAACGGAACAACACGGCAATAATGGATGTAGTCTCCTCACGTGATGAATTAATAGTCGAATTAAATGAACGAGTTGCCGTATTCGAGGAGGATAAGATGGTATTAAAAGCGGCGTTACGTCAATTGCAAATGGAGATAAAGGAAGAGGCACCAAAGACACAACAGTTAATTGAAGATTTGGAAGGTATGAAGGAGTTGGAAGTGACATTACGTGATGAAATGAAACAATTAATTGATGATCATGAAGATGAAATTGATGAATTGGAGGAAGAAATGAATGAAATGACTAACGAGTTGAATAAGACTACGAATGAATTAGAAATGATTGGTTTATACGTTGATCAATTGGAAGATCGTTTGGCAACGGGTGCTATAGCACGGAAGGAATTGGATGTTCGTGAAAAGGAATGTGAACGTCTTGAGGCACAGGCTAAGGAGTATGCTGATGAGGTTGAGGAATACAAGTCACAAGTTGCCACCCTCTCCAAGGAACAGGGCGATACGAAACCGCTACTAGAAGACTTAATTAAGGAACGTGAATCGGCACGTACTAAGGTGGATGAATTAGGTCATCAGATTGACGATTTACATCAACAGATTAACGATTGGAAGTTACGAGTGCAAGAGGCTGAACGTCGGAATGAAGAGATTAAGAGTGAAAGTTCACGTCAACTGTTCCTCAAGGTTGAAGAGGCGAAGACGGCATGGCAACAACAATCACAACAAGCGGCCGAGGAGAAGGCAAAAGAGTCTGAGATTGCAATGGCTAAGGCAAGATTAGAATGGACAAAGTCTGCAGATGAAGAATATCAGGGTAGGCTACAACAAGAAAAGGCAGTATTAGAACATACCTTAGTTGATGAATGGTCTAACAGGCTTGAACAACAACGGAATGAACTACAAAGTCAGTACCAACAGGATATACAACACAAGATGAACGAGCAACTTAATACATGGGAAGAATCAAAGGAGAATGAGTTTAGTCAAAGACTGATGGAGGAGAAGTCAGCTTGGGAAGCTGAACTTGCCGCAGCCGAGTTGGAGAAAGCTGCTTCGTTAGAGGATGAGATTGACAAGGCTGCATCCAAGGTTTATGCACAATTAGAGGCACGAGATATTAGCTTTGGTGTTGTAGAACCATCTTCATTAGATCAATTGAAAGATATTATTGATAGTACTACTGATGGTAGTGGTATTGATGACAATGAGTCCACGGCCGAAACGCCGGCGGAGGTAGATGATACAAATGAAGAACTTACCCAAGACTATCATCAAGATGAAGAATCTGCTCATTCATGGGACGAAGAAGAAGAAGAACCCCTCAAGATGGCCCCATCTCAACCCCAAGACTCCTCCCTAAGGCCGCAGAAGAAGGAGAAGAGTCGGCAAGTTCCATTCCGTTCACTTAGGAAAGCCTTTTCTCAAGCAACCGGTATGCATGGTTTGATAAGACCATCAATGGCACAACTACGTCAAGAACAAGAACGTGTACACAAGATACAACAAGGCAGAGGTGTCATACAAGATACAGCTTCTGATACGGACACGACTTATGAACAATTGAGTGATAGTGAAGATGAAGACTACCAAGAGACAGAACCTCTGCCACCGCCGCCACTGCCAGAGGATAGATGGCAGCAATATTAAGATATAAATCTAAAAGACTAGTATATCTGAGTAACCGCATTTTACTTTTAAGTACTTATTCCTGTCGATATCATATGCAACTTACTACCCTACCCCTTATGTCTATCTTTCTCATTTCATCTTATAACTACTACCCTCTACTACTGCTACCCTACCCGATCCTCCCTTCCTATTAAACACTTTTATTAATCCTACTAAACTTACATTAACATCCCCATATCATAAGCTGTAACCATAGATTGTACGGGATGCAAGCCTAACCATCTGTCGAAGATTCGTGGCAGAGTAAATCATAATCATAATTACTGCCGCTGTTGCCACATACCGATGGCTTCCATCTGTATTCAGAAATACCGTCAATGCAAAAGATGCATGGAATGTTTGAAGTGAAATCAAGAATGATTTGAAGGCATCACTTCGTAACTTAATATTCAATTTGTTATACCAAAATAATGCAAATGCCTCCTCCCCCGCTTTTCGACTTAATGCCGTGTTTCCGTATAATGTCATGAATTGAAAGATGATAACAGTTCGTAATGCCATGGCGATTGAAATTGCCGAGAGTATAGATACTGCAATGATGGCTGTCTTTTCAATCTTCTTTATCCAACCACTTTTGCTTTGTGTAAACTCATACTCTTTAAACTTTGTTGGTGCGACGTCGAACATGTATAGACTACTACCCATCAGCAACGACCCAACAACGGCATAGGATGACATAGCAGTCATCATATTCATTAATGCATCGGCTGATGGTGGCATCTGTGCCATCTCAGCTACGGCGGCACCACCCCGCATTGCAAAGATCTTATGTGATACAAATCCTGTTGCATGTTTGGCTACTTGATGAGGGGATGGCATCAACATATTATGAAGTCTCCTCATATTACTCATAATGATCACAAAATGTCAGAAAGTTGATGTGTGCATATGATATGTACTAGCGTGTGAATAATATGTTAACCAAAGGCATCATCAGGCGGCTATGTAATGACTACTCAGATCTTTTGTTGACATAGTAGTTCTCTCTCTAGACTGAATGAGTAATAGCCCATCATCTTGGTGTTTGAGGTTTTGCAAAAAAAAGATATGATAAATGGCGATCAACGGCTATTAACAGTCTATATGATTGGCACTTAACCACGGACTTATATAGCTGTGGTATTTATTGCACCCTATTTGTAAGTTTCAGTTGGCCATGAATGTGAAGCATGTTCCATTGGGCACGAGTTTCAACAGGGTAGATTCTCTTCTTAGAACATAATGTCTATCTTACATTACAACTTACACTTACGACACCGCTATCACTCATCTAGTGTCAGTCTCAACTTAGTCATATGCTTCTCAATACGTTCCTTACGTTGTTCAGGAGAGAAGTAACCACTCACACCTTGTCCACCTCGTCTAAGTTGTGCATCAGCCTCCTCCAATGTATATTCCAAATCGCTTTGTCTCTTGAAATGTAAATTCAACATGTTCTGAAATGCTAAATCAAATTGTCGATCCATTGTATCTAAACAAAACTTTGTTAGTCCTGTACAAGCTACTAATAGTGATGATATAGTTGGATGAAAACCTGTTGGATTTGGAATCATTGCACCGTTGTTTGACAGTATCATACGTGGTTCATTTATATCTGAACCTGTTAATTGAAATGTTGTTGATGATTGAGGAGTTGTTGGCACTGTATCGGTATCATCGGTATCAATACTTGATGCCTCATTCTTCTTGTTTGTAAGCTGATCATAATACGGTTCTACTCTGTCCAACAATTCGGATGGAATCATATTCATGAATGCCGTACTTTCTGTATCACTACTACTCTCCTTATCCACTCCACCACCATCTTCTTCATCATTATTAACACCACAAAAGTCCATACTTAAAAACTCCGATAATAACCTACACTTTTGTTCATATCCAGCCATACCCTCAACATTTGATAATGATCGTACAATCTTAGATTGTACATCATCATTCATTGATATGATCAAATCATACTTATCTAACAGTGTTAAATCAAAATATGGTGATATAGTATCGTCTGTGGTTGTGCAGTAGGATAATCCTAATGTGTTGCATAGCTTCATTATATCTGATGTTCTGCTATATGATTGTTGCTGTTGTGTACCGACAGCCTCTCTTCCATATTCCAATTGTTGTGTTGATTGAATAGTAGCCGATTCAGGGAATAGAGTGCATAAGGCATCATTATATTCGATTATATTTTGTATAATGCATTCAGCAATATGTGATGAGAAGTTATCATTGTCTACGAAGAGTATTTGGAAGTGAAATCTTGATGCTATTTGTTGTTGTATTGATTTGGACATAAGATATGCACAAGATGTGCACATAAGATATGCACATATGTTAGATGCGTCGACCACACGATATATATACAGCTCATATATCAAAGTACACTACTCACCGTCTAAACAGTTGGACGTTTCGATAGCACGTGAACGTTGATATTCGGATAAGGAGAAGAAACCATTGTTGTTATCACTGGGTGATGTGAAGGCTGTTGCAATTCCAATGACGAATGATGATACTATTGCTGCAAAACAGTACCACAAAAGTTGACCGCTGTGTTTCATGATGATGATTGTGATGATAAAGAGGCTATCGCAAATTAATATGTTATATTGCTACCTTGCCATATAAGTTATTTTTCCAGATACCGTTTGAGATATCAATTCCCATGACGTAATTTGTAAGATGAGCATTTCTGTGCACAAGATAAGTATGAGTTATGCCTTAGCCTTTAAAGGTCTTTGTTTTATTCTTCGTTAGAGGAAACTTACTCTAAGCATCTAAACATTATCCGGTGATATTAGACTTCAATATAACCCTGATTCATAGTAACGATACTGATCATCGAATGCTGCAGCCTCATCCCTCTGAACGCTCTTAATCTCCGCCAGATATGTTTGATAGGCACGTAAAGCTTTTGTGTACTCTTCTTTAGTTGCATTTCCATTTGAGTACATCTCTTTGATTTTGTGCAAAGATTCAGTATGTCCCCCCTTCACTGCAATCATGTAGTGTTTAACGGCTCTATCCATATTGCCCTCGTCATCCCTCTCCATACAGCCTAGATTGTGCCTTGTCAACATATCCCCCTTTATAGCTCCTAGTTCATAGTAATGTCTAGCCTTTCTTTCATCTACTTCTATACTACCCTGGCCCATTTTATATGCATAACCAATATTGCAATAAGCCACAGGATAACCGAGCTCACCTGCCCTTTGCCAAAGTTCCATTGCCTTATTCATATCTTGTGGAAAGCCATGCATCCCACCACGATACCAATTTCCCAAATTGTAAATTGCTAATGGATCTCCCGCCTCCAGACGTTTGTTAATATTCTCCTTTTCTGATTTAGGCGGTGGCATTCTACAAAAAGGACACTTCTTTCCAGCAACTATATTGCCTTGGTCATCATATATAGGTGCATAACAGCATCCGCTGCATATAACCTTTCCACAGCATGATCTATATCTATACCCCGTTGTAACTAAAGGCAAACGTATGAAACAAATCGGACAGTCTTCCCTCGGCGGAGGTTGTTTGAATAATTCTTCATCATGTAATTCGGCCGCTCTTCTCTTACATTCTTTTTTATGTTGTGGACGATGAGCAATTTGACATTCTCTATTGCAATATTTTACCATCTTACATGCCGTACATGCCTTCAGTTTGTTGCTCTCTTCCTCAACCTTGCCACAATTGGCACAGATCGATACTTCATAATCTTCATCGACAGTACTCATGTTGGTAGGTAGTTTTATCGTTCGTTTCTCTCCAATGTACTTATATGGTAGTATGATTGTAGACAACTACTGAGTTGATCGGTATCAAATCCGTGCGTGTAAATTGATGATGTCAAAGTACTCTATATTGAACACACCTCTTCCGTGTAGAGGAAGATAGAGGTGTGTTCATCCAATCAGGTATCCTAAATGTCCGTTCAGCACCAACATATAGTACAGTCAAAATTTCATTGATTGCCGCCTTACCTCTCCTCTTATCTTTATCTCTCTCCCTTAATCATCGGCATCGATATGATTAGAAGGAATAGTCAGTATGCATACAGTCATTAAGATAAAGAAAGAGATGAGATCTTAGTTGCACAAATTAATAGATATATGACATATCTTTCATCGACCTTTTTTCAGGTGCTCAAAATAGAAGAAATTTTGTTGTCTGCTACATATACATATTATATCAGAACTCACGATATAAGGATTCAGTAATATATTGATGAATAGTGTCACATTGATATATAAGAAATACATATTGATATGCCGCCGTCCACTCAAATATAATGAGCACATCCGAGAAATACAAAGAAGGTGCATCAATATCAAATGATGATGGTGCATGTGAGGTGATTGGAAAGTTACAGAACATGAGCACAGCAGATGTATCTTTATGTGCCAATTGTGGCAAGGAAGGCGAAGATGTCAATAATATATGTAACAAATGCAAGAAGACTACTTATTGCAATGCTGTATGTAAAAAGGTACACAAAAAGAAGCATAAGAAAGATTGCGAGGAATATATCAGACTTGCAACTGAGAAACATAACGAAGAACTTAGAATCGCCGCGCACTTACATGATATAGAACTATTCAAGCAACCACCATCAGAAGAAGACTGTCCGATCTGTTTTATGCGTCTACCTTCATTGGACCCAACGGGACGTAGATACCAGGCATGTTGCGGGAAAATGATATGCAGTGGATGTTTCTATGCACCTGTCTACGACAACCAAGGAAATAAAGTTGATAGTAAAAAGTGTCCATTTTGTAGAATTCCAGCGCCTTACACAGATGAGGAAGTAAGAAAAAGGGAAAAGAAACGAATAGAGGCTAATGATCCATTTGCGATATACAATTACGGAGGTTATTATCGAGATGGGATAAACGGATTTCCACAAGATTATACCAAGGCATTAGAACTTTATCAGAAGGCAGCAGAACTCGGTATCGCTAAAGCATATACCAACATCGGTGTTACATATTATATTGGTAGGGGTGTAGAAGTTGATAAGGAGAAGGCAGTACATTATTATGAGCTAGCAGCTATGGGAGGGAGTGCAGAAGCAAGGCAAATCCTCGGCAATGAAGAGATACGTGCAGGCAAATGGAAAAGAGCTATCAAACACTTTAACATTGCAGTAAGGGGTGGAAGTAATGGCTCGTTGGAGATGATCAAACAAATGTACTCAAATGGACACGCAACAAAAGAAGATTACACAAAAGCATTACGATCATATCAGACATATTTAGATGAGATTAAGAGTTCTCAGAGGGATAAGGCCGCCGCGGCCGGTGAGGAGTGTCGTTACTATTGATGGTATTTAAAGACGAGAGGCACATGCATGGTCCTTCAGACTAACTCTATGATGTGCGTCGTTTGGTTGCAAACTCAGAGTACTGAGCCGATAATTGTCCCCCATAGAGTGATAGGAGAGATAAAGCTAGTTCACATACTTATAGAGTAAAGCTAGGTCTCATACTTATTAATCTAGTACATATGATGTGCACTTTTCTCCTTACTTGAGTTTGAGAGCTTAGATCTAGTAACTCTAACTTCATTTCTTTGCATTTGCATAGTCTTACTTCATTCTACTTATCAAGAAGATTATAGCCCTGATCCATGATAACGATACTCCTCATGAAATGCAGCAGCTTCATCTCTCTGTGTGCTCTTAATCTCGCCTAAGTATGCCTGATATGATCGTAATGCTTTTGTATAGTCGTCTTTTGATGCATGTCCATCTGTATATAATTCTTTAATCCTTTCCAGAGAGTCAGCATCTCCACTCCGCACTGCAATCGTGTAGTGCCTAGCTGCCCTCTCCATATTGCCCGCATTGTGTTCATTATAACCTAGATTGCTCCTGGCCGTTGCATCTCCCCCCATAGCCCCTAGTTCAAAGTAATGAATAGCCTTCTTCTCATCAACTTCTACGCCATCTCCATTGATATATGCATATCCGATATTGAGGTATGCTTCGGCATATCCAAGATCTGCTGCTCGATGGAACAGTTCTAATGCCTTATCATAATCCTGTGTGATTCCATATCTCCCATCTCGATAGTTGCATCCTATAGTGTTTATTGCATCTGCATCATTGACTTCCATTCGTTTCAGCAACCATTCAATCATCTCCTCCTCTGAAGTAGGTGCCGGGGTTCTGCAAAAAGCACACTTTGTATTATCAACTTCATTCCCTTGGTTATCATAAACAGGTGCATAACAGCATCCACTACATATCTTTTTTCCACAGCATGTCATGTACCTACGTCCCGTTTCAATTGTGGGCATTCGAAGGAAACATATCGGACAATCTTCGTAAGGATTTGGAGGCTGTTTGAATAACTTTTCATCGTGCAACTCAGCAGCTCTTTTCTTACATTCTTTTTTATGTTGTG
>Ga0214479_100090_pt1 | contig 54088 bp, 37 predicted proteins | sample M1_20Mar14CPVII9_5_FD_165054 | JGI IMG/M metagenome (GOLD analysis project Ga0214479, IMG submission 165054) | Marine eukaryotic communities from Monterey Bay, California, United States - M1_20Mar14CPVII9sort6BwellE14 | ecosystem: Environmental > Aquatic > Marine > Unclassified | place: USA... | reverse complement strand
GACGTTCCTTCGTTCCTAGTGGCTCACTAAGTAATCGTATATCAAGAGGACGAATGCATTCTGCTTACAAAATGGCTTTTGACCAGTTGAATAGCATATCTACTTCCATCAGTAACGCTTCTTCAAGGGAACAGACATGGAAGGAAGCGTTTCAATCAGCGATTCGAAAGCTTTCATTGGCAGAAGCTGCACAAGATACACAAGAGCATGGTATGGCTCTTACATGTCGAGAACAGGAAAGAAAACAGATAACAAGCTTCTTGAAAAAGGCTATACACGGCTTACAATCAAACACCTTGGATGAGGATGGAGAAGACGAAGAGACAAAGAATCTCAAGTCGTCCTTGTTCATCGCAGGTCCTCCCGGCACAGGCAAGACTGCATCAGTTCGATCCATCATCTCAGAGCTCCAAAAAGAACAGCACGAGGGATTGTTACCAGAGTTCAACTTCATTGCTCTCAACGGTATGGAATTGAGACACCCCTTTGACGCTTATGTCAAGTTTTGGGAAGCTGTTAGTGGCCCTCGAAAAGAGAGATTATCTGCAGGAGATGCCGTTTTTCACCTCGAGCAATACTTTTGTGGTGCCGATCAAAATGATGAGGTCTCAGACAATGAGGATAAAGATGATGACGATGAAGAAGGAGAGGATGACGTCGAAGCTGATGAAGAATCTGAAGATGGAAACAATGGCCGTGTGGCTGTGTCCGAGAGGCCTGTGACTGTTCTGATGCTTGATGAGATCGACTATTTAGTCACCAAGAAAGAGACTCTGGTTTACAACTTCTTTGATTGGCCGCTTCGAGCGACCACAGCAAGGCTAGTGGTGATTGGAATCTCTAATACAATCAACCTCCCAGAGAAGCTTTCAACACGGGTACAATCTAGGATTGGTGGAGATCGATGTCACTTCCGCTCTTACAACGTGAAAGATACCATCACTATTCTAAAGACAAGACTTGGAATGCTGGATGCTAATCATGGTCATCCTGTATTCGAAGAGGATGCTATCAAGGTGAGCTTTTTGTCTTTCAATATTCTTGTTACATCATAGTTCTAGTTTCTAACAATATATATCACTTGATATCAAAGTTTGCTGCCCGTAAGACAGCTAATCTTTCCGGAGATATACGAAAGGCGTTTCATATGTGTAAGGTAGCCGCAGAAACTGTATTCGAGGAATATAGCAATGGTAAACGACAAGTGGGAAGGAGTACACGGCCAATTGTTCGTATTTCTGACGTTCAAAGAGGCAGCCGAGACATGTTCACTTCGATTGTACTCAAGGCAGTATCATGCTCCACAGATTACGAAGCACTTCTACTCATATCTCTAGGTGCATTAAAGAAAGATCGAGATGATGGCAGGAAAGTCCGAGTTAGTGTCTTTATTTGACTGCCTTTGTAAACCGCAACTAACATACTTTACTATCATCTCCCTTCATCTTCATAAACTGTAAAACGCACGTCTTCCAGCTTTCCTGCCAAAGAGATTCTAGTCAAGATTGAATCAATTGCTAATGCATCAGGTGATCGTAGATATATGAATGCTCGCTTGTCTTTTGCAGATGTGCTTGGGATGATGAATCGACTTGGCGATGCAGGAATTGTTCAACTCAACACATACACGAGCTCACCGTTCCCCTGGGTATCAACTCATTTACACTCATATGAAATCTTGGCAAGTTTTAGGGACACACGACATAGCAAGCTTGCTGAGAAGCATCTTGCAAATCAGAGATTGTTCTAGAAAGATGACACTTTCGTATTGTATCTAAATCTATCTTATCATTTGAAGACTACTCGTACCTCTACTCCTCATCCATGTATACTCTATCAAGGAACAAAGGCACGTCGTTCATGTGTCTACCAGCACCTCTTTCTAATACCATCCGTTGAATCTCCGAGTGCTCAACAAAGGCAACCTGCTCGACACTTTCACTCAGATCTTTAGTGCTTTGTAAAAACTTACGATATCTGCTATTGCTATCATCGCTCCAAAAGAAGTTGTCGTTTGGACACTGACCCGTCTTCACAAAGTCAGTCTGAAATTTACCGAGAAAGTACTTCATCTCTTCGATCCAATGTTCACATCTTCGTAAACGAAGCAATATAGCACCTTTTGTAGCTGTTTGTCGTACCATAGTTGCAGCATTACAATTGTCACCTGTGCAATACATCTCCATCATGAGCTGTGGTATGTAAACTGGAGGAACTCTTTGTTCTAGCTGGAAGTCTCGAATGAGGTAGCTCTTTGGGATGCCGTCGGCATCTCTATCTCTATGTTGATGATTGTCATCTTCTTTTTTGCTGCTCTGCTTCTTCTTCTTTCCGCCTTTCTTCTTCTTTCTATATTTACTGCCATTATTAGACCGACTTGGTATTTGCTGCTTGTTCAAGACAAAGGGACAGTGATTCTTTACTTCAAGCACTTCCACTGTTCCATCGGCGTAGTGTATTAAAGCATCCGGTGTGGCACCAATCTTTACACCATTCATTTCATCTTCCATATCGTCGTATCTTGATCCACACATGCCTACTTCATGTATGACTGTAGAATCATCAATACCACAAAAGTAATTTAAAGCTGTAAGCACTGAAGTTGCCTCTTGAGAGTTTCCCCACGACATTCTCACTCTCATTGGATTTGGTTGATTATTATGATGTTGTAGATGTAACTTGCGTTGATACAAGTCCTCAATTGTCAAATTAGGTCTATATTTTGCAGTGAAGGGATACGGCCTATCTTTTATTCTCGATGCAGGAATCCACAACTTATCTGCTTCTTTGCTCCCAGGCCGCCAATCAACCACATCCTCGATATCAATTGCCGTGGGTGATGATGACCTTCCTTCACATAATATTTGTTCCATTGCTTCCAAGCTTTGTTCATTCTCTGGTACCGTTTGACTTAATCTATTCCACGCTCCAGCACCACCTCTTTGTAATGATTTGGGTATACCCAAAAACGAAGCAGCCTTGGGTTCAAGGAAACCTAGAGCAGCAGATGCTTGTGATGTGGTACATCTACCAACATGTAAATAATCCCACTGCCAACTTTCTTGTCTAAAATATCTCACATGTTCTTTAGTTGGCAATGTGTCAATCATTGATGGAGGAGGTAATGGTTGGAAATTAGGATGTGCTCTTAGATGAGTCATTGATATTGCTCTCCAATTTATATCGGGTAGATTTCCAGTGCGGGGAATTGTTATCTTCTTTCTGCGCCTCTTATTTGATGATATTGAAGAATTTGTTGATGCAACTGATGCAGATGAAGATTCTACTTGAGGTGGGGAATAAACTACTTCATCACCCGCACTATCACTATCAGTTTCCATGATATTCGTTGTTTGCAAAATATTATCTTCCTTTGCATTTAACTTTGCTGGTCGCCTTATATGCTTGGCACCCGGTACTTGTGATGGTATTAGCGCAAATGCTGCCATTGTCGCTAGTACTGTTTTATCAATGAGGAAGAGGAATAGTAGTAATATGATATGAATTATCATTTGATATTCTGTGATGCATATCTTATGCTCAATTTTCTTCACCAAAGATTATCGACTATGACTTAGAGATTAACGTCTAATGATGATACTGATGCTATGTATCTCCAAGTACTTATGATGATCTAAATAGTCATATAACTATGTATTCCGCCGCTGACTTGCTATTAGCTTGCAAATAATTTGGGTTTAACTATAACGTTACCTCTACCTAAATATATACCAAACCACCATTCTCGACTGATGTTGCAGGTATAAACCATTCAATGGCGGCTGTTGCTTTCTCTGAGTAACTAATAATGATCTAAATAGTCATATAACTATTTATTCCGCCGCTGACTTGCTATTGTTTGATTGTAATAGCATCTGCCGTGCAATTTCTGAGTGTAATGTGTAATGTGTAAACCTACCTATCATGCCGAAGCGATTTCTTGGTGGTGGTCATTTAACTCAAAACTCAAAATCTCAAATCAAACTCACATTACTATTGCTGCGTTTAGTCGCCGTACTAAGTGATTGACCTCAAGATGTCTTCTTTGTTGTTGGGGGTGCATGGAATAAATGACAAAGCCACCGCTGTGCCTAACAGTGGTGGCGGCGTTGTTGAAGAGGTTACAAATAATGAGGGATCACCACAGGATTTTACCGCACAGAAAAAGCTGCCTTCATCATCGAGAACAAGTGTCAACGATATTTCCTGTAATGGTTGTTCGGAATCATCCATTATTGCCACTGATGATATATCAGCCAATACCCTTTCATCAATACGTAATAATAATAAGGTTGTAACCACCAAAGTCAACCATCTAACAACGATTAAAACAAAAGATATAAAAAAGAGAAATATTGAAGGTACACCCACTTTTAATGGTAAACATTCTACCAACAAACAGGGGGGTGGTATTGATGGTGGTTTTAATGATATAGATTGGTTTGGGATTGATGCATCTACCCAATCTTCTTATTCTAACAATGGTTCAGTAGAACATATGATTCCATTAGTTGAAGAGGCTATGAGAATTAAAGGATATGAGACGAAAGATAGTGGTGTCTATCGAAGATGTATTCTCAGAAATGCTTTGGTGGATGCTTGTAAAAAAGATGAACAAATTTCTACTCCAGGTCATGTACTTGTAGCTACAGAAAATCTCGTTCATTTCAATCCAGGTAAGGTTTTATTAATTTGGGGTGTATGTTTAAAAACACACACAACCAACTCATACACAACTTTGCATCTTATTTAGATAAAGATTTACTTTTGCGACCCATACGGGACGAGAGTACTATTGATGCTGAAATGAGATGTGAAGGTCGGGGGTCGATTGTTACATCCCCAGTTGATGTTATGGATGATATACATGGTAGCACATCAACAACAGCGAATAAGCAATCCTGCTCTTCTTCCCCGTCGTTGGAGGAGGGGAAAGGGAGCAAAGATATTGAAGTAACATGGGTTGATCAGGCTCAATCTGCTCCATCATCTTTGGAAGATGGTGGGGATAATATTGGTAAGTGTGTTTGTATATGTTATTATTTGTTTGTCTTTATTATCATATTCAAGTATATATTAATCTTAAATCTTTGCCTCAAGAATCTCCTGCATTTCAATGTAACGAGGATAAGGTAGATGGAATGATTGGGGAGGCTGTGAACTTTCTCTTCGAGTTTTCATACATGTCCTCCATGTCGGCAAGTTTTGGATATGCCTTGGAGAAAGTCTTCAACTGTGGAGACATTGGCATTCGCTGGATGTGCAAGATATTGGCCTTCAATACTCGAAGCCGAAATGCTGGGGCTGTTAGTGAGCTGTCTGGAGTGACCAATATCCGTCCTTTATTCACTTGGGAGACAGAGATATCTGGAGTACGTGAAGATATCGAATCGATGTCCGACGAGGCAACATTAAATGCCCTTGAATCTATGTTGCGCCCAGGACATGTTGATGGGCACATGCAAAATTACGAGACAAAGACACTCTTTGACAATCATCCTGGACTCAAAAAGAAAGTGGATACATTTAGAAGTGAGGGATATGCGGCAGTTAAGCGAGCAGTGGCTGAAATTCGTTCAGCGATGAACTCCACAGCCGACCCTGAAGAGAAGATCCGAGTAGCCAAAGCTGCCATTGCCACCATTGACAAGAAGTCCATGTATGGCAAACGTTATCTTCCACCAACAGACAAGAAGGAATATGCTATTCAATGTGCTAAGAAATTGAGGGATGTGAAAGATGTTGTGGTTGCATCTGTTGAGGTTAAATCACTTATTGTGGTTGAGTATGAGACCAAGAAACAACTCAAGCCGGATGATGCAGAGGAGCACTTCCCGTCCAATAGTATTATACACAAAATGCACAATTATGATGGAACACTTGCTGGTGAGGTGTACGTGTACGACTACAAGAAGAAGACAATTCGTATCCTTCTAGTTCCATCGGGTCATGTCATTCGTGGATCTTGTGCTGGAGTGAAGGCTAGAATGACTGTTGGGAAGTCTATGGTCACAATCATGAGTTATTTGGAAGAAGCTAGAGTAGTTCCTACTTCAGCCTTTGAAAGATACCGGGACATTTTTTATGCACAGGCAATTGAAATGGCAGGGTTGGGTAAGAAAGGTGAAGTAGTAGATTATGATCTTGTCATGGCTTCTGTTCACAATGCGAGATATGTTGCATCTCCTGATGGATTGGGTAGTGGTAATCCAATCTGTAGTGGAGTGCGAGGGTTGGGCGAGTTAATCAGCCCAGTCAATGGTATTGACGACCTCAAGGTTGTTTGCTTGATGACTGTACTGGGTTTTAAGGACTTTATGTCGATGATGAAGGATATATATGCCGTTGAGTTACCCTGTGACTTTTCCTCTTGGTTATTAACTTTGGGTGGTATCTTTATCAATGATCCGTCTATTCGTATTAGCGTGGCAAAGGCCTTATATGATAATGAAGTCAACCGTGAATGTGCCAAAAAGACCGGCCTTCCTGATGGTTGGTTGGCCTTAAAGAGTCAAGGTTGTTCGGCTTCTCTTTATGCTATACGGTGTCCTAATGGCAATTGCTACAGTTCCATCAATTCCTTGCCTCGGGATATTTCCAAAGGAGTCGGCTGGAAAAGGCAGCCAAAGTCAGCTTCAGCTGAATTGATTGCTGCGCAGGCAAGGGAACTCAAACGAGTTTCAACTAATGCAACTGCAGAGGCTTTAGCAGCGGTGCATGCTGAAAAGAAGGAGAGTGAAACAGCATTAGAGAAGAAGAAGCTTGAGCAAGAGAAGAAGGAGCGAGTAACAGCATTAGAGAAGAAGAAGCTTGAGCAAGAGAAGAAAGAGCGAGCAGCTGAGAAGAAGAAGCTAGAGTTAGAGAAGAAGAAGCGAGCAGCCTTAGAGATGAAGCAAGCAGCTGAGAATAATAAGATTCGTACAGTTCGAGCACCTCGTGGCAAGCTTGGTCTCACCTTGAAGGATAGGACTGATACCGTGGGTGGTACATTTGTATTATCTGTTAGTGTTGATAGTCCTTTGGCTCAACAAGTATCAATAGGTGATCGTATTATCTCCATTGATGGTACGAATGTTGGTGAAAAGAATGTCAAAAAGGTATCTACTATTTTGCATAATAAGGTTCACAATGTCATACGATGGTTGACTATTGACACTAGTTGCCGTGGTCATGGATAGAAGTGGTAAGATTTGTTTATAATATTAATCCTTAACAGAAGTTAGTTATTCAATTAGAGTTTATTTTGAGAACCGTAACGTTCCCTCTACCTTTAAATACCGCAAAACCGTTCCTCGACTGACGTTGCAGGTGTAAACCTATCTGCGGACTCACATACACAACAATCACACTCAACTGTACATACTTTGACGGCAAATATCTCTACTCCAATATATACCCATTATAACTGAAAGGAAAAGGTATCGAATTATTTGATAATCGTCTGAGCTCTGAGGTATTATCATGGCTGGCTCAAAGAATTATCATCAAGGTAAGTATTATAGTCTCATAATTTGATAACGTCATATTATATTCATGTGCTTTTGCAAGTGATTTGTTGTTTCTTACTATCTTTATATTGTAAATTGCAAATAATAATGACACCGCATGATATATGAACATCCACAACTTCTTCAATCGGGCTCTGAATCATTAAATCAGGTCATGATATCAAATCATTAGCATTAAATTTGGCAACATTTCTATTATTCATGTTACCATTTGCAATATATTATGGAGAGGAGGGGAAAGAAAAGTTATATTGTGGTGTAGTTGCAGGCGGATTGGCATTATCAATAGTTATACCACCATTCGGATGGATGCGACCACACCCTTATACTGATATGCCTGGTAATGAACCTCTTACTTTTAGAAAGAACAATTGAACAATTAGTTGTCCATTGGTTATAATTTGGAAGTTGCTCTTGGAGTTTAGATGTATATCAAAGACAAAACAATGATAAGTAAAGGGGTCGGTAATAATGAGAGATAGAAATTGAAGGATAGAGTATACGTTGCAATATTTGAATGGAATTGATCTTCTTCAGCTAAAACAAACAAAAGCTACTTTTGCATGCCATTGGCGTTCTTTGTTGATGTCAGTATAAACAGTGAGTTGATAATAACTTAAATTCACAGCTTATTGTGCTATCAACTTTAGTTTCATCAACGGTTTAATAATATGTAGAGAAAGTACGTCTATTAAAACAACTTTTCTTGTAGACACAACTACTCGAAGTTTTCTGTAGAGTTGCCCCTGAAATGATTACAAACTACTACCAATAAAGAGAAATCTAGATACTGTTGTTCGAGTAACGATGAATCGTAACTATCTAATTCATATGCTTAACAACATCCTCAATATCCATTGAACATCTACTCCATCCCGCTCCCAAACCACAGCCAGCACCAAATGCAGTAATTGCCCGTCGAGCTCCACCAGTACCTCCACCTCTAGTTAATACTATACTTGCCAATCCACCAAGAACTAATCCCGCACTTGTATATATTGCACCACGTTCTAATCCTGTTTTTAATATATCAGATATAACATTTTGTGAAGATGAAGAGGAAGATGGAACTGATTCTGTTGGCCATTCTTTTGTTGGAGTTGACATGTTTCTGTAATAATGATATTATTGTTTGGTTATTATTGTTCGTTATATTCTTTTAATTTTCTTCTCTTCTTATCGTATATATAGGTGTTCAAAGTATGTGTTATTGATCTCAATGTTATGTTCTTTGAGTTCTCTGAGATGTCTATGCAAAAAATACAGTGAGATGACAAGTACATAATTCTGCAAAATATAACAACGATAAACTATTCTGATATGTCTCCCATATATTAGGTTGCAAACGACAATGCCCCAATATGTTTGAAGATTCTATAATTTCTCTTGATGCACCAATTTACAATGAGATCTTTCTTTGCATCATCAATTTTCAATCACTACGCTATTAACAAATACCAACAATGAAAACCTACATATATAAATCACTTACTCACAGTATATTGTCAAATAACAATACCTACTGCTTTGGCTTAAAGGTAATACAATAGCGGCAAATAAATTATCGCCCTTACTCACTGATCAAGTAAATGATAGGTAATAGGGTACCTACCTACTTGGCTGCGCTGAGGTATCCTACAATTCCACAGCAAAAGTGGCTTTCATCTTGAAGTAGAGGTTGTAAATCATGGCGTGGGGTCTACAAAAGAAGGCGGCACCGCCCGAGAATGAGGCATCAGCTAATAAAGATAGTGAAGAAAAGAAATCTGCTGTAGATTATTCGTCGGCCGAAGCCTCGAATGATAATCAAACTGCAAAGAAGACAGATCCGCGTGAGCAATTCTTATCGAAACTTGAACAACAGTCAAATAGTAATACCTCTGCGGATGGTACTACTACAACTGATATGAAATCTGACATGAAAGATACAAGTGATGATAATATTAGTGATATTGCAATTGATACAGAGGAGGATATGAAACAGTCATCTAAAGATACAACATTAGCAGTTACTGAGAAGAAGGATGAAGCAGCCCCCAATTGCTCTTTAAAGCCATGTTGCAATACCCAGAAGGTTGAACTACCAATTGGTGATCAATTATTAATCAACTATCTATCCAATTATTGCGAGGAATCAGTTACCGGAGGAGGTAGTAATGCCACCGCCGCGGTATCCTCACCATCAGATTGGTTACATGATATTGAACCATCAAGTTTATCCTTTTTAAAGGGTCTTGCTGGTATTAAAGAACCTTCTTCTTTACCGTCACAATCGAATAATGATACAGCAGTAGCATTTAATGTTCAAGTGGCTACAACTGTACCATTACCAACAGTTGCAACTGCAGTTACTGATCAAAAGTTAGACACATCAATACCAAGTTATGGCGTAACAAACTATTCCAAAGAAACCATTAAAAAAGCACCAAAAGATGAATTTGGTAATACCAAAACATACAAAATATATGAGGTAATTGTTCCATCACATGTTACACCCGGACAACCATTCGTATTAAAGGCCAGTGGTGTAACTGTTCGTGTTAAATGTCCTATGAATGTAAAGACTGGTCAGAAAATTCGGTTTCATTTGCCTACGAAATTGTTTGATGCACCATTACCTCCTCCTCCACCACCGCCTCCACAAATGCCGTCACAACAAATAATGGAAGAGGAATTTTCAGATATGATGGCATTGGAAGAGTCAATGTTTGGTGGAGCGAATAAGGCAACCTTACCTCCGGTGAAGATGACAGGGATTGGTGCACCGAAAGACGATGAAACGAAACCAAAATCCAAGCCAACTACCAACAACAACAACAACAATAACAGTAGTGACGAAACATCAGTACAAAATCGTATGCTAGATATAATCGAAAGACAACAGACTCAATTAGCAGATATGCAAGCTCGGATTGACGTATTGGGTGGTATGATGGCACAAATGCAGAATGATGTTGGATACTTGTGTCATAACACTTGGCAACAGCAGAATAATAATGGCCAACAAGGCCGACAGCAGCAACAACAGAATCGAATGGGTGGATTGTTCGGTAGGGGTGAGGCAGCACCGGGTATTGTCCAACAACTGCCCGGAGGAAATTTGATTCCTCAAGCTATCCCCGCTGTTGCTCATCGTGGACAACGTGCACCTCCATTACATCAACAACAACCACCAGTACCGCCTCAAGCAGCAGTACCCGTTGCCGCCGCCGATGCAGCACCCCGTCATCATCAAGGTTTCTTCTTTCCATTATTTGCTGCATTGTTTCGATTTATCATCGATTTACCCCAACGAGTTCGAACGTTACTTTTGTCTACGGGTGTTGGTAGAGTATACACTCATTTACGTCAAGAGGCAATTGCAAGGGATGCTTTCCGAAATATTGACTTTGGTTCCTTAATAAAGCTGGTAGTTATGTTGCTCATATTTACAGGTCGAGTCGGCGGTGATAGTGGAGGTGGAAGGAATAATCGTCGTAATCAGAATCAGGAGGCTGAGGGGGGTATATTTTACATTCTACTGCAATCAATGATTGATTATTGGAATGGACATCGTGTGCATACATTGGTCATAGCATCGATGATTGCATTCTTGATCCAGGTTGGACTGATGTCTTTCTTTTATCAAGTACTATGGGTGGAAAGAGGAGAATTATTACGAGTTTGGCTAGGACAGGATACACCTGCTGATGAGAATGAGGAGACTGAAGATAGTGCCAATGATGGTGACGGTGGTGCGGATCAACAAGGAGATGGGGGTGGGGAAGCTCGAGAAGGTGCAGCTAACAATAACAACGCCAATCCACCAGCACAACGACCACGTCCAAGGCAGCGAGCACGTGACTGGCGTCGTCATCCGAACCATGTACCACCGGCTAGGAGGAATGCTGCTCAACCTGCTGCTGCTGCTGAAGAGGGTATTTACTTATTTCGTCGTGGAGAGAATGGAGGTTTCTTTCATGACATTCAAAGTCTATTCCTCTCCTTCTTATTATCACTAATCCCTGCGTGGCGAGTGGAGGAGGCTGCGGAACCATTGCCAACTCCCGAGCCCGAACCTCAACCAGCAGAGACAGATCAAGATGCTGCTTCACAACAGCCAGAGACTGATGGTCAGGCCGGTCAAGAAGAAGAGAATGCAGGTGATGACGATAACAATGAAGACGATGGTAATGCTGCCGAGTAGGCTAGTTTATGCCAGTAACAGCAAATTATAAGATATATAACTACCTCACTAGGAAGTCAGAACGGCTCATACTCGCCCTACAGGTCAAGTCAAATCTAACTAGTACTCTATACCTTTTACATCTAACATATTCCTATATCACTTTCCCCCTTGACAACTTAAGGCGTGCTCAAGGGCGGGAATGATATTCTTCTATGATTTTATACAAACAAGCAGATACACCCATCTTCTTAAGGCAATGTGTGTAAAACTGCCAGAACTCTATTCCATTGATCACTTCTTTGCCATTCTCATCCTCCGTCTACTCCTTCCTTTATTCGCTAACGAACGTCGTACAACAGGTACTTGGTCATTACTATCACTACTAGTAACGGTAGTTAGTAACGGCTGTGCATCATTCTCGTATTCTTCTTCTAACTGTGGCTGTTGTACATCTATTAAGCCCGATGTAAACTGCGGATTATTATCAAAGAGATCAGTCTCTGCCAGAGGATTTGAAGTTCGTGGAGAGGCTGTGGCGGCTGCAGCTGGAGAGGCTGAGTATGGCCGAGCATCAATCTTGCCACCAAATGGATGTTTTGCTGGTGAGGCCGAGTATGCCAATGAGGTTTGTGCTGTTGAGGCGCAACCTTCAGGGAAGGATTGGGCCTCTGATACCAAATCTTCTCCAGCAAGAGACGCTGAAATATCTGTGGATGTGAGTGCTATTGTCTTCTGTACTACACGTCCAGTGTAGGATGATGCCTCGGATAGATCAGGCGATTGCGGTGTATTCTTCTTGATATCACTTCTTGATGGTGTATCAAGAGCCGAAGGCCAACAAACTGGTTGCTGTTCTTTGGGTGATAACTCCTGATCGGTCATTGAACCTGCCGTTATTGATGCAGTGGCTATACTCTTGTCTTCTCCAGCAATATGACCACTTTTGCTGCTACCAACAAGTTCCTTCTCAATGGTAACACCCATCTCTACGCCATGTGCTACTATATTCTTCTTATCTTCAGCCCATGACAGACTCTTCTTTAGTGTTTGTTCCGTTTGACTAGTAGTGTGTCCCTCACTCTTTGCTCTGCCCAACGAAACAGCATGCTGATCAACTACAAAGCTTGAATCCTTCTTCAATATAGATGGCGATGCACATCGTCTATGTGTCTTCTTCTTCTTTGTCGGTGTAACAATCTTGGACTTCTTCACTTTCGATGTAGATGAAGTAGTGGTATCATTATTCCAACATTGCCAAGCCTTACTGTTGGTACAATTCACTTTATCTAAGATAATATTCATAATGTTGGCACGCGTATGACTGTTTCCGCTATTGGTAACGTCAGCTATACTAACATAGCCATCTTGACTTTGTTGTTCATCATTATCTTCTTTAATCTCACGAGAATATTGTGAATTATTATCCCATTTATTGTTATTAACCTCCTCTTGTTGTATGGAAGATAGGTTATTGTTTGGTGATATAATTGCAGAGGCATCGAATTGTTGTGAGGCTAGCCATGAGCCGAAACCGAAGGATGTATCGGTTCCTTCTCCTCCACTGCCGCCTGCTTGTTGTTCTCCAGTGGCAGCACTAGATGTTGGCAAATCGAAGGATCGCTCATCAGATGTGTTCACTTCTGTCGATTCAGTCGAGATATCATTTATAGGCATTGGCATACTCTTAGCGTTATCGCTATTAGCACCGCCACCTTCTCTATTCTTACTACTTGTAGTACCACACAATGACAAAGGGACAATACCATTATCATTCTCTAATGTATCATCAATTAATGTTGATAATCTTTCAAATTTTGTAATGAAGGTTGATTTTATATCTTTAAGTGGTTTGGTTAGACGTTCTGCTGTGGTGGGTATATCTAACCGTGGATCGACTGCCATTACTGAGGAACTATATGATTGGGCTTCAGAGGGTTTCTTTTTGTTGTCCATAGTATTAGATCGATAGATCGATATTATTTTGCAATTGCAATGACTGTCGAAGTTATATTCTATTGCAAGGATCCTACTATTAACTTATAATTTTCTATTTCCTATTGCAATACTCATACGCTTAGCACCACCATTTCAAATACTAATCCAAGAATCTCTTCTTATAGCATGGTTTAAGAGCAGATGTTGTTTATTCATCTCATTAACATTTCGACGATTTGAAATGGCTATGTAAGAAGATATCGATGCACCGTTGCAAATCAAGACATAATGAGCGAAGGTCGAAGTCTTGAATCGCTACTACCAAAGCCCGGGGGCACAAAGTACTAGGCAGGAGGCTGGAGACTGGATCTCTTCGACGATCACTCTTCGCCCCTTGTAGTCTAAAAACCTATTGGATAAGGTCAAACATTCCTTTCTGTTTTTAAACTTAATCAGCTTATTCTTAGTTGTTATTACTGCGGTTGTTCTCTTACAAGCTCAGCTTTATACAGATACTCCCAAAGATTTGATCTATCACGCCAAATCTCCTGCTTGATAATCCAATCTCTATACCCATTGTCAACACTGGGATGTAACCATTGTCGTCCTCTGTGTTTACCAAAGTCAAATTCATAAGTTTGTACTTCAGTACCAACTTCCACAACATCCTTCGGCGGGTATTCATCAACATGGTCTTTCTCTTTGTTGTTGGCTTCTTTTGTCACATTATCATCATCTCTAGTAACAATCTCATTCAATTGTACAATATCCTTTTCAACTAAATATCGGAATATTGACTTGCATGTTTTTGCGTCCACTAGTGCATCATGACTTCCTTCCAATTCTTCACCACTTGTTATAAAAGAGTATGTTTCTGATAGGCTTGGCCATTTGTAATTATTCCCATACTTTCCAGGCAGTTTTACTAATTCAGTACTCTCATGCATTGTACATATACGTTGTTTGCCATCATTTTCATATTTAGACAGCTTCTCCCTGGTACTACAACAACGATGAAGTGCCGCCTCTATAACTATACTATCAAACTGTAAATTATGTGCTACTATGATGTCCGATTGATGATACAAATCTAGAAATATATCAGCTGCTGTATCTGGACAAACTCCAAATCTATTACATTGTTCACTTGATATACCATGTGTACTCTCGGCACCTTCGTCAATCGTAACACCCTCTCGTAACTTAACCAACATTGATAATTGTGCCTTCCTTTTCCAATTAGATGTATCAACAAGTATCATACCAAGTTGAACTAAATGAGGTTGAGTAGGATGAGATGATGGGATTTTAAAGTTAGCCTTAGAGGTAGTTTCTGTATCAAATATTAATGCAGTCGGTGGTCGATGCTTCACGTCGTAGCAAAGATGAAAGTGAACATATGATGGGTTTATTGGTATGTATGGGTATTGATCTTGATCTACTCAATCCAGTAATTAGACGTTGACTGCAATCATGAAATGACCGTAGTAAGTTCATGTTTAATGATGATTGGGGGTAACTCTATGAGAGCAGCAATATACATTATATTATCTACTCAGTACAGCTCATACTCAGTGAATCACTTTTTTTTAATGTTGCAAGTATCCTTCTCTATTTTGTGGTATCTACTCCGTCTACTACATAAATACTTGGTATATCAGTTACTAATATGTATCAAGAGTACACTACGTTGATGGTTCAATACCAAACACTGTATTCATGGATAGCTATTGTTCATTGTCTTTAGCAAACTAATTGAAATTGTCCAAAAGCCCAGGGGCTCAAGTCTACCAAAGAGACAAAAAGGAACCCACGGGGTACGATAAGATAGACCCCTACTTTTGTGAGTTGGGCTGGCGGCTGTGGCAACTCCACAAATAGCGTTGCAATATAATAAATAAGTTTAATTGATATACCATGTTGTCATTTACCATCATAGTCAACACGCAATAAATTGTTGGGGTATCAAATTATAAAACGATATCAACAATAAATAATGATGGTAGAAGTGCAACCACCACAACATACCACAAATAATTGCAATACTAACAACAATGGAGATGATGGAGTGTATAGTAAATACTCTTCAACATCATCCGCACTACCAATAAATAATAATAAACCGCGGGCGGTACTACCAGGAGTTGATCATAGCTATAAAAATTTCAGTGGATATAATAGGCCACATCATAATCATTCACGGGCAGCTCAAAATAATTCAAGATCGTCAGATTATACTAATACCCAACATCAAATAAGACAAAATCATAGCAGTTCCAGTGTTGGTAATGGTGTACAACGTATTAAAAAATTTACACCACCACCAACATCATCTTACGCACAACACACCACACAGAATAATTCTCATATGTCACAAAACCACACTTCTCATAATATTAAGGATCGATCATACTATCCCCAACAGCAAGAACGTGCTACTGCCTATAATCGCACTGCCGCCGAAAGGTCACAATCGGACAGTGTAGGCAGACGTACAGTCAGTTCTGACTTTCACACAGAGAGACCGCGGTCAAGTAATAATTATGACTACCAGCCTACTTCTTATACTTTGGGACCAAATGAAAGGATTAATTCTACTACTATATATGAAAGGAGTAGCCGTAATTCAATATCGGGAGCTGGGGGTTATAGCAGCAGCAGTCGAGGAGTAGGGGAATCCTCCTCAAGGATTAGGTCCGAAATTGAGGATAGGGATTCAAGATTATTTAATATTAGACCGGGTGGTGAAAAAAGATCTTCTTTCGAGGGTGGAAGGAGGGAGGAATTAAGTAATAATAGGGATATGACTAGGACTGTTTCTGCGGGGTCGTATAGTCAATTTGCGAGGGATTCAGGAGGAGGAGTTAGTAGGGCGGTAAACCCCTCAAGGGAATTTTCTAGAGGGGATCATAGATTATCAGCTGCCGGTTCTAGTTATGCTAGTTTAGCAGGTGAGGATTTAAGGGTTAGAGTTTCTGGCAGGGATTACCCCTATGCTCAAGGGGGATATAGGGAAGAGAGGCGAGTACAACAAATTGACGGCGGGGAGAGGTCTACTTCTTCGTATTCGTCCAAGGGTGGTTATTCAACAGCAGTAGACAATAGCAAGAAGAGGGCAAGGGATTATTCATACACGGTGGAAAGAGAAGGTGCAAGAGACGTGGGAAGTAGTTACCCCCCTCCCGAACGGAGAGCTGTGCCATCAGATGATTATTCAAAGAGGAACCGTTGGGGTGAAGAAAAATCAACAACTGCCGCTCCACAGTCGTCATCATACCAGCAGCCTAAATCATATGTCGGGAACAAATTCAGGGATGCGCCTCCAAAGTCTAATGAGTATATGTATGAAGAGAGGTATGAGTCTTCTAGTAGAATCAGTGGGGGTGCCAGTAGGGGGGAATATTCCCGTATCGCAGAGAGAAGTGGAGGAGTGGCAAGAGGGGAGTATTCCCAAATTGCAGATAGGGCGTCAAAACCTGCTTCTCCACAACGAGGTGGTAGAGACGAGTACCCAGAATCGCGTCGGAGTTTACCCACATATCGCGGGGAGTACCGACATCACAGTTCTTCTTCTTACCGACAAAGTGAGATGAATCGCGAATGGGAGGACAAGGGCAAAAGTTACACCTCATCCGAGGTTCGGTATTCTTCGAGAAAGGAGTCTCCTATTAGTCGTCATCCACCCCAACAGCGTGAACAGTGGGACAATCCAAACTCCCCTGGCCGCCCTCAATATAAGCAGCAGCAGCAACAACAACAACAACAACAACGGGATCATCCCAGCTCCCCTAACAGTCGACAGCATCAACAACAACAACCACGTGAAGAGATCTCGAGGTCCCAGGCAGTTCAGCATCAAGAATCAAAAAGGTAAGTGTTTTTCAAGACATATATTTCTGGGGTATCTTTTTATGTCCTGTGTAATGATTATCATGCCAAATAAGAGAATAGGCCGAGTCTGATAAGGTTTTGATAATTCCCAACATGTGATTGATATTTTTTTTATAAATGAACCTGGACACATATGTTTGAACCCTGTTGTGCCTTCACTAATTTGACAGCAGCTCACAGTCACTCCTTTCCGATATTGTTCTCAGCATTGGGCATGGTAAACCCAGCGATAGTGGACAAAAGGAACAACGTCCACCACCAGCACCTTCACAGAATCAGAAGTTTCCTACTTTTATGCCTCCTAATGTTAAGCAGCCCGAAGGTATCTCTCCTAAGGCTGTGCCTAAACGTGAAAGTGCACCAAAGTTTGCAACCTTCATGCCTCCATCAGCAACCGTAAATGACTTAAGTGATGAAGAAGAATATGAATCTCAAAACAATTCCAAATTGCCCATGAAACGAGCCAACCCTTCATCATCAACTGGTAATAGCAGCTTAAGCTTACCAGCTTCCAAGTTAAGGAAGAACGAAGGGGGGTCTAAGGTTCATGATTTGAGGGATAGTGACGACGAGGAAGAACCACCGAAGAAACGGAAGAATCACATTCGTATCAAAATACCAAAAGTCAATAGTAAGGCTGAATTGAGCAATGCTTCTCCTGGCGATTCTTCGGGAAAGAAACTCAAGTTACGAATCACCTGTTCACCACGCAGTGGAAGCGGTACGCCTTCTGCTGAAAATCCTTACGGAAACTTGACACGTCTTCAACTATTATCCAAGATTATGGTTGGTACAAGGCTTGACGTCTACTGGCCAGATGACAAAAAGTATTATCCATGTGAAGTGAAAAAGCATCGTCTCTCTCGTGGCCTATACAATTATCGACTGGAGTATGATGATGGTGATTATGAAAATGTGGATCTAGTCAGTGAGAAGTTCAAGATTATTGGGGGCAAGATTCGTCAACAGGATGGCGCTTCTAGTAATAAGGCGAATAGAATTCCCAAGAAGGGAAGTAAAACTGTCACGTCATCTTCGCCTTCCGCTCGTGAACAAAGATCAATCGAAAAGGCTCAAAAAGTTTTGGCAGAGGCACGTGATCGTTTAATTGAAGATGCAGCAGTTAAGAGAGCAACTCCTATTGAAATTCCCCAAAGAGATGAGTTTTCAGGAAGACATCCAGCTGTATTGAGTGAATCTCCAGTGTCAGTGCCTAGTGAAGATTACTTGCAAAAGCAAATTGTCAATATGACAGCATCGTTAGATTCAAGCCGCACAACTGTGAAGCCAGAGGTCAAGAGGGCTGATGTGTCAAATGTTCAAAAGCCAACGAAAGTCAAGAAGACGTTTGCCGCGAAAAAGCCGATCAAGTCTGCTGTAGATGAAGAACATCAACAGCACAAACACATTTTGGATCTAAGTGGAATGGATGTTGACAGTGATGACATCAATTCAGACAGTTGCAGCTCGAGTAGTAGCTCCTCAAGTTCTTCTTCATCGAGCTCGTCGTCGTCGTCTTCTTCTTCATCGTCCAGTAGTAGCTCATCATCCTCAAGTGATTCAGATACGGATGATGATGATGATGACAGTATTACAAACTTTACACCAATGGCAAAGGAGAATCTGCCAACAAAGAAGAAGACGTTACCAAAGAAGGAGAAAGAGCCGACTGCTAAGAAGAAGGAGAAGCCGCCCAAGAAGAAGAAACCGGCAGTTCTCAAGGTTCGGGGTAAGAAAATCAAGAGGCGTCGGTACAATCGTAAGGATTCGAATGATGCAAACTTGCTTGTGTCACAACCCGCACCTCCAAAAGAAGTTGCCCCTACTGATGCAGAGATTAGAAAGATACTACGGGATGATTCTGCCACGGCTGCCAGTGGAAGTGCTGGTAATTGGGTTCGTCGATCAAGCCGTCAACCGTCCAAGTCTGTCCTAAATTTAGCTGGTGTTAAGGACCTTGTTGAGAAACTACCATCCAACGACTCTGACATGGTCGTTCTCAAAATGAAGAAGTATCTCAATGATCCGGACATTGCCCCATTAGCTATGGATGCCGCCCTTGATGCCATGGAGAAGAATACTAACTGTCAGGCTCTCTACATTCAAAACTTTAACAAGGCCATGCTCGATGACCAAGCGTTGCACTTGCTGCGCATCCTGCAGTCACCAAAGTGTAAGATCTGGTGCCTAAACATTGGAGAGACATACAACATCTCTCACAAGGTCTGGACGACATTTGCGAAAGGACTTCGGCATACTAATATTACCCACATGTATGCAAGCGAACACACAATCACACCCGAACTAAAGGATATAATCCGTGAAAACATCCGTGACAACCGATCAAAGCACAAGTTACACATTGAACCCAACAATCTCGAAGTTATTGTCCAGTGCACCCACTGTTGGTGGAATCCTATCAATGCGAAAGTCCTCCAGCCGTATATTAGGAGTAGTGGTTTCGCAGATATCCTGGAAGACAACGCTAAACTTGGTTTGAAAGGAACCACTGACGGCAAGAACATTGATGCCATTTGAGAAATCCCATGAGAAGAAGAAGAAGAAAGGATCACTACCTTACATGAACTTTCATTTACAACTACCACTTAGTTAAAAACTAATATAGGAGTATTGTATTGTTAACTTTTTGACTGCTTCTATATGCCTATAGTTTATTTATACTATCATATGGTGTACCCTCGACTACTCGAATTAATTTACTTATATCTCTAGGAGATTGGTGCACCCACGAGGCTAGCAGCGGAGCAGACACCAACACTCGTCTTGATCTCCTTCCCATCCCATGTAGCCACGCCGTTTTCACCTGTCTTCAAGTCCTTAGCTACTGTATCCCAAACTTTCTTCTTCTTCATTTGTGCTGATGATAAAGGCTCACCATTCAGTCCATCGATAAACACACGTTCACCAATTTGTGCATCGGCGGGAGGTGAAACAAGTTCTACCTTCTCTTCACCCTTTGCGGCCAAGACCATTCCATTACTGCTAAACCCGACAATCTTTGCAGCCTTGAGATTACACACAACAAGTACCTTTCGATCTTGCATTTCTTCGAGTGTATAATGCTGTCGCAATCCAGATGCTATTTGACGAGGACCGCCTTCTTCGCCAACATCAATCTCCTCACAGAAGAGTTTATCTGCCTCAGGATGATGCCAAACCTTTGTTATCTGACCAACGCGGATATCAACCTTGGTAAACCCTGGTTGATCTACAGCATTAGCCTTACTTGCTGCTGCCTCTTTTGCCTTCTTTAACTTCTTCAATCGTTGGGCCTCTTCATATGCTTGTTTCTTATTATTAGATGCCTCGGCCTTGCTCAATTTCTTTTCAGCTTCTGATAGATTGACACTGTACAACAAGCTGCCTACATCAATCTTGGTACCTACTGCCAAGTTGTTTCGTAACTCGGGATCGATATCCAACAGAGACTTTGGTGGTGTATTCATCTTCTTGAATATCTCAGAAGCTCCCTTTGGTATGAATGGCAATAACAAGTGTGCAACGGCATATACCGCCTCCAATGTTGCACGTACAATCACCTGTCGTTTCTCAGCAAACTCATCACCTTTCAACTTCCAAGGTTCTTCCTTCGTTAAATATCCATTTACATCTCGACAGGCAGCAATGGCAATTTCAGCCCCCTTCTCTAATGCCAAAGCTTGCATATCAGCAATATATATCTTCCGAACATTATCAAAATCAATAACCTGTGTTTCAGGACCAGGCACATCAGGAATTACCCCACCACAATACTTTTCACACAATTTGGTAACACGCTGAACCAAGTTCCCCAATGTTTTCACCAAGTCGGCATTATGCATATCTCTCATACTATCCTCCGAGAAGCTCAATTCCCCACCATATGGTGCCTCCTTACATAAATACCATCGGAAGGAATCAACATCAAATATCTCCAACATATCATGTGGATCAACAGTATTACCAACACTTTTTGACATCTTCTTACCATCCTTATCATTCACAAATCCATGTGCGAATACTGACTTTGGCAATGGTAATCCAGCCGACATTAATATACATGGCCAAATGACAGTATGAAACCATAATATATCTTTACCAATAATATGTACATCAGCAGGCCAAAGCTTTGCCAGTTCCTCGTCCTTTGTTCCATCTTCATTATTCACACCAAGGGCATTAACACCCGTTAAGTAATTTGTTAATGCATCGAACCAAACATACATTACATGATTTTGTTCAAACCCTTCAGGGACGGGTATACCATGTGTAAAAGTTGTTCGACTAACACTTAAATCACGTAACTTATCAGCATTTAATCTTGCCAATATTGCATTCCGATGTGATTCTGGTTTAATAAAATCAACATTGTTGGTAATATGTTCGACTAATTGATCATGATACTTACTCATTTTGAAGAAGTATGATGCCTCCTGAACACGTTGTAATGGTTGTCCCGTTGATGGATCGCAAAAGTTACATAATTCTGCTTCATTATCGGTTACGAATGTTTCTTCCTTAACGTTGTACCATCCTGAGTAATTATCGAGGTATATGTCATCGTTGGCTGCACATCGTAACCATAGGGCGTGTGCGGTACGTTTATGCCGATCGGAGGTAGTTCGGATGTAATCATCGTTTGTTACTAGGATACGTTGATTGAGACATTGAAAGCCAGTGACGTACTGTTGAAGTTGTGAAGAAAGATAAGTTAGATGTTAATAATAATCATTGCAAATTTTAGGTACAAAACAATTCAACTGCAATATGAATAATACACGCATACACATACTAACAAAACAAAAACATACCTTATTACAAATATCAATAGGTTCTTTACCCTCCTTCTCGGCAGTCTTTGCAATCTTCTCTCCATGTTCATCAGCACCAGTAACAAAGTATGCGGGGGCACTAGACGAAGAAGATGAAGTCATCATACGTGCAAATCGTACAATCGCATCAGTCGTTGCAGATTCATACGCGTGTCCCATATGCGCTGGTCCATTGGTATAGTTGATTGCTGTTGTGATGTAAAATCCTTTCTTTGATGGTGCATCACTTGAGGTATTATTTGTTGATGTTGGTGTATCTTCTTTGGAACTGGAATAATATCCGTATGAAATTGTAGATGGATCAAGGAGTGACCAACGATTGTAGGATGAGGATTTGCCTTCATCGGCGTTGCTGCTAGGGGTATTATTGGGCGTCGCCATCTTGCTATTAGACGAGCTTTTAGAGGTGTAATGAGGTGAGAGATAATGGTCTGTCTGTCTGTCCGCTGGCCAGTATCCTAATTGTTAATATTCCATGTGGAATATTAACAATTAGGTTTTGTCCACGATAGGTTAAAATCTAGGTATGGTTGACCACGTACTTCCACGCTGAAGATCACAATTAAAGATTTGTTACCTTCAACTTGTTGCAATCATAAATCTATCCAAAGGCCAATACTAAAGCTTTATAGCGGCATTACAATACACTATACAACAATGAAGTTCACATCTGCCATTTCTTTAATCTCCGTCGGTGTTGCCGCGGCATTTGCACCAGCACAAGTTTCTCACTCTTCAAGATCGTCATCTGTAAGTAGTACATTATATTGAAATATCGAGATATTGCAGTGTATATTCGATTGCAATACATATTATGACGATGTAGTTTGTCCATGTGTAGACTCTGTCAGTGTATAGTGTACCGATTATATGTAAAACAAGTTTGAATGAATGTGCATAAGATATGAGCAAGATATATGCTATTTTTATATTATGTAATATGTTATAAACAAACATACTGCGGTGTACAAGTTGGTTATTGTAAAGAATATAGCCGTCTATCAGTGCATGGTCAAATATGCCGGATATATATGAGATTATTGCAGAGATTAATTGGATATGAAGCTCTCGAGAGATCTACTTTGCCCACACTTACACTTCTTTACTATTTAATCTCTAACCATTCCACTTTTCTCACAATTATACAGGCTCTTTTCATGGCAGAAGATGGTGAAGTTGTTCCACTCCGAATTGGTACCCGTGGCTCTCCACTTGCCATGGCCCAAGCCTTTGAAACTCGTCGTCGTTTAATTGAAGAGTTCCCCGAACTCGAAGAGGATGGTGCAATTGAAATCTGTGTTATGAAAACACAGGGTGATATGATCTTAGATAAGTCACTTATGGAACTTGGTGGTAAAGGTCTATTCACAAAAGAACTTGATACAGCATTATTAGGTGATGAAGTTGATATTTGTGTCCATTCAATGAAGGATGTTCCAACATGGTTACCCGATGGTACTGTACTTCCATGTAACTTACCACGTGAGGATACCAATGATGCATTCATTACTGCCAATGGTATTAAGACAGTGAAGGATCTACCCGATGGAAGTGTTATTGGTACTGCATCATTACGTCGTCAGGCACAACTTTTAAGTCAGAATCCAACATTAAAGTGTGTAAATTTCCGTGGTAATGTACAAACACGTCTACGCAAACTTGAGGATGGTGTTGTTGATGCTACACTATTGGCAATTGCTGGATTGAAACGTATGGATATGCAAGATTGTGCCACTGCCGTATTAGAATGGGATGAGATGCTACCCGCTGTTGCTCAGGGTGCTATTGGTATCCAATGTAGAAGTGATGATGAGAGGAGTTTGAAATATATTGATGCCTTGAACTGTATGGATACACATGTTTGTGTAAACTGTGAGCGTGCATTCTTGGAGGCATTGGATGGTAACTGTAAGACGCCCATTGCTGGACAAGCTAAGATTATTGATGGTAAGATTGTATTCAGGGGATTGATTGCCATGCCTGATGGATCAGAGAAGTACTGTACCGAGAGTACTGGTGCAATTGAAGATGCAGTTAAGATTGGAAAAGAAGCCGGCGAAGAGTTGAAGGCACAAGCCGGAGATAAGTTCTTCCAAATGATGGTTGAGATGAGTCCACAACAAGTTTTAGGCCAAATTACAAAGTAAATTGATGATGGGTATGGATCGGTGGAAGTGTTACATATTAACTTAATAATGGATAGACTGATGAATAATATCATTTTATGTTAATAGAATGTCATTGCTATCACAGTACATGAGGATACAGCTCCCCCCTTTCATTCCTTTCTCAAATAAATATTATTGACAGGCACATATACCCAACTAGAGTGATATGCCTTAGCCTTAGACTTGCTTCACTGGTTTTGGAGGTGTTATCAGCAGTTTCACTCACATTTACTTTCGATTCATCTTCTTCTATAGTTATGAAAGTAGAACTTTCATTTGAATTGGATTCCTCATTATCATCAATAGCGGTACTTTGTAAATCAACTACATCCTTTGCAATCCAACAACATCTATAGTCGCCGACGATCCCATCATCTGGCACTTGACACTCTCCCATGTCTTTGGTATCTTGATATGATATAATATTTCTCTCGTGTAATTCACATTCTTTATTATCCATATCATGATCTTCAAATTCCCAAGCACCGCATTTATCAGAATCATCATCACATTTTTGTCTACAGGATTGTGGGGTGTCGACACCAGATACTCTAGAATATCCATCATTATTCTTTGGCCGACAAACTTTACCAGTCGCAATATATTGTATGATTTCACTCGCAGCACATGTATAGCAAACCGATATAATAAAGATAGAGAGCATCCCTTTCATAATTCTACTATCCATCTAACAATCGGCAACAGTCATTTGTCATTATTTTGAGGTATCCTTGATTTTCATCTCTCGGATCTCCCCTCACAACTCAGACGTCATGACAGCCAATATGGGGCTTTCTAACGCAATGGCTACATATTCAGCCCTGCCAGTCCTTCTCTTCTGTCTTTGTTCTATATCAGTTCACATAAAAGCGTTTATGCCAGCCAGTTCGACGGTATATGTCACTACCAACAATCTCAAACTTTGCGACACAAGAAATCGACAACATCAACTTATTAACAATAGGAGAACTTTGCTTTGCTCATCGCCAGTTGATAGACCTCCCCCTCGACGTACATTGAAGAAGGTATGATATGATATGCAATTCTTTTATCATGCGTCCGTTGACTTGTTTCTCACTGTCTATGCACACGATGCACATATCTTATGCACATTTTTGCATTGAAATTATATTAATACCTCAACCCTCACAGAGAAAGAATAAACGACGTCAAAGAATGAATAATGTATCTCAAACAAGTGATGTATTACATACGAATAGTAATGTATTCGATAATATTATTGATGATGATAATGATATCGAAGTACGACCAGTAAGACGACGCGATAGAGTCGAAAAAGGATTAGACTATTGGATAGATGAAAGTGATCTGAAGAAAGACAAGGAGAAACGAATTGCATTGAAGAATAGAAAGGTATGTCGTTAATTCATTTATTGTATTGATATGTTTCTCTCTCTCTGTTTAGATAGGGTACTGACTCTACTGCTGAATACATTACCACACAAACTACACATAATACATACTATATACAGTTATTAGAAGATACTATGCCAAAAGAAAAGTTAAGAGAGGAGGTAGTTGCACCATACAAACAAAATTGGATAGGTATATTCTCAGTATTTATAGTGGTGCTTTCAGTGATAGGAAATGCCTTTCCAGAGTTGTTGCAAAATCCAATAATTCGCATACCAGACTTGTGAAGCTCAGCTGTATCCTAAAGCTATGTACAATATAAAGTTATGCTGCAATATAAGATAAGTTGATTAACTTGTTTTAGTCTTTGATAAACGAAAACACTTTATACCCATGTATGAATAGCCCATGCTGCTGTACACTATAAGGTGAGAAGGACGATGAAACCAACAAACTCCTCTTACAGGCAAATTGGGAATAAACCTCACAACCGCCAAACATCATACTCCCACTCTGCCTCACTCTCCTACCACTACTCTTTATCCGTGCTACCACACCACAACTCCTATACCCTAGAGAAGTCTACGCTTGTTCGATATCTTTTCTTATCGGCCATCTGTAAAATATCCGGTTATTCCTAGTGAGCACAAGTTCTGCAAAGAGATTCCATTATGAGTTCGAGAAGAATATCCACCTCACTGATACTATTATCCACTATATGGGCTTCTTCTACTGCATTTGCTCCCCCATGTCTATCTACTAATACTAACTATGTGGTAGAAAGACTGACGCCACTGCCGCCGCCATCACATTGTATGTCTACGGAAAAGATATCATACCCTAACAATACTCAGAGAAGGAGGGGTAGATTGATAATATTGAGTGCTACTAAATCTGATGAGGATATAGAGAAAACAGTATCAGCAATGAAGGCAAAAGAGATACGTCAAGAATTAGGTGAGTGTATTACGATAGTATATGTAAATGGTATTCGATTGCAATATGATATTGTATACATATCTCATACCACACCTCAAACTTAAAACGTGACATAAATAACTGTAAAGAATCATATGGTATTAGCACAAAATCTTTCTTTGAGAAGAGTGAAATGGTAGATGCTTTAGTTAAAGCTAGAAAAGAAGGTAAAACACCAATTAACAATAGTGCTGGTAGTGAGGATACTACAAAATCTCAAAGTAAGAAGAATGATGATAATAGTAATAACAACAAGGAAGATCGAGCAGAACGTATCAAACAAGAAATCGAAAAGTGTTCAAAACTTAAAGTTGGAGAGCTAAAGAAGGAATTGGAGAGTGCTGGAGTATCAACCAAATCCTACTTCGAAAAGAGCGAATTCGTTAAGGCTGTAGCAGAACTACGGGTAGATGGACCGAAATCAACATCGGGAGGGAGTAGTGGATCTAGATCGAGAAGTAGTGGTAGAGTGGAAGAAGAACCAAGAGATTCTTCTTATAGGGATGTTACTGTTACCAAGTTTGAAGGAAACATGAAAGCTATGCTCGGAGCTGGCTATATTGATACAAAGGCTCGTTCAGACTTTAGCTAAATAAAATAATATCTAATTTACTTCTGATCAGTGAACCATGAGGTAAATTCTCGAATAATTGTAGCATTAAAGAATATCTAAACGATTGAGTACTCAACACGCACAAATACTTCACCCTTGACCGCCCTACATTTCGTAGCATCTACCTGCTTCTTGCTAGTAGGTAAGCTAAGGTAAAGTGAAGAGAGAAAAAAGATACATGAAGCCCATGAATGATACCGGTATCCTCAAAAAGTCCGCCTGGCCAAGTAAAAATGAGGCAAAATCACTAACAAATCTGAAATATGAAAGCCTTCCAATCGTAGAATTATGAATGTGGAAATATCCTATCTTATGCAGATTTGCATGCTGATTCCGAATATGGTACGTATAGGCGATGATTTTTACTAGAAAAAAAGTTATTCACTATTTACTACTTTTACTGTATAGTGCTACTTAGAAAAAATAGGCGAATTTTTCCAGGCCTATCTAGACCATATAGCTCGGCATATAAACTACAAATATGTAGTAGAGGAGCCTTGTATAATTTTAGGCCAATATTCCTGTTCAATTTATTGCAATGGCCGATCATTCGACATTTTTGTGAGTGAGGGCCACTGTGTATAAAGTCAAAAATAGGATACCACAGGCGGACTTTTTTGCAATTCATGGGCTTTATGCCCTGTTCATTTCTTGCCTTAGTCTTATACTAGCCTAATTTGGTCTTGCCTTGGTCCTATAGCCCTACTCAAAAGCCCTATATTTGAGCGGCAGTTGGTGGCCATGGGAATAAAGTAGCAGGCCTGCAAAGCCAGACTAGCTCTTGGCAAGCTAAGGGGGGCATTATATGACTCTAGTTTTTCTCATTGACACCAGTACTACAACACCCATCAATTGCCATCAACCCAGGACTACAACAAGAAAATGATCTCCCACACTTATCCTCCCTCTATTACTCCACAGTGTCAAATGTCTCGAATTCGAGAAGGTCTTTCCCTGCTTAAGCGGAGCCAAAGAAACTCTCAAGTAGGTTGTCATCGCTGAGCAGTTCTTCTTTGTCGTAACCTGTGTACTACAGTAGCGGTTGATTGCCTCCTCTGTAGCTCAAATTTAAATTTAAATATTTTGGTGTTTTACTATTTTGGCGATAAACTGTAATGTTTATTCTTAATTGGCCACACACACACACACACACACACACGGACAGAAAACAGCAAAAAGTGTCTGGAGTTACCTAGTCTTGGATCTTTTCTTATACATAATGTTTAGAATAAGAGTATAATCGTTTGTTTACTTTGAATTGGATCTGATATATTGTGTAGTATATTACCTAGGTGCTATCCTACGACTAAAAAATCAATTTTGGAGTTAGAGTTAAGCAAAAGAAATTTGCAAAAAGTTAAAAAGTTTGAGTTAGGCAAATGAAAGTTATTAAAGTTATTAAAGTTAGAGTTAGTAGAAATTAGATAAGGTTAAAAGTTAGAGTCAGCATTTCTAAATTTAAATATAAGTAAAGCTGAAATGGTTAGAGTTGTGATATGTTGGCTCTGACTCAAGTAGAAAGTAGGCGAGTTGACTGTAAATTTTTAAGACTGTGAACTGTGCCAAACCACTCCAATTTGACTCTTTGCTTGGCTCAAATCAGGGAAGGGATACCATTTTGCTGAAGGCAACAACTCCACAGAAAAATCACATTGACTTTCTATATGTCTATTTGCCTAATTTTTGTTAGTACACAACTACGGCAATAGGCCCTATTGCAGCAACGTCACTGGTGGCTTTAGCAGTATGGTTGAAGGTACTATGGTGATTGTAGGTATAGCAGAAGCTGACATATATTATATCTAAAAGTGTCTCCATTTTAGGCTCATTATGTTGATGCAATAAACCATGGCAGCTAAACTAGATGTTACACTGTATCAACATTGTACTAATCCAATTTTAAGGGGACCTCGATTATCATATTAAATAATCAATAAGCGATGTGTGTCCAAGGATACCGGGGAAAATGTAGCTAGAGAAAAAGATATCACCACCAAATTTTCATACAGTGGCCCTACACAAAAAATATGTCGAATGATCAGCCATTGCAATAAATTGAACAGGAATACTGGCCTAAAATTGCACAAGGCTTCTCTTAAACATATTTGTAGTTCACATACCGAACGGCTTCGAGATTAAAGGACCTTTGAATTTTCCACGTAGTAGCCTACTATGGCGGCCTATTCAGATACTCTACAACTTTTTAACTAGCAATAATCACAAAAAGATAGTACCAGATTTGGAATCAGCGTGCAATTCTAAGTCTCTAAGTCATATACAATGTTGCAATGATTATATATCGTTGATTTGAACTTTGAACATCTTCATATTTTAGATTTGTTAGTATTTTCCTTAGAGGATAACCCCCTCAAGCTACAAATTCCTGTACGCAAGATTCAAGATATGCTTCGTACAAATAGGAATTGTACCGGCGCACATCGCTTATAGACAATGGTGGCCAGGTGTAACTACCGTCTAGGCGCCAGCGGCCTCTAGTGAGATTTATGGTTGTGAGGCATGTTTTATGTGTGTTATACTATATTAGCTATATTAGAATTGCTCATATGTATAGAATATTATCTCTATTGCTATATTAACAACACATAGATAAAGGCATCTATGGTCAAACTTCTATCTGGTGGTCAGCAGTACCATCAACAAATCACTTCTATTCACACACATAAAAAAATGTTGTTGAGAAGGCTGTTTCTTATGGTCAGACACACACTAAACCAGCGGACAGCTTAAGTTTAGAATGAATATTCGGTAGAATGAGATCCAACATCGTCCTACGCACCAATGTGAGAGACGATATTTGTTAGTAAATTGTTGTCCGTTTCTAAGTAAGGTATTTCCTGCCTGGCCAAAATTTGATTGTAGATAATCATCAGAAATAAACCATTAGTGAAAAGTACTATTATTAAAAGGTATCGGTAGGTATGTATTAGATAGACATAGCCTGTAGCCTCCACAAATGGAGTAGGTCTCTCGACATCAACTGCTATCATTTTTTTAATAGGTGGATAGAAGTATACATTTTGTAGTAACTAAGGTAGTTCATTTTATAAATGACTTTGAATATCATAACCGAATTCACTTTCTGTCATTGCTGCTTTGTTTTCACATATATTTTCATTTCATTTTCACTTTATTTTCACAGGTACTTTCTTTCTTCATTTTCTAACATCAAGCTATACACAATTACAAACTGACACCACCTGTGCCCAATATGAACAAAGCCACTACTTTGCCATGTTCATATGGATCATAGCAAAGCTCTACACTTGTGGCTTTTGGCAACAGGAAGTGTTTATGGCCATGCATGACAATCAATCAACACAATCTACAGTAGAATATTAGTTTACCTAGCTAGCAGGTAACACCAAACTGATTTAATTGTCCTCTGCTTAAAAAATTACCCTTTATCGCCATATAGATACCAAAAGATACCTTTCCAGGATACCTTTCCAAGCCTAATAAAGATTGGCCAAGACTGCAAAAAAGATACCTGCATACGATATCTTTAGATACCAAAATCAGTTTACCTTACAAGGTAACTCCAAACTGATCTTTGTGTCCTCTGTTCGTGGCCGATTAAGAATAAAAAACCGTTTGTTAGCCAAAAAAGAAAAACAAGACAAGGATAGAACAACAAGACCAGTGTCAAGGAAAGAACAACAAGACCAGTGTGTGTAAGGCCTGTCTGAAGGACACAAATTTACATTACCCAATACAAGTAGATATACTTGTGTGTTTTGTGAACACTTCAAAAATGCAATTCATTCCTATGATTGACCGCAAGTCACAAGATGTTCAAAACGGTCAAAGGGATGTAGCAAGCCATGCAAAGATATTATAAAAGGTATTGACATGTTGTCAGTATCTGATAGTTGGAGGTAGACGGTAGGTATCCTGGCAAGGAGTCACACCATCTTACCTTCTCTTCACGAGTAAAGTAAAACCGACATTTCAAATGAGGGTCATGCGACAGGTGTTCCCTTATACACGTTGTCATTGGAGGATTTGAGGATCCTTTCTCCTTTGTTTTTATGAGATTACGGATGTGTAATGTACGCTGTGAGCGTTGTTGTAGATGACAATTTGTTCTTTATATTTAGATATTGTGAGACCAACTAAGGTTGGGCCCTTTTTCTTAAGTAAGAGGTAAAGTACATACATACATACAGCGTATGCGGTACTTGAATGCGTATCCAATTGACACTCCCCTACCATTCGACATATTATTCAGGAATATCTCCAGTGTTACCGTACCAGAAAAGAATTGGCTTCAACATGCTCCATACATTACGATAACCCCAATGCTTGCTAAGGATGTCGGCAGGATTGATCTTGCCAGGAATGTGACATAATCATACGTACCAGTGGCAATGGCTTGACGTACATAGTGCCAAGAGAGAATCAAGTGGCGCTTATTCAATTTTCTGTGTGGAACAGTCGCTCCCCTCACAACGGACTCATTATCTCCGAGCAGGATAGATGGTCCATCAATTGGTACCCCGAGGTACATAAAGGTCAACCTGTTGGCACGGCTCTGCTCTATAGCGGTCCTTGCAGCTAATTCTTCAGCACCGTAAGTGGCTGTTTCAGCAGTTGCTTGTTTCTTCGAGTACCAATCAAAGGGAGTCTGATTAACGAAATGTAGAATACCCGTGACAGCCTTTCCATCAAGAATGTTATGCATAAGGTTAGAATCAGCATGTGTGACAAGTTTGACAGATTTCCCTTTTGGCGTTGGGATGTCATGTGGAATCTCTTCCTCAGAACCAGCATAAACGGTTTTGGACCAATCATATCTATTGATCTCAGCATCTGAAATGTCAGGCATATCGGTACGAATGCAAACAGCTCCACGATCCATCTTTGATAAATAACCAATCACACGCTTGATACGGTCAAGATGGCCACGACGAGGTTTGGCACGGAAGCTCGAGAGAGTCATTACATGTACGGACATATCAAAACGTCCAAGTTGTATTACCCACTGGGTACAACCAATAAGGGATTGGTAAATTCGAGTTTCATCCTCATCTAGAAAATCCGATTCGTCAAGCTCAGGATGATCATTCTCCTCAAGTGGGGACGCATAATGTTTCGGCTTTACGCCAAAGAGTAATTTGTATTGGTTGCCCATCTTCTTTAGATAGTTCTTGGGGGAATAGCAAAGGCGGCCATTGTCGTCACGGAAGTAGTTGCAACCAAGTAGGACATCAATTTCTCCAGTTCCCTTAAGCTTGAAGTTGTTTGGCTCACCCTCGAGGACGTCAATAATGGCTTGAGGATTGCGTGATGCAATAGTCAGATCATCAACATACGTAGCAATGTATTCATAGTGATCACCCATGTCTCTCATCCAGATATCAGGTTCAGCATGACTAGGAACAAACTTCATATCTCGTAGAACTCCAGAAAACGTTCATGCCATCACACCGAGCTAGTTTTCAAACCATACAAGGCCTTTCCTGATAACGAAGATGTGTCCTTCAAGCTCCCCAAATTCTGGTCCTGCGATGACGTATACCTTTTCGTTTGTATAGGCTTCAAGATATGCATTTCCAATGTCAGTTTGCCATACCTTAAGGTTATTCAGTTCGGCAATGAATGTTACAATTCGTATACCACGTAGGCTCACAACCCCAGAATAAATGCTTTCAACAGGAGTCTCAGTTAGGTGTCCACCTGCAACAACACGAGCTTTGAATCGACCATCATGTTTGACATCGTAGACAAAGTGGAGATTAATCTTCTTGTATCCATCAGGTGCTCTATTGGATGATCTATGACCACGGTCGTCAAAAGTCTCATACTCAAACAACTGGTTCTTTTCAAGCTTTTCAGCATCCGCCCACTTGGTGTTATTAGTTATTATTGATTCGATCCAGGTCCATAGCTTGTTGATGGTACGAGGTACTTTATGTCCATTCTTATATACTGGGGTGGTTCTGAACGGCTTTAGCTTGGCTTGCCTAATCATCCTGAGGAGAGTCTTGCTGTTCTTTGCTGCTGCTCTAATTTTTATTCGTGGGCCTTCCCACTTGTCAATTAGATCATGATCACGAGCATATTCAGCAAGCATGTACTTATCTCTGGCTAGATGTTGGTAATTGGTTCCCACGAACGCTCCCCAGATTCCCATTCAATTAGAACTTTCCATTTCTCCGTCTTATTCTTCGGTGCACGATAGTCCAGGATCTTGCGGAAACGCCAAGTGCCAACATCATATTCCTTCTGCTCTTCAATGAGTTCCATGAGATCATTGTATTCAATAAGTTCTTCGAAGTTGCTTCCACCAATCTTTGCCTTGAACTTAACACGCTGTGGGTCAGAATCGAGCTGACCTTAAATTCCTCTACTACCGCAGTGATTTGCGCACGGCGACGACTTCCATCTGTCTCTTCTCGTAGCAAAAAGGTTCGATTTAACATTTTCTCGATCCCAATGGGAATTGGGCTTGGTTCTCCTTGTTCAGAAATTCCACGTGACTTGACCAATTCACCAACGGGAACGTCATCGGGCTCCCCACTTGGGCGTGATGGAAATGGTTCCACTTCATACTTTTCATATAGGCGTTCATCAAGGCTAGTAGTGCTCTGCTAAGGGTCTTACCAGTAGCTTCATTGTATACTTTATAACATCCTGCATTTCCAACCGAGTCTGAAAAACCAACGAAGCGAACAAGTATCTTGGAAGAGGTAGAAGGGAATATAGTGAGATGATTGTGGATCAACACTGGCTCCCAGAATTGGAACTGAGTCATGACACTGATGTCGGGCGTCTGTCCATATAGCTTCTCATAAGGTGTGCGATGATTGAGTACACTGCGAGCAGTACGGTTCATGATGTACATGACATAATGGACGATGAGTACCCAAGCTTCAGGAGGAGCACCACTGTAGTCAGCGACATAGTTTGCATATCGTTTGATATCTTGAATGGAACGTTCAACAGGATTCTGCTGTTGCTGATAAGGCTCAGATTGATGTGCATCAATCATGTATCTTCTCAATATTTCTTCTACTTTCTTGCTAATCTCAGCCTTGGCCATGTCATTCAAAATTCCCTCAAGCATCCTCGCAAACTCTTTATCTGTTCGACATTCGTATCCATGGATATAGTGCGAGTCAGTACCAACAAAAACTTGCATACAAGTGGCACCTCCCCATGCTGTAATGTCCGCATACAAAGTATCTGTGGATACATCTTCACTTTGTCAAAAAACATTTGCAGCCGGGTATGGACTTTTATACATATGGACTTGACCAGCACTAGCGGAGTAATTAGAGTAATATTGTGCAGTCGCATCATAAGTCAGACGGACAACATCAGATGGCATGCCAAGGAAGTAAGGTCGCAAAGAGTCGTAATCCCGCGGAATGAGGGTTGAGTCAGCACCAAAGACAGAGATGTTGTTGTGGTTTCGCAATATCTCCGTAGCTGGGAGGAGTGAGTAAAAGTCAGTAAACACAGCAAGCCAATCTTCATCGATGGAAGGAGACGAGTCATACTTGCTGGGATTCCACGGGACATCTTTAGTCATGTGAACAGGTTCTAAAGTTGCTAACTCGTCATCTGTGGGACGTCTAAGTCTCAGTGACGCCAGTCCTGGAATAACATTTAAAGCCATCGTGATTCCTCCTGGGGTGACTCTTTCTTTTGAGTTCCACCAAGTTTGGTAGGACAATCATCGACAAAATTACCATTATCTTGCAGTTGAATCTTAGAATGTATGGTGTTACCATCAGCATGGTAAGCATATCGATTGAAAATACACAAGATAGGTGTTCCGTCGGACAAATCATGCACTCCTGCGCATGTACAAATGGGCAGGTTATTGAGTTGGTGCTTGTCAATGCCCATCACATTAGCATCTTCTCCTGTGTAACTAATCGGTACCAACTCACGTCCCGCGACGCATCCATTTGCACCACCATCGACTGTTGTATTTCCTCCGGCAGACACTTCCTGTATACTACGGGTAACCTTGATTTCGACATTGGATGATGAGCCACACGATGCGGTGTTGTCAACGTCGACAAATTCAACTGTATTACATTCAAGATCTGGAGGGGGAATCTCATTAAATGGGGATGCAGATGAGTGCGGTAGACAGCCTAAAAGACAGACGCACGAAAGAATGGTGACAAATGCGTTCATAATAAATAAAAATGAAACTGAAATCTTATAGCCGATTAATTACTATCTAAGTAACCAGCACGCACTTACACATAGTTTTTGTCAGATGGACACCGGCCGAAGGCCGTGCGTCGCATGCCCTGTCGCTTAACGGCATCGGAACTTACTGCTCCACTTTTCAATCCATATTGACTACGGACTTGCAAGTACTTGCCCGCGTAAACATTACAATATTGGTGGCGTGCCTGATTGGGCCAATACGCCTGCCTCGTAATAAAGGCATAATACAGGATGTCCTGTATTTTCTTCCTAGATTCGGCTGGCCGGAGGTGTTTCCCTAAAAGGTATTACCTGTTATACAGCTCTATCCATGACGGAACATTTAGCGTCGATTCTAACTACCTGCATCGTCTGTATCCGGCCCATAACATATCAAACTAGCCGAGGCCAATCTAACATGTTGGGTTGTTACTAATTTCGGGCTATTATCCCGTGTTTTGATGATGGTGCCGAAGAACACCATGGCTGGTTGGTATTATTGGCCGGGGAAACGAGAAACCCCGATGCGAGAAGGTCTGTGGAACTCCGAGAAACTCGCGGTATGTTGTTGTTTTATGAATAATTTGTAATTCTAATGATGAATACCATGGTTTGTTGGTTGGGGTTCTGTCACGGCAATGACTCTTTTACCAAAAGTCTGGTCCAATTCTTCTACTCATTCACATTAACCCTGCCTCCTTTACCTCTACCATTGTGTAGTAGGCTGACAGTGGAGTATTTATTGATTATTGTCGATGTGAATGTTGTAGTGGGATTCCAGTGCAGATCGGGTCACCCTTCCCGTCGGTTGTATTTCTTGTTTTGATCTAGCTTTGTCGATCTTGTGCGGCTGATATCCGATGCTGTGATGGTTCTTCGGACTTGTTGGATTGTTACCATTGCTATTTGTGTTGGTTAGTTGACAGTTGTGACGTTTGTTTGGGCGGTGCCGATCCGCCGGGTGGTGGTGTAACTACTACCATGGGGCCGCGGAGGCGCCGAGATAGGGTTGCTGATTACTCCCCACCGATTGACATAATGCCAATCTACCCGCTCGGATGATATAAGTCCACTCGGTACTAGGAGTACGTTGCTCCGTTCCAATAGAAGTGTGGTGGCATTACTCACTGATGTGGCTTTTTTATTTGGGGCGGTGCCGTCCGCTCGGATGGTGATATGTACGCCTCACGACTGGTGCCACTTCTGATACAATCCCATGCATTATATCCGTGTGACTTGTGTGTGGTGATGCTGATATTATCTACCAATTGTTTTGGGCGGTGCTGATCCGCTCAGATGGTAATATGTACGCCTCACGACTGGTGCCAAGTCGTGCCACTTCTCATATAACCCCAATTATTATATTCGTGTGACTTTGTGTGGTGATGGTAGCATCTACCAATTGTTTTGGGCGGTGCTGTTTCCGCTTGGTTGTTACTGTCCAATACTAGCCATTATTGTTGACTTATTTGTGAGGTGTCCCTCCTCCCAAATTGTCTCTATTGTTGGTATTTGGTAACGGTGCAGCATTTGTTAATGTTCCGCGGTCAGTTCTACTCTGTGTTCCACAATAATGATAGTCTGGATATTCCGAATCGACTTCCTCCGGAGGGGTGGTATCAATTAAACCTTGGTTCAATTCTCATAACCTCAGGGAGGGGTGGTATCAATTAAACTTTGTTCAATTCTCATAACCTCAGGGGAGGTGATAACTGTGGAGTATTGTCCAGCCATTTGTTGTTAGTGTGGTATATTGAAGGACTCAAATCCAGCGAATGGAGGTTCAATGAGTCGTCGTAGCTGACCACCGTGGTTGACATTCCGGTATTATTTAATCAATTTAACCAACTAAACTAAACTTAATCCGCTAGTAATACCCAACGATTATTATTATTAATATCAGTTGGTGATATCAATACGTGGATGTTGTGGTGGGATTTATTATGTGTTTGTTGTTGGTTGTTGTTATGGTGACGAGATGTTGCAACCAATTAATTTATATAGCGGATAATGCCGCAATTGGAGAGGTTGTCTCACGTTATCCGGTGTAAGTTGGATTACGCAGGTGTATGTTGGCATTCCTTACGCCAAAACAACAACTCTCAAAATGATGTTTTTGTTTGTTTGTCACCCGCATCAAATTTGGTGGAAGGGGAGGGAGTGATACCCGACTATCCTTCTCATGATGGTAAGGACATCATTGATGGGTGATTGTTTGGCTACGTCTGTCGGTAATGGTGCCATACTGTAGAGATTATTATTGCAATAAGTTGGTTTACTTAGGTGGTGAACATTTTTTTTAATTTCTCTGGCGATAAGGCGCCGATGAACGCCGTTCTTGTTGCTGTTGAACAATACGGGGTGTAATAGTGAGACGTAAGAGGCTGCCGTTTTATTTTATCATGGTATGTGGCCGTCGTGCCATAGGGCAGAGCGGCCACCATGGTTGGTGACTAGACCACGAGCCTCCACGCGGAAAAGTGGTGACAATGCGTTCATGACAGATGGAATGCCCTTTTTTCTTGTTTTTCTTGAAGGATGGCTTCCGCAAAATAGACTTCGTAGACTTAAATTTTGACGTAGAGGAAGCTGGTACGCCGTCAACATCACTAGAAGGATGACTGATAGGTACAGGGCAGTAAGGAGCAAGCTCCCCATCTTCTGAAGCAACTGCACTTGAAGGTGGACGATCTTCCAACAAACGTCTGACATCGAATGGATTACATGTGGCTGGGCTGTTACTGCTACTTGACTTGATGTTATTGATAAAAAGAGTATTGTTTGCCGTCCCTGCTGAGGATGAAGTATCATTGGTAGTGAGCATTGCGGTTCAACATCTAACTCAGTGTTAGGTCTTGGGACAATCTTGTCAGTTGCAACCTCATCAGTAGTTACTGCATCAGATTCCACAGCAGAATTATATTGATCAACCAAACGTACATTGATATCTTGGTTGTTATCACCACCACCATTGCCGGGTTCACCTATCAAGTCATAACGGTCTCTCAATCTCACATGACGTCGCTGGTTATTGCGATGAGGTTGTCCATTGATGGGACGCGGATTATATGATCTGAGACGGGATTGGTGACGTGGCTGAGCATGTTGGCGCACAGCAGAAGACATGGGAGATGCTTGATCCTCGTTCTGTTGGTCGGAAGGTTCATTGTCAAGACAGCCGAGAATTCGTCTTCGTGTATCAACACTAAAACTCAACCAGATCCTCTTTTCGTCTTGCGTGAAAGTTGTCCACAACGACTTCGGGAGCTTATGCGATTGTTGCAGTTGTCCCCTAACCTCGCTCCTATACACGGTGATAAAACCGTCGCCGTTGTCAAGCAGAAATGCATCAGGATCATCTGCTGGTAACGGATTAAAATTCGTCATATTGACAGAACAATGTGCACGAATACAACCATCGCCTAGAGGAAGTAGTGCCGTGTTGTCCTCCATCAGCGCTTGGCTCTCAACGATTTCCATTTGTGTGGCGGTTGAAAGAGTAGTTTTTGTTGCCTTCTGAATAATGGATGTTAAGTTAGGAATATTTTTCATACCGGGTGCACTGGAACAGAAGTCCTCAAGATATGAGAGTTTGACAGCCTCATCCATGCTCTTCCCTAAATATGATTCGTATGTCCTCAATAATTCCTTGAACTCTACAATCTGACTTTCACCGTTTTGGTTGGGATCGATTCTGGAATTTAGGATCTGTTGCAAACATTCTCGTTGACGACGTGAGGCAATGACAGATTCAGTTTGATGTTCCTTCAATTCACTAAGAACCTTCTTTGCATTGTTATCAAGGATATGGTCACTTAAGAGAACCTTACCCTTAGGTGTAAGTAAAATCTTGTTGAGAATGTCGTAGAGATGTTGCTGACGAATGTCAAAGACCTCCTTTTCTTCAGGTGTGCTTGGAGCATAATTGGGATTCAACTGATTTTCAAAGCCTTGAAGCTTGGCTGTATTGGTGAACTTCTTCTCCCATGTTGAGTAAGCATCGCCACTGGTTAGTTCAACGCCCCTGGTTCAACGTATTTCTTGACGTCGGGGACCCCTGCTTTCTTAAGGGCCTTCAACTCCGCTTTATAGGTATCACCCGAATTAGTTACACCACCACCAGATGTACCTCCACTTGAGCTGCCACCACCTGTATTGGCGGTAGTTGTTGTTCCTACAGTAGTGGTCATTGCATTGGCAGTACGGGCCGCTAATATCTTCATTTCTCCCGCATGCTTCTCGGCAGCCTGCGCTAACGCCTGTTCATATTGAGTCGGATTATCTACGTCATATACATTGTTATAGTAGCTCAAGAAATCCTCACGTGAGTGCTGTGTGATGTCTACTGGGTTCTTTGAAACAGGGCCTAACTCATTCTGCAAATGGTTCTTGAATGGCACAAGAGCCTCGAGCTCTTCGAAATCATCATCAGATAGTTTAACTTTGGTGTTCGTAGTACTATCAGTATACTCAAGGTTACGGATATTCCTAAACTTTACCTTGAATTTACGAAGATTAGTAATCCCGTTCTCAATGCATAATAGTTGGGCCGGCGTGTCGACTCCAAAAATTACGTTCAAGATATGCTCAAACTCTGCATTGGCCGTAGTCATGATGAGAAAACTATCAAATATCCTTTTGTAGATCATTCACGGTTGACTGAAGAAGCTGTGCTTAACTCCAATCCAAAAGAGGAATAAGTGTCTGATATGCCGACTTATGTCTTGCGAAATCAGATCTTTCTAACTGTTAATTAAGTGCTTGATTAGCCGACTTATGTCCTGCAAAATCAAATTTCTTAATCCCAAGATTTGATTGGCCGACTTATGTCCTGCGCAAATCAAAACTCTTAATCCTAGAATCGTCAGCGGAAAGCGACAGGACTGTTAATCTATGAGATTACGGATGTGTAATGTACGCTAAGAGCGTTGTTGTAGATGACAATTTGTTCTTTATATTTAGATATTGTGAGACCAACTAAGGTTGGGCCCTTTTTCTTAAGTAAGAGGAAAAGTGCATACATACATACAGCGTATGGGGTTCTCGAATGCGTATCCAATTGACAGTTTTGAACCCTTTCGCATTCATCATTTGAATCTTTGATTTGGCGGTTGTACTCTACCCGCATGGTGCGTATCACGCTGACGATTGTCACAAGGACATTGTTCTTTGATCGAAGTACTGGATTCCTATGTAAGGTTGACAACTGTTGACATGCGGTGTCAAAGAAGTTCAACCTGAAGAATGAGTGGTTCCGAGAGTGTAGCGCTATTGCTTTACTCTTGTGGTAGCTCCAATGAAGCTAATTCACTTTTCTTGATTGCTCAGCTTCCTATATAGCTATTGGGTGATCTCTAATTGCAATAATACTACTCATCAACTTTCTTTTTTCCCACCCTCCGCTCCCTAGGTGATTTGCATGCATTCCTTAGGGGGCCTAAGATTAGGTATCCCGGCTTGGATTAGAAGATAATCCAGACTTTCTAATGTGTAAATAGTCCAAATTAGCAAGAAACTAGCTGCGTATTTGTACTATTTTATACATCTAGATTAGGGATAGCATGCTTTTTTGCTACACTAGCTCACATTACTCATAGACGCCAATGCCAGACAGCCAAGGCGCACTGTGGAAATCTCTGATTTCGCCAAAGCAATACCTCCGTTAAAGTTAGCCCCAAGGGCTGTAGAGAGCCATGTCAAGGATATCATGGAAGGTTTGACATGGTGTCGGTATCTGAAAGTGCCAAAAAAACACCTTCCTTTGAGTTGAAAAGGAATGTCCTGTCTGTTTCTATCCCATGAAAGACATCGATGTGGTAAAATTAAATTATTGCGGGAAATATGTATGCAGAGTTTGTGATGTTCTTATTCTAAAGAATAAGGCAAATTTGTATAACATCAAGGCCTGGCCGGCTGGCAGTTTTCCCAGGATCTCATGTTCACCTTGCCACCATCAATCATAGGATCACTTACCAAGCAGTAATGAAGGTTCATGCTGTTTGCGCTGTTGCTACAGATATGGTTGGACGAGCTTGAAACATACAAATTGCAACATGGCAATCCTATCAAAATTATTGTTATTGTTACTAATTACTAATCATATTTATTCCTCTTCTGTGTCGATTGTATCCTGTTGTATCCTCAATGTCTTTGTTTTCTGCATTAATATCTATTAACATAGGATGAGGGCCTCTATGCTCTCGTAGTATCATTAATAAGCATCACGTCATCTAATCCACTGCATAATGCTACCGTATTATTGATGTATCTGCAGATGTGCTATCCAATACTATCTGGCTATTATATATATTCCTACCACTGCCAATGTGTTCCACCAGTACCTGTAATGCAAATACCTGACGTCTGTGCTCAGTTCCAATTCGTTGTGTATTTAATGTTGATGCATGGATGTTTGTATAACCAATTCAAAAAGTTGATCCATTGCTTGATGCACAATTGATTATCCGCATAAAGACGTGTGTGTAATTTGTTTATGTATTGCAATACATAATTGTGAAGGTGACGATACACTGTTGACTAGAAAATAATAATAACGTGAATTCATGTAAGAATATACAATGGTTGAAGAACACTTATACAATACAAACATTGCTTACCAAAAAATAACATAACTCATAACTGTAATATCTCGGTTGATTGTTGAATTATCTATTCCCATGCCCGTATTAGAATACAGCCAATCAACAGCCAATCAACCATATGGTTTCATTGCAGGGGCAATATAATATATATATTATATATATATATATATATATATATATATCTTCAACAGGGAAGTTGTGAACAAATATCTCCCGATATGACATTGGTTAACGGTCTTCTGGAAATGCAACGTGGTGCATTTAATAATGAAATACCTCCATGTCAACAGTATATATTATACGGTGTTCAATTGCGATAAATATCCAATTCCAAATATTGAATCGGCGCCGATGTACAAAGTAATACAAAATTTCCTATAATATCATTGATGTTGTGAGGGGAAGCGGTTTTATTGATGTTTCGGAAAGGGGGGCAGTAATTGTTATTCTGCCCAGGCTGTTTAGTGCGTGATGTAGATTGGTGCTTCTTCTCATATTGTTGCCTATCCCTTTCATTGATGTTTTGGAAAGAAAAGGGTGGGCAGTAATTGATACTGCCCTTTGTTTTATTGCTTATGGTTTAGTGCAAGGTGACCAGCTTCCTCTCATATTATATTGTTCGGATGAGATCGTTGATACATTATTTCCAAAACTGTAATACCAAACAAAGAAGATAAACGCCTCTACTACAACGCCTCTACTACAAACAATCATATCACATATCCGGTAATTGTTAAAAGGATAATTATAATAACACAATCATGCCAACAGACAAACAAAGAGCAGCTACAAAGAGCAGATTATTGCAAACTAAAACTAAAGTGGCCAAAGATTTAGAAAAGGCAGCCAATACCAATAGGAAGAAGAAGTAGATGTAGATGATATTTGTATTGGTAATCTCTACATCGGAGGAAAGTGTGAATTGGACACCAACGCGGTATGGTATTTGATATTTGTTGTGTCTGTGCATAAGTATCCTTATAAAAGTTATACTAACAAGATACATCTCTACAGCCATATCTCTCAAAACCAAGTAATCTGAAATCTCCTCCAGAGGCGTTAGCAGTATCATCCGCTTCTGGTCTATCAGCACAGCAACAGGATGACGAACGTTTAGCAATGAAGAGACAGAAGGCCAAGGAAAGAAAGAGAAGAAGCAGAGCAAAGAATAAGAGCAGGGAGACGACAGCTTTGGAAAGTGCAAAGAGGAAGGAAAGAAGAGATAGAAGACCACTGGAGAAGAAGGCTGAAGATAATGCAAATCGAAGACTTGATTGGGCTGACAAGAAAGAGGACGCCAATGCCAACAGAAGACAAAAATATCAAAGTTCCAATCTACAGGAAGTTAATGAAAAGAGAATATTAAAGTACTTTCAAATGACTTCCAAGGAGAAGTCTATCGTGAGGAAGAAGGGTGCTGAGCGGTTCAGGATTCATCGAGCTAAGATGACTGGTCCATCAGTTGAATGTGCAGAGTACAGATGCAAGTTGCTAGTGCCACTGATTCGAGATGAAAGGTATTGTTATTGGCATCGAGGATGTCAGCGTATCAAGAAAGGTTGGGATGGAGAACCTGTTGAGGTGGTATACAAGAACCGAAGTGGATTAGACGCCACCATATCTCTTCAGGCACTTATTGAAAAGTTTGGAGACTTACACCAGTGTGAAGGTCCAAATTGCAAGTTGAAAACCAACCTTGGGCCTTGTTTGAAATCTACATACATCAATTCTGGAGGTCATCGAGTACCCAAGTCATTTGAGTCGTTTGATTGGGGTGGTTTCCCCAAGTTCTGTCAAGCTTGTGAGCCAGAGATTGATGCACATGATAATCAGCCTCTCGAATTGAAGTGTAGCAGTCTCGAGATGTACTCTACAGTCATACTCGAAAGCTTCGTGACGAGCAAGGATACTCTTCCTATAGAGATGCAAGAACTAATCGAGTCTGAATGTCTCTTCTACTGCTTTATGGGATATTGTACATCTGACTGCAAATCAAGAGACAAGCACAAGACGGTCTGGAGATCCTACTACTCAGACTTGGGAGATCGTTTTAAGCGTCTACTTCAGTTTCGTGATGCAGCTTTCAAGAGTTACAACAGTGCAATGTTAATTAGTGCCGGTAAAGCAAATTATACATGGACTATACTTGCAAAGTGCAATCACTGCTCTAAAGATTACAATCTTCAAGACTTGATTGGTCAAGCAAAGTACCAATTATCTTGCAGGAACTGTCTACTACAACATGCAAAGAATACCTTCGAGCATCGCAAGAGAAGTCTTTTGTTGCAGAACGGGTCGTACTATAAGACTTACGATGGAAAGTCCATAAGAATTCAAACTTTCTTAGAAGAGTTAGCGACATCCTTCCATAGCTTGAAACCATTACACATTAGTTGCCAGAGAACTGGTGGATTGTATGATGATGATAATGAAATTAGGTCATTTCTTGGTATCCAAGAAGTTGTACAGGATACTTCTCAATCAAAAGAAGAACGAAAGAGAGAATTGGCAGCTACCTCAATTCAAAAGACATTTAGACGCTTTAGTACGATGTGGAGGTATCAATATAATGCCAAACTTTGGTCTACATTACAAACAAGGCAAAGAATGATGGACCGTCTTATGGAACAGAAGAAGACTCACTTATCATCACATCAACGTTCCGAATTGTATCTTGAGAGTAAAGGGAATGTTCGAAGTCACTTTGGTCCTATGGCGTCTATTACACTAGACGAAGCTTCTCGAATGTGTTCAGGAACTGGCAAAGGTTGGAAGCAATATCTAGAGACATTATATCCTGATGAGAAGTACCACTGGGGTCACACAAGCAGCTTGGTACGAGGTTCTCTACTTGGCATCATGTTCCGCAGGCCTTACTTCGAGTCGTCTCTTATAACAATCGAGACTGCAGCCAAGGGAGTATATCTATCATGGGTGATGAGACCAGATGGTACATTTGCCTATCATCCAATTAAGCTCTTCTTGGATTGGTTCACACAAAATTACTCATTAGAGCGGCAGGCTCCTGAACTTGATTTAGTCAAGGCTTGGAAGATTGCTGGCTTTGTCGATCGTAGGCATCCAGTGTATCATCAGTTTGCGCATCTAGAGAATGAGTATCATACTATCCGATGCTTCCCTGGGCCATGCAAAGCAATGGTCACCATCCTTAAAGAAGAAGAGCTTGAAAAAGAAAGTGCAGAAAGTATTGGTACTCACATTGCATCTGTCTTGAATGAGGGATACACATGGCAAGGTCAATATATGATTCATAAGACTGACAATGTTACTTATCGGAGTGGTGTGGTATCCGATCAAGCTGAGCTATTTCCACTTAGCCACTACCTTCTTGATCACGATTTGGTACGAGTATTCATGACCATGTATGTTACAGAAGCAAATGAAGACGTAGATCTATTGCAACAAGATGATCTTCTTCGGTCTTTCTTTGGTACAGCCGAGCAAGGACGTTTGCTTCTTCAAGATAAATACCTACCTCGACATGCAAGCCCAACAACGTCCATGAACACGACAGTACCTATGGAAGTGATCGACCCGTGAGGTATGCTTATCAAGACCAAGTACTAATCGACGACCTGAACTTGATGTGGTGCCCCAACCCCAACGCTACTCATCAGATTGACGTAGTTCAAACAGCAGTACCAAATGTGTTTGTTTCTTGGTCAACTCGACTTAATTCAAGACGAAGAGAAGCCGGGCCTTCGTGCTTAACTTGATTGAAAGTTCACTATGAGCTCTACGCTGAAGATCATGATCTTATGACCAAATGGGGAATCCAAGGCTTCTTGTATCGAAGAGTATATGATGAACTCAACCCAACAGAGAGGAGCGACCGCGAGCTCGCTCCCTATTGTCTTACACCGAGCCAAACAAGTATGATCCACAAGTCCACCAAGCAAAACGTTATGCTTGGGATGCTATGGTAACAGTTACACAGAAGGAGAGTACACCAAACAAGGTTGGCACTTTCATTGCAAAAGCATTTACTGATTTCACCACCAAAAAGTTTGGCTCAAAATCAAAGAAGCGACAGATTCAATATGTATTTCGTAACAATGCAACCAATGATAAGCCATCTCCTTTATCCAAGTATCTTACTGATGAAGGCGTGGTTGGAGTGTTTGAGAGTATATATGGCTCAAATGACAAGAAGGAGATCATGCAAAATGATGAACTGCTAGCTGACTTCTTTGGTGATGCCGATCGGGGCAGTCGAATATTGAAGCGTCTACGATCGCATCCCCTGCCAAGTGAAAGTATCCTTGAATCTACTTCTACAAATGGCGAGGAACAAACAATACCTGACTCCACAGCACCACAATCCAATACAGACCATGATGATAATACAAAAATGATGATTGACAACCTTCAAGTTTCACACCCCCAAAGTGTTATAATGAAAAAAGGTATCTATGTTACAGATGAATCTAGTGTAGGTGAGGAATCTGGCAGTGATGATAATACCTTCGGAGATGATACCTTTGGAGATGATACTGATTTAGTATTAGAGCAGCTGGATGAGTTGGGATTTGATTTGAATGAAGTATGTGACGATGTAGTGAATTATGTATAGGTGATAAATGTGGTGTATTGTGAAGAAGTGATAAATTAGTGGATATTTCAGACTTATACTAATGATTAGTCCGGCTATATCTATCAATTTAGTTACCAATAATATCCAACTCAGTCCAATACTACCCCAATCCATTAGACACTTGCTAACATGTCTAAGCAATCTTAATTCACTATCAACATCAATAACTGAGCGTAACTATACTCAAACATCACTTTATTCCCAAAATTGACCATATTTTATCAATTCCTTATGAAGTATTCTTTGCCCACTGCTTTATATAGTGCCTTCTGAGCAAGTGATAGTTGTTTGTATCTAACAGAGACTTTTTTTGAAAGCTCTCTAGCCCTTTAGACACTCTTGTCTTCTTGTACTGTGGCCTTTTATTTACATAGAGTTGTTTTAATTTATCATTTTCTTTGCAGCCATTTTCATTTAACCAATGTTCTAAGAAGTCTTCTATATTGTCGAATACTTTATCGATACGATGTTCTTCTCTAACTTAAAATTTAAAAACCTCCCAAGCATCGTAAGATGACTTCTTTTTCCTGATATTGTCTTTTTTTGTCTTATTCTTTGGTGTATCTTTATCATTATTTACCTCGACGGCAGCATTACTTAACATCTGTAGCCCTCCTATTGATGACGGATTCATACTGAGAAGAAATTGCTATACCTCAACTGAACTGGTATTTATTATCACTACCTTTTTCCTATCACTTTATTACATTCCACTGCAAAACATTCACATGCAATCAATTTTGATGTTGCTCTCTATAGAGATGAGGCTCTATTTCGCAATAACTACACACTTCACTGCGTTGATACCCCGTTTATTAGCAAACGATATATGTTAGATTAAGCGTATATGATGGTTTCATATTAAACGCATTATTGATGAAGCACACGAGAGGCAAATAGAGATTTTTTGAGAGTCAGGTCTATTGAGATTGAGAGATCATAATTTGTTTAGAGTTAGTTTGATCGCCAAAAGCAGTAAGGGGTCCTACACTTCTTCTTCCTAAAACATAGCACAGGGTAAACTGCACCTGCCAGCGCGGGGCTCGGTTGATTGTACGGGCAAAAGGACTAGTGTAGATGTTATCATTGAAATCAACCATAAGAATAATCTCATCATCGGCCATTCTCCATGATCGTAGTAGTTTGAAAAGATCTTTATCAAATAGCTCTCGAGGGTCTGGGTCTAGAATGCCCTTCTTCTTAAAGTATCTAGCATGCTGTTCCCACACTCTTGATCGCTTCCCTGATTTGTTGACTCCTCGACGGCGTATATCTACTGGTTTACATGGATGGTAGACGGACACGATGTGTACTGTCTTGTTGTAATTCTTGATTGTTTGATAGACCCATCTACCCAAACCAGTTTCATCCGCACTTGATGATGTGACGTAGTGAGAGGTTTGGCCGAAAGATATAATGGCAGTTCCTCCTGGTTGGCATCGGTCTTTGACGTCAGGTTCAGTACTACTGTGTGCCGCTCTACTCTTACTATCTTCTCCAAATCCAAATAGATTCTCGAATTGTTTGTCATCATCAGCTATATTCCAATTCGTTTGCGTCTCACATCCCGCCAGTATGTCGACATCGTATTTCTTTCTAAGACCTTCGATATGATTGATTCTATCATTCTTCTCTTCTGTAAATAGTTTGATACTGTTCCAATTCTCCCACATGATCCTTATAATACCATCTGGTTTCTTATCCGGTACGTATCCGAGACCTCCTGCCGTCCACTCCTCGGTGAGCTGTTGGACCTTTAGTTCGTTTCTGTGCTGTGCTAATGCAATTCTGCTTGCCTTGGATCGTGAGTTGTCAGCTTGTGATTTTCTAGAGAAGCTATAGTCTTTGTTAACTGTATCTATGAGTTGTTGATTAGATGGGTTTATTTTACCCTTGATACTGACTCTTGCTGCACGTGAGAATTGCTTGGCTTGACAATTTGCATTCTGGAACGCTTGTTTATTCCTCCACAGTCCGGTACGTTGTTGTCGCCTCCGGAACCTTACATTCGACTCGTCATCAAAAACTATCCGATCCCTCCCTTGTCTTCTACTATTGTTCTCCGACAAGTTGGTATAATCATTAATATTCTTCTTTGCAGTGGCAGAGCTGCCTGTAACATTACCAATACTACCTTTATTACTATTCAATTGACAATTAACTTCTTCATTATTCTTCTCTTTGCAGTGGTGAACTGCCTGTGATATCGTTGCTACTACCTTTATTACAATTCAACGTATTATTATTTGCTCGTCTGCTGTTACGATTTGGCACCTGTTCCCCATTCCAGCTGAACGAGGTGCCCCCTTTGGTGACTTGTACGCTTCTGATTCCACCAATTTCAGGAGGAGGATCCACTTTAGACGGACTCATTTTGACGGGGGTTGAGCCCCAGCCTGACCTCCATCCAAGGGTGGAGAGCCAGACTGTACCCGGGGCTATTAAGTTGCCGTAATTCATCTTGCTCTAATTCATCATGCACTGCCGTATCAATATTTACTCTTTTGTGATTCCTCGGAGATATCAGTGACAGTGGTAAGATTATTTGCATTAAGCATATTATTAACATTATTTAACCATGATCCCATATTGTTAAGTGTAATTGTTGTAGACTGGTATATATCCATATCACCATCCTCATTGCTATCCTCTTCACTATAGTTAGAGTTCTGAGCATTAGCCCCATCAAACACCTACAACCAATTAAATCCATTATTCCCATTATCATCCTGCATTTTCCCTTGTGTTTCGGGATATATCACTGCATCGGAAGGCGTACATTGGGTATATTTAGACGAGCCAATAGTAGAATTATTAATTATTTCTGACGAAAATTTTGAGTTGGTGTAGATTGAGTTGTACTGAATCAATTTTGATGGGAGTTTTTGCGGCTGAGTAATAGAACCTATTATGATGATTATTGTAAGGATGTTGCGAATATATAGGAGGAGTAGGTTCTTATTATGATTCTGTATTGATATTATACATAGCGCTTAGACTTTCAGTCAAAAATTTGTCAGGATTCAGGATACCGAAGTAAAACTAAAACCCTGAAACCATAAAATGACTTTGGGAACTAAAGGTAATTCAGACCAAAAATTGACAAAGAATACCTCTTTTTAACAACTATTTGATATTGCAATTCAATATAAACATTATCTATAACTAAATATACAGTTTAATAGCTTAAATATATGTAGAGTAAACCTACGGTCGGTGATCATTGCAATAAAGTAGTAGTAGTTTCACATATTGGTGGTCCTTTATCTGTATGACTATTCGCAAATACTTGTTCCTACGTACATTTTTATTGCAAATGGTGATATTCGATTCAGCAGCTAATTTTGGTTTACATTACGCAGCAGCTGACGAACTTCTACAGTAGGCTGATTGCATGCTAGCTACAAGTCAAGGCTAAGTTTAGTTTAAGAGCTCTCGATCTCAGCTGCCCCTCTGGCCTGCGGCCGGGGGCAGCTGATCGTTCGCTCCAGCCTGTAACTACTCTTCAGATATCACTGCTTTATAAAGTATAGTGTTCCCATCATGCTCACCTGTTGCCATGATACCATACTTTTTAAAAAGGCGTTGATACTGCGCTTTATGCTTAGGATCATTTAAATGCTTGATGCGCGATTGAATTGCCCTGGTTGTCTTATTGAAGATTTCTGCTAATTGTATTAGATGAGTAATAGCTCACGCTAACCAATAGATCACTACTGTTATCATAATAGATGTTAAAGTTAGGTGATCGACAAAAGTGAGCACATCTATCTAGAGTGTGCTGCTATGTGGTCGATCGTCGTTGGTCTTTCTTTACGTGTACGAAACCAGACTTTGCCACCGGTATCTAGGATCGCTATTGTGTATCCAGTGCCAATGGATACGATAGATATATGATATCTAACAAATTGATATGTTGGTTTAGACCGGAGTGACCATAGCTTGTAATCATCCTGTTCTGACCATAACTTACACTTCATCTGACCCCTTTTACTTTTAGAAAATTATGAGATCATTTTAAGAATATCAGCCGTTTGTTGTTTATTCACGGCGGCATAATGCCTATTTTTTGCGATGCCACCGTACAATGTAATCATAGTACACTAATACTAAATCACATTCTTGCCATCTTTTCTTGGTGATGGTCCCTTGGAAGGTATCTTTTGTGGTATCTTTCTTTTTCTGGGGGGGCTTCCCTGCTATAGCTCTCACCCTACTACGTAGAAGTTCGTAGATAGGAGGCCTTGTCCAACTTTGTTCTTGCAATTTTAGGCCAGCAAATATTGGCATTGGTGGCCATTGTATTGCAATTTTTGGTTTGAGGTTTCGGGGTTTTACTTTGGTATCCTGACAATTTTCACTAAGAGGTATCCCCGCGCTTAGGATAGTGAAAAATTGTGATGAGGTTGAGGGGCTGAGCTTTTCAACTTTGCAAGGTAGCTACCTATAAATTTACTAATATTTACCTTGTATTTATTGTCTAACCTAACATTTTTGTTCTCAAATTTCAGCTAACATTTTGGACTCTTAACATTTTAAAATCAATTTTGACTGTAATATAACACTATATTTTTGTCAATTTTTTTCTGAAACATTTGCCAATGTTAACCTTTTTTTGGACATTAAAGGGCTCTCATTCGAAAAAGAAAAGGGGGAATGCTCCCTATATCGCCCTCTTGCACACCCAATAATATAAACATTACAATACATGACAATGTCTACAGCTGTTTCAACTCCCTCTAGCTCTTTAAGAAGAACCACCGAATTATGTTCCTCCGAGTTGTCTCATCTCCATGATATTGGAGTATCAACTAGTGACAATAGTTCTCGCAGTTGTGCTATATTTGAGGATGAAGAAATATCCAGCGTCGAAGCAGAAGGATCATCATCGTCTGACCCAAACGATGAAGAGACGTCAGAAAAACAGTTTCTGACGGCAGCATTGGTGACAAGTATCGTTGAGCTGGCAGGGACCAACACATCACAGCCACTTTCCATCGGGATGGAGACAAGGCGGCGATCATTGAGGAAGAGGCAGTTAACTAAAAGAAGAGTTTACTCAACGAACCAAACTTTGCTATCTAGCAAATGCGCTAGCCAGCCGGTGGCGTCTGAAATCTTACAAGATGCAGTAAATTTTACCAATGAAAGTTCGATCAATCCAAACTCCATGGTGCCAAACCCTTTGGTTAAACAGGATATGTCTGCTTCTAAGAACTTTAGTAACATGAGTCACTTAAGTGGACAATCGGCTGAAAATTTTGAATCTCAATATCAAGCGGACCGAGACCCTGGCATTGATGAAGTGGAATATCAAGGAAGGGGAAGATTTTTCTCTATCGATTTAGACTGTAAGTTTCTCTATTAATTCCTCGGGGATTTTCATTCTCATGCTCATCAAACATTTCACTTAGCTTCTGCTCTAGATTTCGCTGAAAACATTGTTGATCCACTTGCCGACAAGCCTTGCACAATCCCTGCAGGTCCTCCTGGTAGTAGGGATGAACCACTTTGTACCAACAACTGTGTCAATAATGGACGCGAAAATAATTTAGGGCATGCGACAATGCGTCGCGATCGGGGTTTTTCTTTTGATTTCTTTTCATTTGGAATTAACGAAGATGAGCCATTGCCACCAGTAGCCACATCTTGTAGTCCTTTGCTTCAAAATCGTCCAAGGGGGGACTCAATCATTTTCGATCCCACAAGTTTTCGAGAAGGGGGTATACATGAAGCTTCAGCTCTTTTACATATTAAGCAAGAAAAGAGTCAAGTCACTAATGGTGTTTCAGGCAATGTTGCTAGTTCAGCTTCTTCATTAATGGTCCCTGGTTCATCTTTCACGTCAAAATTTTGTCCACCGTCTTTCAGCGCCATGAGCTCATCAAATGATGTAAGATATTCAACTGAAAGAATTAAGCGCCAGAAGAGAAGTTCTGAACGGATGCGTCCGCATGCACTGGAAAGGCCGGAGCCCTCGAAGTCAGGCTCTATTCTTGGAGTTGCAGACTTGTTGACTGCGCACTTAATTTCTCAGACGGTTTTAGATAACACGATTGTGCCTCAAAGTAATACAGTTACTTCTACGACCCCCCTAACGTGTCCCTCTACGCCCAATAAGTTGTCTCACACAGCCTGTCCTATGGAACTATTGAATAAGGAGGGAAGGATTGGGATCTACTTGCCAGAAGAAAGAAAGGCCCGCATATTGAAGTTCTACTCGAAACGGGAAAAACGCATCTGGAGGAAGAGAATAAAATACGACTGCCGAAAGAAGTTAGCCGATAGTAGACCCAGGATAAAGGGTCGGTTCGTGAAGAGGTCAGACTTGGGTGTATTGGAGAGTAGAAAGTTTTTTTCTAATAGGAAATAGATTTTTAAACATTGTACATTAAACACATGGCCAACCGTTATTGTAGGAAGTGCGCATCTCCAAACAAACTGTTAATAAGAGTAGGTTATATGTTTCTTAGATACAAAACTAAATTACAGTCTTTTATGCATCTATTGTGCAACGCACTAACTAATGTCAAGCATTCGTTGTTGAATTTGGTGGGGCAGCGTGTAGGCTGAGCGATATAGAGGTGAGTTTTTTCTCAGGTGGTTATACGGTTGAGAGGATCCGAAAGATGTTATGTTGCACATCTTACTGTACAAATGATGTAGGAGTGATTTGATGAGCATTATTAAAGTATCAGAAGACGAACAACCGAGTTATACCCAACACGGTGGGTTTGGATTGCAATATACTCGTATGATACATCAACGACATATGCATGAAAAATGCATGAAAATCATCCCGCAATATGCCTCAAACCAACCAGTTCATGTTGCAATAAATAGATTCTACACATTATGGGATACTGAAACATTGAATTCATATCCTAGATACGAATATCATGCATGTGTAGAAGCAAAATAATGCTCAATGGTAGAATATGATTACGTCTTTTGTACTTTTTTAAATTGTACTTTTAAAACTTTTGGACACATAAGCATGAAAGGTGGGTACATAACAATCCACGTGGAATATATTTTTTAAAAGTACAGTTTAATTAAAAAGTACAATTTATGATTCTTTCCACGCCCCAAAGCACCGTCTCCTCTCCTATCTCCTTTCATCTTGATCGTGTTCTTCTAAGGGAGTTGCTGCCCGTGCTTATGATAGTTCTCTCTCCCAATTACAACACAACATTCATCTCTCCCCCAAATTA